>Ga0302246_1000126_pt1 | contig 75629 bp, 69 predicted proteins | sample AAG_UR_Trp_MG_FD_193533 | JGI IMG/M metagenome (GOLD analysis project Ga0302246, IMG submission 193533) | Enriched activated sludge microbial communities from anaerobic digester in WTTP, New Holstein, Wisconsin, United States - AAG_UR_Trp | ecosystem: Engineered > Bioreactor > Anaerobic >... | reverse complement strand
TCCTGGCCCCGCATTGCCGGCAGTATCTTTTTCATTGAGTTAGACTAGCAAAAGTCTAACTAAGAGGGCCTCCCCGACGGGGAAGCCCTCAAAATACCAACACGGATTTTTAATTAACTCTCTTTTCTCGTCACGGGCCCGCTGACCGACAAACTGGGCGGACGCGCGGCGATGCTGGTCGGCACGGCCGGCGCGATGATCGCCAATTTCCTGATGGGCCTGACGCTCTACGGCATAACTTTCTGGGGCTGGAACGTCTCGATAGCGACTTCCTTCCTCTTCCTCTACGCGCTGAACATGCACTTCCAGAGCTACGGCGCCATCTCGATAGTGACCGTCAAGGCGCCGTGGTTCCACGTGCGCGAGCGCGGCACCTTCTCCACGATCTTCGGCGCGATGATAGCCTTCGGCCTCTATTTCGCCTTCGACTGGGGCTTCGCCCTGGCCGAGGCCACCCGCGCGGCCGCCGGAGCCGAGCCGTCGGTGATGGCGCGGGTCTTCGCTACCGTCTTCGGCCTGGGCGGGACCGGCGTGGACCAGAACTGGTGGATCTTCTTCGCGCCGGCGGCGATACTGGCCGCCTTCTGGCTGATCATGTTCTTCTTCCTGCGCAACAAGCCCTCCGAGGCCGGCTACCAGGACTTCGACACCGGCGAGGAGTCGGTCTCCGATACCGGCGAGCGCCTGCCCGTTACAAAGGTCTTCCTCAAGATAATCACGCATCCCGTGCTGCTGGTGGTCTGCGGCATAGAGTTCTGCAGCGGCATACTGCGCAACGGCATCATGCACTGGTACCCTCTGTTCGCCGGCGAAGTCGGTATCAGGAAGGACTTCTGGATCACCGACAACTGGGGCCTGATGCTGTTGCTGACCGGCCTGGCCGGCTCTTTCCTGACCGGCTGGTGCTCGGACAAGCTCTTCCAGTCCCGCCGCGGGCCGATGGCCGCCATCCTTTACGGCGTGATGGGCGCCAGCGCGGGCGTGATGGCACTGACGCTGGGCGCGAACGTCTGGTGGGCCGGCGCGGCGACGATGCTCATCTCCATGTCGGTGACCGGCGTGCACGGCATACTCTCGGGCACCTCCACCACCGACTTCGGCGGCGCCAGGAACGCCGGCGCGGCCACGGGCATAGTGGACGGCATGGTCTATCTCGGCACCGGTTTCCAGTCGATAGTCATCGGCCATATCACGCCCGTAGGCGAGCTGGCCAAGGACCCGAACAACTGGAGAATGTGGCCGGTGTTCCTGGTCCCCTTCGCGCTCATAGGTTTTTTCCTCTCGGTGAAGATCTGGCACGCGCTGCCTAAAAAGGCGAAGCGCCCCGCGGCCGTGCCCGCCGAACCGGAGTACCAGCCCGGCAGCTGAATGGACGCGCCGCGGAAACATCCCAAAGACCCGCTGCACGGCGTGACGCTGGAGACCGTGGTCAAGAGCATAGCGCAGCGCTACGGCTGGCGGGAGATGGCGCGGCGCATCCCCGTCCGCTGCTTCATGTTCGACCCCACCGTGAAGTCCAGCCTTACCTTCCTGCGCAAAACCCCGTGGGCGCGCAAGAAGGTGGAGGACTGGTACGTCGAAGACCTCCGCCGCGGATAAAGCCCGTATGGAACTTTCACAGGACCAGGAAAAGGCGCTAGCCGCGCTGCTGGGCTGGTATAAAGACCCGGCCCGCCGGCCTTTCGTCACGCTGGGCGGCTACGCCGGTACCGGCAAGACCACGCTGATCGCCGTGTTCAGGCGCGAGCTGGCCCGGCTCCAGAAAGGTCTGAAGGTCTCTTTCTGCAGCTATACCGGCAAGGCCGCGCAGAACATGCGCAACCGGCTCAAAGAGTCCGGCGCCATGCTGCCCGGCGACACGGTCGGCACCATACACGGCCTCATCTACACGCCGCGCGAGACCTCCGACGGCCGCATCGCGGGCTGGGACCGCAAAGAGTCTCTGGAGCGCCATCTTATAATCGTCGACGAGGCGTCGATGGTCGATTCCGTCATCTGGCACGACCTGCTCTCTTACGGGGTGCCGGTTGCGGCGGTCGGCGACCACGGCCAGCTGCCGCCCATCGAGGGGAAGTTCAACCTGATGCGCGCGCCGGAGATCATGCTGACGCATATACACCGGCAGGCGCGGGGCAACCCCATCATCGAGGTCTCCGAAATGGCCCGCTCGACGGGGATCGTCGAACCGCGCCGTTACGGCCAGGGCGTGGTCAAGTTCCTTAAAGAGGACCCCGACGCCCAGGAGAGATCGGGCGAACTGCTGGAGAGCTGGTCGCCGGAGACCATGATACTCTGCGGCTATAATTCCACCCGCAACAAGCTCAACCAGTTCATACGCGGCAACCGCGGCTTCGAAAGCGCCGAGCCGTCGAGCGGCGACCGGGTCATCTGCCTGCGCAACAACCGGAAGAAAGGGATATACAACGGCATGCTGGGCACGGTGTCGCATATCGCCCGTCACGACAAGGACTGGTACGAGTCGGAGATAGACCTCGACGACCGCGACAAGCCCTATCACGGGCTGATCTACGCGCCGCAGTTCGGGGCGAAGACCGGCGTGAACTTCACCGCCGACCGCAGGCTGGCGATGCTGGGCGACCTTTTCGATTTCGGCTACGCGCTGACCGTGCACAAGGCGCAGGGCGGGCAGGCGCGGCGCGTCGTGATGTTCGAGGAGCGCTTCCCCAGGATGGACGACGATACCTGGCGGCGCTGGCTCTACACCGGCGTGACCCGCGCGGAAGAGGAACTCTACCTTTTCGGTTAGGAGGGACTATGGACCTGGACCCGAGGGGCTACGATGGCGAAAGCGACCTCGACAAGATAAAAGCGCAGCAGAAGCTTTCGGAGATAAGGAGCGTGCGCCGGTCTACCGGGGCCCTCCTGCTCCTGCTGGCCGGGCTCCTGCTCCTGGCCGTCTACCTGCTCGGTTCGCGGCGCGGTTCGGTGATGTCCCAGTACGGTTATCCGTCCGTCCCGTCCGGCGAGGGCCGGGGCCGCGGATAGGAGGCCGTATGATGAAGGCCATAAAAGGCGACATAACGGCGCTGAAAGTGGACGCGGTAGTCAACGCGGCCAACACCTCGCTGCTGGGCGGCGGCGGCGTCGACGGGGCCATACACCGGGCCGCCGGCCCCGGTCTGCTGGCGGAATGCAGGAAGCTGGGCGGCTGCCGCACCGGCGAAGCGAAGCTCACCGGCGGTCACGGCCTGCCGGCGAAGTATGTCATCCACACTCCGGGCCCGGTCTGGCATGGCGGAGGAAGAGGCGAGCCCGGACTGCTGGCCTCCTGCTACCGCAATTCGCTGGAGCTGGCGGCCGGGAAAGGGGTCCGCTCGATAGCTTTCCCGTGCATAAGCACCGGCGTGTACGGCTATCCCGCGCGCGCTGCCGCCGAAACGGCGGTGCGGGTCTGCCGGGAGTTCCTGTCCGCCGGCGCGGATATGGAGATAGTCTTCTGCTGCTTTTCTTCTTCCGACCTGACGATATACGAGGAACTGCTCGGTGTTGACCGGGAGGGCCGATAAACGGGAAAATGTAAGGCATAGACTCAACGGAGGTTGACATGGGAACAAGAGCGAGGGAGATAGTCGGACTCGACGTGGACGAGCTGCTCAAGAAGCTCAACAGCGCTTTCGCCAGCGAATGGCTGGCCTATTACCAGTACTGGCTGGGCGCCAAGGTGATAAAGGGGCCTATGAAGGACGCGGTGGCCTCCGAGCTCAACCTGCACGCGACCGAGGAGCTCAATCACGCCGTGATGCTGGCCGGCCGCATCATACAGCTGGGCGGCACGCCGGTGCTTACCCCCGAGGGCTGGGCGAAAGAATCGCCGTGCAAATACGACGCTCCCGCCGACCCCTATGTGGCCGTCCTGCTGGACCAGAACATAGCCGGCGAGCAGTGCGCGATAAGCGCGTACAAGGCGCTGATGGACATGACCAAGGACAAGGATATGGTCACCTACAACATGGCGCTGACCATACTGGAGCAGGAAGTGGAGCACGAAGAGGACCTGCAGAGCCTGCGCGAGGACCTGGACCTGATGGTCCGCCGCGGCAGCAAGTGAGTCCTTTGGTCAGTCGATGAAGTCGAAGGGCTCGGTGACGACGCCGTTTATCCAGGTGGTCACCGGGTTCTCCGGCTCATAGGGTACGGATTCCAGCACGGCGCGTTCGAAGACGTCGGCCTTCGCCTGGGCGGCGAAGGCGGCGTCTTCGCTCTCTATGTTCTGCTCGAAATTGTGGTAGAGGGCCATGGCGTCCATGTTGCAGCTGCCTATAGAGACGAACGAATCGTCCACCAGTATCCCCTTGCCGTGCAGCCGGCCGAACTTCTCCGGGCCTTCGTAAAGATAGACTTTCACTCCTTTCTTCTTCAGCTGCCAGGCGTGGCACATGCTGTTGCGGCTGTTGAGACCGTTCTCGGGTTTCAGCGGCAGGACCACCTTCACCTCGGCCCCGTTGGCCGCGGCCTTCATCAGGGCCTTCACTATCCCGTCGTCGGTGAAATAGGGGTTTATCAGGTGCACCGAGCGGCGCGCGCCGGAGATGCGCGAGATATAGGACTCGGTCACGCGGTGCTGGCGCCAGGGGATGTTCTGCGCGACGACGGCCTTCATGCCGCCGGCCGCGCGCTGCTCCGGGAAGTAGCGGCGCGAGAAGCCGCCGAAATTACCTTCGTCCGCCGAACCGCCGTTGGCGAAATAGTTCATGAAGAAGGAGGCCTGCATCTGGCCGACCACGGGGCCCTCGGCGCGCACGGCCAGGTCGAACATCTCGCGGCGCATGTGCTTCTCCAGCGTGTAGCCGGTGGTGTAGGACACCTTGCCGTCTATGATGAAATACTTGCGGTGGTCGAAGTGCAGGAATTTGTCGCCGGAAAAGGGGTTCAGGGAGGCGTCGTAGAAGGCGTATTTCACGCCGACCTGGTCGAAGTATTTGAAAAGCTCCGCCGAGGCGTGCTTGTGCAGGGCGGTCATGCGCGCGCCGCCCCTGTCGGCCAGCACGTGGACGCTGACGCCCTGCTGCGCCTTGTGGCCCAGCAGCATCGCGAACTCCCAGCCCCATTCGTCGGCCTGGAAGCCGAAGATATGCACCGAGACCGAGGACTCCGCCGCCTGTACGTCGGCCACCAGCGCGGGCCAGAACTCCTCGCGGCCGGCCATGGCGGTAAGGCTATTGGAGCCGGTCTCTATGAAATTGAGGGCCACGTCGTCGCGGCCGGGGACGAAGGTCTTCTCGTAGGCGGCCCGCAGTTTGGACCAGAAGCCTCCCAGCAGGGCGCGGCTCTTGTCTTCCCGCAGTTCCTCGTAGAGGTAGGCCGGGCCCGGCTCGCCGCAGGCTTCGTCGGAGCCGGCGAAGCGCTCCCTGACCGTTTCGTAGGCGCGCCTGAGGGCGCGGGTGCCGCCGTTCAGCGGACCTTTGTGCATCAGGGACAAGTGGTAATCGTTGTAGGCCTTCCGGAGCTCTTCCTGCAGCGCGCAGCCGCCGGTGCGGGCGTAGGCCCTGGCTTCGGGCAGTTCGATGGCGGCGGCGTTCCCGCGGAAGGCTTCGGGCGAGAGAGAGGCTTCGAAATCGGAGGCGCCGGCCGGCGCGGCCAGGAAAACGGACAGGAAGAGTTCTACGACCATATATATATGATAGCCGTCCCCGTCCCCGTCCGCTACAGCCATAAAGCCCGTTCTATCGATGAAAAAGGGCCCAGCGCCCGCTGGGCCCTTTAAGGCGGAGGGTTATTCGCCGGAAAGCCGCAGGTAGAGAGCTTCGGCCCTGGCGGAGGCTTCCCCGCCCGGGCTGAAGAAGGCCGTCCGGCCGGACGGCTCCCTGTATTTCACGCGGCAGGAAGAACCGGTGAGCCGCCGCGTGGCGGCGTAGACCATCATTTCCGCCGCGTCCTCGGCCCAGTTCTGCGAGCCGTAGAGGGACACGAAAGGCGAATCCGCGAGACTTCCGTAGACCGAGGCCGCCTCCGAGGTCTTCAGTTTCGGCCCGCCGCCCATCCCGTAGAAACCGAGCTTCTTCCTGGCGGCGAAGTCGTGCTCCGGCAGCGGCGTGCGGTAGCCGCGCCAGACTTCCCAGCCCGGCTCGGGCCACGGGGGAGCGCCCGACAGGAGTTCGTACCATTCCGGCTCGACATAGGGGGTTATTCCCGCGACATAGTCGTAGGCGTGGGTGATCTCGTGCGTCAGCGCGTAGAATATTCCCGCCGGTTCCCGGCCGCCGCATTCCACAGATACCCCGCCGCCCATGAAGGCCGAAGCCTCGCGGCCGGTAAGCGTCCCGGAGAGGGTGCGGGAAAAGCCCTCGGTATTCAGGACCACCCAGGCGTAATACTCCTCCGGCCCGTCCCCGAGCACCAGATTGCTCAGGCCGTTGCCGAGGAAATTCTCCACCAGGTATATCCCGATCAGCCGCCGCCGCAGGACGTTCTTCATCCCGGACGGGAGCTGTTCCAGCCAGCCGGCGAGCGTTTTTCTCTCCGCCGCCGTCGGGGTATAGGGCCGGTAATCGGCGCGGCCGTCGTTCTTCTTGAGCCAGTCCAGCAGGAAGGGCGGCGGCGGTCCTATGCGGCTCTCCATCGCGGAGGCCGGGTCGAAATCGTAATTTTTAGCGTATAACACCGGCTGCGACATAACCCTCGCCCGGTGTTCCGGGGTGATGGGTACGGGGATGGACGGCGCGCGCCAGACGCGGTACCCCGCCCATGCCAGGGCCGCGGCGAGAAGGAGTCCGGATAGGAGCGCGGTCTTTTTCTTCATGATGCCCGGCTGCCCGGGAACAGGATTATAGAAAAAAACGGCCCGCCCCCGGACGGGGACGGGCTTAGCGGCGCGCCGCGGGATCAGGGGGCGGAGGGATTGTCCTCGTCGCCGTTGACGTGGGTGAGCGCGGTCATGTCGCCTTCGGCGGCGTGTATGCGGTTGATGATGGTCTGCCAGGAGGGGCGGTTGCCCATGGTGACGCTGGTCAGGAAGGCCGTGTCGGCCTTCGCTCCCACGTCGAAAGCGGCGCCTATGCCGGTGGTGATGATATCCAGGTTCTTCGTGCCCTTGGGGTCGGAGGCGCTCCGCTTGAGGCGGAAATAGCCGCCGTTGTAGTAGGCGTAGGTGGAGCAGCCCTGGAAGACGAAGATCTGGTACTTGTCTTTCGGCAGGTCGAGCGTCAGGCCGGATTCCTCCTCCAGCCGCGCCGGGTCCAGGTAGCCGCCCAGGCCGGAATGGCCGTCGTAGAGGAAAATGTCGGAGCCGCGCATGGCCTCCGCGGCCGCGGAGGCGAACTCGGCGCTGTCGGGGTCCATAAGGTGCATGTCTATGACCGTGCGGCCCGAGCCGCGGCGGAAATAGAGCGTCTTGCGGCGGCTCTCGTCGGCCGAGACCTCGAAGCCCGCGCCGCGGAGCAGTTCGAAGGCGTCGCGGAAAGTGCGGCGGCCCAGGTCGCCGCTATGGAAGCTCTCGTCTATGCCCACCAGGTAGGTGACCTTCAGTTCGGGGCCGTTGCCGTTGTCGCCGTAAAGTCTGTCGTACTCCGGGTAGGTGCCGCGCGTCATCGGCAGCGGCTCCAGGTCGGTCTCCACCAGTATCAGTTCGTCCTCCGTGATGGGGCAGCCCTCCTGGTAGGGGTTCCAGAAGTACCAGAAGTCGCCCTCGCTGTTGTAATGCTCGTCGGTGCAGAGGTTCTTCCTGGCGCCGGGATGGGGGAAACCGCTGGAGTAGATCGTGGACGGGTCCAAGGGCAGGGCGAAACGGATCTTCTGCGGACCGCCGCCGTGGAAAAGTCCGGAGGCGAAGACCGCGATATCGTCGTAGGAATAGCTTATCCAGGCATAGTCCTCGTTGGGGACTTTCTGCGCCTCCAGCAGGCGCAGCTTGAAATCGCCCGACGGTATGCCGGGATTCTCGGTGAAGCCGGGATGCATGGTGAAAGCCCCGTACATATGCTGCAGCTGCAGGCGCACCAGTTCCTCTATCTTCTCGCGCTGGCGGCGGTCCTCCAGGATGCGCGAGACCGCTCCGGTGTAGCTTTTCGGTACCCGGTAGAGCATATAGGTGCCGAATCGGAGCCGGACCTGGCGGGAATCGGCCCCGTACCAGCGGTCGCCGCTCTTTTGCGCGGCGCCGGGCAGCGCGAGCGCCGAGGCCGCCGGCGGTACGAAGGTCCGGCCGGACAAGGCGCCGGCGCTCACGGCGAGGTCGCCGAAGCCGGCGGAGAATGAAGCGGAGGGAATGAGCAGCAGTAAAAATGAGATGGCTTTGTTCATCGCGGTCCTTATAGCGCGGCGTTCCTTTACTCTTAGATTATGCGATAACCGGAGCCGCCGTTGATGGGGCTTAAAGCCCAGGCCCGGGCGGTTTTATTTCCCTGTCCCGCCTGGGTCCTTGGGACCCGTGGGCCGCTTTTGATATATTGGCCCTATGAAGATAAACGAATACTTCTCCGAGATGGAAAATGTCCGCAAGGAGGTTTACGCCCTGCCGGGGATGAGCGACACTCGCGCGACGCTGGGGGCCGGGCTGGCCGGCTTCTGGGAGCGCACGAAGTTCGCCGTAGGCCTTATCCTCAGGGAGAAGGAACTCGTCGTTTTCGCGCTGCTGCAATGGGCCTGCATAGCTGCCGGCTATTATCTCTGGGTGGAGATCATCGGCTGGATACCCGAGGAGACCTGGCGGCGCTCCTCCAATTCCGACGGCGCCACCATAGGCGACCTGATCCTGCTGCTCTGGTCCTTCGCGGTGGTGGGCCTGACCGCTTTCCCTCTCGGCATACTTTCCGGCGCCATGGGCGCGGTGCACGTCCAGTCCCGGCTGGGCTGCGGGTCCACGGTCGCCGGCTGCATGCGGATGGCGCTGCCGCGCGCCATGCCGCTGTGGGTCTTCCACTGGATAGACGGCTGGTGGACGGTGATGCGCATACTGGACCGCCTGCCGAAGAAGCGCGACCGCCGTACGCCGCTGGAGAAGGCGATGAGCGAGGCGCTCTACTACGCCTGGAAGGTGGCGACCATCGGCATCCTGCCGGGGCTGGTCACGGGGCGCGGCCTGATAGACGCCGGCAAGCGGTCGGTAGGCATGGTCGCGGCCAGGTTCAGGGACGTCCTGATCCTGCGCGGCGGATATTCCGCGTTGTGCTGGATAGTCGGGGTAGGCGCCTATATCGGCACGATAGTTTTCTTCGTGATGTTCCCGGAACTCGTGAACTTCGACCTGCCGATAGAGAGCACGATCTACAAGTTCTACTTCTGGGCCGGGGTGCCGATAGTGGCGGCGGCGGGCATGGTGCTGCTTTTCCTGCGGCCGATCTACATCATCTCGGCCTGCGACATCTACGCGGACTACGTGAGGGAGAAGGGGGAGAACCTGGTGCTGCCGCCGCCGCCGCGGGGTGTCGTGGGCGGCGACACTTTCGCGTTCCTGCTGGCCGCCATACTGGCTTTCGTGATACTGGCGGTGTTCAAGTTCCGCCACGAGCTGGGGTTGATGGACCTGCTGGCCCGCTAGCGGGCGGTTTCAGTCCGGCTCGGCGGGGTAGACGCCCTTCGAGATGAGTTCCGATATTTTTTCCATCAGCCGCGCGTCGGCCGGGCAGGTCAGCGCGGCGTTGAGGCAGGTCCAGAGCGCTTCGCCGGGCAGGTCCTGACGCTCGAACCACAGCGCCAGGGCGTAGTGCGAGTAAGCGTCGTAGGGATCGGCCTTGAGCGCCCTGTCGATGAAATCCGAGGCCTTGTTGAAGTCGCCTAGTTCCGTGTAGCAGCGGCCGATATTGGCCATGGCCTGGGCGTTCTTCCTGTCGGCGGCCAGTGCCTCGCGGAAATGGGCCATCGCCCCGCGGTAATCCTCTCCCGCCGCCGCCAGCCAGCCCAGTATCAGGCGCGGCCAGGCGTCCTTGTGGCCCATGTCCACGGCCAGCTGCGCGTCGGCGGCGGCCTCCCCCGGCCTGTCCAGGTTGAAAAGCGCCAGCGCGCGGTGCGTGCGGACCTCGCTGTCGTCGCGGCCCAGCTCCAGCGCCCGGTCGCAGTCGGCCAGGGCGGCGGCGTGGTCGTCGCGGTAGATATGGGCCAGCGCCCGCTCCACGTAGAGCTGCGGGGAATCCGGTTTCAGCGCCGCGGCCCGGGTGAGGTCGGCCACGGCCTCGCCGCCCCAGTCGCGGGCGGGGTCGTCTATGCCGTACCAGCGCAGGCGGTCGGAGGCGCGGTAGCCGGCGCGGTGCATGGAGGCTATCTCGCTCTTGAGCTGCGAGCGCAGGACCAGCAGGTTCTCGTTCTCGCCGTCGGCCTTGACGGCGCGGTCCAGGTCGGCCAGCGCGCGGCCGTAATCGGCCTTCTCCCACCAGCACAGGGCCCGGCCCGAGAGGGCGCGCGGTTCGGGCGATTTTTTTATGACGGAATTGAAGCGCCGCAGGGCCGGCGCCAGGCGGCGGCGCCCGAGCAGCTTCATCGCCGCCTCCAGCGACCGGCTGCGGCCGGCCGACGGTTTGTAGCCGGGCAGCACGTCGCGCATGATGCTGTCGAAGCGGGCCGCCGCCGCGTCCGGGCGCGCCTTCTTGATGAGGCTGAATCTTTTCCTGAGGTCCATGGCTTCCCTGTATTCTACCAGTTTGACCGCCGCCGACGGAAATTTGCCGCCGCCCCGCAAAAAGGTGTAACATTCCCGGACCAGATCTTTTCCCGGAGAAACAAATGCCCCACAATAAGAAACGCCCCTACAAGATCTCCCTTATCTCCACCCACGGCACCGGCAAGACCACCCTCTGCTACGAGGTGGCGGCCGAGCTTAAGAAGCGGGGCCTGAAGGTGAAGGTCTTCTCCGAGATAGCGGCCGCCGCCTTCGAGCAGGGCATACCGATAAACGAGAGCACCACGCTGCCGGCCCAGATGTACATCATGATGCAGCACATCACCGAGGAACTGCGCGGCACGCTGCGCCATTACCAGGTGGTGGTCTGCGACCGCAGCGTTTTCGACAACCTGGTCTACCTGGAGCGCCGCTGCGGCGAGAACAGGATGCTGCGCGACTTCCTGCGCGGCTACGCCGAGACCTTCCCCTACGACGTCATCTACAAGCTGCCTATGGTGGGCGAGCTGGTGGACGACGGCATCCGCGACGCGCAGAGCGAGGAGTTCCGCAAGGACATCTTCGACCGGCTCAATACGCTGCTCGACGAATTCCGCATAAACCACCGCACGCTGCCCGAGCCGACCACCGAGCTCCGCAAGGAATGGGCCGACCATATAGTGGACGAGACCCTGGCCGCCCTTAACTGGAGCCCGTCCCGGATCGCCAAAAAGACCGCCGCCGCGGCCTGACCGCCGCGGCGGAAGAAAAGCCCCCGGGCCTTGCGAAGGCCGGGGGCTTTTTTATGGGCGGCGATCCTATTTCGCGGCTTCTTTTATGGCGGTCTGCGCGGCGGCGGTCATAAGCGCCAGCGGCAGCGAGGGGGAAATGTTCTTCCCGGGCTTCTCTTTCAGCGCCATCTCGGTGCTGACGGGGATGTGGATGAAGGCGTAGCGTGTCCGCAACCCGGACCGCTCTATCGCCCGCATGGCGCGGTACATCAGCGTATTGCAGACATAGCCGCCGGCGTGATTGCTGACATAGGCCGGCGCGCCGGCGCGGCGGCAGGCGGCCGCGAGTTCCAGCGGGTCGACCGTGACGAAATATGCGGCCGGTCCGGACGGGTCAAGCTTCTCGCCGTCGGGGCTCCAGCCCGCATTGTCCTTTATCCCGTAATCCGCGATATTGAGCCCGAACCGCTCCACCCTTATAGCGGCCTCGCCGGCGGCCAGGCCCAGCGATAGCACGAAGTCCGGCTTCAGCCGGGCGAGCAGGGTCTCTATTTTTTTCCCGACGGACCGGCCTTCCACGGGCAGCCGGGCCTTTAAAAGACGGGCGCCGGGCGGGGCCTTCAAGGCCGCCAGCACGCGCAGGGTGGGATTATCGGTCCTGCCGCCGAAAGGTTCGAAAGCGGTAACGAGTATTTTCTTCGCCATGCCGATATTATATGTAAGTTGACAGGGCTTTCCGTATGGCCTAAAATTGGGTGGAGCGATCTTACGGGTGAGGGCGATGACCGCGAACAGGAAATACGATCCAGCCGCCGAAATGGCGAAAGGCGCCAAACTGACGGCGCTTTCTTTCGACAAACTCCAGAAGGTTTCCGTGACCAGGCCTCTCGTCACGGTGGGGGGAGAGGCGGGTTCCGTCGAATTCTCCGGCAGGGCCAGGGGCCGCGGCACGGGCATAGACGGGACCATGTCCGTCTGGCTCTCCATCTTCCGCTATAGCCGTCCCGACGGCACGGTGAACCATGTCGCGGGCTGGAACGTGACGCTGCCGCTCAAGCCCGGCCAGGAGCCCGAGATCACCGCGAAGGATTTCGAGAAGTTCATCAATTCCGCCTCCCGCCCGTACCGGGCGAAGGCGGTCGGGACCGCGCTGAGCATAACTTACGCCGAAAAGGACTGAACCGTGACCTCATCGACCATCGAAGCCCCCGAAAGAACGGCCGTTCCTTCCGCCCCGGAGGAACTGGCGCAGGCCCTGTCCAGCCTGGATACGCCGGCGGCCGCCTCGCTGCTGGAGAGGGCGGAGACCGGACCGGCCATGGGCGCGCTGCGCCTCATGGACCCGCAGGCCGCCGAGCATATATTGGAGACCCTCCCGGCCGGGGACCGCGACAGGATAACCGCCGCGCTGCCCAAAGAGGTGCGCGATCAGTGGGCCTCCAACCTGACCTTCCCGAAGGGCAGCGTCGGCCGGATGATGGACCCGGTCTGGGCCGTATTCCGGCCGGAGACGACCGTGGCGCAGGCGATAGAGGCGCTGAGGGAACTGGTCAAGCGCGAGTTCATCACCTACGCTTTCGTTACGGACGCCGGGAACAGGCTTATAGGTGTAATAGTGATGCGCGACCTCCTTTTCGCTGACCGAGGGGCGAGGTTGGACGAAATGATGCTGAAGGCCCCGTTCAGCCTGCGCGCCGACATGCAGCTCATGGACGCCATGCGCGAGGTCCTGACTCGCCATTTCCCCGTTTACCCGGTGACCAATTCGCTCGGGACGCTGGTCGGCGCGGTACGCGGCCGGCGGCTCTTCGAGGCGCAGGCCATAGAGATAAGCGCCCAGGCCGGCAGCATGGTCGGCGTCGAAAAGGAAGAGAAGCTTTCGACCCCCTGGCCCAGGAGTTTCAGGTACCGCCATCCCTGGCTGCAGCTGAACCTCCTCACCGCCTTCGTCGCGGGCGGCGTGGTCAGCCTGTTCCAGGCGACGATAGACCAGATAGTGATACTGGCGGCCTTCCTGCCGGTGCTGGCCGGCCAGTCGGGCAACGCGGGCTGCCAGGCGCTGGCCGTGACCATACGCGGCATGACCCTCCATGAACTCAAGGACGGTTCGGCCTGGCGGCTGATGAGCAAGGAGAGCCTGCTGGGCGTGCTCAACGGCTTCATCGTGGGCCTGGTGGCCGGGCTGGGGATGTTCCTGCTGGCCAGGAGCCAGGGCAATCCCCAAGCGCTGCCGCTGGCGCTCATCGTGGTGGCCGCCATGACCGGCAGCTGCGTGGTCAGCGGCCTCTTCGGCGCGATAGTGCCGATAGCGCTCAAGCGCCTCGGTGCGGACCCGGCGACCGCGTCGAGCATCTTCCTGACCACGGCCACCGACGTGGCCAGCATGGGCCTGCTGCTGTCGCTGGCCACCGTCTTCCTGCTATGACCCGCGTTAAAAGGACCTTCTTCGGCGTTTTCGGGCTTGTGGCCGGTTTCATGGCCGGCATATTGGCCGAGATAGTCCTGCTCTCCGTCATTTTCACGATCGGAACGCGCGGGGGAGAGGCGGGGATGGTCGCCGTCGCCGGCGCGGTATTCTCGTCGCTCATGTATCCCGTCCTGGGCGTCGCTGGAGCGGTCGCCGGAGTGATCTTCTATAAAAAAAGGCTGGCGCCCATATCAGCCTCGTTCCCGGCCGGTAAAAAAGAACTGGCGGTACTGTTGATCGTGCCCGGGCTGCCTGTCGCCGCTTTTCTCGCGACAGCCGTATCGGGATTGATCTCGCTGTATTACCGGGGCGTATCGTGCGAGTGGGCGCGTTCAGCGCTTCAGGGTATCTCGGTGGACTACGGACCTCTTCCGGTTTATATAGGAGGTCTGGCCGTTCTGAGCATTTTCCCTTTCGTCCACTGGTACATGAACCGCTCTTCGAAAGGCATTTCGTGATCCGTCCCGGGGGGGCTTTCACGCCGCCTCCGCCCCCGCGGGGGCCAAAAGACGGCATCAGCCTGGGACCTTTTTCCCTGTCGGGAGCGGGCGGGGAATATTAAAATAGGCGCATGAGCAAAAAACTCCTGCGTCTTTTTATTCTCCCGCTTTATCTCCTTACTCTCCCGTTCTTCCTCTCGGCCCAGGCCGTCCCGGCGCTCCTCTCAGCCGCGGAGGAGAAAGCCGCCGCTTCCGGCTACTACCTGGACCCGTCCTCGCTGGACCTCTCCGCCGTGCCGGCCGCCCCGGCGCCCGGCTCGGGCGACGACCTGGAGGACTTCGAGACGCTCTTCGCCTGGCAGCAGTACCGCACGGCGGAGCAATGCGCCGCGGCCAAGGCCGAGATGTCGCATAATTTCCACGTCTTTTTCGGCGCCATCGACCCTTTCTACGACGACCAGGCCCCCGAAGTGAAGGGCTTTTTCAGGAACCTCGAGAAGGATTCCACCGCCGCCCACCGGTACTTCAAGGACATCTACCGCCGCGACAGACCCTTCGTACGCGACGCCCGCCTGAAGCCCTGTCTGCCGCGCGTCAAAGGCTACGCCTATCCCAGCGGCCACTCCACGATGGCCCGGCTCTTCGCGCGCGTGCTTTCCGACCTGGTGCCGTCGCGCTCCGCGGAGTTCATGGCCCGCGCCGACCAGGCCGCGCTCAACCGCGTCATAGGCGGCGTCCATCATCCCACGGACCTCGAGGCCGGCAAGGCGCTGGCCGACGCGCTTTACGCGGAACTGCGGGCGCTGCCGTCGTTCAACGCCGACATGAACGCGCTGCGCCGCCAGCTCCGCTGAACGACCGCCGCCGTTTTTTTGTATCATTTAAGTATACCGGGCCCGCTGGAACGCGGGCCTTCTCAATGGAGAGACGATGAAGAACACTATCCTGGTGGTGGGTTCGGTCGCCCTGGATTCGGTCCGGACCATACACGGCAGCACGGACAGGGCGCTGGGCGGTTCGGCGGTGCATTTTTCGCTCTCGGCCTCGAATTTCTCGCCGGTCAAGATGGTCGGCGTGGTGGGCGAGGACTTCCCGTCCCACTTCAGCCGTTTCCTCTCCCGCAGGAACATCTGCACCGCGGGCCTGCAGGTGGAGCCCGGCAAGACCTTCCACTGGGTGGGAGAGTACGACAAGGATTTCAAGAACGCGACCACCATCGCCACGCATCTCAACGTCTTCCAGCAGTTCCGGCCGTGCCTGAACAAGGACCACGCGCGCTGCGGCGTGCTTTTCCTGGCCAATATCGACCCCGACCTGCAGCGCGGCGTGCTCAAACAGGCCAGGACCGGCCGGCTGGTGGCCTGCGACACCATGAACTACTGGATCTCGCTCAAGCGGCGGTCGCTGCTCAAACTGCTGCCCGACGTGGACCTGCTGTTCGTCAACGAGGAGGAGGCGCGGCAGCTGACCGGCGAGCATAACCTGATAAAGGCCGCGAGGATAATCTCCAAAATGGGCCCTGACGCCGTGGTCATCAAGCGCGGGGACAGCGGAGCCATGCTGTTCTACGGCGGCGAGACGCTCTCCATGCCCGCGCACCCCGTGGAGAAGGTCGTGGACCCCACCGGGGCCGGCGATACCTTCGCCGGCGGGTTCGTGGGCTACCTGGCCTCGACGCCGGACTGGAGGAGTTTCGCCGCGCTGCGCCGCGCCATGGCCTACGGCACCGTCATGTCCTCGTTCAGCGTGGAGGATTTCAGCGTGCGGCGCATGGGCCGGTTCACCAGGGCCGAGATGTGCCGGCGCTATGAGAAGTACATCGGCGCGCTCAGGGTTTCCTGAGGATATAGGCCTTTAGACCTATACGGAGTATAGGTCTCCCGCCCTTACCCCCCGGTTCCGCCGGGGGGTATACTTTTTATATCCCCCAGCGCAGTAAAGGTGCTACGCCTATGTTCAATAAGACTATCCTGCCGCTGTTCCTTGCGACTTTCCTTTGCGCGGGCTCCCCGCCTGAAAGGGACCTTTCGAATCCTTTGCCCAACTGGGTGGACCCGGCCCGCGAAGCGCCGGTATCCTCCGACAAGATCTTCGTAAACCGACTGCGCACCCCCACGCCCTCCGGTTTCCGCATACCGGCCGAGTACGAGCCGGTCGGCGCCGTCGTCCTCGGCTGGGCCGGCTATACCGATATGCTCTCCTCCATAGCGCGCGCCGCGGCCGGCACGGGCGCCAATGTGCTGGCCGTCTGGGGCCCGCAGTCCATCTCCGGCGTGCCCGCCGAGAACTATACCCCGGTGAACCTGTCCATCGACACCGTCTGGGTGCGCGACTACGGCCCGTTCGGCCTTACCGGTTCCGGCCGCCTCGGCATAGTCGATTCCATCTACCGCCACTACAACTACAGGCCGGACGACGACGCGCTGCCGGTCAACCTCGGCCGCGCCATGAGCGTGGAAGTGTTCGGCGTGCCGGTCATACTCGACGGCGGGAACATCATGTTCGACTCCTACGGCAACCTGTTCATGACCAAACGGACCTATCTCTGGAACTCGAACATGAGCCAGGAGCGGGTGGACGCGGCGCTCAAGGAATATTTCAAGGTCAGGAACGTCTACGCCTTCGACTACGCCGGCTATCCCGGCCAGCCGGAGGACGGCACCGGCCATATCGACATGTTCATGAAGCTGCTCAACGACCATACGGTGCTGATAGCGCTGGCCGATACCGAGCCCTTCAAGTCCAATTCCGAGAAGGCGCTGGCCTGGTTCCAGGGCCGCCGCGCTCCCGACGGGCAGCCCTATAAGGTCATCACGGTCAAGGGCTGGGAGAACTACGGCACCTGGTATACCTACACCAATTCGCTGATAGTCAACAATACGGTCATCATGCCGTCCTACCGCGGCGCCTCGGCCCAGGAAGCCCAGGCGATAGAGGCCTACCGGGAAGGGATGCCCGGCGTGAACGTGGTGCCGGTCAACTCCGATTCCAGCATACGCTCCGGCGGCTCCATACATTGCGTGACGCAGACGCTGCCGGTGCTGCCCGGGAAGAAGGACGCGAAGGATTATGCCGGCGAGGTCGGAGAGTCGTCCGCCCCGGTCTCCCCGGCGATGGACCAGCTTATCGGGATGTCCTCCAAATAAACCGGCCCTGCCCCGCTTATAAAAAAGGCCCCTCCGGGGCCTTTTTTATCGGGAAAGCGCGCCGGTTCAGCGCGCGGGCGCGGCAGCCAGGCGCTCGTCATAGGCGTCCACGCTGTAGATGGCCTCGGGCGGCAGCCTTTCCGGCCGTTCATCCTCGGCGGCCGCCTGCTGCGGCGTCAGCGCGCCCTTGTCCTCCGATTTTTTGCCGACATTGACCAGGGTGATGACCGTGTTGCCCTCGGGGATGCCGAGCGTCGCGCGGACGGCCTCGCCGTCGAAACCGGCTATCGGGTGGGCCACCAGGCCGAGTTCCGTCGCGCGCAGCTGCACGGCCCCGACGGCCTGTCCCAGGTCGAAGAGATAATACTCCCTTCCTTTGACCACGCAGTCGCGGTCCCTGGCGGCGAAGGCCGCTATTATCAGCGACGCGCTCTTCACCCAGTCGTTGTTCCTGCCGAGGCAGGCGTGCACCCGCGCCAGCGCTTCCGGCGACCGCACGAAAACGAATTTCCAGGGCTGATTGTTGAAGCATGACGGCATCAGGCGCGCCGCCTCGGCCAGCTCCCTCATCAGCCCGTCGGTGATCTCCGCGGGCCCCAGCGCCCGGTAAGCCCGCCTTTTCGCTATAGCTTCTTTCACGTCCATGATCCGTCCCTCCAGTGCGCGGCGTTCCCTGACAAGTCCCCGGTTCCGCCGGCCGCTACCGGGATTATAGTAAAACCGATAAAAAAAAGCCCCCCGGGCGACGGGGGGCTTTTTTTATGAGGGGCGCCGGGCTCAGTTGAGGCCGGAGAGCGACTCGAGCAGCTGGTAGGCGGGGAAGTTGCCGGCCACCTGGTAGTCCGGGTCGTCCACGCGCAGCGCCAGTTCGGGCAGGTTCCGCGACGGGATCGTGGCGGTGATGGCCGAGAGCTTGGTCACGTCCTCGCCGCGGCAACCGTCGGAGGCGCAGACATTGGAGACGCGGCAGTTGCCCTTCCAGACATAGTCGTTCGCGCCGCGCACCAGTATGCCCTCGATGACGCGGGTCCTGGCGTTGAACACCGCGGAGCCGGAGTTGCCGCCGTAAGTGTCGAGGTTGGCCACGAAGTAGCCATTGGGCGAGGCGTCGCGCACCGTGGCGCCGCCCGCGATCTTGGTGGGCAGGCCGGCCGGGTGGCCGATGACCACCAGCGGGTCGCCGTTCTGCAGAGTGTCGGCGGTGTTATACTTGAGCACGGCGTGGTTGGCCACGGGCCTGTCGAGCTTGATCAGGGCCCAGTCGGCGCCGGTGCCGACTTCCTCGCGGCCTATCAGCTGCGCGCAGGAGTAGACCTCGCCGGCGGGCACGCTATTGGGCATGACGCCGGCCTGCCTGACCGCGAAACCGAAGACGAACTTGGTCCCGGCGCAGGCGGACTCGCTCCTGACGCAGTGGCCGGCCGTCATGATGACGTCCGGGGCCACGAGCGAACCGGAGCAGAAGGCGCCGTTGACCTGGTCGTAGAAGGGCTCTTCCTTGCAGAGGCTGTAGCCCTGCGCGTAGGAGCGGGTGTTGAGCCTGGCGGTGGCGCCGTCGATGGTCACGTCGGCGGCCTTGAACAGGCCCACGGTGGAATCGGCCAGCTTGAGCAGGGACTGGTCGGCGACCTGGTAGAGGTCGAACCTGTCGTCCGCGCCGTAGATGACCTTGTCTTCCGCGAAAGCGCCGGCGGAGAAGGCCGCGAGCGCGAGTATCGAAATGAGGGTTTTTTTCATGCAGTTCCTCCTGCTTGGTTGCTGACCAATGTCAATTTGACATTAATCTATTGAGTATTGTCAAGGAGTTTTTTCCCAAAAGGCCTACGCGGGTATGGGCAGGGAGGCCTGGCCGGGGCTATTCGTCGGCCATGGCCCGGAAGCCGCAGCCGGCGCAATGGGCCGGCATGGGGCCGCGCCCGGCTATGGAGGCGCGCAGGGCCGCGGCTTCGGGGGAGGAGAGTATCTCCGCCAGGGGCCTTTCCCGCAGATCGCCGAAGGCCATGGCCCCGTCGCAGTCTATGCAGCAGGGGACTACCCGGAGGTCGGAAAGTACCGCGAAATGATGGCGCAGGCCCAGGCAGCCGGTCCTGCCGGTACCGGCCCCGGCGCCCGGCCAGCTGAAAAGGCCGCCGCCGGCGAAATAGACGCGTTCCGCGAGCTTCAGCCGCCGTTTGCCCGGCTCCGGCGCGTAGTCCGGGAAGGCCGCCAGCAGGGCGGACCTCGCCGCGAGAGTGAAAGCGTCATCGGCGCCGCGCAGGCGGAATACCACATTGAGCCCCGGCGGCCTGGAACGGGCGAACTCGATGAGTTTTCCGAGGGCCGCGTCCCATTGCCCGGGGGGGAGCGCCGAGAGCGCCTGCAGCGAGGGGGATACCTGGAGCAGGCAGGGCTCCCGGAAGATCCCCGGTCCGAACCGGTCTATCAGGGTGCCGTTGGTCACCAGCGTTACTTTCAGGCCCAGTTCCGAGGCGGCGGAAAGTATGGCCGGGAATTCCGGGTGCAGCAGCGGTTCGCCCAGCACGTGGAGGAAGACGCCGCCTGCCAGCGGCTTCACCTGGACGGCGACGGAGCGGAACTCGTCCGGCGTCATGTCCCGCGGCGGCCGCCCGGAGCGCGCGCAGAAGGAACAGGAGAGGTTGCACCTGTTTGTTATTTCTATGAAAGCCCGCCGGAATTTCGCCATGAATCAGGATAATTCTATACTTTTATTGACTATGGTCATAGGCCTTAGGCCCTACAAAAAAAGGGGACCAAAGTCTCTATGGAGGAGGTTTTAATATTCGTAAGATTTTACCGTTCGGTCAAATTCTTTCAGGGGGTTTCACGGATGATCAAGATTATGGCCTTTTCCCTCCTCGCCGGCCTGGCCGGCCAGGGCTGGTGCTCGGAGCTGGAGAGCCTGCGCGCCCGGACCCTTCCCGACGCGGGCAGCATAATGGCGCAGATACAACAGCAGCAGCCGCAGTTCCCGCAGCCGGCCCCCACCACGCTGGAGATGTGCGTCTTCAGCGAGTTCAGTGACAACAAGTGCCGCTTCAAGTGCGAAAGCGGCGCGACCCTGATAGAACCCGCGGTCAGGCCCGACTTCAGTTCCGGCGAGCCGGCCGGCGCCTGCGCCACGCATATCTTCCGGCCGGTACCCTCGCCCTTCGCGCAGTTCAACAAGCACATAGACTCCTCGGACCTGCGCGACCTGCTGCGCGATCCGAACCCCGAGGTCCGCAAGGCCGCGGTGAAGGCTTCCCGCGGCTATATCGGCAACAGCTACGCCCTGGACCCGGTGCTCGACATCCTCGGCAACGGCAATGAGCGGACCGATATACGCGTGGAGGCGGCCCGGGTCCTTTCCTACGCCACCGGCCATTCCAGGGTCAGGGACGAACTCGAAGAGATCATACGCTTCGGCAATGAGCCGCGAGAACTGCGCGTCATGGCCTACAAGGCCCTCTGGTCCGCCACCGGCCACTCCCGCGTGCAGGACCTTCTCATGGACGCCGTCAGGTATGGCGAGAAGGACCGCGACGCCCGCCGCGCGGCCATCTGGGCCCTGTTCTCCGCCTCGCCCAATTCGCGGCCGCAGGACGTCCTTGCGGACGTGCTGCGCTCCCGCAACGAGGAGGAGTCGACGCGCATTGAAGCGCTCAAGAGCCTCTATAACGCGATGGGCCATTACCGGATCAAGGACCTCATGATGGACCTGGTGCGCGACTCCAACGAGCGCAAGCCGGTGCGCCTGGCCGCCATAAAGGCGCTTTCCGCGGCCAATGGCGATTCCCGCGTGAAGAGCCTGCTCGAGGATATCATGGAGCGCGCTTCCGACCCCGAGTTCCGCACGGCGGCCATCGCCGCGGCGGCCCCGGAACCGGCGGACATACGGGAGTATTTCCACCTGGGCTGGAAAATGGAGAACGGCGCCTTCGTAAGCCCCATAGAAAAAGAGTAAGACCGGCCCGAATCCCTTCCGGAGCCCCGGGAAAAGTCCCGGGGCTCTTTTTTGTATATTTGGTCTATGTGTGACTTTTGTGACTTTTATTGACTTCGCGATAAAAGTGTTGCTAGAATCTTGAACGGGGAGGGGAGCGATCCGCGGGCGAAGCTCGCCGGCGACCGGGCCCGCCCGTATCAGGCTTTTCAGGGAGGGGGCATGAATTTCAGGCGTTCAAGGTCCGCGGCGGCGGCCGCCGGCGGCAGGACGGGCGTCGGGCTCGGCGCGCTGATAATGAAACTGGATTCCCTGCTTTTTCTGGCTTCCGCGGAGGCGGGGTCTCCCGAAAAGATAAAACCCAGGCTGGAGGAGGCCCGTTCGGCCCTGGGGGAGCTTCTCTCGGCCTGCGAGCGGCTGGACCCCTCGATGGCCCGGGCCCATGCGGGGCCGCCCTCCCGTTCCGGGGCGGGAAGGACCGGCCGCCTCACTCCCAAGGAGAAGGAAATAATAGTCCTTATAGCCCGGGGCCGGGCCGACAAGGAACTGGCCCGCGAACTGGGCGTCTCCGTCAATACCATACACGCGCACCGCAACAATATAGCCCGCAAACTGGACATACATAAACAGACGGACCTGGTGCGCTTCGCCATAAAGGAGAAGCTCGTCAGGGTCTGACCGTTACGCTTTAGTCATTAGCGGTTAGATATATTTTCCGCGCGAAATAGCCTTTTACGGCGATTCCATTCATGCCGGAGTAAAAGTAACATCTTCATCGGGGGGTAGGGGGAAGTTAAAAAGCAGTCTGCCGGGAACGGGTCCCGCCGCCGGGGACCGATGCGCCGTCCGTGCCGCGGGATCGTCCCGGCAGACTGCTGAAGGGGGGGATATGGGGGAGTTGAGAAAAAAATGGGCGTCGGTGACGCCGGCGCGGGCCGCGGCGAAGCGGAAGGGGTCCGCATACGCCGCCGGCAAGAGGCTGCGCCGGGCTTTTTACTATCTCAGGGCGGAACAGATAATAAGGGTCTGCGCGGCCGTATCGTGCGGTTGATGCGGCGGGACGCGCCGCGGGCGCGGCGAGGGGGACGGGATCAGATCACGCCCTTGTAATTGAGGACGAACAGGAGCATCAGCAGTACCGCGAGTATACCGCACCAGAAAAGTATATTACCGATCAGCCGGCCGGCCATGGCGCCATGGGGGGGCGCCTGGCCGGCTTCCGTTTTGGGGAATTTCCTGAGCAGCAGGCGGCCCGCCACGATCGGCAGCAGGGGGACGGCGGCCAGCAGCAGCAGCTCGAGCAGGGCTTTCAAGTCGCTCATGGCTTCACTTCCACCCCGTTGATATAGCATGCCCTGACCCCGGCGACGTAGCCGGGACTGGTGGCCTCTTCCCTGCCGAGCAGGTGGCTGACGCCCGGCAGGCGTTCCGGCACGAGGCCGAAGGTCCGGTAGCCGCAGACCCTGGTCCCGCGCAATTCAAGGCTGGTATCCTGGGCCAGGTCCTTGTTCCACGCGTCTTCCCAGAATTCGCGCGCCTCTTCCGCGCTGCGGCCGTCGAAACGGTCCTGGAAGTAAGGGATGCTGAAATAGAGTATGCGGCGCGTTATGGACGAGAGACCGAAGGCCGGGTTTATCCTCGTTTCCGTGCCGATGGACGCGGTGTTGCAGCCGGAGAACTGCAGCGTCGCGCCGGGGGCCATCTTCCCCTTCAGCAGTTCCCCCGCGTCTTCAGACCCGAGGCCGTAGGCCGGGTCCACGGTCTGGTAGCCCGGCGCGCCGTGGCCGTAGAACTGGATGTAGGTTATGGACCCGTCCGGCAGCTTTCGTATGGCGGCCGCCGCGTCGGCGCCTTTCCTGAAGATCAGGGGCTCCGCGGAACCGCGGACATGGATGGTCACGCCGTGCGCTCCCGTGGACTTCTCCTCCGGCGCGCCGGAAGAGGCCGCCTTGTTCGAGCTCACGGGGGGAGGCGTGACAGGCACGGACTTAGGCTGGGGGGCGGTGTACTTTACCGGCTGGCTGCGCGACGGCGCTATGTCCATCTCCGGCGCGCCGGAGCCCCGGCCGGCATTGTCGTAGAATTCGGCCAGGTCCTGCATCCCCATCTCACCGCCGGCGGGGACCTCGTCGGCGATGGTGGCCGGGGACGGAGGGGCCTCCATCTCCGCCGAAAGGGCGGCCGCCGGCGGCAGGACCAGCGCCAGTACCAGGAACTTGAGCATAGCGATATAGTTTACCCTGTCCCTCGTCATTGTCAAGGGCCCCGGAAGCCCAAGGTCGCCGGGCCCTAGCGATAACGCCGCAGAAGCAGCAGCGCCGCCCTGTAGACGGCGTAGGAAGCCAAAAGGAAGATCCCCAGGTTGAAAGCGGGGCGGGCGCGGGGTATGGCGAGCGATATGACGATCACCGCGCAGGAGACCGGCAGCAGCAGGTAGTCGAAGAAGCCCCTTACCAGAGGGCCGGGCCTGTAGCCGGCGGCGCGGGCGGGCCTGTCGGCCGCCAGCAGGGAGAGGGTGTAGATCTTTTTCAGCAGGGGCCCGGCGTCCGGGTCCTTTTCGGCCCGGGCTTTGAATTCCCGCGCGAGTTCGTCCAGGCGGCCCGCTTTGAAGCCGGCCGTTATGAGCCTGTCCGCCGCTTCCGGGTCCAGGGGCCCGCCGGAGCCGGAGCGTCTGGCCGCCTCCATCGCCAGCACGTAGAACTGGGTCTCGCCGGCGTCGCCCCTGGCCATGAAAGCCCTGTAAAGGCCCAGCCGGGCCGCGGCCGAGGAGGGGGAGAACTTCAGAACGGCGTTGAAATTGCTTATCGCGGCGCCGGCGTCGCCGTCGGCCAGGCAGCGCCTGCCCGCCTCCAGCAGTTTTTCTTCGTCAGTGGCGTCCTGGCCGCTCATCTCATGTGCCAGGTCACCAGTACCGGGCGCTCCGGCAGGCCGGGCGGGGGATTGGTGTTGAGGCCGGTATCGTAGGTCATCGTGGTACCGCCGCCGAAACCGCTGGTCGTTATCGGCTTGTTCCTGGTCCCGTATATGTAAAGCCGTTTCGAGGAGCCGCCGGAGGCGCTGATATTGGCCGAACTGCGGTTGAAGATGACGGCGCAGACGGTGAGGTCCTGATCGGTGCCGGAGGTCTTCCCCGTCAGCGTTATGCCGTTGGAGGCTACCAGGGCCATGGAACTGCCGAGCGCGGCGGAGGTGGTGGTCCCGCCGGTAAGCGGATCGTAATAGAACAGGTCCGAATCCGCCGAGGACTGCCCGACCGTTATCTTCCCCTTGGAGCCGCTGGTATTGGTGGTGGCCACCGTGACCCGGCCCCGCACCGTGCCGTAGACGGTGAGATTGACGTTGTCGCCCAGCACTATCATCCCGCTCTCCACCACCGGCACGGTTATCGTGGTCCCGATTATGCTGAAGGTGGAGGAAGAGGGATGGGCGTTGAACTGCAGCGTTCTGTCGGAGCCGGATATCCGGTAGGCGTAGTTCGCCTCGTAGTATTCCTCGCGCATCTCCGGATAGATCATGTCGCTTGGATAGAAATTGTAGGCGGTGCCGTCCACGGCGGGCGAGCCGCTCAGCGAGCCGCCGTAGTAAAGGTCGCCGTCGACCCTGACATTGCTGCCGCTGACGGAGAGATTTCCGCCGACGATCAGCGGCCCGCCGGCGAAGCGCACATTGTCGCCGGTTATGGAGAGGTTGCCGGTTATCCACCATTTGCCGTAGTAGGTGACATTGTCGGCGCTGATCGTGAAGGCCCCGTTGATCAGCGTGCCGTAGTCGGTCAGGTCCGAGATGAACTGCACGGCGGCGGAAAGTCTCCTGCCGGCCAGCGGCGCGTCCGGGTCCTTCCCGTACTTCCCCCTGGCCTCTACGTAAAGCGCGTGCGCGGCGGGATAGGCCTCGTAGTCCACCTCGGTGAAGCCGGCCTCGTAAAGGGAACGGTTCCTGTCGAGCGACGCCGCGTCGTAATGCCCGGAGAAATAATCCTGGGAGAACTGCCGCATGTAGTCGATCATGGCCTGCGAAGCCAGCGCCGCCGCTTCGCTCTGCTGCCGCTCGCGCATGGAATGGCGCAGGGCCGCCCCCGCGTTCCAGGAAAGATAGACGAAGGTCGGCAGCAGGAAGAGGGAGAGTAATATGACCATCACCAGCCCCATGCCGGGCCGCGAGCGGAGGGGCCTCATCTCCTCCTCCTCAGCGGCAGCAGCGGCGGCGAGATGTGCGTGCGCAGGAAGGCGTCCGCCCTGCCGTCGGAATTGTAGTCGCACTCGGCGTAGAGCTCTATGGTCGTGACGTACTTGAGCTCGTCCGGGGTGTTTATGGACCCGCTGCGGTTGCCGTGCCCGCCCTGGGCCGGCCGGACCCAGTCGATCTCGCGCGCGGTTATCATGCCGTCGCTTTCCCCCGTGTCGTTGGTGGAGGGCATGCCGTCGTTGCCCAGGTCTATGTTGCGGCCCAGGTCCTCCCGCTTGGAGCCCTGCGGGATGAAAGAGAAGGAGCTGATGTTCACGCCCAGCCGCTTCGCGGCCGCGGCTCCGCCGTTGTAAACGGACGAAAGGTACACCGCCCGCTCGGCCGGGACAAAATAGAAGGACTTCAGGCAGTCGCGGTTCCCGTCGTTGTCGTCGTCGTCGTCCTCCAGGTCGTAACCCACCTGCCACTGCTGGCTGGAGGGGAGGGAGAAGCGCTGGGCCGCGTCCCCGTCGTCGTCGGTGTCCTTCAGGTCGGGGATGGCGTCGGCGTCGCGGTCGCCGGCCGGCGCGTACCAGGGGGCCTCCTCCGAGCCGCAGAGGATGGTGACGGAGGAGGCCGAGACGCCGGTGAAGGCTACGGCGGGGTGCAGGCCGTCCGAGAGCCGGGAAAAGAGGAGCCGCAGCTCGGCGGAGGCCTGTACCTTATGTTCGGCGGTCTTGGCGCTCTTCATGAAGCCGCCGAAATAGCCGGCGAAAGCGACGATGGCGATGGACATCACCGCCAGATATACCATCAGCTCGACAAGGGAGACTCCCTTTCTCAGGCTCATATCAGGGCCAGGCGACCGTGAAATTCCAGGACTGTACGGAGGTCTTCTTTTCCGGAGGATCGTCGGCCCAGTGGCTGACCCTGACCTCCACTGTATGCGGGGAACCGGGAGCGAAAGCGGTGGAAGGCAGCCAGGACAGCGTCCCGGTCTCCGGGTCCCAGTACGAGGCGACGGTCCCCGAGGAGACGATGAGTTCCCCGTCCAGCCGCAGCTCTATGCTGTAGGGGTCTATGCCCGACTGATTGTCGAAGAGCCGGCAGCCTATCTCCGGCAGCGGGTCCGCATTGGCTCCCTGCGGTACCATATTTGCGATCGACGGCGCGGAATTATCCGGGTCCGAGACGGCTACCGTAAAGGTCCAGGTGGAGATCACCTTGTAATAGGCCCGGTCGCCGCCCTCCGCCGTTACCGTGTAGGAGGAGCCGTTGGCGAGCTTGTTGGGCAGGCCTCCGGCGCCGCGCCAGGAGATGCGGCCGCTGGCCGCGTCGTAATCGAAGGGTACCGCGGCCCCGTTCACCCGCAAGGAGACCGTCTCGGGACATATCCCGGAGACGGCCGCGCCGGCCGAAAGCGGCTGGTCCGACAGCACGGCGCCGACATAGGGCATCAGGTCCGGCACCGCCCCGGAAGGGGCCTGGCTGGAGACCGCCGGGGGATCGAGGTCCAGCACGACCCGCCGCTGGGCGAACGGGGAATAATAGGAGTCCTTGGAGGCCTTGGCGTAGAGCAGGTTCTCGCCCTCCGCCAGGATCGAGGTGACGGCCAGCGACTGGAAGTCGAAAGAGCCCGAGGCGTCCGCCGAACGCGAGTCGGAGGGGGAGGCCATGGAATTGACGTAAAAACCGACGCTGGCCAGCGGCGCCGTCTCTCCCGCGAGGCGCAGCGGGTAGCCGGCGTCGGCCCTGTAAGCGATGACCTCCGCGGGGTAGGATTTCGCGATGCCGGCCGCGAAGGCCGCCGCCCGCCCGGCTTCCATGAGATCGTAAAGATAGGTATCGTTGGCCGGCTCTTCCACGAGCATCTTGAGCTCGGCGCCGCTGGAGCGGCTCTCTATGCCGCTGAGCATTTCCAGGGAGATCAGCTCGGTCCTGGAATGCAGCCGGCGGCCGCGCTTGTAGAGGCGCAGCGTGACCTCTTTCAGGTTGGTGTCCGGCAGTTCGCTGACGGTCCGGCCCGGAGAGCCGGTAACATAGGTGTCGTAATAATCGGCGTCGCCGTTGGCCTTGTAATAGCGTATCGTGGCGTCGTAGTCGTCGACGAGGTTCGCGTCGGCGTCGGTGAAATCGCGCAGGTCTCCGGTCAGCCCGTCGCCGGTCACGTCGGAAACGTCCCTGACCTTGAACTTCAGCTCGACGGTCCAGCGGTCCACGGAATAACGCGAGGCGATCGCCGTGATCTCGTCGAGCAGGCCGCGGTAGGGATAGGAGGCCCGCTGCTGGGTCACGGGGCCGTAGGTGCCGGCGAGGCCGTAATTCGCCTGCGCCGAATCGTAGGCGAAGAGATAGTGGTACTCGATGCTCTTGAGCTTCTCGAAGATGGAATCCGTCAGCCGCGTGGAGGCGGTGTTCTCCAGGGTGCGCGTCATCATCACCTGCAGGTAGCGGTGCATATAGGCGACAGAAAGGCTGAGCACCGCCAGCAGGAAGATGGAGATCATGGCCTCCACGAGGCCGAAGCCCGCCCGCAGCCGCGCGGCGGCCGGGCGGCGCGCGCCGGACGGGAGCCGGCCGCCCGAAGCCAGGGCGTAGAAGACGAGCAGGGAGAGCGGCAGGACCAGGGCCGAATGCGAGACCAGGCTCAACAGGGCCTCCCCGTGGACCCGTCTTATGACGGCCGGTCCCAGCTCGGGATAGGAAGCGGAAGCGAAGAGCAGCGCCCCCGAGTAAAATCCCAGGAAAAGAGCGAAAAGGGAGAAGACGGCTCCGGAAACGGCTTTTTCGGCCGGGGTGCGCTCCGAGGTCCGCGTCCCGGCGAAAGAGCCTCCGGCCAGCAGGTAGAAGAAAAGCAGCGAGAAAGGCAGGAGGACGGACGAGAGCAGGAGCAGGCCGGAACGCGAGCCGGACTGCAGCGAGGCGGCCAGTTCCAGGGTGAGCACGGACGAGGTCCCGGGTAGGAAGACCGCGGCCCCGGCGTAGAAGCCGACGAGGACGGCGAAAAGGGAGAGCACGAAGCCCGCCGCGGCGTATACCGCGGGAGAGGAGAGAGCGGCCCGGGGAAGGGCTTTTTCCATAATGGCGACCCGCCTGTCATAGTATAGCAGAAGGACGGGGGTTTTTCAGCCCCCCTTCGCGGCCCGGCGGCCCGCGCCGTCAACGGTAATACTTGTCCGGGTTGTGGATGAAATAGAAGTCGAAAGGCTCCAGCCGCGGCAGGTTCACGTATCTGCGGCCGGATTCGTCCGTTCGCTCCTCCAGGCGCGGAAAGGACATCTTGTGCCCGCTGGCGGCCGGTCCGAAGTCGGGGTTCTTTACGAAGCCCGTCTCCTCGATGCGGTCGACCAGGTGGTCCACCCATTTCAGGGCGACCGCCTTGTCGGCGAATTCCTCCCAGTTGCCGTCGGAACTGTTCTCGTACATGCGCTTGCGGAAGGCGTCCGTGGAGATCCCCATTTTTTTCGCGACCGGATCGAGGATGCGCCTTTCCCATTCCTTGGCCTTTTCCAGCTGCTCCTTCAGCTGCGTCATGTTGCCCCAGTTCACGGTGGACATCTGGTGATGGAGTATTATGGCGTTGGGATAGGCGAACGACTTTTTAGCCAGCGTCGTTATGCCGGCGGCCATGCTGGCGGCGTAGGATTTTACTACGACGTAGACGGGGGCCTTGCTGGATTCCATGGCCTTGAGTATGCGGTAGCCGGACATCACCGAGCCGCCCGGGGAATTGTCGATGACCAGGAAGATCGGGGCGGTGCTGATATTGTTGAAGTAATGGATCCTGTCGGTGATATAGTCCGCGCTCACGGAGTAGACCGGGCCGTTGAGCGGTATGCGCCGGTCGCTTATGGTCAGCACGCCTTTCCTGAAAGGCTGCGGGTCGTATACCGGTTCGGTGTTGGATTCCTTCTTCCACTCCTCTTTCTTGGCGCGCAGGGAGAGGTCTGAGTTGAGCTTGTCCATGCGGCTCTCGAGCAGGAGCTTCTCGAACTTGAGCTTGCGCTCCTTGAGGTCCATGCGCTTCATCTCCAGTTCTATGGACATCTTCTCCGCCGAGTCGGTTATCATGGCCTTCTTCTCCTGTTCGGAGAGCAGTTCGTTCTCGGCCTTGAGCTTGAGTATGGAGGCGGTCATGGACTCTATCTCTTTCTTGGCCGCTTCGGCGGCCAGTTTGTTCTCCAGCGTCAAGCGCTGGAACTCGGCGTTCTTGAGGGCCGTTTCGGCCTTTATCTTTTCGTCGGCCAGCCTGTTCCCGGAGGAGAGGCGTTCGAGCTCCTCCTTCATTTTGCGCAGTTCCAGCCCCTGTTTTTCGGAAGCGAGCCTGCTCTCGGTGGAGAGGCGGTTTATCTCGGCCTCCATCTCCGCGATCTTGTTCTTCTGCTTCTGCAGCAGCAGTTCGTATTCGGCCTTGAGCTCGTCGCGCTCCTCGTTGAGCTGCTGGGTCCTGCTCCCGGCCTTGTCGCCGTCGGCCGGCTTGGACTGCGCGAAAACAGGCGCCGTCAGTATAAGTGCGGCGAGGACCGCGGTAAGATGTCGCATCGTGAACCTCCGTGCTGCGCGTGAACTCCAAAATGATAGCCGATGGGGGAGAGGGTGTCAATCGGCTTCAGGCGCCGCCGCCGCGTATATGGCCCTGAGCATGTCCGCGCAGGCGGCCTGCCAGCCGGCCGGGGCCTTGTCGTAGATTATTTCGGCCGCGCGGCCTTCGCCGAACATGGCGTTGTCTATGGGGAACAGCGGCTCCGACCCGGCGGGGAGATGTTCCTTCTTTATTTCCATGCGCAGCGCCCAGCCGGGATAGAGGTGCAGGCAATGGACCCGTTTACCGCTGCGCGGGTTGAGGACCTTGATGACCGGCCCCGGGTCCTTGGCGGTGTCGGCCCGCATTTCCCAGGTCTCGCCCGGCAGGTCCCCGACGGCCTCCAGCAGGGCCGACCAGAGGGACAGGAACGACTCGGCCGACCTGGGGTAGCGCGCGGCTATGTGCTTTACGAACTTATCGAATCTCTCCCTTATAACGGCGGGGTCCGGCGGCGGCTTGGCCGGGGAGGCCTTTTTGGCCTCCCGGGACAGGTGCCAGTCCAGCAGGGGCTTGAGCTTTTCGGCCTCTTCCGGAGAGGCCGGGGCCAGGTAGCGGGACATAAGCGTCAGGCGCTGCCCGCGCGTGGTCAGGACCGTGACGAAGCCTTCCTCCGTCTTCGTTACTATGCCGTAGCCGCCGTTGAGCAGGTTCTTTACGGCGTCGTGCGCCTCGAATCCCATGCGCGGAGTCCTTCTCAGCGGGGCCTGAGCACGTCGGTCTTCCGGACGGCGGCCTTTGTCTCGGCTATCGAGAACTTCGGGTTTACTTTGACCACTTTCGCCGTGCCGACCTTCTCTTCCTCCGAGCCCAGCGACTCGCCGGTGTCGGGGTCGATCATCTCCTCGCCCGTGCGGTAGATGTCGTAGACGGCGCCCGCTTTCTCGCCGTCGGCGGCGCCGCTGTTTATGTAGACCTGGTTCCCGGTTATCTTGATTATCTTGACGGCGGCCGGCCCGCCCTCGTCGAACTTTTTTGAAAGCTCTTTCGCCACGTCGTCCACGGCCTTGCGGGCGGCCTTGCCGATGATGGTCTCGTCGAAGCCGTCCTTGCCGAAGTCGAAGTCCGGGGCTATGCTGAGGTCGCCGGAGAATTCGGCGCTGGACTTGGAGCCCTCGCCCTTGGCCGCGGCCACTATCTGGGCGGAGGTGGTGTCTATCGCGCGCACGTCTATGGCCGCCCTGGCGGTGTTCTTGGAGACCTTGGCGCCGCCGCCGAAGGGCAGGACCTTCTCCAGGCCGCCCACTCCGATCTTGCTGTCCTTCACCCCGAATTCGGTGACCGCGCCGGTGATTATGTAGCGCGCGCCCAGCAGCCGGCCTATCTTGGCGGCGGTCTGCGCGGTGACGGCCCCGGAGGCGCCGAGGCGCTGTTCCGCCATTACGGATTCGAGCTTTTCCCGCTCGACCAGGGTGTACTTTTTGGTGCCGGCGAGCGCGGTCACCAGCATCTCGGCCACGCCCTGGCCGACGTTCTGCCAGCTGTGGCTGTGGCTGGATTTGTCCTCCAGGTCCATCACGCAGATTATCGCCTTGCCGGCCGACATGGCCGGAGCGGCGGTCAAGGCCAGCAGGGCCAGAGTTCCGAAAAGTTTGTTCATAGTCCCTCCCTGAAGATAGGTCCGTCCTTATCATAGCAAAACGCCGGCCCGCCCGCTAAAGAGGGGCCGCGGGGGCAATACCGGGGGGCCCAAAGGGGCCCCGCGCGTAGGCCCTTGGACACTTATTGAAAAGGGCGGCGTCCGCTATACTATAGGCATGACCATCAAGAACTTTTTCCGCAATATCCTCGCAGGGACGCTCGCCTTCTCCTCGGCGGCCCCGGCCTTCGCCGGCGGCCCCGCGCTGGAGACGGTGTCGCTGGAGAACCTCGAAAGCCTGACCGAAGGCCTGGCGGTGCCGAAGGCGCGGCTGGACGCCGACCGGGCCCCTAATCAGCCCGCGCCGGTCCTGGACCTGAGCCTGAAGCTGCCCTTCCGGACCCTGACCGCGCTGATCGTGGACCTCAAGGACGCGCAGATAACCGCCCTCGACCCCTCCCTGCCGGTGCTCCAGAAAGCCGGCGAGAACGTCGCTTTCAGGAACGTACTTATAAACTATAACGGCATAGAGGCCGAGCCGAACATCCTGCTTAAGCCCGTTTTCGAAGGCCCCAACCGGCTCTCCATAAAAGTCGCCAGGGTCGCCATGGATATATCCTTCGGTCCCAAGGCCATGGGCATGACCGAGATAGACAAGAACGCGGTCATGGAGATGGTCATGACCAAGGTGACCGAAGGCGTGACCTCCGCGATGGACGCGGCTTTCGTCAAGAACAAGGTCCCGCTCAAGGCCCGCGACGTCCTGACCTTCCAGTACGACCGCCTGGCCTGGAAACTGACGGCCTCGGTGGACCCCAGGTTCGTGGCGCCGCTGCTGCCCGGCCTCATCCCCAGCATAAACCTGACCTCCTTCAGCTTCGACGAGAACGGCTTCGCTCTCGGCGCCCATTCGGGCGTCGGCGCCGCGCAGCTCAGGGACCACAACCTGATGATCTCCGACGGGCTGGTCACCAACTTCATAGCCAGGCACTCCAAGGAAGGCGATTTCGAGCTGCTGCCCAAGGGGCACGACGGCGGCGTCAAGTTCCGCGCGGACGGCCGCCTGGAACTGGCCGGCAAGTTCTACGCCCGCGACGTTTTCCTCAAGCCCAATGTCTACTTCACGGCCAGGGTGGTCCCCTATCTGACCGCCCCCAATACCCTGCGCATACACTTCGAGCGCATAGACATCGACCAGGCCTACGGCATCGGCCTGCCGGGCTTCATCAGCAGCTGGCTGCAGAACAAGCTGGTCGGCGGCATCATAGAGGCCCTGACGACCAACCCGGAGCTGGCCAAGGTCATGAAGGCCCGGAAGATTGACGACAAGACCGTCGAGATAAAGCTGGCGGATTCCGCCTTCCTGCCCTCCTTCGCCAAGGGCGCCGTCATAAAGAAACTGACGCTGGGCAACGGCCTGCTCTACCTGGCCTTCGAGCTTTAAGGATATAAGGGAGAAATGAATAACATGAGAACTTTAAAGACGATGATAGCGGGCATACTGGCGGCGGCGGCCTTCTCCGCCCCGGCCGCGGCCTTCGATCTGGACTCCATACAGGTCCCCGACATAGAAGGGATCGAGAGCGTCTCCACGATGCGCGCCCCGGTGCCTGTCGCCAAGGCGGTGACGATACCGGCCGAAGAACTCATCGGCCTGACCGCCGAGGCGACCATACCTTTCGCCGCGGTGAAGCGCGGCCTGGAGCAGGTGGCCGCCTCCGACCCCCGCGTCCGCATCACCGACCCGCTGCTGCCCGTCGCCGTAAAGGTCGGCGAGTTCATGCGGCTGCAGAACGTGCATATCGATATCGGCGGCATCAATGTCGATCCCGTCATCACCCTCAAGCCCTACCTCGCCGGCCGCAACAGCCTGGCGATACGCGTGCAGCGCGTGCAGCTCCACGTCGAGATGCAGCCCGACCGGGCGAAGGCCGCCGTGCCCCAGCTGTCCCAGGAGGACATCATGGCCCAGGTCATGGACGTGGCGATAAAGGGCATCATGACGGCGCTGGACTCGAAGCTCGCCGCGCAGAACATGAAGGCCTCAGACCTGCTGACGCTGCGCTACGACAAGGCCGCCTGGACGCTGAAGGCCGAGGTCAAGACCTCCTTCACGCAGAAATACCTGCCGGCGAACCTCTTCGCCCGGCCCGACATCACCGGTTTCGGCCTCTACGAGAAGGGCCTGTCGCTCAAGGTGTCCACCCGCTGAATCATCGCGCCGGAACGGAGGGACGCCCGCCGCGCGCGGGCGTTCTTTTTTGGGGCAGGGACTCCAGGAGTTCCTGCGCGGGCGTGTAGCCGGGGCTGAGGCGCAGCGCCTCGGCCGCGTGCCTGCGCGCGGCTTCCCGGTCGCCCTTCAGCAGGCTGCAGCGCGCCAGGTTGAAGCGCGCCAGATGATCCTCGGGGTTAAGGGCGGCCGCTGACGAGAAGTAGAGTTCGGCGCGGGACGCCGCGCCTTCCGAGGCGAAAAGTACCCCCAGCTGGTTGAGTATCATCGAGCGCTGGCCCGCGGTCCGGGCCGAGGCCAGGGCCGCCTCCAGCGCCTCGCGCGCCCCGCGGCTCTCGCCGCGCGCGGCCAGCGCCTCCGCCAGGCGCATCCGGGTCAGGTAGTTGTGCGGGTTCTTGCGCGCGTCGTAGCTCCACAGGGCCGCGTCGTCGGCCCAGACCGGCAGGCGGCGCCGTATCTCCGCGGGGAAGGCCGCCAGGAGCAGCAGCGCGCCCGCCGCGAAAACCGAACGCAGTCGGGGGCGCGAAGCCAGCGCCTGCCCCGCGCCGCCCAGGGCCAGCGCCGCGCCCGCGGCCGGCAGGTAGAGCAGCCGCTCGGCCATGTAGAAGGTCATTTGCGCTATGTTCAGTACCGGCAGGAGGGCCAGGCCGTACCAGGCCAGGCCGAAGGCCGCCGCCCGGGCGCCCTGGCGGCGCAGCGCGTAGAGCAGCAGCGCGTACAGGGCCAGGAAGAGGAACGCGAAAGGCAGGTAAAAGCCCGGGCTGTCGAGGCGCAGCATCACCAGGTCGCTGTAGCTGACCAGCATGCTGAAAGGCCAGAGCGTGATCTCCGCGTACTTGGCGAAGAGTATGAACGGCAGCGCCGCCTGGGTCCCGGCGGACAATGAGGCGCCGGCCGGCTGGTGGAAGTGCCCCAGGACGGCGAAGCGCAGCAGGATGAAGACCGCGGTCGGCAGGGCCAGCCACAAGGCGGCCTCCGCGTAATGGCGCCGCCGGCCGCCGTAAAGGTAAAGGCCGGCCGCCGCCAGCAGCGGCAGCACGGCCGACACCTCTCTCGACAGCAGGGCGGCCGCGCAGAAAAAGCCGGCCGCGTACAGGCAGCCCCGCCCGCCGCCCCGGACCCGCCGGACGAAGCAGTAGAGCGAGGCCAGGCTCAGCGTCGTGGACAGCGCCCCCGAGCGCCCCGAGATCCACGCGAAGGCCTCCACCCCGGCCGGGAAGAAGGCGAAGAAAGCCGCGGCCAGCCCCGCCCAGGGCGCCGCGAGCCCCAGCAGGCCCGCCAGGTAGTACAGGAGGACGACCGAGCAGCAGTGTAGCAGCAGATTGACCAGACGGAACCGGCCCGGGACCGGCCCCGCCGCGGCGTAGTCGGCGGCCAGCGAAAGAGTGGTGAGCGGACGCCAGGCGTCCTGGTTGAGTCCGGGGGAAGCCGAAAGCGTGGAGGGGTCGGTGAAGAAACGCCAGGGCGCGGCCAAAGTGCGCACCGCGGCGTTGTTCTCCACGAAATAGTGGTCGTCGTAGACGAACTTGCCCGCCAGGGAGGGCGAGTAGACCCACAGTACGGCGGCGGCGCCGAGCGTCAGGCAGAGGATTTCCAGGGCGCGGCCGCGCAAGAGCATAAGGGATTGTATCAATCTGCGGCGCCGGCCAAAAGAGCGGTCAAAGGCCCGATGAACATGAGGCTCCAGACTTTACCGCCCCGGGCGTGCGCGGGGATAGGATGGAGACGAAAATAATGGGAGAATCAGCATAAGCCCGCCATTACCGGAAGACTAACATCCGAGTCCCCGGCCGGGCGCTCGCCGGGCAAAAGACTCCTTACCAAATTCGCGAAAAATCACCCGGTTTTTGATACTATAGACAAAACCGGCGGGTCTCACGCGAAAGATTCAGAAGATAGCGCCACAGAAGGGAAAAAGGCGCGGAGAGCTGGCGATGACTGCGCTTGTCTTCTGCAGATCCTACAGGTCAGGAGGTGTCATGAAACGATGGGCGTTTTTAACCATTATTTTATATGCCATTTGTGCGACTGTCTTAGGAATTCCGATATATTTTATGCTGGGGACGGATGGGATAAAAACAGCGCAGTTTTTCTATTCTTACCTGCTCCCTATTCTGATTGTAATTCAATGTGTCCTGTTATTTATACCTGTCGCGATAGTCCAGAAAAGACCTATCGGAAGAAGAAGCGTGGTTACATCGGCGATCTTCGGCGCGATTCCAATGACTTTCCTGGCGCTAATGTTCCTTACATCCTTGTTATTAATGATCTGGGGAGAAGATAAAGCCGATAGGTATATATATTACTGGCCAAGTCTGGTTACATTCGCGGGATTCTGGGTATTATGGGGAATCCTTTTTTATAAAAGTTATTCTGAAAGCGAACCCGGGAAATTTACGGCCATAATTACACGCTGGCTGGTAAAGGGCAGTATTTTGGAACTATTAGTGGCCATCCCAAGCCATATAATATCCCGGCGCAGGGAGGAATGCTGTGCTCCACCGCTTACATTCCTGGGAATTATCACCGGATTGGCGATTGCGCTGCTTTCCTTCGGGCCCGGTCTCTTCTTTCTTTTTCAAAAAAGAATAAAAGATAAAAGACCTGACCCATCCCCTGAGCCGACAAACTCGGTCAATATACGATAACTGAGAACCGTACAGTATTTGACGCTGGGAAGCCGGCGGCTTTGCATGAGCCCCGCCATCACCCAAAGACCGACATCTTACCTCGCAGGCCCGGCGCCCTCCGGGTGGAAGACGAAACCGGCGGTTCTCACGCTAAACATCAAAAGAGCGTGCCGACGGCAGGGGAAAAATGAGGGGGAACTGGCTGCAACTTCGCTTATGGTCCCTACAGGTTAGCGGATTTTAGTATACGGAGAGTTTGTGAAAACTTTAAGAAATCTGAATTACGGGATCATACTGACGATTTGGGGTTGTCTCATGTCCCTTGGGCTATACGGAATTATTTCCGATACCACCTCCGGCCCAAGACACCCAATTACAGCCATATGTGTGTTTTTTTTGATCGCGCTCCCATACTTAATACTGGCGGCGTCAGTTTACCTGATTGACAGGTGTGCCCCAGTAGAACTCAATAAACTTTGGCCAATGTCGGTTATTCTGCTCGGGACAATAATTATTTCAACTGCCGGATTTTACTATCCTTACAAGATCAGTAGAATCCCGGACGCACAGAACGGCATTATATTCGGGTGTATATGGATGCTTCAGTGTGTTGGTGCTGTAGGTACGCTTGTCCTATCCCACATTATAGTCGTGATAAACATAGCCATTAGAATGCTGGCTAAGTCGTGAGCAAAAGCGAAATAAAAACCGAGGGTCGTTGATTTTATCGCTTCCCTTGCCGCCGGACAATTTCCCGGCGGTTCCTTATTGTAGAGGCGGCGGCCGCATAAGGCCGCCGTCACCGGAAGATTAACCCCTAACCGGCCTGACGCCGAAGATCGTCGCCCGCCGGGTCATTGCGTTTTAAATGAGAGGACGCCGCGGCGCCCTTATTTCGGGGGAGGCAGCGTCCTGAGGGCCGCTTCCAGGCCGTCGGCGGCGGCCGCCATACGGGCGTAATCGAGCGTGCCCGGCAGGTCGGAGTCCTTGTGGTAATTATCGTTGCGGTAGAAGGCCGTGTCGCTGTACATGACGGCCGGTATGTCTTTCGCCCAGAAGTTGCGGTGGTCGGAGAAATCGACGCCCGGGACGAAGGCCGGCAGCGTGACCGCCACGAGCGGCAGGCTGGTCCCTCGCCTGAAGGCGGGGGCCAGCGCCCCGGAGAGTTTTCGCGAACCGAAATTTCCCACCTGCGCCAGGAAATCCCCGCGGTTCGGCAGGAAGGGCCCGATAAGCGGCGGGTATTTCTGCGAGAACCTCTCCTCCCTGTAATAGCCCAGCATCTCAAGGACTATCCCGCCCGTTATGCGATCGCCTCGCGCTATGGCCGATGAGACATAGACCGCGCTGCCCATGGAATCCTTGCGGAAAAAGGGCGGTTCCTCGTTGGTGAAGGCGACGAAGCGGATGTTCGCGGCCGGCGGCTCTTTAGCGAGGCGGCAGGCCAGCTCCAGCAGGACGGCTGCGCCGCTGGCATTGTCGTCGGCGCCCGGGTTCTCGGCCGTGTCGTAATGCGCGCCGACGACATAGTAGGGCGCGCGCGGGTCCGCGCCGGGTGCGGCGGCCTCCAGATTGGCGACCTCGACCCCGAAGGTAAGGTAGGGCTCCCGCCGGACCTCGAGCCCGCATTTCCCGAACTCTGCGGTTATGTAGCGGTCGGCGTCTTTTAATTTCGGCAGCCGGGGCCCGAAGAAATGCCGTTCCCCCAGTTCCCCTGCCAGCTTTTCGACATGCGCGAGCAGGCGCTCCGGCGCCCCGTCGGCGCGCGGCCCCGGCCCGAAAGCCGGGCTCCACAGGTTCCAGCCGAAAGTAGTGGCCCTGATGACCAGGTAGGCCGCCGCGGCGAAGAGCAGGTAATAGGAGAACTTTTTCTTCATCGCGAAATATTAGCAAAACGGGGGCGACACTACGCTGTCGCGCGGATGTTTTACGCTATAGGTGCGGCAAGGAGGGGATATGGGAAGGACCTGCGTTTCTCTGATAAAGGACATGCCGAGGGTGGAGCGGCCGAGGGAGCGGATGATGCGCTACGGACCGGACAAACTCTCGGACGACGAACTGCTGGCGCTGCTGCTGCGCACGGGCGTCCGCGGCACGGGCGTGATGGACTTCGCGGCGGGGCTGATGAAGCGCTTCGGCCGCGAGGGGCTCGCGAAGGCCGGCTTCGCGGAGCTTAAAAGCGCGCAGGGGCTGGGGCCGGCGCGGGCCTGCGAGATAATGGCGGCCTTCGAACTGGGCCGGCGGGCGCTGGGCGGCAAGAAAACTTCGGTCTACCTCAAGCCGCGCGATGTCTGGGAGGAACTGCGCGACATACGCGAGCAGAAGAAGGAGCATTTCGTCGTCTTCTTCCTCGACACGCGCAACCAGGAGATAAAGCGCGACATCGTCTCCATCGGCACCCTCAATTACAACCTGGTGCACCCGCGGGAGGTCTTCGAGCCGGCGGTGAAGAACCTGGCCGCGGGCGTGATAGTCGCGCACAATCATCCTTCGGGCTGCCTGGAGCCTTCGGACGAGGACATCTCGCTGACCAAGCGGCTGGCCGAGGCGGGCAGGCTGCTGGGCATCGAGCTGCTGGACCATGTCATCGTGGCCAAAGGGGGGTGGCTCAGCTTCAAGGAAAAGGGGCTGATGCGCTAATTTCCTATAATTATTACCTCTTAATATACGGGCGGCGGCGCCGCGACGGAGGTAAGCATGCTTTTCGACAGGATGAGCGCGGAGATGGTGAAGGCGATGATCGAGGCCATACCGGCCGAGGTCACGGTGATAGACGCCAACGACGAGGTGGTGGGCTGGAACAAGCACGAGAAACGGCTTTTCCACAGGCCGATGACCTGCATCGGCATGAACTTCCGCGACTGCCATCCCAAGAAGAGCCTGGACCAGGTGGAGCGGCTTGTCGGCGAGATGAAGTCAGGCAAGCGCGACAATGCCCGGTTCTGGATAGACCTGCCCGTCGGTCCGGAGAAAAAGGTCCACAAGATACTCATCGAGTTCTACGCCCTGCGCGGCGACGGCGGGAAATACCTGGGCTGTCTGGAGTTCACGCAGGACGTGCAGTACATACGCGAGCTGGAAGGTCAGAAGCGGCTGATGGACTGATGTACGGCGGCGGTTCGAGACTGTTTTTTTAGCCGGGCCGCGTATAAAAAAGCCCCCCGCTTAAAAGCGGGGGGCTTTACTTTCCGGTACGCGCCGGACTTATCTCTGTATTATCAGTTCCGGCCAGATCTGCGCCAGCGAGCGGGCGAAGGCCTCGGTGATGCCGTTCATAGCGGCGGAGACGTCGAAGCCCTCGTAGGACATGGAGGCGGCCCAGAGCACGGAGCCGGTCTGCACGTCCACCATCCGCGAGACCAGCGAGACGTTGGCGGTGGTGCTGAGCAGCTGCGAGTTGGGCAGGCCGAGCACCGTTCCCTCGGAATAGACCGAACCGCCGGACACCTGAGACACGGTAGTGCGGCGGGCGTTCTCGGCGCCGCTGACTATGTAGCTGGCCTGAGGGGTGCTTTCGGCCACGGTGCCGACGAAAAGGGCGTCCACGCCGAGGAGGCGGCCAAGCTGCTTGGCGGTGGCCGGGTCGAAAGCGGTGGAGGCGGTGAGCCGCTGCTCCTCCATGACCGCGTTGAGGCGCTGCCGTTCCACTACGTCCGCGCCGCGGGCCAGCAGGCTCTGCGTCAGCAGGTCGGCCGCCAGGTCGCCCTGCTGGCCTCCGAAGGAGAGCACGGCGACGCGCTTTACGGCGCTGAAGTCGGCGCGCGGGTTGACGGCCACGTTGGGCGTGGCGCAGGCGGAGAGCAGGAGCAGCGCGGGAAGCAGGTTCTTTTTCATGTTCATTTCCCGGCCGTAAGATTGTGTATATGACGGTTCGCCGTGTCGCGCATGGCCGGGTCGGAGGCGTGCTCCAGGCAGGCCCGCCAGGCCGAGAGAGCCCTGTCCTTCATTCCTTTCTTCTCGTAGATGAGACCGAGCATATAATGGGCCTCGGCTTTTTTAGGGTTCAGGGCTACCGCGGCCTCGAAGGCCCGCTGGGCTTCGGCGGCCTGCTTCAGCCGGGCGTAAGTGAAGCCGAGCCTGACGAAGATGTCGGCGTTCTTGGGATCGGCGGCGGCCTGCCGTTCCAGCTCGGCGGCCTCTTTCTTAAGGCGCTCTATGGCCGCCGGGGTCTCCGGCGGGCGGCGCTGCTCGGCCGCCGCGAAAGCGGGCAGCAGCAGAAGAAGGGGTAATATAGCGTTTTTCATGGTTCACCTCGTCCTGCCTAAACAATATAAAATTTCCCGCCCCGCGGGTAGTGGTAGGGGACGTTGTTGAGTTGTTGACTTGTTGACTTTTTGGTCTGGTGCCGCGGTCTGCCGGCCGGAATAACTCAACAACTCAACAACGTCCCCTCCTTTATTGTAAAATAAAGAGGTCTGAAATTTTATCGTCTGGACAGCCGATAAGCCCGGGCGCTCCGCCCGGTAAAATGACCGCCCGGTCCCATCACGGACAGCCACGGCAGCAGTAAAGCGGTAAACAAGGTCTTTGCGTTCTTCGCATGGTCTTCTTCGCGCTTTCTATTCTCGTTCTGGCCTCTTCCGCTTTTCTCGCTCTCGCGTCGGGAGGCCTGGCCGCGCGGGCCCGTATCATCGGCGCCGGCGGCGCGCTGCTCGGCTCGGCGCTGGGCCTCGTCTCCGTTCTAAGAGTGCTGTTCATGACCGGCGCCGAAGCCTACGCCGGGTGGCCCGCTTTTTCAGTCCCCCTGGGCCGCCTGGCGCTTTCGATCGATCCGCTGGCCGCCTTCTTCCTTCTTCCCGTCTACCTGCTGACCGCCTTCGCCGCCGTCTACGGCGCGGAATACCTAGGCGCCGGAGGGGGGCGCAGGACCGGAGCGGCCTGGTGCTGCTTCAATCTGCTCTCCGCCTCGATGGCGCTGGTCTTCGCCTCGGCCAACGCGGTGCTGTTCATGCTGGCCTGGGAGGCGATGGCCGTCTCCTCTTTCCTGCTCGTGCTCTACGACCATCATAAGGAACAGGCGCGCCGCGCCGCCTGGATCTACCTGGTCGCCGGCGGGGCGGGCGCGCTGGCTCTGCTCCTGCTCTTCTCGCTGCTGGGCGCTTCGTCCGGGACGCTGGATTTCGCGGCCTTCGCCAGGCCGGCGGGCGGCGCGGCCGCCGCCGCGTTCCTCGCCGCGCTGCTGGGCTTCGGCCTCAAGGCCGGCGTGGTGCCGCTGCATGTGTGGCTGCCCGAGGCGCATCCGGCCGCGCCCAGCCACGTGTCGGCGGTGATGAGCGGCGTCATGATAAAGACCGGCGTGTACGGGCTGATACGGACGCTGGGCTGGCTGGCGCCCTGGGACGGCTGGTGGGGGCCGGCGCTGCTGCTGGCCGGCCTGGCCTCGGGGCTGGTGGGCGTCATCTTCGCCCTGGCGCAGCACGACCTCAAGCGCCTGCTGGCCTATTCCAGCGTGGAGAATATAGGAATTATATTAATGGGGCTCGGCCTGGGCGTGACGGCCTCGGCCGCCGGTTCTACGGCGGTAGCCGGCCTCTGCTTCGGCGGAGCGCTGCTGCACGCGCTCAACCATTCGCTGTTCAAGGGCCTGCTGTTCATGGGGGCCGGCGCCGTCATGCACGCGACCGGCACCGGCGAGCTGGAGGCGCTGGGCGGGCTGGCGAAGCGTATGCCGCGCACCTCGCTCTATTTCCTGGCCGGCGCCGCGGCCATCTCCGGCCTGCCGCCTTTCAACGGCTTCATCAGCGAGTTCCTGATCTTCCTCGGCTCCTTCGGCGCGCTGCGCGGGCCCGAGGCCCCGGCGCTCTGGTCCGTGGCCGTATTGCTGGCGCTTGCCGCGATAGGAGGACTGGCGGGAGCCTGCTTCGCGCGGGCCTACGGCTCGATTTTCCTGGGCGAGCCGCGCTCTTCGCGCTGCCATTCCGCCCACGACTGCGGCGCGCCCATGCTGGCCGGCCTGGCGCTGCCGGCCGCCGCCTGCCTGTTCATCGGCCTTTTCCCGTCGGCGGCGGCCGGTCCCGCCGCCGCCGCGGTCTCGTCGGCTTTCGGCGCGGAGCCGGGAGCCGCCTTCCTGTCGGCCGCGGAACTGCCGCTGGCCTATGTCTCGGCCGGCGCGCTGGCGCTGGTCCTGCTGCTGGCGCTGGCGGCGGCGCTGCGCGCCTTCCTGCTGCGCGGCAAGGTCCCGGCCGCCGGCCCCACCTGGGACTGCGGCTACGCCGCCCCGACGGCGCGCATGCAGTACGGCGCCTCCTCTTTCGCGCAGCCGCTGACGGACTTCTTCAGGCCGCTGCTGCGCACCGCCGGCCGCCACGCGCCGCCCGACGGCTATTTCCCCAGGGGCTCGGACTTCCACACCGAGGCCGGCGCTGTCTTCTACAATAATTTCTACGCGCCGGCGGCGCTGATGCTCAGGCGGGCCGCCTACCGCTTCAGCTGGCTGCAGCACGGCCGGCTGCAGTTCTATATCCTTTATATAATCGGCGCGCTGCTGGCCCTGCTCCTATGGAAACTCTAGAGACCGCGACCAGGTTCGCCGCGGCCCTGCTGCTGGCGCCGCTCCTGCCCGGGATAGTGAACCGGGTAAAAGCCCTTTTCGCCGGCCGCAAAGGCCGCCCGACGCTGCAGCTCTACTACGACCTGGCGAAGCTGGCGCGCAAGGTGCCGGTCTACAGCCGCACGACGACCTGGGTCTTCAAGGCCGGACCGGCCGCCGGGCTGGCCGCCGCGGTCTGCGCGCTGGGAGTCCTGCCCTTCGGCGGGCGGCCGGGCCCGCTGGCCTTCGAGGGCGATTTCCTTTTCATCATCGGCCTGCTGGCCTTCTCGCGTTTCATGACCGTGCTCGCCGCGCTCGACACCGGTTCCGCTTTCGAGGGGATGGGGGCCAGCCGCGAGGCGCAGTTCGCCGTCTTCGCCGAGCCGGCCCTCTTCCTTTCGCTGGCCGCCCTCTCGCGCGTGACCGGGGAGTTCTCGCTGGCCGGCATGTTCCTTTCGCTCACGCCCGATTCCTGGCGGGCGGCCGCGCCCGTGCTGGCGCTGGTGACGGCCGCGCTCTTCATCGTCATGCTGGCCGAGAACTGCCGCGTGCCGGCCGACGACCCGGACACGCATCTCGAACTGACGATGATACACGAGGTGATGGTGCTCGATCACGGCGGTCCCGAGCTGGCTTACGTCCTTTACGGCGCCTCGCTCAAGCTCTGGCTCTTCGCCGCGCTGATAGCGGCGGCCGTGTTGCCGCGCCATTCGGGCTCCTGGCTCTACGACGGGGCCTTCTTCCTGGCCGCGATGGGCGGCATCGCCGCCGCCATCGGTATCGCCGAGTCGGCCATGGCCCGGCTGCGCATGCTGAAAGTGCCTTACATGCTGATGGGCGGACTTATCTTCGCCGCGCTGGCGATGCTTTTCCAGACCGGACGCTGACATGAACACCTTCGCCGAACTGACCATAGTGCTGATCATCCTGCTCAACATGGCGATGTCCGTGTCGGGCTCGCTCGCTTCCTGCATACGGCTGGCGGCCGCGCAGGGCGTGGCGGCCGGCCTGCTGCCGCTGATGGCCGCCGGCGGGGCGCACGGCCGCGCGGTGGCCTTCGCCGCCTTCATCATCGCGCTCAAGGGCCTGGTCTTCCCCTGGCTGATGCTGCGCGCGCGAGAGCTGACCGGCGCGCGCAAGGAGATAGACCCGCTGATCGGCTACCCCGCCTCGATAACGCTGTGCCTGGCCGCCTTCGCCGCCTCGGCGTGGCTGGGCTCGCGGCTGCCGCTGCCGGAGGGCGGCGTGGCCTACATCGTCCCGGCCTCGCTGGCCACCATCTTCACCGGCTTCCTCCTTATCACCACCCGGGTGAAGGCCATCACGCAGGTGGTGGGCTACCTCGTCGTGGAGAACGGGGTCTACATCTTCGGCCTGGCGCTGTTCGTGGAGCAGCCGCTGATGGTGGAGATGGCGATACTGCTCGACGTCTTCGTCGCGGTCTTCGTGATGGGCATAGCGATCTTCCACATCAGCCGCGAGTTCGACCATATCGACACCGACGCGCTCTCGCAGCTCTCCGACTGGCGGCGCGGGGAGGAGGGCTGATGGCCGTAGTGCTGATCGTCCTGCCCCTGCTCTCGGGCGCGGCCGCCTTCCTCCTGCGCGACGACGCCGCGCGCCGGCGGCTGCTGCTCTGGACGGCCTGGCTGCATTTCCTGCTGACGGCCGGCCGCATACTGGCCTACGGCCGCTGGGGCTGGGCCTATTCCGTCGCGGAGGGGTTCCGGGAAACGCCGTTCTGGCTGCCGGGCGCCTGGGAGTGGTTCTCCTTCGACGCGCCCGGCCTGCTTTTCCTGGGCGTGACCTCGCTGCTGTTCCTGGGCGCGGCGCATTACGCCGCGGCCTACCTGGCCGAGGAGAAGCGCGACCCCGGCGAGAAGGGGGAGAACGGCTTCATCTTCAACAACGCGCCCGAGGCTGTCTTCAGCGGCTGCCTGCTGTTCTTCCTCTCGGCGATGACGGGCGTGGCCGCCGCGCGGCACCTGGGCCTGCTCTGGGCCGCCGTCGAGGCCACCACGCTGCTCAGCGCGCCGCTGATCTATTTCCACCGGCACAAGCGCTCGCTGGAGGCGACCTGGAAGTACCTGCTGATCTGCTCCGTCGGCATCGCGCTGGCGCTGATGGGCAATCTCTTCATGGGCGCGGCCGGCCTGCGCGGCGGCGCGGGACTGCACCTCGACGGCCTGCTGGCCGGCGCGGAGGGGCTCGACTCGCAGCTGCTCAAGGCCGCCTTCATCTTCCTCTTCGTCGGCTACGGCACCAAGATGGGCCTGGCGCCTTTCCACACCTGGCTGCCCGACGCGCACAGCGAGGCGCCGGCCGTGGTCTCGGCGCTGCTCTCGGGCGCGCTGCTCAACTGCGCCTTCCTGGGCGTGCTGCGCGCGGCGCAGGTCTGCGGCGCGGCGGGTCTGGCCGATTTCTCCGGCGGCATACTGGTGCTCTTCGGCCTGGCCTCGCTGGTCACGGCCGCGCTGTTCATGCTGGGCCAGCGGGACTACAAGCGCATGCTGGCCTATTCGAGCATCGAGCACATGGGCATACTGGCCATAGGCGCGGGGCTGGGCGGCCGCGCGCTCTACGGCGCGCTGCTGGGCGCCGTCGGCCATTCTCTGACCAAGGCCGGGCTCTTCTTCGCCTCGGGGCTGGTGCTGGCCGCGTACAGGACCAAGCAGATAAAGGACGTGAAAGGGCTGCTGCGCCGTTCGCCGGCCGTCGCCGCGCTGTGGCTGGCGGGGTTCCTGCTGATAACCGGCACGCCGCCGTCGGGGATCTTCCTGGCCAAGTTCGTCATACTCAAGGAAGCCGTGGCGGACGGGCGCTGGGCCGTCGCCGGCGTCTATCTCTTCTTCCTGGCCGTGGTCTTCGCCGCGATGGCGAAGATCTTCATCGAGACGACCTTCGGCGAGCCGGCGCAGGAGCCCGAACGCAGGTTCGAACCGCCGCGCGCCATGGTCCGTCCCGCGCTCTTCTTTTTCGTGCTGGTCGCGGCGCTGGGCCTCCGCGTCCCCTCCTGGCTGGACGCGGTGCTGAACCTGGCCGCCGGGGCCATAGGAGGCGCGCGATGAAGCTCTTCGGCCCGGCGGAACTGGCGGCGCTGCCCGCGGACAAGTTCTTCACGCAATTGTCCGCCGCGCTCTCCGACGGCGGCCGGGCCGCGGCTTATTTCGCCTCGCCGGCCGAAGGCGGCTGGCGGCTCTGCGCCGCGCTGGCGCATGACCGCGCCGGGCGGCTGGACCTGCTGCTGTCGAAGCTGCTCGCCGGCGGTTTTCCCTCGCTGACGCCCAGGTTCCCGCAGCTGCATCTCTTCGAGCGCGAGATATTCGAACTTTCGGGCCTCAGGCCCGAAGGACATCCCTGGCTCAAGCCCGTGCGCTACCCCGCGGGCGGCCCGGACCCGGGCACCGGCGATTTCTTCCGCGTCCACGGTCCCGAGGTGCACGAGGTGGCCGTCGGGCCGGTGCACGCCGGCGTGATAGAACCGGGCCATTTCCGTTTCCAGTGCCACGGCGAGAACGTTTTCCACCTGGAGATAGCGCTGGGCTACCAGCATCGCGGCGTCGAAAAGGCGCTCTCCGCCGGGCCCGACGCGCGCTCCATGCATTACGCCGAGACGCTCGCCGGCGACACGACCATAGGCCACGCCTGGGCTTACTGCGGAGTTCTGGAGGCGCTCTCGGGCTGCGCCGTGCCGCCGCGGGCGCAGGTCCTGCGCGGCGTCCTGCTGGAACTCGAGCGCCTGGCCAATCATACCGGCGACCTGGGCGCGCTCTCGGGCGACGTCGCCTACCTTCCGACGGCCTCCTTCTGCGGCCGGCTGCGCGGCGAGTATCTCAATATGACGGCCCTGGTATGCGGCAACCGTTTCGGCCGCAACGCCCTCAGGCCGGGCGGCGTCGATTTCGACCTCGAGCCCGCGCGCGCGGCCGAGCTGCTTCGCCGGCTCGAAGATGTGTTCCGCGACACGGAAGGCGCGGTCTCGCTCCTCTGGGACACCCCCTCCGTCACCGAGCGTTTCGAGAACACCGGCCTGGTCTCCCGCGCGGACGCGGCGGCGCTGGGGCTGGTCGGCCCCGCGGCTCGCGCCAGCGGCGTCGATATCGACATCCGCCGCGATTTCCCTTACGGCCCTTACCTGAAGTATGATCCGCCGCAGCCCGGCCGCGGCGACGTTTACGCCAGGGCATATATGCGCTGGGACGAGATAGTCCGCTCCGTACGCCTGATACGCGGCTGGCTGGCCTCGCTTCCGGCCGGACCGCTGGCGGCCGCCTGCGGCGACCCCGCCCCGGATTCGGCGGCCGTCTCGCTGGTGGAGGGCTGGCGCGGCCAGATCTGCCACGCCGCCTTCACCGGGCCCGGCGGCAGATTCCTCCGCTATAAGGTGGTCGATCCGTCGTTCCACAACTGGCAGGGCCTGGCCCTGGCGCTGCGCGGCGGTCAGATCTCGGATTTCCCGCTCTGCAACAAGAGCTTCAACCTTTCATATTGCGGTCACGACCTATAACCATGTTCAAGGAACTCATCGAAAGATTCAGACAGGGGCACCGCACCGCGCCTTTCCCGCCCGCGCCGGAGAAATTCCCCGACCGCTACCTCGGCCTGCCGCGCCTCAAGGGCGGTCCGCTGGCGAAAGCCGCCGCCGCCTGCCCCGTCGGCGCGCTCTCCGCCGCCGACTCCGCGCTGGACATGGGCCGCTGTCTCTTCTGCGGGGCCTGCGCCAAGGCCGACCCCGCCGCCGTCGAGTTCACCCGCGATTATCGCCTCAGTTCCGGCTCCCGCGAAGGCCTGGTCCTCGGCTCCGGCGGGACCTTCCGCGCCTCGGGCGAGGCCCCGCCCGACCTGCGCCGTCTCTTCGGCCGGTCCTTCCGCCTGCGGCAGGTCAGCGCCGGAGGCTGCAATGCCTGCGAGGCCGACTGCAACGTGCTGGGGACTCTCGCCTTCGACCTCGGCCGCTTCGGCGTGCAGTTCGTCGCCTCGCCGCGCCACGCCGACGGCCTCCTGGTCACCGGCCCGGTCACGAAGAACATGGAACTCGCCCTGCGCAAGACCTACGACGCCGCGCCCGCCCCTAAACTGGTCATCGCCTGCGGCGCCTGCGCCGTTTCCGGCGGCCCCTACGCGGGCCACGCCGATACCCTCGGCGGCGCGGCCTCGGTCGTGCCGGTGGACATGTTCATCCCCGGCTGCCCTCCGCATCCCTACACCATCCTCGACGGCATCCTGCGCCTTATAAACGGGGACGTTGTTTAGTTCTTCAGTTTCGACTAAAGAACTAAACAACGTCCCCCTTTTATTATAATAACAACGGGTATACGCGCGGCCCCGCAACGGGTCCGCCGGCCGACGCAGGGGGAAAGATGCTCAAGCTCGCCGCCATCTTCTTATTCTCGTTCCAGACCGCTTATGCTCAGGCGCCGGCCGGGGCCGACGCCCTTTTCGACAAGGGGCTTTACCAGGAAGCCCTCGATATCTATTCCAAAAAGGCCGGTTACGGCGATGAGGACGCTTTGCGGGCGCTTTACAGGTCGGCCGAATGCGAGGCGCTGCTCTTCCGCTACGCCGAGGCGAACGCGCGTCTTTCCGGCTTCAGGCCTCCGAAGGATCCCGTCTGGCGCGGGCGTCTCCTCGCCCTGCGCGCGGAACTCGGCAAGGAGTTCCTGCGGCAGTACGGCCATTCCCTGCCGGAGGACCTGCAGAAAGGCACCACCGACCTGACGAAGCTCACCCGCGCGGAGTGGGAGTCCAGGATAAATTCCGACTATGACGCGCTCTGGCCGCTGGCGGAGACCCTCTCGAAAGTCCCTTTAAAGGAGGAGGGTTATTTCGTGGACCTGGAGAAGGCGTATCTCGGCTATACCGCGTCGTTATGGGATTTCTTCGCGCTGAAATGGGGCGCTTGGCTGCTGGACGGGGCGGAGAAACCCTCCAAGGACCCCGGGGCGGAACCGTTCCTCGCCGAAAACTACGAGCGGGCTTTCTCCGCGGCGCTGCATCCGGCGCTCAAGGCGGCCGCCGTTTATGAAAGGGCCTCCGCTCTGGCCCCGCGGGGGTCGGTGCCGAACGAATACTGGAGGATACGCCGGGCGCTTATCCCTTACAGGCTGGGCTACCTCCTCTCCGGAAAGGGGGACGGGAGCGCCGGTCCCGCTCCGGCGCGGGAGACGGCCCGGCTCCTTGCCGCCTGGTCCCTTTCCTTCTCCTCCCCGCAGGGAAAGGCCTGGGCGGCGCGGGAAGCCGCGCGGATCCATCACGACTCCGGTGATTTCGAAAAAGCCGTGGAGCTCTGTTCCGCGGCCGAGGACTACGCTTCCGGCTCCAGGCCCGCCGCGGAGTGCGGGAAACTGAAGGCCGGCATCGAAATGCCCGAGCTGGAACTTTCGCTCAGGACCGTCCCTCCCCCGGGGAAGGGCGGTCTCTCCGTTTCCGCGCGCAATCTCCACCAGGTGCATTTCCGGGCCTACAGGACTTCGCCGGAGGCCATAGAGTTCGCCGCCCCCGCCAGCCGCAGCGGCTGGGGACACCTGAGGGACTTAAGCCTGGAGGCCGCCGGTTTCTTCCTGAAGAAGGGGCCCGACGTTTCCTGGAAGGAGGAGATCCGGTATCCCTCCCGCTACGCCAGGCACACGCAGGAAGCGGTCCCTCCCGCGCTGAAGAAAGGTCTCTACGTCGTCATCGCCTCCGGGGACCCGTCCTTCGACAGCGGCTCTTCCCTGATGAGGGCCGGCGTCCTGAACGTGACCGACATCATGCTGATGGCCACCGGCGCGCCCGGCGGCGACCCGGAGGATTTCCTCGCGGCCCCGGAAGGGGCGCGCAAGGTCACGACGGCCATGTTCCATCTCTACGCCCTGGACGGGCCGTCCGGCAGGCCGCTGCCGGGGGCCAGACTGGATCATTTCTATTCCCTGCCGCGGCGCGGGGGATGGAACAGGGGGACGGCCTCTTTCGGCCCCGGCGGGACCCTCGAGCTCCCTTTCGAGACGGAGATCTCCTATCCGTCGAGAGAGCATTTCTCGCTGGACCCGCTGGCCTCCCACGGCGGGGCTTACGCTTATACCGGCCGCGCTCTGGGGTCCTCGCTGTCCGTGCCGCCGCCCCTCGTGGTGGGACTGGAGACGGACAGGCCGGTGTACCGGCCGGGACAGGAGGTCCGGTTCAAGGCCACGGTGCTCGAGCGGCGTCCCGGCGGTCTCGCCGTCCACGCCGGCGGGAGGAAGATAAAGATCAGCGCCCGCGACGCGAACTGGCAGGAATTCTTCAGCAGCTCCTTCGAGCTCAACGACATGGGCAGCGCCGCCGGGTCTTTCACCGTCCCTCCGGGACGCCTGCTGGGCGGGTATCAGGTCGCGGGAGAGATCCTGGGCCACGGCGGCTCTTTCCGCGGTTCGGCCGCTTTTTCCGTGGAGGAATACAAAAGGCCGGAGTTCGAGGTCCTCCTGGAGGAAGCGAAGGGTCCGTTCCGCTTCGGCCGGAAAGCGAAGGTGAGCGGGTCCGCCAGATATTATTCCGGCCCGCCGGTCGCCGGCGCCGAAGCGCGCTACCGGGTGAACAGGTCCCGCTACGTGCCCTGGTACGCCTGGTGGCTGCCTTCGGACCCGTCGGCGGAGGAGATCGCCTCCGGGACGATGCGGACGGCGGCGGACGGTTCTTTCTCCTTCGAGTTCACGCCGGAGGGCGACGGGGATTACCCGGCGGACCTCGGGGTGACCGTCGAAACGCGCGACGCCGGCGGCAGGGTCATAACCGCTTCCCGTTCCTACCGCGCCGGGGCGAGATCGTACCTGGTGGACATAAGCCCGGAAGCCGGATTCTTCACCCCCGCCGCGAAACCTTCGGTGAAGCTCAGGCTCCTGACGCTCGGGGACGTCCAGGTCTCCGGTTCGGGCGCCTACCGGCTTTACAGGATAGACAGGACGCCGGAATATTCCCCGCAGACCGGCTGGGGCGGCTCTTTCGGACGCGCGCAGGACCTCAACCCTTTCTTCGCCGACGTCCCGGACGGCAGGCTGGTGGAGGAGGGGCGGGCGGATTTCGACGCCAGGTCCGCGAAGGAGCTTGAACTGGGCGCGCTGACGGAGGGCATTTACCGTCTCAGGCTCAGGGTCCCGGACCCCTGGGGAGGAGAGTCGGAGGGGTCCCTGGTCCTCGTTTCCTTCGACCCCGGTCGCAAACTCTCCTCGCTGAACCTGCCCCCGACGGCCATCTTCGAGAGAAGTTCGTATCAGGCCGGAGAGACGGCCCGCCTGCTCCTCGGGGCTTCGGCCCTGAAAGGGGCCAAGTTCCTCGAGATCTTCGCCGGCGGTTTCCTGCTGGAGAAACGCACCCTCGCGTCCCCCGGCGTTTCCATGGCCGAGATCAGGATCGGCGACCGGCACCGCGGCGGCTTCGACGCGCGCTGGTTCGGGGTTTCGGATTCCAGTATCTACTCCGCCTCGGAGCACGCCTCCGTCCCGCTTTCCGACAGGGAGCTGGCGGTGACGCTGGAGCATCCCGGCTCCCTGGAACCGGGCGGCCGGGCCGAATGGACCCTTAACGCCAGGGACTCCGCCGGCCGCCCGGCCGGGGGAGAGGCCACCGTCAGGGTATTCGACCGCTCGCTGGAATATTACCGCGCCGCGGCAGCCCCCTGGCTGGACGGACTTTACCAGGAGAGACGTTCTCACGCTCCTTCCGCCTCCTCCCTTTTCCAGGGCCGGGCCGCCTCTTTCCCGGTGAAGAGAGGCCTTGTGTCGCGGATGTTCGACCTCTTCGCGCGCAGCGCGGCCGAGGAGAAGTTCCCCGCTTTCAGGCTGAACGCCGCCGGCGCGGACCGGGGATATTTCTCCGCCAAATCCCTGGGCGGGACCATGATGGACACCGCCGGCGGGGGCCTGGCGGCGGCCGCGGCGCCCCGCGCCTCGATCTCACTCTCCGGGGTCAGGGAGGAGCAGGAGACCTTTAACGAAGCGCCTTCCGCCGGAAAGGAGAAGGAGGCGCGGCCCGCGCCCCGGTCCGATTTCTCGGAGACGGCTTATTTCAATCCTCAGCTCAGGTTCGAGAAGGGGCGCGGGCGGATATCGTTCACCATGCCGGAACGGCTGACCTCCTGGAAGGTGACGGCGCAGGTGCTGACCCCGGACGTGAAAAAAGGAGCGGTCTCCGCGACGGTCGTGACCCGGAAGGACCTGATGGCGCGCCTCGACCTGCCCCGTTACCTGCGCGAAGGCGACGAGTCGGAGATCGTGGCGGTGATCGCCAACGCTTCCGACGGGCCGCTGCGCGGCTCCGCGGCGCTTTCCGTGACCCGCGACGGCAGGGACGCGGCCGCGGAACTGGGGCTGGCCGGCCTGTCCCGGGAGTTCTCGGCCGGAAAGGACGCCTCGGCCGCGCTGCGCTGGAAGGCGAAGGCGCCGCTTTCCACGGGCTTCTACAAGGTCAGGGTAACGGCGCGCGCCGGCCGCTTCTCCGACGCCCAGGAGAACGACCTGCCCGTGCTGCCCTCGCGCGAGCGGCTTTTCGCCTCGGTCAACGCCGTTCTGGACGGTAATGCCGAAAAGGAACTGCGCCTCAGGGAACTGCAGAAACGGGACTCCTCGCGGATCGTCGAATCCTCGCATCTGGAGATCCAGCCGCAGCTGGCGCTGACCGTGCTCAACAGCCTGCCGCACCTGGTGCGCTACCCGCACGAATGCACCGAGCAGCTGCTCAACCGCTACGTGCCGCTCTCGATAGTCAACGCCTTCTATTCGAAATACCCCGCGCTGGCGGCCGCGGCGTCGAAGGTCCCCAAGCGCGCCTCCGTCACGCCCGCCTGGGAGCGGGACAACCCGCTGCGCCTCATCTCCCTGCTGGAAACGCCGTGGGAGGAGGCCTCCAGGGGCCGCGCGCGTTCGCTGCCCTCCGCCGACATGCTGGACGCCGGGCTGGTGTCGGCCGAGCGGAAGGCGGCCCTGGAGAAGCTCAAGAGCTACCAGCTCCCCGACGGGTCCTTCCCGTGGTTCCCGGGCGGCCGCCCGAACCTGCACATGACGCTCTACGTCCTGGAGGGTTTCGCCGAGGGCGAGCGCTACGGCGTGGACGCGCCGGACGATATGGCCCGGAGGGCGCTGAAATACGTCCTCGCCGAGATCCCCGGCCACATGAAGCCGGAACCGGCGGAGACTTCCATGCTCCTCTACGCCGCTTACGTCGTCTCGGCCTTCGAGGGCAGATGGCCGGAATCCCGCGCGGCCCTCAAGTACGCCAAACTCTGGGCCGATTACGCGGACGGGCATTACCGCGCGATGACGCCGCTGGGCAGGGCCTACGCCGCCTATGTCTACCTGCGGCTGGGTGAGAAGGACAAGGCGGACCTCTACCTCGGCCGCGCCATGGACGGCGCGCGCGAGGACGAGGTCTCGGGGCTTTACTGGGCGCCGGAGAAGATCTCCTGGCTCTGGTACAACGACACCGTCGAGAAGCACGCTTTCCTCATGCGGACGCTGACGGCCTTCAGCCCGAAAGACCCGCGCGCCGCTAAAATGGCCCAGTGGCTGCTGTTCAACCGGCGCGCGACGGAGTGGAAGTCCACCCGCGCCTCGGCCGCCGCGATCTATTCGCTGCTGGACTTCATGAAGGCGCGCGGCGCGCTGGACAAGGGGGAGGAGTTCTCCCTGGAATGGGGCGGGACGAAGGAAAAGGCCGCCGTCGGCCCGGCGGACTGGCTGGAGAAGCCGCTGCGCTGGTCGCTCTACGGCGCGGACATAAAACCCGGCCACGCCTCGGCGAAGATCTCCAAGAAAGGCCCCGGCCTCGCCTTCGCCTCGCTGGCGGCCGTATATACCAGCGGCGAACCGGCCGGGTCTTCTCCCTCCGGCATGATCAACGTGGAGCGGAAGTATTTCCTCCGCGAGAAGGAGGGCGCGGGCTACGCCCTGAAACCGCTGAGGAGCGGCGACGCCGTGCCGGCCGGTTCGGAGATAGAGGTGAAGCTTACGGTAAGGACGCGTTCGGTCTTCGAGTACGTGCATCTGAAGGACCCCAAGCCGGCCGGCTTCGAGGCGGAGTCGCTGCTGAGCGGCTGGAAATGGGACCGGCTCTCCCGCTACGAGGAACAGCGCGACTCGCTGACTAATTTCTTCATGGAATGGGTCCCCCGCGGCGAATACGAGTTCGGCTACCGCCTGCGCCCGTCGCTGCCCGGGACCTACCGCCTGGGCGCGGCGGTCATACAGTCCATGTACGCGCCGGAGTTCGGCGCTCATTCCGACGGCATGATCATCAGGGTGAAGTGACGCGCCTATGGCGGAGCGCCATATCGTTCACGTCGACATGGACGCCTTCTTCGCGGCCGTGGAGCAGCGCGACGATCCCGCGCTGCGCGGCAGGCCCGTCATAATAGGGGCCGACCCCAGGGGCGGCCGCGGGCGCGGCGTGGTCTCGACCTGCTCCTACGAAGCGAGGGAGTTCGGCGTCCGTTCGGCCATGCCCATCTCCGAGGCCTGGAGCCGCTGCCCCGGCGGCGTCTACCTCCGGCCGGATTTCCGTAAATACAGCCGGGCCTCGTCCGTCATAGAAAAGGCCTTCCACGAATTCACGCCCGACGTGGAGATGGTCAGCGTGGACGAGGCCTTCCTGGACCTAACGCTGAGCGCGCATCTCTTCGGCGGGCCGGAGGAGGCCTGCCGCCGCCTGAAACTCCGCGTGAAGGAGCTTACCGGCCTCACCTGTTCCGTCGGCCTGGCGCCCACCAAGATGTGCGCCAAGATAGCCTCCGATCTGCGCAAGCCGGACGGTTTCGTGACGGTGCCGCACGGCGGGGAAGCCGCCTTCCTGGCCCCGCTGGACATCTCGAAGCTGTGGGGACTGGGACCGAAGACCGCCGCGGCCCTCCGCGCCAGGGGCCTCAATACGATAGGGGAACTGGCGGCCTGCCCGGAGGGAAGTCTCGCGTTCCTCGGTCGGAACGGCGCGGGACTGAAGGAACTGGCCGGCGGACTGGACCCCAGGCCGGTCTCGCCCGGGGGCGAGGCTAAGTCCGTCTCCAACGAGATAACTTTCGACAGCGACACCGGCGACGAACGGGAGATACGCGAGTCGCTGGTGGCGCTCTGCGACAAGGTCTCGTCCAGGCTGCGGGCCGCCGGGCAGAAGGGCCGCACCGTGGGCCTGAAGATAAGACTGGAGGGCTTCGTCACGTATACGAGGGCCAGGACCATAGCGCCGGCCACCAACTACGCGGACCTTATATGGAGGGAGATCTCCGCCCTGTACGCGGCCTTTCCCCGCGGCCGCAGGAAAGTGAGGCTGCTGGGGGTCAGGGTGTCGGGGCTGATGCCCGCCTCGGAGAGGGAAAGCCTGTTCGAGGAAGAAGGCGACGCGAGGCGGGAAAGGTCCCACCGCGCGGTGGAGGAGATACGCCGCAGGTTCGGCCGGGGTTCCATTTACCGGGCGGGCGGGAAGAAGGAGATCTAAGTCAAAAAGAGGGGCCCCCGCCAGGGGGCGGGGGCCGTACACCAGCTGGGTCCTGTTGTGGGCCGGACCGAAGCACTGCGCTGCAACCGCACCGACACCGCTGCTGCACCGACGCTGCTACCGCTACCGCACCGCTGCTGCCGCTGTTACCGCACCGCACTCGCTGCTGTTCGCCCTCCCGGGGGACGGCCCGCGGGGGCCGGCCGGGACACCGCAAAACTACCGCGTTCCACTCCTCTGCGACTATAGTCTAACATTATAGTCTTGACTTGTCAAGGGGTAAAAAATACTTGTATTTCCGTCTCTTTCCGTCAGCCGCCGGGGAGTCTTAGCCGCCCGGGATTTTGTAAAATATAGGCAGTGGAACGGGGCGGTAGACCCCGGTCCGGGAGGTAAAGTCGTGAGATTCGCCAAGAGAATATTCCTTTTCGCAGCTCTCAATGTCCTGGTCATAACGACCATCTCCATCACCCTTAACCTGCTGGGCATAAGGCCTTATCTCGACGCCCAAGGCATAGACTATTCCGCCCTGATGGCCTTCTGCCTGGTCTGGGGCATGGGCGGCGCTTTCATTTCGCTGGCCCTTTCCCGCGTAATGGTCAAATGGACGATGGGAGTGCGGGTCGTCGATCCGAACATTTCCGATCCCGCCCTTTCCCGCCTGGTAGCCTCGGTGCATAACCTGGCCAAGGCGGCGGGCCTCCCGAAGATGCCCGAGGTGGGCGTCTACGACAGCCCCGAGGTCAACGCCTTCGCCACCGGCCCCACCCGCTCCCGCTCCCTCGTGGCGGTCTCGGCCGGTCTGCTGGAGGCCATGGACTGGGAGCAGGTCGAAGGAGTGCTGGGCCACGAGGTCGCGCATATCGCCAACGGCGATATGGTCACGATGACCCTGCTGCAGGGCGTCATCAACGCGATGGTCATGTTCCTCGCGCGAGTCATAGCTTTCTTCCTGTTCCGCAATTCCCGCGACGGCGGAGGAGGGATGCAGTTCCTCGTCGTTATGGTCCTGCAGATCGTGCTGAGCTTCTTCGGCATGATACTGCTGGCGGCCTTCTCGCGCCGCCGCGAGTACCGGGCCGACGACGGCGGCGCCGGCCTCGCCGGCAGGGAGAAGATGATAAACGCCCTGGAGGGGCTGCGCCGGACCGTGAAGTACGCGGACATGACGGGCCGCGCCTCGGTGGCGGCTTTCAAGATCTCCTCCAGGCCCGGCGGATTGATGAGCCTGCTCTCGACCCATCCGCCGCTGGAAGAGCGCATAGCCAGGCTGAAGGCGGCCGCGTGAAGGCCGCCCGTCTCGCCGCGGCGCTGCCGCTGTTCTTCGCCTTTTCCGGCTGTTCCCGTACCCCGGACAGCCAGTACCGTAATTCTTTGCGCAAAGTGAAGGCCGCGCTGGAGGCCGACAGCGCCGCCGGCAAGTTCAAGGAATCGCTGTCCGCCGACATGAAGCTCAAGACCGCCCGCGACAGGCTGGACGCCACGCTGATGAGCCATCCTTCCAACGTCTTCGCGGACGACGCCTATCTCGTCAGGGCGCTGCTGAGGGACCCGGATTCCGGGACCCCCGAGACCTGGAGGGATTTCCTGGTCAGGCATCCTTCGGCCGAGTTCGAGCCCTGGTCCACGGAGAACCTCCAGGGGGTATTCGGCGATTCCGTGCTCAAGGCGCCCAAAGGGCCCGTCTTCGAGGCCCGTTACCGTCTCGTTTCCGCCCTGGCTTCGCGCAAGCGCTGCCCCGACGCCCTGGCCGAGGCCAGGGCCGCCATGGCCCTTTATTCTTCCGCCGGCGCCCCGTCTTCCGTGGAGGCCATGCTGGCGCTGGGCTATCTCCGCGCCGGCTCCTGCTTCTCCAAAGCGGGCGACCGGAAGTCGGCCGAGTCGGCGTACCGGGAAGCGGCCGGTTTCTTCGACGAGCCCAGGATAAGGGCTTCTTTCGAGCGGGAACTTTCGAAGCGCTGATAAGGGCTTCACAAGCCGCGAACAATTTTGTAATAATTCCCAAGGGGTAGGGATAAGACGCCTGTGGCCGGTTCAAGCCTCGGTCTTCGGACCGCGGCGGCCGTCTTTCGCGTCGTTTTCCCGGATCTGGAGAGTTCTTCAGCGGGGGGGGGGGCTTATGTCAACAGTGCGCGGCAAAACCCTTGTGACTTCGAAGGGCGGTTCGGCCGGTTTCAGGAAGAGTTTGGCCGGGTCTTTCGGTTCCGGCACGTTTTTCTACCGTTACGACCTCAGGGGTTATTTCACCCAGGTCAGCCCTTCCGTGCGCGGCGTGCTAGGCTATTGCGCGAAGGATTTCCTGGGGCATTACACCCGGTACTTCACCCCCCACCCCTGCAATAAAGAAGCGCGCCGGCGCGCCGCGCTCAGTATAAAAGGAAAGCGCCAGAAACCCTACCTCGTGGAGATGCGCCACGCCGGCGGCGGCACCAGGTGGCTGGAACTGCTGGAAGCGCCGGTGCGGGACCAGCGCGGGAAAAGGGCCGGCGTGGAGGGCGTGGCCCGCGACGTCACGGCGAGGGTCAGGTCCGAACTGGCGCTGGCGGAGGCCAGGCGGAACTGCGCCGACCTGGAGTGCCTCCTCAACAATACCGCGGACCTCGCCTGGTCGGTGGACCGCGGGCTCAGATTCGTCACTTTTAACGATCCCTTCCGGAAGAACTTCGAATCGCGGCTCGGCGCGGTCCCCAGGCCGGGCGACCGCGCGCTGGACCGTCTCCCGGCGCCTTTCGTGCACAGGTGGAAGAAGCGCTATCTCGAAGCGCTTTCGGGCGCCGTCTTCCGCGATGAGGAGACTTTCACGCGATGCGGCCACCGGCACAACTTCGAGTTCGCCTTCGCCCCGATCCTCCTCGACGGGAAGATCGTCGGCGCCGCCTGCCTCGGCAGGGACGTGACGTCCAGGCGCAGGATGGAGGAAGATCTCAAGCGCGCTTCCGCGCAGCTCAACGCGGTCTTCAACAACTCGCCGCTGCTGATGCTCCTGGTGGACAAGGAACGCCGGATAAAAAAAGTGAGCATGTCCGGGGTCTCCAACCCGGCCTCCGGCGTCGGCCTGCTGGTCGGAGAGGCGCTGGGCTGTTCCACCGCCGCGGAAGGCGTATGCGGGAAGGGAGGGGATTGCCTGAACTGTCCCCTCCGGGAGCTCGTCAACGAGACTTTCCGCACAGGCAAGGCGATAAGCCGCCGCGAGATAGAGATGAGCGTGGAGGGGGAGGCGGTCTTTTTCATGGCTTCGACCGCGGTGATAACCGAGGAAGGGGAGCCGCAGGTCCTGGTCTGCCTGGACGACATAACGCGCCTGAAAAAAGCCGAGGTGGCGCTGAAGCGGCAGAACGAGTCGCTGGAGGCGCAGAACATAACGCTGGTCTCCCTCAACAGGAGCCGCAAAACCTCTGGACAGGGGTTGGAGGCGGCCTTCAGGGAAGCCACGGAGATCTGCGCCCACGCCCTCAGGGTGGACCGCGTCGGGATCTGGCTTTTCACGGAGAACAGTTCCGTCATGCGCTGCCGCGACGTCTACGACGCCCCCACCCGCAGGCACTTTTCCGGCGAAACGCTGGAAAGGCGGGGCTCGCCCCTCTACTTCAAGGTCATCGAAGCCGAGGGGTTCGTGGCGGCCGCCGACGCGAGGCGCGATCCCCGCACGGCCGAACTCGCCCGGGATTATTTCATCCCCAACGGCGTCCTTTCCTCGCTGGGGATGCTCATAATGGCGGAAGGCCGCCCCGCCGGCATCGTCTGCGCCGAGACCGCGCGGGACCCCAGGGAGTGGAGCGCGGCGGACAGGAACCTGGTCTCGGCGGTCTGCGACTACGCGGCGCTGGCCATACTCGAGGAACGGCGGGCGAAGCTGGAACGCAGCAAGGACCTGCTTTCCCACGCCGTCGTGCACGACCTGAACAACCCGATGACCGCGCTGCTCTGCAGCTGCGAGTTCCTGGAGGAGGAGCTCAAAGGCCGGATGACGAAAACGCAGCACGAGCGTTTCAAGGATATCTATTATGTCCTCAACGAGATGCGGGAGATGATAAACGACATACTGCGCATCAGCAAGATGGAGGCCGGCTCGCTGCGGCTGGAGCTCAGGCCCGTGCCGGCCAGGGAGATAGTCGGCGGCGCGGTGAAGACCATGCTGCCGCGCGCGCGGGCCGAGCGCAAATCGCTCAAATGCGGAGAGATAAGCGGGCGGCCGGTGCGGGCGGACGTCGACTTGGCGGGCCGCGTCCTGCAGAACCTGATAAACAACGCCCTTAAGTTCAGCCCCTCCGCGGGCCAGGTGAAGGTGCAGGCCGAGGCGCGCCGCGGCGAGAAGACCGTGCTTTTTTCGGTGAGCGACAGCGGACCGGGGATCCCCGAAGAGCATATCGGCCGCATCTTCGACAAGTTCTTCCAGGGTCCCGCCGCGGCGGCGGCGCGCGGCGGCATGGGCCTGGGACTGACCTTCTGCCGCATGGTCATAGAAGCGCACGGCGGCCGCATCTGGGCCGAGAACTGTCCCGGCGGCGGGAGCGCCTTCCGCTTCACCCTGCCGGCGGGATAGGCCCGGGTTCCCCGTCCGGCCGCAGTAAAGTATAATTTACCTATGTGCGGCCGGTATTCACAGTCCGCGGACCTGCCCGAACTGATAAAGCGCTTCGGCCTTAAGCAGCCTCCTTTCCATTATACGCCGGCCTACAACATCGCTCCCGGCGCCCTGACGCCGGTGATAACGCCGGCAGGCCTGCGCCTGCTCAAATGGGGCTTCGTCCCGGCCTGGTCCGGCGGCCCCTTCCGCGCCGGTCCGTCGCTGCCGCTCTTCCCCTCGGGCAGCCCGCTGGAGCGGAAATACTCCGGCGAGGAGAGCGTCCTGGAGCCGCAGCCGGAAAGGGAGCCGGAGGGCTTTATAAACGCCAGGGCGGAAGGCATCGCTTCGCGTCCGGCCTTCCGCGGCGCTTTCTACAACTCGCGCTGCCTGGTGCCCGCCGACGGCTTCTACGAGTGGAGCGGTTCGGCCGGCGAGAAGATACCCTACCGCTTCTCGATGCGCGACGGCGGGCTTTTCGGCATGGCGGGCGTCTACGAGGAGAAGCGCGGCACTTTCGCGATCATAACGGCCGCGGCCTCCGCCCTCGTGCGCGCGGTGCATCACAGGATGCCGGTGATACTGGAGCCGAGGCACGAGGCGCTCTGGCTCAACCCGCGCATGCGCGACAGCGAGACGCTGCTGCCGCTGCTGCGCGCCTACGATTCTTCGCTCATGCGAGGGTACCGCGTCTCGGACATAGTCAACGACCCCGCCAACGATTCCCCCGACTGCGCCAGGCCGCTGGACAGCGCCTGACCCGCGTTCCTTTCATCACCGGATATACGCCATGACGATCCCCGCCCTTGTTTTCCTGCTGCTGCAGCCGCCCGCCGCCGGCGCGGCCGAGATCAGTTCCGCCGCCGCCCGCGGCGGTTACGACTACGGCATGGAGCAGCGGCGGGCGGGGGACCACGCCGGTTCCAGGGCCACTTTCATGGAACTGCTCGCTTCCGATCCTTCCAGTTCCGGCGCTCTGGAAGGCCTTTCGCTGGCCTGCCTGGCCCTGGGCCGGTACGAGGAGGCGCTGGGCTACCTTGAAAAGTGGAACTCCCAGTCTCCCGGCAATCCGTACATATTACGCCTGCTGCTGCGGGCCCGGGGCGCGGCGGGGGACGACGAGGGCGCCCTGGAAACCTGCAGGGAACTGGCCGCTATCGATCCGCGCGACTGCGCGGCGCGTTCCCGCGCCGAATCCCTGGGCGGGCGCGCCGGCGACGGCTTTTTTCCGGGGGCGCGTACCTCGCGCACTCTCTCCATCGAAGGGCTGGAGACCCCCGGCCCGCAGCGCATACTTTACGAGGGACGGTCCGCTTCGGCGCGTTTCCGCCGCCGGCTGGGCGGCGGCCTGGCCCTGACGGGCGGCGCCGAGATACGCGAGGAAGCCCAGCGCAACGACGGCAGGGGTTTCACCTACTACGACATACGGGAACGCGTCTACTCGGCGGGCCTGGCACGCCGCTATGGCGGAAGGTCCGGCTGGGAGGCCGAATACGGGCGTTCTTTTCTCTCCGACATAGAGGGGGAGGGCGTGGGTACTCGCGAAGTCGACCGCCTGCGCCTGCACGGCTATACCCGCCTGCGCGGGACCTCGCTGCGGCTATGGCTGGACCGGGGGCCGAGATATCTCCGGGTTTCCGGCGGCTCCTCTTATTTCAGTCTGCTCCGCGACGACTCCGTCCGGGCCGAGGCCGAAGGCGGTTCCGGCGGCCTTTCCTGGCTGGCCAGGGGGGGAGTGACCGACACTTCCGAAGGGACCACCCTGCCGGCTTATTCGCTGCGGGGGAACCTCGAGTCTGGACCCTGGTATTTCAGTTCTTCCTACGCGCATGCGCAGCAGGAGTTCTACAGCGGCTCCGCCGGCGGGCGCCTGCGCTACGTAAATTACGACAGGCTGGGGCTGGGCCTGCGCCGCCAGGAGGCGGAACGCTACCGGGCGGGCGTTTCCGGAGCCGGCACTTTCTATTCCGACGCCAACAGGCTCGGAGAGCTGGACGCCGAGCTGGCCGCCTGGCTGCCGCGGAACACGGAGTTCTACGCCGCCTACAGGTTCTCCTACCGGGACTTCGGACGCGACGCTTCCGGTTATGACTCTACCGACGAGAAAGGACACTGGCTGGGCGCCTACTGGCGCCGCTGCCGGGGCCGCAACTGGTCGGCCCTGGCCGGCTATGAGCACGGCTTCCTCTCCGACCCACTGATGAACTATGACGCCGGCGTCTACCTGGCGGAGTTCGACTGGTACGCCGGTCACGCCGGCGCTGTAAGCCTGCAGGTCCGCCGCAGGACCGCCGCCGGACGGGGCAGCTCCTTCTCCGCCGGGCTCCAGGGGAGAATAACCTTCAGATGAACCGAAAAATGAACGGCCGGCTGCTGGCCGCGGCGCTCTTCCTGCTGTCCGCCGGGAGCGCGCGGGCCGCCGGCCGCGCCGTCTGGATCTGGGAACCCGAGACCTTCGCCATGCTGGAGGACCGCCGTGTCGCCCTCGAGGCGGTAGATTTTCTCCGTTCCAGAAGCGTGGACGCCGTCTACCTGTACGCCGATTCCTACAAGGGCCGGAGCCACATCCTGAAAAAACCGAAACTTTACCGTGCCCTCATCCGCAGGCTGGCCAAACGGGGGATACGCGCCTACGCCCTGCTGGGGTCCTGGCATCTGGGCACTCACGAGTATGTCCTGCCGGAACGGCGCGCCGAGGCCGTCGCCATGCTGGAGCGGGTCCTGGCCTATAACGCCTCCGTCAGGCCGGCGGAGCGTTTCGCCGGGGTGAACATCGACATAGAGCCGCATATGCTGGAGGGCTGGAGGACGGACAGGGACGGGCTTCTGCTCAATTTCCTGGACATGTCGCGCGCCCTGATGGACGCGAAGCGCGGCGCCGGCTCCGCCCTTCCGGTAGGCCCGGCCATTCCTTTCTGGCTGGACCGCATCGAGCTGGAGTGGAACGGGGCGAGGAAGCCCGTAAGCGAACATGTCCTGGACGTCTATGACACCGCGATACTCATGAATTACCGCGACACGGCGGAGGGCCGGGACGGCCTGATAGAGCACGCGGGCTCCGAAATGGCCTACGCCTCGAAACTGGGCAAGCGGCTGGAGATAGGAGTGGAAGTTACGCCCAACGAGATACCCAAGGTCACTTTCGACGGGCATACGGAGGAATACATGGAGGAGGAACTGGCGAAGGCGGCCGTGGCTTTCTCCTCCAGCCCGGCTTTCGGCGGTTTCGTCATACATCACTACGAGAGCTACAGGGCCGGGTTCGGAACCGGGAAGGGCAGGAATAAGGAGCGACGATGAGGAAGAGACTGCTGAGCTTCAGGTACGCTTTCAGGGGGATAGGCCACGCCTGTTCGGAGCCCAATTTCCGCATACATATCGCGGCGGCCCTGACCGCTTCGTTCCTGGGGGTCCTCCTGGATATCTCCCGCCCGGAATGGTGCGCTGTCCTGCTATGCTTCGCCGCCGTGATGTCGGCGGAGGCGATGAACAGCGCCGTGGAGAAGTTGACGGACCTGGTCTCGCCGGGACATCACGACCTGGCGGGCAAGGCGAAGGACATGGCCGCCGGCGCCGTGCTTATCTCGGCGATCATGGCCGCGGCGGTCGGTTGCGTCGTCTTCCTGCCCAGACTGGGGGAACTGCTGCGGTAGCCGCGCGTCAGTCCTTCCCGTAGACTTCGATGAATTCGACGCTTTCCGGGGTATGCGCAAGGAAGGCGTGTATGACCAGCGGCTTTTCCATCGCCTTTATTTCGCGCAGCACCTTCGCCTTTCCCGCCTCGTCCAGCGTTCTCCAGGGATGGTTCGCCCATTTCAGGCCGTATTTTTCCGCTATAGCCTTTTCCTTTTCTATCCAGGGCAGGTCTTCGGGATTGCCGGGGTTCAGCAGCGAGGCTACCGACTTCACGGTGCCGTTGAGGATATAGGCGAAGAACTCCTCGTCGGTGGGATAGGGAGTGAAATAGACTCCCTCGGCCAGCGGGGTCACCATGCCGCGCTCGAAACGTTTCTTGTTCGAGAGCCGCCGTATGTTTTCCGGGTCGAGGGAGGTGGTCTTCGCTCCTCCCATCACCGAGGTGAGCATGTTCTTGAAGACATTGACCCGGTCCTTGCCCAGATAGCAGTGGACATAATACTTGCCCGGACCCCTGCGCTCCAGTCTTTTCAGCTCCTCCCCTACATGGTCGTTGGACGATACCCAGGGCAGCATCGGGATATGTATCAGCTCTATGCCGGCTTCCTCCGCCGCCTCCTTCTCCCGGGCGAACAGGACCGGCTCGAAAGGCACCACGGCCATGCTGAGAAGCGAGATGACCGCGGTATAGCCTTCCGCTTTCAGTTCCGCCAGGCGTTCCTTTTCCGGGTAAGGCCCGAAGACGAACTCCGACCATGAATAGGATTCTTCCGCGGTGCGGGCGGCGGCGTCGGTCATGAGCCCCGGGGTCATCCAGGCCCAGAGCGCGCCAAGGAACATGGCCAGCGAGAGAGCCGGCAGGGCGAACCGCGCGGCCCGGGAACCGGCGGCCAGGGTCTTCCTGGTCAGGCTCAGCGCCAGCAGCGCGGATGCGGCGGCCAGCAGGGCTATGAACAGCAGGACTACCGCTTTTTCCGCGGAGCCGCTCCAGCCGGCCGCGCGCATCTTGTCGGTGCTCCAGCGCACCGGGCCCACCAGGGTCAGCGTGCCGAGCAGGAATCCCGACAGGACCCAGTGCCAGAGGAAGGTCAATACTGTCCGAGCGTCCGGCTTGTTCTTCATATTTTCTCCTTTTCCATGACTTTGCGGGTCTGCGCTCCCCAATGGGTCTGCCTGAAAGAAAGCGTGGCCCGCAGCCTTTCTATAAACATGAGCTGCCTGTAACCCAGGAATTCCCCGGCGCCGAGCAGGCACAGGCGCAGTATGTCGGAGGTGCGCCTGTAGCGCCTGAAGTTATAGGTGTCCAGGAACACGGCCGAGATGTTTATGGAGATGCCCCAGGCGACTACCAGGACCAGGAACAGGAGCATGAACCGGGTGTCGAGCAGGCCGGCCAGCCAGAACGACGGCAGGAAAACGTATCCCAGGAGTTCGATCAGCGGGCTGAGGAGCTCTACGAAAACGAAATAAGAGACGCCGAACAGGCTGGTCTTGCCGTATTTCGGATTGAGTATCATGGCGCGGTTGGCTATAAGCGCGTCTATCATGCCGCGGTGCCAGCGGTTGCGCTGTCTCAGCAAGGCCCTCAGGGTGAAAGGGACCTGGGTCCAGCAAACCGGGTCCGGGACGAAAAGTATCTTGTAGGGGATGGCATTGTCCGCGCAGTGCCTGTGCAGGCGCATGACCAGGTCCATATCCTCGCCGACCGTCTTCCGGTAGCCGTTGACGGCTACCACTATGTCCTTGCGGAAGACGCCGAAGGCGCCCGAGATTATCAGCAGGCTGTTCAGCGCGTTCCAGCCCGTGCGGCCCGAGAGGAAGGCCCTGGTGTATTCCAGGACCTGCAGCGCCTCCAGCGGGGCGCGGGGAAGTCTTATGTCCGTCACGGCCCCGTTGCGGACCTCGCAGCCGTTGAGGACCCGCACTATCCCGCCGGTCGCTATCAGTTCGTCGTCCTCCAGGAAGAGCTTGGAGGACTTGAGTATCGCGTCGGGCTCGAGCAGGGAATCCGCGTCTATCGAGCAGAAGATCGGGTAGGAGCTGACGTTGATCCCGGCGTTTATCGCGTCCGCTTTGCCGCCGTTCTCCTTGTCCACGACGAAAAGGTTCGGGTGTTCCGGCGACCCGTAGACGCCGCGTATGGGCTCGTGGGGCACCCGCAGGCGCACGGGTTTTTTCGAGACGGCGAGGGCGAACTCGGTCTTGAGCCTGGAGAGAGTGCCGTCGGAGGAGCCGTCGTTGACCACTATGATCTCGAACTCGGGATAGTGGAGGTTCAGCAGGGCGCGCACGCTCTGTACGATGACGGCCTCCTCGTCGCGGGCGGGGACTATGACCGAGACCGGCTTGTAGTAGAACTCGCCGGTCAATTGCCTCCTGGCCGAGCGGGAAGTGGCGAGGTGGGCGTGGCGGATGATGTCTCGCCAGGCCAGGATCACCAGCAGGGTATAGATCGAATTGACGGCGAGAAAATAGAAAAGGACCGCGTATTGCGTGAAATGGACCGTCAGCCAGAGCGGGAAGGTCACGCGGTCTCCTGCTCGAGGGCGTAGGAGGCGGAGTCGGAGGCGAACCTGTCGCCGGAGGCGGCGGCCGCGCGCAGGGCGGCGCGCCCGCGTTCTCCCGATCTCGCCAGCGCCAGCGCCGCGTTGAGCCTGATGTGGTAGTTGTGGTCGGAGAGCAGTGCGGCTATCTCCCCGGCCGGTCCCTCGCGGCAAAGGTGCGCGTTCTTTAGAGCGGCAAGCCTTACCAGCCAGTGCGGGTGACGCAGCGCGTCGGGCAGCAGCGAGAAGTCCCCCTTCCGGGCCAGCGCCTTGACGCAGGCGGCCAGTATCTCGGGTTCTTCCGGGTAGGCCGCGTAGTAGTCCCTGAAAAGTTCCCCGGCCTTCTCGCAGGCGGCCGCGCGGCAGGCCGTCAGGCAGTCGCGCTTGACCAGCGTGAGCACGCGGTCGTCGCGCATTATCCGGCGCATGAAAAGGCCGAACTCCTCTTCCCGGCCTTTGGCCTTCAGCGCCGTCACGGCGTTGTAAAAGAGGTCCTCCGTGTACTTTGGGGTGAGGTAGGGCAGTTCCGAGAGCAGGCAGGCCAGCGTGGTTATATCGTCGTGCCCTCTTGCTATCAGGCTGAGGGCGCGCAGTATCCTGTACCTGACCGAGGCGACCCGTTCTTTTTTGAAAAGCTCCAGCAGGGATCCCCGGTTCTCTTCCAGGCGGAAGACCGAGAGCATGTCCACGGCGTTGGCGCGCCTGTACCAGCGGCCGCCCCGGGCCATCGCCCTGTAATGCCCGCTTACGCCGAAACGTTCCAGGAGTCCCAGGGCGCGTTCCGCTATCTCGCCCTCGAAATTCTCCAGTATCCCGGCTATGGCTTCGCTGCAGGCCTCGTACTCCTCCTCGCCGGCGGGAGGGGCGAGGAGGTCCGCGGGGGTGGGGGAGGTCATTACGGCGGTGACCGTCAGACGCCTGAGAGCGTCCTTGCGGCGTTCCGCCCTCTCCACCCTGGCCTTGTTCCAGAGCAGGTAGATTATCTGGGCGGCGTTGAAAGCGGCGAGCAGCAGTACCGCCCAGCCCAGGTAGTCGTAGAAGAGGGGGGCTCCGGTGAGGTGTTCCAGCAAGGTTCCGCCTGGGGACGCCGTGTCTCAGGCGCGGGGCTGGTCCGGCAATTTCAGCGCTTTGTTGATGATGGCGGCCAGTTCCGGCGCCCTGGTAGGTTTGGTGATATAACCCGCCGCGCCCATGGCCGCGGCCCTTTTGACGTGATGTTCCTGTTTAAGGGAGGTTATGATGAAGACCGGGATGTCCTTCGTCGAAGGGTCTTCCTTCAGTTGTTTGACCACCTCGAAGCCCGAGAGCCGGGGCATATTGATATCCACAAGTATGAGGTCCGGCGCGAAGGCCGCGGTCTTGTCCAGACCCTCCACCCCGTCTTTCGCGGAGTCTACCGTGTGGCCCGCCCTGGCCAGGTAGGTCCGGTAGACGATGCGCACGGTCTCGTCGTCGTCGATGATCAGGATCTTCGCCATAAAACTCGCCGCGGGCGTCCCGCAGGGGGCGCCCCGCGGCGGGAACGGTCAATCGATCGTAGAAGCGGACTTGATATAGTCCAGTTTCGGGAAATCAGCCTTGAGGTAGGCGTTGCCCTGCATCTGCACCCGGCCCTGGTCCGGGCCCCTGCCGTTGGGCGCGCCTTCGCCGTAGCCGTTGTAGATGGCGTCGACGACTTCCATGCCGGAGACGACCTTGCCGAAGGGGGAGAAGCCCATGGAGTCCAGCTGGGAGTTGTCGCCGAAGTTGATGAAGAGCTGCGTGGTGCGGGTGTTGGGCCCGGCCATGGCGTATGAGATGTAGCCGCGCTTGTTCGATTCCTTCACCGGGTCGTCCTGTATGCGGGCCCCGCGCCAGGCGGCGGAGACCTTCGGCTCGCCGTGTATGCCGAACTGGGCCATGAAGCCGCCTATCACCCTGAAGAAGGCGATATCGGTGAAATAGCCGTTCTTGACCAGGTTATAGAACCTGTCGGCGCCCAGCGGCGACCAGTCGCGGTTGACTTCCAGCGTGAAGTCGCCTTTGGTGGTCTTGAAAAGTACCTTGAACGAGGCCGGGGCCTGTTCGGTGAGCTGCGAAGGGTTGAGCAGGGCTGACATATCCGTCGTGGCCTCCTTGGCCGGAGCTTCCGCTGCCGGCATTTCCTGGCTGGCCGGGGCCTGTTCCGTTTCCGGTTTGCAGGCCGCGGCGGTAGAAAGAAGTATGGCGGCCGCGAGGACCGCGAGTTTACTGTTTTCCATGACTAAATGATACCTTTTTTAAATCAGCCCCTCAATTGCTACAATCCCGTTATGGCTACCGAGATCAAAGCCGAATACATAGGCGACGAGCAGGTCCGTCTGACCCACGGGCCCACCGGCGCCGTGATAGTCACCGACCTGCCTCCCGATAACGGGGGGAAAGGCCGCATGTTCTCGCCGACCGACCTGTTCGCCTCTTCGCTGGCTTCCTGCGTCCTGACGATAATGGCCAAGGTCGCCGCGCGCGAGAACATCCCGTTCGAGGGCTCCTCCATCGACATAGTCAAGGAGATGACGGAGGCGCCGCGCCGGGTGGCGCGCTTCGCGGCCCGCGTGAAACTGCCGGCCGGTCTCGCCGCGCCGCAGCGGGAGAAACTGCTGGCCTGCGTGAAGGCCTGCCCCGTGCACCGCAGTCTCCACCCCGATATCAAGGTGGAGTTCTCGGAACTATGAGGCGGCTGACCGCGGCCGCGCTGCTGGCGTTCGCCGCCTGTTCGCCCGCGCCCGGCCCGGCGCCGGAAAAAAAGGAGACCGTCATGCCCGAAAAGACCGAGACCGCGGTCCTGGCTGGGGGATGTTTCTGGGGGGTGGAGGAACTCGTCCGCGCGCTGCCCGGCGTACTGGGGACGCGCGTCGGCTATACCGGCGGAAAGCTGAAGGCCCCGTCCTACGAGGACGTGAAGACCGGCGGCACGGGCCACGCCGAGTCGATAGAGGTGAAGTTCGACCCCGCGGCGCTTTCCTACGGGGCACTGCTCGATTTCTTCTTCCGGATACACGACCCGACGACGCCGAACAGGCAGGGCAACGATATCGGCACGCAGTACCGCTCCGCGATCTTCTACTCCTCCCCGGAGCAGAAAGCCGGGGCGGAGGCCGCGATAAAGAGGGCCGCCGCTTCGGGCAGATGGAAGAGACCGATAACGACCTCGCTGGAGCCGGCGGGAGAATTCTGGCCGGCCGAGGAATACCACCAGGATTACCTGAGGAAGAATCCCGGCGGCTACACCTGCCACTATATCAGGGACTGAGCGGGCCGGGACTTACTTCTGCTCCGAACCGGCCCCGCGTTCCCCGGCGAGCTTGCGTATCTCCTCCGCGAACCTGGGATTCTCTTTCGCGGCGGCCTCGAAGTGGTCGGCCAGCAGCACGAAGACCCTGGTCGGCTCCTCGCAGGTGACGGTGGCGTTGCGCGGCTGGCGCGAGAGCAGCGCCATCTCGCCGAAGAAGTCGCCGGGCCCGAGGTCGGCTATCTTCTTGGGGAACGGCAGGAAACCCCTTTTGACCTTCACGCTGACGGCGCCGGACTCTATCGCGTAGAAGGCGTCGCCCGGGTCGCCCTGCGCGCAGATCCTCTCGCCTTTCCCGTATTCGCAGAGCGTGACCCAGGCCAGGATCTTCTCGAGCAGCGCCATGCTCATCGACGAGAAGAACTTTATCCTCCCCGCTATACCCGTGAACCTGACCGTGTCGGCGTCGGTCATCGGCAGCTTTTTCATTCGTTTTCCTTCTCCGCTATGAATTCCAGCGCGGCGGTCCTGTCTTCCGCGGCGACCATTACGCGGACCATTATCGCGGGCCCTAACATCGCAACGCTGGCCGCCGCGCGGCCGTCGAAGACGAAAGCGCGGATGCCGTTCTCCTCGAGCGCCGACCTGACCAGCTCCGCCTCATGCGGATCCTGGGTCCGGAAAACGCATTCGGCTCTGTCTTTGTCCATAGGAAAACCCCCGCGATATTCTAGCAAAAATACCCGTCCGGCCCGGCGCCGTCGGGGAATTTCTGTTTTATTATTTCATTTGCTAAACTAAATAACAGAACCGAGGGTAGAACGGGGCGCAGGGGAAAGACTTAAGCCATCGTCGTTCCGGCCCGCGCCGGAAAAGATGACTCCAGTCTTTCGGTCCCGTCCCCCGCTGACCGGCGCCCGCGCCGCAAGGAGGCAACTAATATGGCGAACGCAGCTACTACAGGAAAGGCCGCGGCGGCCCAGACCGCCAGAGGCTCGATAAGCTCCTTCATCGAACGCAATTACAGGCACTTCAATTCGCTCGCCCTCAGGAACGCGGCCGACGCCTACAACGCCCACGTCGAAAAGGGCGGCAAGATGTTCCTGGCCATGGCCGGCGCGATGAGCACGGCTGAGCTCGGCATCACGCTGGCCGAGATGATCCGCCAGGGCAAGATCCACGGCGTCTGCTGCACCGGCGCCAACCTCGAGGAGGACGTCTTCAACCTCGTCGCCAACAACGAGTACGAGAAGGTCCCCCATTACCGCGACCTGAGCCCCGAGCAGGAGAAGGAGCTGATGGACCGCGGTTTCAACCGCGTCACGGACACCTGCATCCCGCAGGACGTGATGTACCACATCGAGGACCACATCGTTAAGCGCTGGAAGGCCTCCGAGAAGACGGGCAACCGCAAGTTCCCGCACGAACATTTCTACGACCTGCTGCTCTCGGGCGACATAAAGAAACACTACCAGGTGGACCCGGCCGACAGCTGGCTGCTGGCCGCGGCCGAGAAGAACCTCCCGATCTACGTGCCCGGCTGGGAGGACTCCACGCTCGGCAACGTCTACGCCGCCAAGTGCATCAAGGGCCAGCTGAAGCCCGGCACGATGAAGACCGGCATCGAGTACCTGATGCACCTGGCCGACTGGTACCAGAAGACCAGCCGCGAGACGGAGGCGGGCATCGGCTTCTTCCAGATAGGCGGCGGCATAGCCGGCGACTTCCCCATCTGCGTCGTGCCGCTGATCGAATGCGACCTGCGCAAGGAAGTGAAGATGTGGAGCTACTTCTGCCAAATCTCCGACAGCATCACCAGTTTCGGCTCCTATTCCGGCGCCGTGCCCAACGAGAAGATCACCTGGGGCAAGCTGGCCGTGGATACCCCCAAGTTCGTCATAGAGAGCGACGCGACCATAGTGGCCCCGCTGCTGTTCAGTTACGTCCTCAACCGCTGAGCGCCCGGGCCGATGAAGACCGCCGCGGCGCTGCTGCTCCTGTTGCTGGCGCCGGCCCTTCCGGGGTCGGCGTCCGATTTCCGCGACGAGACGATATACCTGGTCCTGACCGACCGCTTCGCCGACGGCGACCCTTCCAACAACGACATCTACGGGGACGAATACGTCCCCGGGAACCTGCGCTACTACCAGGGCGGCGATTTCCGCGGTCTGATGGACAATCTGTCCCACATAAAGGACATGGGTTTCTCGGCCGTCTGGATAACCCCGCCGGTGATGCAGCCGCCGGGCCGCTATCTGAACTCGTCGGAGACCTACGACGCGGCCGGCTATCACGGCTACTGGGCCTGGGATCTCTCCCGGATAGACCCGCACCTGGAGTCGAAGGGGGCGTCTTACGCCGACCTGATAAGGAAATCCCACTCGCGGGGCCTGAAACTGATACAGGACGTGGTGGCCAATCACGGCCACGGCGGCGACACCCACCCGTCGGTGAAATGGCACGCGGAGCGCGGAAAGGTGCGCGGCCTCGGGCTGGAGTTCGACTATTACGCGGACGGGAAGGACTGGTTCAACCGCAGGGGCCCGGTCATCGCCGACCTGCTGGACTTCAACGACGAAAATCCCGCGACGGCGAAGTGGCTGACGGACATTTACCTGGCTTACCAGGCGATGGGTGTGGACGCCTTCCGGCTGGACACCGTCGTCTGGATGGGCGACGCCTTCTGGCGCGATTTCACGGACGCGCTGCACGCGGCGAAGAAGGATTTCTTCATCTTCGGCGAGGCCTGGACCCGCGACGACTTCGATATGCTGGCCCGCTACAGCCGCCTGTCCGAAGGCGAGCCGATGAACTCCGCCATGAGCCTGCTGGACATGCCGCTCTCGGCGATGGGGACCTGGGGACCGATGGAGGAGGTCTTCAAGGGCGGGGATTACTCGAAGGCCGACGCGATATTCGCCCACGACCATAAATACAAGGACCCGACCTGGCTCGTCACTTTCCTGGACAATCACGACAAACCGAGGTTCAACGGCGCGGGCGGGGAAGGACAGGGCACGCCCGCGTCCGAGGAGCAGTACTTCGACGCGCTGAACTTCTATTTCACCGCGCGCGGCATCCCCTGCGTCTTCTACGGCACCGAGGTCCGCATGGCCGGCGGCAACGATCCCGACAACAGGAGGATGCTCGGCGCCGAAGGGATAAAGAGCGCGAAGACCGATCCCGTTTATCATCACCTGAAGAAACTCAACGCGATGAGGCGCTCCGCCGCCCCTCTGCGGCGCGGGACTCAGACCGCCGTCTCCTCTTCGAGCGACTCCTATGTCTTCAGGCGGGACTACGGCGGAGAGACCGCCGTGGTCATGCTCAACAAGGGCTCCTCCCCGGCGCTGCTGAGGGCCGGCGGTCTGCCCTCCGGAAAATACCGCGAGCTGTACGCCGGGGATAGGGCCCGCGTCGCAGCCGGCTCGCTGGAAGCGGAAGTCCCCGCCCACGGCCTGCGCGTTTTCGTGAAGGGCCGCGTCAAAGGGCGGCCCTGGCGGCTGCCCGGCGGCCCGGAATACCAGGGGACGTTGTTTAGTTCTTTAGTTTTCGACCCTTCAGCGACCCCTATTAGGCCCCCGGCACAGCGAAAACTAAAGAACTAAACAACGTCCCCTTTATCCTTTATGATAAACCCCAAAGAGATAGCCAAGAGGCGCACTTTCGCCATCATTTCGCACCCGGACGCCGGCAAGACCACGCTGACGGAAAAATTCCTGCTCTACGGCGGCGCCGTGCAGCTGGCCGGCTCGGTCACCGCCCGCCGCAAGCAGCAGAGCACCTCGTCGGACTGGATGGAGCTGGAGAAGAAGCGCGGTATCTCGGTAAGTTCCACCGTCCTGCAGTTCGACTACGGCGGCCGCAAGGTCAACCTGCTCGATACCCCCGGCCACCGCGATTTCTCGGAGGACACCTACCGCGTCCTGATGGCCGTGGACTCGGTCATCATGGTGCTCGACGCGGCCAAGGGCATAGAGGCGCAGACGCTCAAGCTTTTCGAGATCTGCCGCATGAGGCAGATCCCGATCTTCACTTTCGTGAACAAGATGGACCGCCCGGCGAGGGAGCCGCTGGAGCTCCTCGACGAGATAGACAAGTCGCTGCAGCTGCAGACCTATCCCGTCAACTGGCCGCTGGGAATGGGTTCCGATTTCAAGGGCGTCTATGACAGGCGCTCGCGCGACCTGCATCTTTTCGAGCGCGTGCCCGGCGGCGCCTACCGCGCGCCGCTGACGGTGGTGAAGGACCTAGGCAAGGAACTGACCGGCAGGGCGGACGCCGTCTCGACCGCCCGTTTCCTGGAGGAAGTCTCGATGCTCGACGCGGTGGGCGACGCTTTCGACCGGGAGGCCGTGCTCAAGGGGGACCTGACGCCGGTCTTCTTCGGCAGCGCGGTCAATAATTTCGGCGTGCAGCTGCTGCTGGACAATTTCCTGGCCATGGCGCCGGAGCCGCGCCCCCAGTCGGCGGTCTCCGGCCCGGTGCCCGTGGACGATCCGCGCTTCTCCGGTTTCGTCTTCAAGATACAGTCGAACATGGACCCCAAGCACCGCGACCAGATAGCCTTCCTGCGCGTCTGTTCGGGGCGGTTCGAGCGCGACATGAAGGTCTTCAACGCCCGCACGAAGGAGACGCTGCGCATCTCCAGCTCCCACAAGCTCTTCGGCCGCGAGCGCGAGACGGTGGACGAAGCCTATGCCGGAGACGTGATCGGCATAGTCGGCCACGAGGAGTTCCGCATAGGCGACACTCTGACCGAGGACCCGTCGATAATCTATCCCGAGGTGCCGCGGTTCCCGCCAGAGCACCTGGCTTTCCTGCACTGCAGCAACACGGCGCAGTTCAAGCGGTTCCGCGCGGGCTTCGACCACCTGCTGCGGGAGGGCGTGGTGCAGACCTTCAATATCCCCAGTTCCCAGTCGCGGGTGCCGCTGCTGGGCGCGGTCGGACCGCTGCAGTTCGAAGTGCTGCAGTACCGCCTCGCCAACGAGTACGGCGCCGACGCGCGGCTGGAGCAGACAGGCTGGGAAGTGCTGCGCTGGCTGGGCGCGGGTTCGGAGCCGGTCACCGAGGACATGCTGCCTACGGGCGCGCGCCTCGCGGGGGACCCGGACGGCAGGCCCGTGCTGCTCTTCGCGCGCGAGTGGGACTGCAAATATTTCCTTGAGCGCCACCCGAAGGTGGTCCTTTCCAAGCTTCCCCCGCCCCGGCAGGCCGGGAACTGAGCCCTCTTTCCCCGGTCTTGGCCGACGACCTGGAAAAGGCGCTCAAAACGGCGGCGGCGCTCGTTCAGCGCGCCGGCCGGTAAATAAGCGTTTCGCCGCCTTCGCCGGTCAGGCGGAGGGTCTTCTTCCCGCCTCGCGTCTCCACGAAGGCCCCGTAGCGCGCGGCGCCCGCCTCGTGCTCCATGACCAGCAGACCGTCCTCGACGCGCCAGTTGCCCGAATGCAGGGTCTTGTCCCCCCGTTTGAGCGAATAGAGGCGTTCCTGCGGGGTGGAAAGCGATATCGTCTCGCTCGCGCCGCCGTAAGGCCGTTCCCAGACGCCCGGCAGCGCGGCCTCGTTAAGCCAGCGGCCGCCGGCGGCGAGCTCGGAGACGCAGGTGTCGCCGGATCCGGAGCCGCGGTACACCTCCAGGGGTTCCAGGCGCAGGACGAAGGAGGAATAGAGCCGCTTCCTGCCGCGGTAATCGGCCCGCTTCATCAGGGAAGAGACGGCTTCCGCCCGCCTGAAACGCAGTTCCTCCCAGTTGAAAGGAAGGGGCAACTCCTGCGTTTCCGGGGCGTCCTTGAGTTGCAGCGCGGCGTCCGCGGTCAGTCTGGCGGCTTTCCAGGCGCGCGCCGTTTCCGTGACGTCGCCGTCCAGATGCTCGGCGGTCCAGACTGAGACGGCCAGTTTCTTCGCGCGGTTATTGGCCTTGAAGAGCGCCCTGGTTTTCGCGCAGCCGTTGCTCACGCGCAGCGAAGAGGCCCCGGGATTTATGAAAAGCCACAGTTCCGCGCCGGTCCCTTTCGCCGCCCAGGCGGTGGCAGGGTCGCCGTCGGCGGCGTTGCCCGCGGGCAGTACCTGGGGGTCGGGGGAGAGCGCCGGGGAAGAGGCGGGGTCGGGCATGAAAAGCGTCGACCAGGCGTAGGGCAGCTGTACGCTCTTTTCGGCCGCCGCCGCGTACAGCAGCCGGCGCAGCCGCTTATGCGCGGGCCCGGCCGGCGGGAGGAGGTATTCTTCCACC
>Ga0302246_1000121_pt1 | contig 78000 bp, 65 predicted proteins | sample AAG_UR_Trp_MG_FD_193533 | JGI IMG/M metagenome (GOLD analysis project Ga0302246, IMG submission 193533) | Enriched activated sludge microbial communities from anaerobic digester in WTTP, New Holstein, Wisconsin, United States - AAG_UR_Trp | ecosystem: Engineered > Bioreactor > Anaerobic >... | reverse complement strand
CCTGTTCCCTTTTTCCTTCATGCTGTTGCTGCTCTTCTTCTCCTTCAGGTTGCTTCTGTTCTCTTTTTATTTCAAGCTGTTCCTAAGTGTCACAACAAAAGTAAATAATTATTATGCCCTTTCTTTGCAGTCATAAATCAGGTATTGATTTTCATTGTGTATTTTTGTTATGATGCCGTGGCCTGACGTGCAGTGTTGTTTTCAAATAAATAAGTATATGTATATAACCAACATGCTTCATTTCCTTGACGAAAAGGGAAATATTCATGCGGAGATGCCCCGCGAAGCCAGGGAGTTGGCTGCTTTTCTTGCGCTGGTGGTTGATACCTCTACCGGAATGATAAGTCATGAGTACAATGCTACCGGCATCAGATGCTTCGAAGAAGGATGTATTGAAAACGTGGTGGTCAGATTGTCAGATGGCAGGGATGAAATAGAATGGCTTTGCCCGGAATGTCATAATGAGGGGAGAATCAGTCACTGGCAGGGTACAAGGTGGGCTAATTCAGCGACAATAAAGAAACGGTAAAATGATAAAACTACTACTTGGAGACATTACAAAGATCGGGGTTGATGCAATTGTCAACGCTGCAAATTCATCGCTTCTCGGAGGTGGTGGCGTTGACGGGGCTATCCACAGGGCAGGAGGCAGGGCTATCCTTGACGAATGCAGGAAGATTGTTGAGAGACAGGGCGGTTGCCCCACTGGTGAGGCGGTGATAACCACGGCCGGGAATATGCCGGCCAGGTATGTCATTCATACAGTGGGTCCGGTATGGCACGGCGGAATGAACAATGAAGATCAGCTGCTTGCAAATGCATATTCCAACTCATTGCGTCTTGCGGTGGATAACGGAGTAAAAACTATTGCATTTCCCAATATCAGCACCGGAGTCTACGGCTTCCCGAAAGAGAGAGCAGCGAACATTGCTATCGAAGCTGTCAGGAAGTTTTTGAAGAATGACAAATCCCTGCATGAAGTGGTGTTCGTCTGTTTTGACCGTGAGAACCATGCAATCTATGAGAGGCTGCTGAATGTCTGAACAGAGAGTTCACTGCTAACTATTACTGCGAAAAACATAATTGAGTTTTGCAGATGCAAAACGAATAATTCCCACATTTGGATTCAAAACAAAACCTGATTACCATGCAAAGTGCAGAAAGCCTGAAAAGGAAAATAGAGATGGAACAGAGGAATGAATCGATAAGGGTATCTCCGTCGGGAACAGCAACAATAAAAATCGGGGACGATTCAAATTCAAGTGAAATACTTGTCTTTACCACCCTTTGCAATGTTTACAAGGTTCAGAAGAAGGAGCTTACTGACAAGGTGCAGGCGCTTCATAAGATTGATACTGAACCGGGTGAGAGACCTGTTTATCTGACCGGTGACAAAAGATATAAAGGCTTTCTGATAGTCGCATTTGAAAATGGTAAAATCGGGAAGATATCGATGGAGAGCTATAAAACCGAGTACACGAGGAAGAAGCTCAGGAGTGCCTTCAATGGCGAGTCGCGACTGGTTTTTATTGAGCTTATCGAGCGTGATATTGATCTGGTTGCCATGAGCAGCATTAAAAAGGTTATCCTGTTCAACACCTCTCTGATTAATGCGGTTGAAAGCCGGACAACGAAGGGCGTTCAGGTTATGAAGCCCAAGGATGGCAGCGTCGTGATAAGAGTTACCAGGTCAGAGAACACCAAACTTGCTGACCCTGAATACTACCGCAGGAGCGACTCCCTGAATGCCATCGGCTTCTATCTGAAGCCGGGGGATGAGGTTTGACAGCCGGACATACTGATTGGAACACTACCCTGAAAATGCTTCAGCAACTCCAGCTATCATTTGATAATGAATACAAATTAGCCTTGACTCTCTTAAATCAACCAATAAATGAACGATACACAACAAATCATTGATGCTCTAATTAAATTTCGTAATGAAAGGGACTGGGAACAGTTTCATAATCCCAAAGATTTGGCTTTAGCGATTAACATTGAAGCTGGTGAACTGCTTGAATTATTCCTTTGGAAAAGCCCGGAAGAAGCGGATAAGGAAAGAATAAAAGAAGAGTTGGCTGATATTTTTGCCTTTGGTTTTTTGCTTGCAAATAAATATGGTTTTGATATTAAGCAGATAGTCCTTGATAAAATACGAATCAATTCTCAAAAATATCCCGTGCATAAAGCGAAAGGCACAGCAAAGAAGTATAATGAGTTATGAGGTTATTTGCAGGTTCAACTGACACATTCATAAGCCTTAATCGAAATAACCAGATTGCAGAGTTCCTGAGAAAAGAATTCTTCAAGCAGTTTGGGTGTAATCCTTCACACCATGAAGTCATGTCATGGAGAAATTCATTGCTAAGGATGTCGATTGTACTCGAATCTGCTGACTTACACGACAATGGTGTTATCATTGAATACCAGTTGCCTTTAACCAGCAAAAGAATTGACATTCTGGTAACAGGTAAAGACGGAGATGGGATTAAGAATACAGTGATTATTGAATTGAAGCAATGGGAACGTTGCATTTTATCCAACCTTGAAAGTGATTATGTTGTAACATGGGTAGGTGGTGGGAATAGGGATGTCCTTCATCCATCGGTTCAAGTGGGTAACTATAAATACTATTTGCAGGAAAACTGCACTGCCTTTTATGAAGGAAGTGATCCTGTTTCGCTCTATGCATGCAGTTACCTTCATAATTACAATTATTATGAAGACGACCCCATTTTTGATACGAGGTTTAATAAAGCATTGGATAGATTTCCCATCTACACTGCTGATGACACCAATGATTTGACATCTTATCTTTCCAATAAGCTGCATCAGGGCATGGGGATGGAAATTTTAGCTGAAATTGAAAATAGTAAGTATAGGCCATCAAAGAAGTTATTAAAGCAAGTTTCGGGTGTTATAAAGGATAAGCTAAGAGGCGAGTTAAGGATATTGGGTCAGCATAAAGTCAGCGGGGATTATATATTGCTTGACGAACAACTTGTTGTGTATGATAAGGTCATGTCTTTGATAAAGAAAGGAGAGATTGACAAACAGAAATACGCTATAATAGTACAGGGCGGTGCTGGAACAGGAAAATCCGTTATTGCATTACAACTGCTTGCAGACCTTGCAGCAACAGGTCATAACGCTCATTATGCTACAGGGTCAAAATCATTTACATCTACACTGCGGAAGATATTAGGTAATGATGCAAGGGGATTGCTTAATTACTTTATGTCTTATGGTGGAGCACAGTCAAATGAAATCGATGTGCTAATTATGGACGAGGCACACCGAATAAGGGAAAGAACAGGTTATCCTTTTAAATCAACCGGAAGGCTACAAATTGAAGACTTAATCAATGCAGCCAGGGTATCGGTGTTTTTTATTGATGATTATCAATCGGTACGTAAAGGAGAGATAGGTACTTCGGGATTTATCAGGGAAAATGCAGTAAAGCTGGACTGTAAAGTTTTTGAATTTGAACTTGAGGCTCAATTTAGATGTGGTGGTTCAGATGGCTTTATAAACTGGGTAGATAATACTCTACAAATCAGAAGAACTGCCAATGCACTTTGGATAAATGATGAAAACTTTGAATTTAAAATATTCAATTCACCAGAAGAACTTGAGCAGGCTATCAGGGAGAGAAACAAATCAGGCTTTACTGCAAGGCTTTCTGCTGGTTTTTGCTGGAAATGGAGCGACAAGTTAGACGAAGGACAAAATCTAATTAATGATGTCATTATTGGTGATTATAAAAGGCCTTGGAATGCACGAGAAGGACTTACTGGTATGAAAAGAGGTATTCCGAAATCACAATTCTGGGCATATGAAGATGGTGGCTTAGACCAGATAGGATGTATATATACAGCGCAGGGATTTGAATTTGACTATATTGGAGTGATTTTCGGCAACGATTTGAAATTTAATCCAGATGAATCATCATGGGAAGGACATCCTGAATATTCACATGACACACAGGTGAAAAATTCAGACAACTTCATACAGCTTGTAAAAAATACATATCGTGTTCTTCTCACAAGAGGGATGAAGGGATGCTATGTTTATTTTATGGATAAGGAAACAGAAAGGTTCTTCAGGTCGAGGTTGGAAATGGTAAATACTCGGAGCTAAGATGCTCCCAGACAGCCTGGCAATCCATGATCAGGAACTTGACAATACGTGATGCGCTGACTTTTCTATTGTCTTTTATTTCAGCTTATTAATCCTTCTTTCAATTTCATTTTTCGGCAACCAACTGTTGGTCATCAACAATTGCTCAAGAAGTTTGATGGCTTTTTCTGATGAAATCAAGCCGGTATTAAAAAGTTCATCAATAACCCAAATACTGCCATGAACTTCTATTCCAATTTTTACAGCAATCTCCCTCATTTTTTTATCGCCTGTCAGCATGGGACAATTGAGTTGTGCTGATTTCCAAATCACAGATTTATCGGTAAACCTCTTCAAGCAATTAGCAATATCGAAGTTCATCACCTCTTCAATTTCTTCCCCTGTAAATTCAATAACAGTCAATTTATTTGCTCTTATAAATGTCCCGATCAATTCCCTTTGTCCGGATGGTCTGATTTCTTCTATAACAAATACTGTTGTACAGATGTCATAATCGAGATTAAAAAAATCCGTCAATGCACCAATTTTGATAACATCGAATAATACATTGGTATCAGTAATAATGAGTTTCATGCCATTTGGCGGATGTGTTCCCTGAACTCCCAGACACTTTTTCCTGCATAAAAAGCAGCATCATTCACGGAGATTATTCCTTTGCCCAATGCAAACCAAATCAGTCGTTCAAATTTCACCGGTTTTTCCTCACTCAGAAAAGTTCCGGGTTCATTTATATGCAACCTGCGTGCCCTGTAATCCACATTCAGATTTCGATAAACATAATCGTTTATAATTCCCAGACGTAATGCCCTGTTGAAAATGGCAGGGAAAGAAATGCCCCAACGTTCTTTTACCATTTCCAGTTCCTTCTGATAAAACTGAAACCTGTCCCGATGCAGTTCTTTAATCGCCATTTCCTCAGGATAGAGCACAGCAGAGGCAAAAACATGGCACAGCTTCTCTTTTTCTTTATCTGAAAGATTATCAGAAAAAACTAATGAATGATGCGATAATTCATGTAGGGCAGTAAAACGCTTACGAACCATATCCCCATTATTATATTGACGAAGTACAATGACTTTCCTGCCGTCCACATCAGCTTTCATCCCGTCAAAATCTTTCGATGCCTCTACCTCAATGACCAGATAGCCTTTATCTTCAAGCATTTTGACTACATCCGGTATGGGGTCATAACCGAGATTCCATAATTTTCTCAGTTCATTTGCTGCATCTTCTGCATCATCTGCGTTGGAAATAATTTTAGAATATTCAAAATATTCTGACGACTCCTGAAGGTTGACCACTTTTTCAAGTCCGATGAATCTCTCAAGAATATCCCTGGCTTTTTCAATTATAGCATCTTCTTCTGATTTCTTAATCTTCGAAGAATATTTGCGAAAATCTACGTTTGACAGACGAATCTCGACTTCCGGACTGGCAAAAAAATAATCCACCGAAACATTTAATATGTTGGCAAGACGTAATATCAGAGTGCTGTCAGGTTTCATTTTGCCTTGCTCATATTTGTTCAGTGACTGTTTGGTGACAACGTTTCCAAGTTTGTCAGCCAAACTTTGCAGCGACAATCCAGCCATTTTACGGGCAGCAATTAATCGGTGTGCAAAAATGTTGTTCATAGTCTTCCTCCTTTGTTGACAAATATACATTAATAATGCTAATTGTCAACCTTCCCATATAGATTTGTTTTAATGATATCGTATTTATCAATAAAACAGGAATTTAGATTCTAACAGAATTGGATGATACGAGTAAAAACTGAAGACTCTGTGAAAAGAGTAAAGTAAGGATTTCCGGCCACTTTTTCCACCACAAACAAAAATGCCGCTGCAATCACTTGATTTACAACGGCATTTTGACTTACTCAGTCGGGGTGAGAAGAGTAATTTTATAGCTTAAAACGCTGATAATCAATATTCATATTTGTACTACTTTTTTTGATAATTCAACTTTTTGTGCTACCTTTATTGCTGAAATGTCCTTTTTATGGGCGTTGTAGATTCTTCGTAAAATTAATCAATTTTTGTACTACATGAAACATTATACAGAAGATCAGATCGCAAAATATATCAACATTTACTATACGCCAAAGGATCTTAAAATAAAACTAATGATCCTTAAAAGTCAGTTAGATAAGAATGGTGAAGCCATGGTATATATCCGGCTGAGAAGGTATGATCCGTTAAAAAGAAAAGATGCAAAAGAAAATCGTATTCCTACTGATGTCAGAGTAAACCCTAAATTCTGGTCTGCAAAAAAGGGCGAAGTGTTAAGGGGAGATTTTGATTATCAGAAAAAGAACCGACTCATAAAGGATAAAGAAAGTAGAATCAGCAATTACATTCATAATCCTGATGTTGATTATGTAATGGCACAATTGAAGAAGGAAGAATTCCTTATTATTGAGGAATTATTCCCCTCAAAGAGACTGCTGAAATATAAAAAGAGCCTGGTTGACTATATGGATGATTACTATAACAGACGCAAGAAGTTAGGTCATCCACATGGCACTATAAAGGAGTTCAAGACTGTAATGAACAGGATCAAACAATTTGATGACAGCAGAGACAAAAAGACATACTTACCTGATATTAATATAAGCTGGTCGGATGATTTCGAAGTATGGCTTACAGAGAAGGAATACAGTCAGGGTACCATTGAAAAAACATATACCGTTCTTATCACGGTCCTCTACTATTACTGGGAAATAAAGGATGAGAAAAATATCGATATGACGGATAAATTCCAGTCAAAGCTTTTTAAGAGAGGTGAAAAAAGTAAGAACAAACCCAATCCAATATCTGAAGAACAATTGATGGCATTGTATAATCATAAGTTTGATCTCAAAAATCAGGAAGTTATAAGAAAAATGATACTACTGCAATGTTTCACCGGGGTGCGATTTGATGACATAAAAAGAATCCGGCCTGAAAATATTGAAAGTGGGTTTCTGATATTTACCCCTAAGAAGACGGAAAGATTTGATGTTGAAGTCGAGCAACCACTCAATCGATATGCAAAAGAAATATTGGAAGAGGTAGGATTTGATACATCCTGCTTTAAACTGACAAATCAGGCATATAATCGTGGAATAGAGGATCTTTTGAAAATCCTGGCAGCAAAAGACGAATATAAAGATTTGAAATTCAAAACCGATCATACCAGTCACAATTTCAGGGACACTTTTATTTCATTGGCGGTCATTAAAGGAGTAAACTGGAAAAGCATACTGAAATGGGTTGGTCAATCTTCATACAGCATCATGGACAGGTACATACATCTGACCAAGCCGTTTGAAGAGAGTGAGATGAAAAAGATGTTTGGCTAACTTATACCATTGAAATACAATTTCTTATTTACATAAAAATTTTTTATAAAATTTTTTAAGGCCGATTTTCAGCTAAAGAATATTTTTCCCCAGAAAAAATTTTTCTTGCAAATTTTGAGCGAAACCTTTTTCTCCAGGTATTTATATTTAAGAGGTAATGAAAGATCCTGCGAATTACTTTTTGTAGTACCGACAGGCCTGGAAGCGGGCCGGGGCATTACGGGAGGAGATACCCGGGGGATACTTTTAACTAACTATATATGAATACATTACAATATAGATTTTTGTTTTTATCTCAATCCTTGAAGTACCGAGTAAAATCCTTGCTGCTAAGGGTTGGCTGTTATTTTCATCCATCCTGGTTTCATATTGATAATGATAGTATTTGCACTACTGGTAAAGTTATAAGGTTGGAGAAGATATATACTTATGAAGAAGAAGGCAACTTTGATATTGTACGTCTCACTGATGTCCATTTTGAAAGAGGTTATTTCTTCTGTAGCTTGTTTTTCTTCTCAAAGAATCAAATAGTAACTGTTCGTCATACTTTTCTAAAAGGAACTAAAGTTGCCTGGAGACTTCTTGACAACAAAGAATATGACGAGTTAATGTCCATGAGATTGTGGCAGCAGGTTAGCAAAGAAGAAGAACTCCTGGAATTTGATTTCTGATTTCATTAAATATTTTCCAATATTAGTTGTCATACTACCAATTTCACTACATTTTTAATGAAGTTGGATCTCATGTCTATATTTCCTTCAGGATTAATTTGGATAATTATTAAATGTTCAATATATTTGCTTGTTCACGTAACGTGAACATTATTTTATTTTGAACACAGATGGAAGAGAGATTGATATACACGGTTACAGAAGAAATTCTAAAAGAGCATAATATCAATGCTTTATGGACAGAACCTGTCACTAAGGATATAGATGGGATTCTGACTATTACCTATAAAGGGATCAAACAAAAGTTCTATGTCGAAATCAAGAAGGAACTCAGGAATTACCAACTGGATCAAATTTTTCATCAGGCTAAGACCTATGACCCACTTGTTGTCATTGCAGAAACAATATTTCCCAACATTAGAAATACCCTCAAGGAGCATAAGATAGGATATATTGACCTGAACGGTAATATAAATATTGAGGCCGACAATTTCCTGCTTAAAATAGAAGGTGACAATAAAAGATACCATCATCCTGAGAAGCATGGAAGAGCATTCACAAAGGCAGGACTGAAAACAATCCTGTTATTTCTTGTAAATGAAGAAAAAATCAATGATACCTATCGTGAGATAGCAAAAAATACTGGTATTGCTCTTGGGAATGTGAAGCTTATCCTTGATGGACTAATTGATGAGGGGTTTGTTCTTAGAAAGAATGATAGAGAACTAAAACTTACAAACAAAAAGGATTTACTTCAGAAGTGGATCACTGGCTACAATGAGAAACTGAAGCCGACTTTGCTTCTCGGTAATTTTAAATTCATGAAAGCTGGTGACTTTAATAAATGGAAGGAGTTAAAAATAGACGGGGAAAATACATTCTGGGGGGGAGAAGCTGCCGGAAATATTTATACGGGTTATCTTCTCCCACAAACTCTGACTTTATATACAAATGAAAAAAAGTTGGATCTGATGAAAAAATACCGGTTAATACCGGACAATAAAGGTAATATTACAGTATTTGAAAGATTCTGGCGATTTGGATGGGAAAATGATAATGTGGTTCCACCAATAATTGCGTATGCCGATCTATTAGAAACAAATGACAGGAGATGTATTGAAACAGCACAGAAAATATATGAGCAACATCTTAAAAATACCATTGAATAAGATAAGGCAGGAAGGTAATTATAAAGAATTACTTGATGCTCTTGAAAGAGGATTCCGCAGATTCAGTATTGATTTTTACCTTGTCGGGGCTACTGCCAGGGACGTTTGGATGAGGGGTCTTCATGAGGTCACTCCTAAACGTGCAACCAGTGATTTGGATTTTGCAGTAATGTTGAAGGACAGCGAACAATTTGGAGAGTTAAAAAAGTACTTAATAGAAGTTGAAGGATTTGTTCCTTATAAGGAGAATGCCTTCGTTCTGATCTGGAAGGATCGGACTCAAGTCGATCTCATACCATTTGGTGATCTGGAAAATGAAGGAGTTGTAACTGTAAAAGGTACCGGATTTACCAGCATGAATGTAGAAGGTGTCAGGGAAGTGTTTGAAGAGGCTTCTGCAGAAATTCAGATTGATGATAACACGCAGTTCAAGGTTTGCACATTGTCTGGCATAGTTTTACTTAAATTAATTGCCTGGGATGACAGACCTGAAGTCAGGGGCGATGATATCGATGATGTAGCAGATATATTAAGACACTATTTCCGCTTCAATAGTGAAGCAATATGGGAAAAACATTTTGATCTGTTTATCGATGATGCCGGACTGGATGAAATAGCATCGCAGTATCTGGGCCGTGAGATAGGCAAAATAGTAATTAAGAACTTAAAGCTTAAAGACAGAATACTTGATATTCTTGAAAGAGGTATTTCCGACACAAAATCCAACGGACTTGACGAACTGTTGGCCAAGAAGTTAGATAATACCATAGAATTTTGTCGCAGTCTGATTTCTCATTTAATAAACGGAATAAAAGAAACCCCTGAAAACAAGTAAGATGTCATAGGGTACGCAGATTAACTCATTTGAATTATGGAAAAATGCCCAATTACCGACTTAGAATTAACCAGAGTTGACAGTGGATCCTACAGGATTACTGTTAATGGTGAATACCTTTTCATCCGGCATGGAATAAGATTTGATGCATTATTAGACCAGGAAGATTTCATTAAGAATAAGTACATTTTTGCTGGCGCAATTTTAACCAAACAACTTCCAGACAAGGAACATGTAGATGTTTATTGGTTTTCCCTGACAATGGATGATTATAAAGAAAAATTAGAGAAAATCATCTATCCCAAAACTCCTAAATCCAAACTTGATAACCTCTTTTTGTCATTGTTTAAAATGCAAAAATATGATGGAGAATTAGTAGAAATAAACAATATCGTTCCAAATCCTGAATTCTATTATAAACACTTCTTTAAGTCCTATGATGAGTGTATTTATTATTTGGAAGAACTAACCCATCAAGGCCTGATTACATTGTCTATTAATCCGGTCAAGGTCCCAATGGATTTTAGCATAACATTTAGTGGGTTGAATTATTTCATAGAATTAACCGAGAGAGGGGATTTGTCTAATAAATGCTTCATAGCCATGTCGTTTGATTCCTCAATGAGGGAAACAAGAGAAACTATTAAAACAGTTATTCAGAATAATGGCTTTGAACCAATATTCATTGATGAACAATTAATCGGAAGCACTCAAACAATCAATGACGCTATCATTGCTGCAATTAGAAGTTGTCGGTTTTGTATTGCTGATTTTAGTCAACAAAGAGATGGTGTTTATTTTGAGAGCGGATTTGCTGCAGGACTAAATAAACCTGTGATTTATACTTGCCATGATGAATGGTTTTCAAAATCACATTTTGATACAAATCATTTCCCACATTTAATATATAAATCATCCAATGAGTTAGCTGAAAAATTGGATAATAAGATAAAAGCTTGGATTAAATAAAAAACGAACGAGATAAACGTATTAAACCTAAAGTAAATTTTCCAGATAAGTATCATTATGTGATACTTTGATAGAAAAAATACATTTAAAATATCCCGGAATTTTATGGGGGATAAACAGCGGTAAAGTCAAATCACTTTTAACTGCCTGATTTTCCTGACTGTATTGATAGAATGCCCAGTTATTCCGGCAATCCGCCTGACAGAAAGGTCACTTTTATCAAGGAGATCTGAGATATTCTGATATTTGGTCAATAACGCAGACGGATTGGACATCGCCCCATTAACTCGGCCATTGTACACTCCTTTCATCCTGGCAAGCTGAATCCCCTCATATTGACGAATTTTCCTCTGACTGTTCTCCATTTCCGCACCTATACTCAACATCTGCAGCAACATTTTGGCAACAGGATTTTCCTTGCCGTTTTCCATGGTGAGCATATTAAATTGTTGGATATAAAGTGCAATCCCTTTTTCGTGAAGCAGTTCCACAAAGTTCAGAACATCGACCACTCTCCTGCCCAGGCGGCTGATTTCAGAAACCATGACCACTTGAACCGGAGTTTTATCAATATAATCCATCAACGATTTGAACTCTTTTCTGGATCCGGATTTGACGGTCCCGGAAATTTTCTCCTGAAAGGTTCTTCTGATATGCCATCCCTGCTCCTGGGCAACATTTTTAAGATTGATTAGCTGCCGTTCATAATCCTGAGATATGCTGCTTACTCTTGAATAAATAATTGCTTCCATGTGTATCATTTTTAGCGTGACCCTAATTTTAATACGTTCTGGCCGTTTTTATGGCGTTTTTGCTGTGAAAAGTGTATCAACTTGAAGTATACCCTAAAATTGATACAGACAACACATACTTTAATCCAATATTCATTATTTGCATCATCTTCGGCACTTTTCAATGCAAATCAGTTTACAACATATGGGTATAAGGTGCACCGTAAAAATGGTTCAGGCACTTTTACGACATATGCAGCGATTGGTATTCCATCTTCCATTTCAATAAGAAGTAAATACCGATCAGGAGTTTCATAATCAACACAAAAGTGTTCCTGGAAAAACTTGATCTTCTTTTTCATTTGGCAAAAATAACAAAATGTCATAATTATATGGTATTAATTATATGTTATTTTTTAATTATGTGGTAATAATTATGACATTTATGATATTATTACGAAATTTGATCGAATGAATTAAACAGTAATGGCATACGAGAGAAAGACTCCAATTTCAAAGGAAGACCAGGAAATACTTACCGCAATAGGTCAAAAAATACTTGAACTCCGAAAGACTACTGGCCTTTCGATCGAGCGTTTTTGCGCAAAAAACGACATCCCAAGAATCTCATACACAAATCTGGAGTGCGGTAGGAATTTCCACATGACTACCCTGTTGAAAGTCTTGAAGGCTCATCCAGAGATTAAGAACCTGTACGACTTCTTTAAGGGACTTTAATTTTCCGTGTGATTATTTGTATTACGGACTTCATTCGTTCCCCAGAAAAACAGAATCGAAGGGTTGATACTATCCGTGTGGGATCCCTTTTTCTATAATATCTAAATGTGATGCTTTGAATATCATTCTTAATTTCAAGCAATTGGGCCTACTATTTAATCAGTATCAATAAAGATTAATACATTGCTAATGAATGTATTAAGGATTGTAAAATCTTATTAAGGTACTCATAAATCGAGTTTTAGAACATATAAATTTTCAGGCTTTGTCATACAGGAACTCAGATCTGTATTGAATCTGATTTCGTCCTTATTTCTGATCCCATTCATCCCAGGAAGTATACTCAGACCTACTACTCCCTTATTTTTCAGTATATAATCTTACACAACTGCGAAACTGCAGGGTGAAAATTGTAAATATTTTGTTCCAATCCGGTCTTTTCCGAAACACATCAGTATTTATGAAAAAAGCAAAAAATAAAAAGAAGATCCTAATGGAAGACCAGAGAAATGAATGTAGAAGTAGTAATAAACCCCAAGTTCAGCAACCTAATACCTGCCTTAACATCAGATGAATATCAAAGCCTTGAATCAAGCATAATAAATGATGGCTGCAGAGATGCAATAGTATTATGGAATTCTATAATTGTTGACGGCCATCACAGATATGAAATTTGCACCAAGAACAACATTGAATTTACCACAATCCAGAAAGATTTTAAAAATGAAGAGGATGCGAAAGAATGGGTAATTAATAATCAGCTTGCAAGACGAAATGTAAGTAGTTATGACCGGTCAAAATTATCTTTGAAATTAGAAGAGATTCATAAAAAGGAAGCAAAAATAAGAATGTTATCAGGGAAGAAACTGGACCCTACGCAGATATCTGCGGGGGGTGAGACCCGTGATAAGATTGCAAAAAAAGCTGGTGTTTCCCATGATACGATTGCCAAAGTAAAGAAAATCGAAGCAAGAGCAAGTGATGAAATTAAGGCACAGTTAGCATCTGAGGAAATAACAATAAACCAAGCATATAAGAAAATAAATACCCATGTTAACCAAAATTCGGGAGAAAATGAATGGTTTACCCCTTCCAACATTATTGAATCAGCAAGAATGACCATGGGTTCAATTGATTTAGACCCTGCTTCCTGTGACCGGGCAAATCAAAGAGTAAAAGCGCAAAAAATATATACTGAACAAGATTCAAGCTTAATTCATTCTTGGCATGGTAATATTTGGATGAATCCACCATATTCTCAGCCATTAATCACTCAATTTTCAGATAAATTTCTTCAGGAATTACCCAAAATTAACTCAGCATGCATACTGGTCAATAATGCAACAGAGACCAAATGGCTACAAAGATTATTACGAGCTTGCAATGCAATATGCTTTTTAGAGGGAAGGGTAAAATTTATTGATTACGAAGGCAATGCTTCTGGCTCTCCTTTGCAAGGCCAAGTGATTCTTTATTTCGGAAATAACATTGAGAGCTTCCTAACTCACTTCAATAATCTGGGAATTTGCACACCGGTACAAGTAAAGGAACCTTCTGAAAATGGGGTAGCAACTATTATTGAAAACTGACCAATTCTGACCTAATCATTAAAATCATAATCAATCCTGGATCAGGATTCCAAAATCGCATTCCATAATAATTGGTTGGGTCTATCACATCAATCCCGAGATAGTCCATTTCATTTTTAATGCCAATGAACTAAATATATGATTAAACGGAAAGGTCGATTTCCCCGGACACTTTTTTAAGGCAAACTCCATTCTTTGTTTTACTGAATTGGTCCTATTTCCTCTATATCTATGGTTAAATTTTATAAGGCAATTCCTTAGACGTATATCTTCATAACCGGCAAGAACAGCATAGGCTTTAAAATTCTTAATGTGTTTTTCATTCCCGTTTTCCAGATATCGATAATAAATCTGACGGATAATGTTTTCATCAATCAGGTTATTATCCTTATAATGATTGTTCTGAAATTCTGGATTTAACTTACCGATTTCTGCCATTTCCATGAAGATTTCATCCATAACGCTGGTTTCCAAGTACACTGGCCTATTATTCTTATTGCCTGTTTTAATCATTTTATCTTTAAATGTAATTTTGTTGTAGGTTGAAACCTGAAACAGCATACCTAATTTTTTAGGGTCTAATAGAGTCTCTACGTTTATATCGAAAAGCTTTTTATTTCTTAACTTCCTGATGTAGTTCCATGTTAAACGGGATTCAATACGGAAGACTTCACTTCCATTAAAACCATTATTTTCAAAATAGCTAATTATATAATCTTCAGCATGTTCTGATTTATTATAGATGGCAATTTTGTTATCACTACCATCAATTATGAATGATGACCCATTGCTCATAACCGAAACGCTTGTGTTTTTCCTAATTAAAAAGTAACGGTCACTCACTCTGAGTTTATTATTTAAACAGTTATTGAAATAAAAAGCGAACTGTGTTACAAGGTCTTTATTTGTATCAATTGATATCTCCAGGTACATTATATTGTTGTAAATAAGGCCAAGTTCGATTTTAAGTGCACAATAAACTTCATACCAGAATCCCGGGTGAAAAGAATAGAAAATCTCCTTTGAAAAGTCAAACTGAAGTTCATGCTTTAGCACTTTTGTGGCTGTATGGAGTTTCCCTACCAGTAAACCATTATAATAAACAATGAATGTATGGTAAAATGCTCCGGGTCCGGGTTTTTTATCATGTATTAAACTGATATTCTTGAATACTTGTTCGGCAGGTATATTATCGGGATTCCGGATGTCCTGAAAAGTTGAACCAGACCAATGTCTGAAAGTTATGCTTAACCTATCAAGATGTATAAGAGACCTATAGTTACTCTTATCCTGCCTTATGTTCAATTCCCTGGTCAAAACATAGCTATTTGCTTTTACGGTTATTTTTCACAATTCCAGTCACCATGTTAATAAGGTACCTGATGGTGGTGGAAACATTTTTGCCTGAATTTTGACTTACACTTTTCAGGAGCCTGTAATCTTCATCAGTCATTCTTACAGTAATAACTTTGTCAAATTTTTCGGTTTCAATTTTTAAATCGTTCATGTATTACATTCGTTTCTTATAAATAGTTGAGAATTCATTTTTTTCGCTGAAATGTCGAAAAAAAATGAAATACATCGTAAAATGGTACGCACTTGTTAGAGAGATCAAAGACTTAGAACTCGAATTCGAAAATTAAATATTCGCCTGATTTTTAGTGATTTTCGATACAATTGATTCTTCAAGACTCTTCAAGTCAAGAATTTCATCAGCATAGAGTTTGTAGCTTGCATATACGATATCCTCAACACTCATTGAAGGAGTGAACACTGCTTTAATATATGGCAGCATCAATGGTCCTTCTCTGGAATTAATCTTGGTGGCAATTAAGTATAATTCATTAAGAGTCCATTGTCCTGTAAGAAGTTCTCTGATGACTTCAGATTTGCTTAATTTGAACTTTAGGCCTATGAACGTTATTTTCATTGATTCCGGCAACGATGGCCTGAATCCAATAATGCTGCTGATTTGATCCTGTTGATTCATAACTATTTTCCTTTAAGATCCAAATACATTTTTCCACCTATCTATAAATAGATCAGAAGCGGAATAAATTCCTGATCATCTGAAAAAAATCACCCAAGTAATAAGATGTCTGAAAAGTCAACTGGCTTGTGACAATTGGAACCGTAAAGAAAAAAGATGTGGATTATTGAATTTTTTTGAGTCTTTTTCCAACAGCCACAGTATTTATATGAAAAATAATTTCGATTTAAAATAATTTGTTATGAAGAAAAAGGGAATTAAAAGAATCAACTTATGGGTTGAGGATGCATTATACAGCCAGATTAAACAACAAGCTGACGGTGCCTATTTAAAAATTGCAACTTATACACGTCAGTTAATTCAGCTGGCTTTGAAAAATAACCCGGATGATAAATATTTACATAAAACATCCAATTTTAAAAATATTATACCATGAATAATGAAATTGATTATGGCTACAGGAGCCATAATGAAATCAGAAGTTTTAGTCCTGATGAAATATCACAGAAACTTTTACTTCAAATTCTTAGTCACAATGATATTAAAGACAAAATCCAGGGATTTAATGAAAATTCCTGGTACCAATTTAGTGACAGTTTAACTTTCCAATTAGGAAGAGCCATTATAAAGCATTCGTACCCCAGCGATATAATAAACTGGAAAATACATATAAGAGATAATGGGATTATGAATGATAATGAAAATCATGAGACCACTCGTGAAACTTTCAATATTGTGAACGATTTTATTAATGCTGAAAGTCAAAAAGCCATGAAAAGAATACTGGTATATTGTGACCGTGAATTTGATGGGAAGATTTTCAAAAATGCACCTACTTATGATTATGATATTGTCTGTTCAAAGGAAATACTAAACAAGAAATCATCTTTACTTTTCGATGAAGAGAGTTTTAGCATTGTCCGTTCTTATTATTTTGAATATATCTCCTTGTTCCCAATAACATTGACAGAGTTTGAAATCATATTCTTTTACTTCCTGTTATTCCTTACCAAGGAAAAGTATCCTGGAGATGAGTCTTATGGTGACACAATATATTTCGTTATGCGAATTGACAATATTGTTAAGATGAGATATATTGATATACATAATAGGCTGATACTTGCATTATTAAATCTGATTTATACTGATGAAGAATTATCAATTCATAGCCATGAAATCTACCATGATTTTAAAAAGAAATGGGATGCAACATGCGAACAGGCGTTTTCCTGATGAAAAAAGAGTTACGAAACTTGGTGGTTGAGATTCAACTTTGTGAAGTCTAAAATAAAACACCAAGTAGTTTCTTCAATCAATTAGTCTATTCCAGGCCTGCACCGGAACTCATTTTATAATTTATAAGTTTGTTTAAAATATCTCATTCATTGAGATATTTTTTTACCTTCATACTCAATTTAATGCATAAACCATGAACCGGATCAAAGAAGTACTCGATGATAAAGGAATCAAGCAGGTATGGTTGGCCGAAAAACTGGGCAAAAGCTATAATATGGTGAACAGCTATGTGCAGAATCGCAGACAACCATCCCTTGAAGTGCTTTATCAAATAGCGAAACTCCTGAATGTGGATGTTAAGGACCTAATCATAAGTAAATAATTTGCAATCAGTGAAACCAGAGAAAACTATACATACCAGTAGAACAATTATGTTTGCGGAACTGGCGAAAGTGATGAACCATGGCATTGAAAGTGACAACTATTATGACACTTTAAAGCAGAATGTTATTAGCAAAGCAACCCAATCCGGTATTACAAAAACTTCCAGGTACCTGAAAAGTTTATATGATCTTGATGCTTCACAACCTCAGTTTATGGCATTTAAGCATTTCTGGAGCATCGCACATGAAAGGGATAAGCCTCTACTGGCACTTATATACGCCATCGGAAACGATTATCAACTTAAAAACAGCATTCCAGTCATAAACAATACCGAGATCGGGAAAAAGGTAACGGTTGAAAGCATTGAAAGTAATATCGAAAATCTTTATCCGCAGAAATATTCTGCAAATACAAAAAGATCAATGGCACAGAATATTGCCAGTTCCTGGAAACAGGCTGGATTCATAACCGGGAAAGTAAAAAATATCAGAACCCAACCGGAGATCAATTACCTGGTCCTGACATTTGCCATTTTTATGGCTTACCTGAATGGCTTACGTGGAGATTTTATATTAACAAGTGACTGGGTGAAGGCACTCACACTGGATGAAAGAACTATTCGCTCTCTTGCGATTGAAGCAGCGAAAAGAGACCTTCTCCAATACCAGTATGCCGGGAGTATAACCTCTATCACATTTAAAAACCTTTTAAACAAATTAAATATAAATGGCTTCGAAAATTGATCAGCTATTGTCAGCCTTTGAACTGGTAGTTAATGAACCATGGACAACGGCTTTATCCGGACAGGAAAGAATCTGGTTCCTGGTCTATGATCCGTCTGAACAAAGGAAAATTGACCTGCGCCTTGGGGACTTTGAAACAGCGACCATAAAGGCCGGCAAAAGATGGTCGCTCATCTCAATGAAAAAGTGTTTCCCAGACTGGATGGCAAGTCATGAGTATAAGGAAGAATATTTCAACGATCCGGAAACACTCGTAGATCAACTTGAGGTTGAGTTTAAACAGTATGCCATCCAATACCTGACATCTGAAATTGAAAATCATAATGTGGACGATAATACACTAATTGTGATAAGAGATATTTCATCATTGTTTGGTTTCAATCGTATTTCGGACATATTGAACGGATGTTCCGGCAGCTTCAAAGGAAGGGTTCTTGTATTCTTCCCCGGGGAATTTGAAAAAAATCATTACCGTTTGCTCGATGCCAGGGACGGATGGAGTTATCTGGCCAGACCCATAACCGCCTAATCATATTTTTGTCATGAAGAACAAAGAATTATTTACACTCAATCCCGAAGAGAATAACCTCATCAACGATGGTGTGGTTGAAATCAACACCGCCATAGACGAAAAGGGTCTGCAGATTATTTATCACGAACTGAAAACATTTGTTTGCGAAGGAGAGTATCAGAGAGGTCTTCATCGCATCTTACAAACTTATTTAAAATATCTTGATCAACCGAAGCAACCCTCTGTCTGGGTGAGTGGATTCTTCGGAAGCGGAAAATCACATCTTATTAAGATTTTAGGATATCTATGGGAAGATTTCAAGTTTCCAAATGGTGAAACAGCAAGATCTATTAAACAACTTCCGGATGACGTAAACGATCTGATTGTCGAACTGAACAGAAAGCAAAAAGTCTTTGGAAGACTTTCCATTTCAGGTACTTTAAAGGATTTCCCATCAGCTGACATCCGTTATTCATTTCTGCAGTTATTCCTTAATAAACTGGGTCTTCCTGCCCAGTACCATCATTTCAAATTTGTTTACTGGGCAAAACAGGAAGGTATATATGATGACCTGAAGGCTATCATAGAATCTCAGGGAAAAAGCTTTAAACATGAGTATGAAAACCTGTTTGTTTCATCCGCACTGGCAAAGGCTGTACTCGAACTAAAACCTGAGTTTGCAGAGAATGAGGCAAAGGTTAAAGAGAACTTCAAAGCCAATTTCAGAAGAATTGACAGTATTAATCGTGATCAGTTCATCCATTGCATTAAGAACGAGATATTGCCAATGTTTTTTGGTGACAAAATACCTCTGACAATTATTGTTCTTGATGAAGTACAACAGTTTATCGGGAACGACAGTGATAAAAGTATTGATGTACAAAATCTTGAACAGGATATCAGCAGTAATTTTGATGGGAAGTTTCTGCTTGTTGGAACAGGACAGAATGCACTCTCAGAAACCAGCTTACTGCAACGATTGCAGGCCAGGTTCACTGTAAATGTTAATCTGTCTGATACAGACGTTGAAACTGTAACTCGTAAAACCGTACTGGAAAAGAAACCGTCAGTAATTAAACCGTTGGATCAAATCCTCGAAGTTGCATTAGGTGAAATATCCAGAAATCTTTCAGGTACCGATTTCGCTTACATTACCAGCGACAGATCAATGCTTGTGGCAGATTATCCGATTCTGCCCTCAACACGTAAGTTCTGGAAGAAAATTCTGCAGGTTATCGATACTGCGGGCACATCAGGTCAGCTAAGAAGCCAGCTGAGAATCGTTGATGAAAGCATAAAGAAGGTTGCAAATAAAGATGCAGGTAACATTGTTCCGGCTGATTTGATTTTCGAGCAGAAGCAGGCACAGCTTCTTCAAAATGCTCTGCTCTTGAATGATACTAACAATCTGATAGTCGGCAAGAAATCAAAGACCGGTGATTCACTCCTTGAAGGCAGAATCCTTAGTGTTATTTTCCTTATCGAACAATTGCCGAAAGACGGATCCGGCAGTCGCATAAAATCTAACGAAACAACTATTGCGGAATTACTTCTTGATAATATCGTTGAATCATCTGATGCATTTCGTTCAAAGATTAAAGGTCTGATAAAAAAACTGGTTGATGAGAATGTGTTAATGGTTGTTGGTGATGAATATAAACTCCAGACAAAAGTCGGTGCTGAATGGGAAAAGGAATATACCACTCAGGCAGTTAAACTGAATAATTCGGGGGATGATCTTATACAGGGACTGCGTAACGAAAAAATAATTTACTTCTTCAGGGATAAAACAAAAGCCGTAAAAATCCTTCAGGGCAATTCAAAGCAGATAAGAGATTTCGAGATCTGGGACAAGGCTGAACGGCCCATTACAACACATAAGCTTAATGTCTGGATACGTGATGGATGGAATGAAAATGAATCAACCGTTTTGAATGAGATAAGAGAAGAAGGTGCTGATGCTCCACTCGTATATGCTTATGTGAAAAAATTCAGGGATCAGGATCTACGAAGTGCTATTATCCAGTTCTTGGCTGCAGAAAAAACTCTTGATGCAAAAGGGCAACCCTCTTCACCCGAAGAAGAACAGGCCAGAAAAAGCATGGAAACCAGGAAAGGACTGGCAAAGATCGAGATAGAAGATTTAATTGGTAAAATATGCCTTGAAAGTGTTGTGTATCTTTCAGGCGGCACAAAAGTCGAAGCCGGCACAATCAAAGATAATATTGAAGAAGCGTTGTACAGCATTGCTGACAGACAATTCCCGGATTTTAAAGGTAAAGCCGATCATAAAGACTGGGATAAAGCACTTAACAAAGCACTGCAGGGTGATCCTGATGCATTAAAAAAGATTGGCTGGGATAAAGAACCAAAAGACCATCCGGTTGCAATTGAGATTCTGAGGTTCATCGGAAACGGCACCAAACAGGGAAAAGAAATAAGGAATCATTTCATCAGGTCACCTTATGGTTGGAGCCAGGATGCAGTTGATACAATTATTCTTCTGTTAAGAAACACAGAGCATATTTCAACACTGGAACCAGATCTGAACCAGGCAAAAATCGGTAATGCTGCCTTCAAAAAGGAAATACATACCTTGACCGCAGCCGACAAAATTAAACTCAGAAAAATATACCAGGATGCAGGAATTTCATGCAAACCAGGAGAAGAGTTTCTTCATTCCAATACATATCTGAATCAACTTAAAACACTGGCAGAATCAATTGGCGGAGATGCTCCAAAACCTGAGCCAGTTAATATACAGTTCCTGAAGGATATTGAAAACCTGGATGGGAATGAGCGATTGCTGCGTATCCTGGATGAACAGGAAGATTTGAAAGCTAAACACAAGGAATGGAAACAAAAAGCAGCATTAATAGAAAAAAGGGAACCGAACTGGTCATTATTGGTGGAACTGGCTAATTATGCCAATTCCGGTGAATCTATGGAAAAGCTTAAAAAAGAAATTGATGCAATCCGGGATAACAGACTGCTCCTTCAGGAACCCGATCCGATTTATAATAAACTGACTGACATCACTGACAAGCTTAAAACAGCATTGAATGAATTAAAGCAAAAATATATTGACCTGTATGATAAATTGATGGTGGGTTTACAGTCGAATGAATATTTCAGTAAACTTACTCCGGAGCAAAAGAATTCTATTTTAAGGACACACCAGCTTCTGGGTAAACCTGAAATTAAAGCCTTAGACTCCAAATCATTGCTTCTGAACCTGCAGAAAGCATCACTCGAAGCCTGGCAAACTAAAATCGCAGCACTTCCCGGACAATTCCAGGCTGCTATAGATGAGGCTGTTAAAATACTTGCTCCTCAGGCAAAGACCTATGAACTTCCCAAACGAACCCTTTCAAACCAGGCAGATATTGATAAATATATCTCAGAAATAAAAAAAGAGTTGGAAAACCTTTTGAAAGAATCAGCTTCAATTATTCTTAAATAATGGCAGTACTTACACAACAGCAACGAAATACGCTTGAATCAGCAGTAAAACAGGCAAGAAGGGTTTCAGAAACAGGGGCATGGAATTCACTCAAGGCATTTGCAGTCGACAATCCTGAACCTTTCCCTCATATGAATCCCGAACAACGGAGTCTTCGTAACCGCCTACGCAGCAAAGCCAGGTTATTGGGGGATGAACTTCCATCAAGCGGACATCAGCAGATTGACCAACTTTCGTATGAACTGGCCTACGAATACTGGCATAAAATACTCTTCGCAAAATTTCTGGAGGCTAATGGTTTATTGATGCATCCCGATGGTGTATCTGTAACCATGGAAGAATGTGAGGAACTGGCAAAAGAAGAGGGTTACTCAGACAAATGGGATATAGCTGCCAATTTTGCTTCAAAAATGCTTCCGGCCATATTCCGCCCTGAAGATCCACTGATGCAAATTTCATTTTCCCCTGACGACAGGATAAAACTCGAAGAAATACTTGAAGGACTTGACAACTATATTTTTACTGCTGATGATTCTTTAGGTTGGGTGTACCAGTTCTGGCAAAGTGAAGCCAAGGATGCCATAAACAAAAGTGGCGATAAAATTGATGGCAAGAAACTACCAGCAGTGACACAGCTATTCACAGAACCATACATGGTTCATTTCCTCATTGATAATACAATAGGTGCCTGGTGGGTAAGCAGAAATCCCGGAGTAAAACCACCGATGAAGTTCGAGTATTTAAGGGTTCTTGAAGATGGCACACCGGCTGCCGGTAAATTTGAAGGATGGCCTGACAGGACAGCAGAGATAACTACAATGGATCCCTGTATGGGTTCCGGTCATTTTGTGGTTTCATTGTTTAATGTGCTGGTGAACCTTCGGGTGTATGAAGAAGGACTAACTAAAGAAGAAGCAACTGACAGAGTAATAGCGGAAAATCTTCATGGACTTGAAATCGATCCCCGGTGTACCCAAATTGCAGCTTTTAATCTTGCCCTGACAGCCTGGAAATTCTGTGGCAGATATAAAGAACTTCCTGAGATGAATCTGGCCTGTAGCGGCATCGCACCAAAGGGGAAAAAAGAAGATTGGATTAAACTGGTAGGCAAAGTTGACCGGGAAGATGATATGGTAAGGATGGAGAACGGAATGGCAATGCTTTACGACCACTTTCAAATGGCACCGGAGTTAGGAAGTTTACTTGACCCAACCACCATAAAAGCAGATCTGCATACTGCAAGTTTTGAACAACTTCAACCGGTGTTGAAAAAAGCACTGGAAAACGGATCAGATAAAGATTTGTTAGAAAGGGGAGTAATGGCTGCCGGCATCGCAAAGGCAGGATATCTATTATCAAAAAAATATACTCTTCATATTACCAATGTACCTTATCTTTCCAGGGGGAAGCAGGATAAAATCATGTATGACTACTGCCAAAGAAATTTCAATGAAGCAAAAGGAGATATGGCAACCGTTTTTCTCGACAAGATGCTTAAATCAAATATTCCCGGCGGTACCTCTTGCTGTGTAATTCTTCAGAACTGGTTGTTTTTAACCACTTATAAGAAGTTTCGTGAAAAATTATTGAAAAACGAGGCCTTTAACATAATTGCAAGACTTGGACCTAAGGGATTCCAAACACCGATGTGGGATTTTAATGTAATGTTGATTGCATTATCTCATAAAAGAATTGATGAAACGCATTTTATTTCTGGTCTTGATGTCTCCGATTCCCCCAATGCCGCTGCTAAGGATGCTGCCATCAAAACTGCCGGACTTAAACAAGTGAGGCAAAAAGAGCAATTGGGGAACCCGGATGGGCGAATATTATTTGCAGAAAGTTCCGATCTACCTTTACTTACAAAATATAGTGATACAGGGACAGGTATGCAATCATTTGATCGACCTCGTTTTATATCTGATTTTTGGGAAGTGCAATGCCTAAAATCTACATGGGAGTTGCTTCAGTCCACTCCAGATGGAAAAAACCTTTTTTCTGGAATGCAGGAAATTGTTAAATGGCAGAATGGAAAGGGCGAATTATTCCAATTAATGGAAATGAAAGCAGAAGAGGGTTATAAAAGTGGCATTTGGAAAGCTGGATCACAATATTGGGGAAAAAAGGGTATTATTCATGGTGTTATGGCTGACTTACCTATGTCTATTTATTTAGGATACCCTTATGACACTAATACTGCTGTAATAATTCCCAAGAAAGAAGAATATGCTTTGGCTGCATTTGCTTATAGCTTGTCTGGTGAATTTTCTAAAGCTGTTAGGGCATTAGACCAAAAGTTAATGGTGACCAATGCCACATTTATGAAAGTACCATTTGATCTATCTTATTGGCAAAAAATAGCAACAGAGGAATACCCAAACGGTCTTCCTAAACCATATAGTGAAGACCCAACACAATGGCTCTTCCACGGACATCCAAGTAAATCAGGCCAACCATTACAAGTCGCAGTAAGCCGTTTACTCGGTTATCGCTGGCCGGCAGAATATGATACCGAAATGGAATTAGCCGATGAAGCAAGGGAATTAATCAAGGATATTAAAAAGTTTGACCACTTGTCAGACAATGACGGAATCATCTGCATCCCTTCTGTAAATAAAGAGGAACCGGCGGCAATCAGGCTTCGGGATTACCTGAAGGAGGTTTTCGGAGAGAAATGGAGCACGACTACAATTCAGCACCTCCTCGAAAAGGAAAATGCAAAATCTTCCAACCTGGAAAGCTGGCTGCGCAATGAATTTTTCATTCAGCATTGCAAAGTATTCCATAACCGTCCCTTTATCTGGCATATCTGGGATGGGCGAAATGATGGTTTTTCTGCATTGGTGAATTACCACAAACTAAACAAAGAAAACCTTACCAAGCTGATCTATACCTACCTGGGTGATTGGATACGGATGTGTGAAACTAAGAAAAGAGCCGGGGAAAGTGGTGCAGAAGGTTTACTAAGCGCAGCACAAAAACTGAAAGAGAAACTGGAATTGATCCTTGAAGGAGAAGCACCTTATGACATATTTGTCAGATGGAAAACGCTGGAACAACAACCCATTGGCTGGGATCCGGATCTGAATGATGGTGTCCGTCTTAATATCCGACCATTTATTGAAGCAGATGTCCTACGCAAGAAGCCTAATATTAAATGGGGCATTGACAGGGGGAAAAACCCACCGGGATCACCATGGGGTGAAATACGGGATAATGACAGGCACTTAACACTGGCTGAAAAAAGAGCAGCAAGAGAAAAATTACATTAATAATTTCTTTGTGGATAAGCTATAACATTCATAAAGACATAATGTTACGCACATAATACCAATAAAGTTAATATCATCCATACAATGAACAATCCGTTTAAAATTTCATCTGAAAAATTAAAGGAATTACTTACTGGATATTCTGCATGGCTTAAAACAGATCCAAAGGAAGAAAAGTATCCTGCAACAATCCGGGAACAATCAAAGAAAATTAAGGACGAATTTCTGAACCAGGAAGTCCTATCACGTATGAGTGATGATGATCTTTATGAGAAGATTTTCAAGTATTCCAGAAAATTAGAAGGGCCTGTTCACATGAGATTGGGCGAGCCACGTTTAAGGGGAGACCTGAAGGAAATCAAGCGAAACTTAATTTATGTCATAACCTCAGAGGATTCACCCTTTATGGTGGCTCAGAACATTCTTGACGGTGAATACAAGATTGAAGTTTTTGCCAAAGCATTCTGGACTCCTATTTTCCAAGCACAATTTCCGGGTGTACTCCCTAATTGGAATAATAAAACAGAAAAATTCTTTAAAAAATTCAATATTAATCTTTCAACATCAAAATTATCGATATCAGAGAAATATCGGATTATTTCAGAAGCCTTTACTTTCCTTTCAGAATTAATTGAGGGCCATGATTTTTATACTATTAATCATTTGATGCATTACGGAACCGTAATTCCTGAAGGTATCCAACTTATAAATGAAATAACTGGCACTAAAACTTCTGACCCTGTAAGCGAGATGGTCAGGAAGTATAAGGTTCAGATCCGAAACAAAGGATTAAAAGATGAATTGTATAAGTGGGAATTACTGAAAAAGTATAATGGACGACCAGATATTGAATCAAATGACTTTTCAGCCGAGATAAAAGGTATAGATTTTCAAAATCTAATTTATCCCATGGCAAGAGCAGTAAAGGATCATATTGCCAATGACCTTGCTGAAGAATTCCGAGCATGCTTTGTCAAATTATTCAATGAAGAAGAAGATCTCACCACGAGAGTTAAAAACTTTATGGCTGATACACTTACTGTCTACAGAAAGATTGGGGGACAGTTAAATCATCATCAGGACGAAAGAACCATTGCAGCATATCTAACATATCGCTTCCCTGATAGATATACTTTTTTTAAAGACACTTTTTATAAGAAGTATTGTAAAATGGCAGGGATCGAGCCTAAATCAAAGGGGGAGAAATATGCTCACTATATGGAACTGGTATATGATTTCAGAGATGGTTATGTTGTTATTGATAAAGATCTTATAAGTCTTGTGAAAGGGTTCATGAATCCAGACTGTTTTCCTGATGAGAATAACCTCGTATTGGTTCAGGACATCTTTTATCAAATGCTTGACAAAGGGAAAGAAGAACCATCAGAAGAAGGGGAAGAAGATGCTGACATTAATTATGACGTTGTTAAAATTCCACTGAATACGATTCTATATGGCCCCCCTGGGACAGGAAAAACATATCATAGCATCAATTATGCAGTTTCTATTGTTGAAAACAAGCCTGTTGATGAAATCTGCAAAGAAGAAAGGTCATCTGTAAAGAAACGTTTCGAAAAATATATTGAAGAAGGGCAAATAGCTTTCAGCACTTTTCATCAGAGTCTTGGTTATGAGGATTTTATTGAGGGTATTAAACCGGTTGAACCTGAATCGGAAGATGAACAGTTATCGTATGCTGTTGAAGATGGTATATTTAAACAGATGTGCGTAAATGCCTCTTTTTCATTTGTCCAGAAAGATATTACACAGGAGACTGAGAGTGCTCTTGATTTTTCAAGTGCATATGATGATTATATTGACTCCGTTAGTGAACAAATACTAAAGGGTGAGGAAGTAAAACTACAAACGATAAGTGGTGGTCTGGTGCTGGTAGATAGCATAACACAGAAGAATAATATCAAAATTAAGCATGTTAATGGTACCCGATATTATACCGTTTCAAAAAATCGTTTGGGAAAACTGGCAAAAGCGTTTCCCGATCTTAACCAGTTAACCAATATCAACGATCAATTCAGATCAGAAATCGGAGGAAGTAATTCTTCAGCTTATTGGGCAGTTCTAAATGCTGTAAACCAAAGATCTGCACAATACATAAATAAAACCCAGGCAAGAATTAAACCAGATAAAGAATACTCATACAATGATAAAAAGAGGATTATTGAGACCCTGAAGAACGATGATTTCAAAAAGGAAAACCCGAAACAATATGTTCTCGTCATTGACGAAATCAACAGAGGAAATGTATCCCAGGTCTTTGGAGAAATAATCACCTTGATGGAGGATGATAAGAGGTTGGGTGCCGAGGAAGCATTGAAAGCTATCCTTCCATATTCCAAGGAAAACTTCGGAGTACCCTGTAACCTTCACATTATTGGTACAATGAATACTGCAGACAGATCCGTTGAAGCACTTGATACTGCTTTAAGGAGAAGGTTTGCTTTTATTAATCTGCAACCGGAACCAGATAAGTTGACAATTACAGATGATGGTATTAATCTGGCCGAGATGCTCTCCGTAATCAATAACCGATTGTCAATATTAAAAGATGCTGATCACACAATAGGACATGCATGGCTTTGGAATGTCAAAAATATTGAACAGTTGAAAGGAGTCTTCAGAGTGAATATTCTGCCCCTTCTTAAAGAATATTTTTATAATGATTATGAGAAATTAGGCCTTGTTCTTGGTGATTCATTCTTTGAACCGCATGTTCAGGTCAATGGTAATGTCTTTGCAGATTTTTCTGGTGGTAATGGACTTGCCATGCAATACGACCAGTCATGGCAATTCCAGCTTAAACCTGCTGAAGAATTAACAATATCTGATTTTAACACACTAACACCTCTTACCAACCGAACTTTACCTGATGAGGAACAATAAAACCATACAGGTTTTTGAGCATCAACAGCTTCTGATTGACAACCAGAATTTCCAGAAACATCACTGGGAAGCTTTGGGTTGGTATAATGATATCCACCAGAGAGATTATTTCACCCTGTTACCGAAGGGAGTAAAGTTTCGCCATTATGTCGGAGTTATTCAGGTTGGTAATCTGACAATCGAGATCTTACCGAAAATCGGGCAATCACCTGGTGAAAATAATAAAGACTTATGGCAAAGAGTTCTGATTGACATGCTTCGTGAATGTCATTGGATGCAGGTATATGCTCACGAAAAAGCGGCATTGCGTTTTAAACCGAACAGTTTACTTGAAGCCTACTTTGAGATATATATAAACGAATGTGAAAAACTTATCCGGCAGGGGTTGGTAAAAAAGTATAGAACCATCAATAATAACTCAACCACATTAAAAGGTAAATTATTGTTCTCCCACCAGGTTCAACAAAATTCAGTTCACAAGGAAAGATTTTACACAAGACACCAGATTTTCGACCGTGAAAATATCTTCAACCAGATACTCTTAAAAGCATTGAAAATCATACCTGAACTTAGTCAAAGTCCCTACCTTAAAGACAAAGTATCTAATCTATTGATCTCTTTCCCGGAATTATGTGATATTAAAGTTGCAATATCAACATTCGAAAACCTTGTTTTTGACAGGAAAACTATCCGTTACAAAGATGCTATTGAGATTGCTGCAATGCTTCTATTGAATTACCGGCCTGATATAATTTCAGGGAAAAATCATGTTCTGGCCATTCTGTTTGACATGAATGATCTATGGGAAGAGTATATTTTCAGGCAATTGTCAAGATATAAACCAGAGAATTTTCAGATAAGGCCACAGAGCACTAAAATATTCTGGAAGTCAGATAGTTCAAATTTTTATAAGAAAATACGACCTGATATTACCATTCTTGATAAAGAAACAGATGAAAGCATAATTATTGATACCAAATGGAAGATCCCGGAGAATAATATTCCCTCTGACAACGACCTGAAACAGATGTATGTGTACAATGAATACTGGTGCGGTAAACAGGCTTTTTTAGTTTATCCGCACTACTGTTATACAGATGAACCTGTTTTCTACGGGGGTGAATTCGCACAAAGGGAAAAGAATGCACCAACCCATAAATGTGGGATACTTAAAATACCAGTCCTGGATAAGCAAAACTACCAATTGGATAACACGATAGGATTACGTATAAATAATTTTCTGAACAAGCATATTTTCGATGAAATACAGTATATACGATAAGGTTATTAAGGCTTTAAAACAAGCTGAACAGCACAACAGCAGCATTATGGTTAAGCCTGAGGTTATCCTGTGGCCTGATCCGGAAAAACAATGGAGTGAGGTTATACCGATTATGCAGGAAGAGTTACCTCAGCTAATTTCATACGGCAAGTATAATCCAGACCAGAAGCAAGGACCATCAATCTGGATAAAATGTATGGTCGCCAGGGTGCTGCCAGAAGCAAATTGGGGCGAAAATGTTTCTCCAATTATCTACTTGCCTGGTGTTTCCAAAAACGATTTAAGAAATGTTGAAAATGCAAGGCTTGAGTTCCAGCCACTTCTTGAATACCAGTACACAGGCACCATGTTCGTTCAGGAAAATGGAAAAGAATGGACAATCCTTGCTTTTATGGAAAATCCGGTTCAGGGATTGGGATTAAAGGTAGCGAAAGATGAAGCGACTAAAAATGCATTGAAAAAAGCACTACCCAGAATATTCCGTGATAACGAGATCTTCGAGGGGAAAACCATTGTTGACTGTGATTTCTTAAACAACCAGCTATTCCCTGATATTATCCATAATATCCTTAAATGGATGTGTTCAGGAGATTCTTTTTTACAGGATATGCCAGAGGGCAAAAAAGATGTTTTCATAAATATTTGTAAAACCCAGTATGATTTCACACCAAATCATAAAAACATATTTTCTATAGCGGAGAAATTAGGGGCACAGAGAAACCAGTGGAAGTACGTGTGGCAAATGTATGCCAATGCACCGAAAAAATATCCTGAAATTGAAGAACTGCTTCGCTCTGGCAAACCTGAGGATCTGGGTGAAGGAGTATTTGCTATTCCGGAAGAAAGTTGGCCACAGGTAAATGAACAATTGGAAAATGAACTGAGAGAATCTCTTGAGAGGTTAGCAAAGTCATCACCTGATAAGATATTGGCTAAGCTGAATGAATTGAATCAGCAGCATCAGAAAAGAAGAGATTGGGTCTGGTCTGAATTGGGTTATTTACCATTATGTAATTCACTGCCTTTTCTTGTTGAAATGGCTGAAATAGCTTCAAAATCATTCCCGTCTCTATCAATAGATGAGATAAGAGATTATTATAAAACCGAAGGGTATTTGGCAGATCAAAACATGCGGAAAGCCTTTGCTTCTGTCAAATCCGATAAGGATAAACTGGTAATAAAATCCATTATCCGTTTGCTTTATGCTCCCTGGCTGGAATCAATAACGAAGAAATTCCAGGCACTGATCCAGAATGACCCCGCTGTTTTCACAGATAAAACTGCTGTAACTGAATCTGAATCATATGTTTTATTTGTTGACGCTTTACGGTTTGAGTTAGCAAAAGAATTTGAAGAATGCCTAATAAAATTTGGGTACAAGACAAATCTGACTTCGACCTGGTCAGCAATACCCACAGTTACAGCAACAGCGAAACCAGATGTATCTCCCTTAGCAACTGAGGTATCAGGCGAAAGCAAATTCGTTGAATTCCGTCCTCAGCTATGCAATGGTAAAGACCTGCAGAGTGCATCATTTAAAGAGTCATTGGAGTCGCTTGAATTCACCGTAATTAAAAGTGGTGACACAATAGACGTTGAAAAGAAATACTGGCAGGAAATAGGTGATATTGACAAAAAGGGGCATGATGAACAATCAGGTATTGTCAAGCGCATCGAAGAACTATTTGATTATGTTCGTGAAATCATCGATTCTGCATTTGAAAAAGGAGTTAAAAGGATCAAAGTAGTGACAGACCATGGATGGTTATTACTGCCGGGCGGATTACCAAAGACTCAATTGCATGAAGGCCTCACAGAAACCCGTTGGGGTAGATGTACTTTGATTAAGGAAGGAGTGAAATCAGAACTTCTACAACTTCCATGGCGTTGGAATCCATCTGTCTTCATTGCTTATGCTCAGGGAATATCTTTTTTCAAAGCTAATGAGGAATATGCTCATGGAGGTATATCTGTACAGGAGTGTTTGTTACCGGTATTAATCATTGAAAATACAATTGAATCTGGTCTGGCGCCAAAGATTATAAATTCCAAATGGGTAGGCCTCAAATGTGCAGTTGAAACAGAAAATTCCGGCAAAGATTTTACTATTGATATACGTACCAAATTCAATGATGAAACCACGTCAATTGTGATCTCAAAGAACAAGGCAGTAATAGAAGATAAGGGCAGCTTAATGGTAAGCGATGATGCGGAATCTCAATCTGCGACCATTGTATTATTAGATGATAAAGGAAGGATCAGAGATAAAAAAGTAACAACTGTTGGTGAATAAAATATACCGCTATGGAATTAGATAAATTAGACCAGATCTCAGCACAAGCCTTTGAAGGTTATATAGTTCGCAAAGATTTGCTTGAACAATTCCGAAAGACCTATCCTGTGCCAACATATGTTATTGAATTTTTGCTGGGTAGATATTGTGCTACAACAAACGAACAGGAGATACAAGAAGGCCTTGAGATTGTTTCAAGACAACTGAAAGACCGTACAGTCAGGCCTGGCGAAGAAGAGTACTTTAAATCAAAAGCCAGAGAGCAGGGTTCGATCAAATTGATCGATATCATTACCGCAAAGCTGGATACAGCATCCGACAGTTATGTGGCTACTTTGCCAAGCCTGCAGCTGACAAAGGTTCGCATTTCTGCTGAAATGGTTAATGCTAATGACAGGATGCTTACAGGTGGTTTCTATGCTGAGGTCGAACTACAATATGACGCTGCTATTGCCCAGGAGAGCAACGGCAGGCCTTTCGGAATCAACAACATTCGTCCGATCCAGTTATCCCAGCGAAATGTTCTGGATATTTTATACAAGGGGCGAGAAAATTATACGCTTGAAGAATGGAAAGACTTGTTGATTCGTAGTGTTGGGATGGAGCCATCCATGTTGTCAGAAAAGGCAAAGAATGTTCTTTTTGTACGCATGATTCCTTTCGTTGAGAGGAACTTTAACCTGATTGAATTAGGCCCCAGAGGAACAGGCAAATCGCACCTTTACCAGCAAATTTCTCCGTATTCACACCTGGTCTCTGGCGGTAAAGCTACGGTTGCGAAAATGTTTGTGAATATGGGTAGCGGAGAAAGAGGCCTGGTATGCAAATATGATGTTGTCTGTTTTGATGAAGTATCCGGAATTTCCTTCGACCAGAAAGATGGAGTAAACATCATGAAGGGGTATATGGAAAGTGGTGAATTCAGCCGGGGAAAGGAACCGATACGTGCCGATGGCGGGATTGTCATGGTTGGAAATTTTGAAGTGGATGTTGAACACCAGCAACGGATAAGTCACCTTTTTGGTCCATTACCGAAAGAAATGAGGGATGATACAGCCTTTATGGATAGGATCCATGCGTATGTTCCGGGATGGGATTTCCCAAAACTTAATAAATCATATTTAACAAATCATTTCGGATTGGTCAGTGATTTTCTTGCAGAGTGCTGGACACGGTTAAGAGACATCAATCGGATTCACTCTGTCCTGGGTCGCATTGATTACGGTAGTGCTCTAAGCGGCAGGGATATCTCAGGAGCAAACAAAACCCTAAACGGGTTGCTCAAATTAATGCAACCCAATCCTGAGGCACCAGTGCCAGACGAATTATTAGAATGGGCAATTAAAGTATCCCTTGAATATAGAAGAAGAGTAAAGGAGCAGCAAAAAAGAATCGGTTCTGCGGAGTTCCGGAACACTCACTTCAGTTATAGGCTTGGAGAAAATGGAGTCGAAACGTTTGTTACGACTCCTGAAATACATAGTGAAAACACCATTACTGAAGATCCATTACCACCGGGACAAATCTGGGCAATTAATGCTGGTGGCAGTGAGGAACCAAATGGTTTGTATCGGATTGAAGTCAGTTCAGGTCCAGGATCAGGGGTAAAGATCCTTAACAGACCAATACCACCACAGTTTCAGGAAAGTGTCAGATATGCAGAACAGAACCTATATAGCAAGGGCAAAGAATTGGTGGGTGACCGAGATCCCCGTTCTCATGAATTTTCAATACAACTGAGAGCATTTGATGCTTCCAAGAGTGGAGATGGTATGGGAATGGCAGTATTGATGACCATGTGCAGTTCAATACTTGAAAAGAATACCAAGGGGGGTATGGCCATAGTCGGCCAACTGAACCTTGGAGGATCTCTTGATTTGGTTTACGGTGCTGTAAATATTGCCGAAATTGCCATTGAAAAAGGAGCCACAACACTGCTCATCCCACTTAATGCAAGGAAGCAGTTAAATGAACTCTCCGATGACATGATAACGAAAATCAATATTCAATACTATACGGATTTGAGGGATTGTTTGGTGAAGACGTTGATGGAATAGATTCATCACTTTGTTTATGTTATTATGGAGCATCCACAATATAAATTGACATATAAGGATTTGCCAGAGATCCCTTTTGTAAAAAGATGGAATGACCTAAGCACTACTGATGAACAAGTTATTACAAACAAACTTCTTGCCAAGCAGTCGATAAATGATGATGAAAAAAATAAGCTTAAAGAATGTATAGATTTCTACAAAAATGTTATTCCAAAACTAAAGGATTTTGATTTAAAGGCCTTAGGGAAATCAGAGATCCAAGAATTTCTTGAATATTATCTTTATATTTTTACTTATTTAATTGCGCAAAGTAATGATTTATATATATATCGGTTGTTCAGATTGGTAGACAATGAATCTATACTTGGTAAACCTGATCGTATAAGAGAAGGAAAATACCTAAGCTACCCACCTTTAGAAATTGTCCAGAGGAATAAGAAATTTAATAGAGCAAATACTCCAGACTTCAATGTGTTCTATGGATCTTTTTCAATAGATAATGTCCTGCTTGAAACTAAACCGGAAGTTGGCAGATTTGTAACAATAGGCCAGTGGATTCCTGTAGCTGGTGATCAAGTTAAAGTAATCAGCTATCCCATCTGTCCTAATCCCATGAAATATAAAGTAAATTATGATGCTCATGCTGCCTATTATGCTTATGAAAGACTATCAACCAAGGTTGATCCACTTCTATTTGATTGGATGGGAGTGATGTTCAATTTTATTAATGATGAATTTGCTAAACCGGTTACACATCATCTGGAATATCTCTATTCAGCACTTTTTTCCAAGAGGGTATTCGAAATTGAAAATGAACCTAATCCTGATTATAATTTCGAATGTATTATTTACCCGAGTGTTGGAAACAAACTTGATGCACAAAATATAGCCTTGAAGCCATTTGTAATTGACACGAAATTCAAATTATGGAAAGTATATGAATTTGAAATAACTTCCACTCATTATGATAGAGTTCCTAAACTCAAAGACCCAGAAGAAATTTCAGCTGTTGAATACAAAGACTTCGTTTGCACAGATTGGGTTGAAAGAGATGGATATATTGTTTGGTGAAGTTGTTTTTGAAAAGAATACTTTTAGAATTATCACATATTGATTTGTTTATCAGAGACATATGGAAAATGGAATAATAGACTTGGAAGCATATTTGGCACCACCGTCATTTAATAGGATAAAAGCGCACTTTTATCTATATGAAACCTTGTATACATACAATTACAATGCATTTAAGGAGAAGCTTTTAATTGGCCCCTATGGCAGGAAAACTCATTACGATAATGTTTCTCTATTATATGATCAAGGTTTTATAAGATCAATTAGTTTCCCTGAAGAAAAAAAGTATGAAGAAAAACTTGCTAAAAATGTATCATTCAATCAAATTATCGGGTTGCTAAAAATGTTGCAAAAACAACAATTGAATGCGATAGCTGATTTGGCAAATCAAAAAATATATACTAATTCTTCTGTCATGGTTAAAAAAATTCAATCAACCGGCCAGAATATTTTAGCGTTAAAAGAGCGATTATACGCTCTCTCTTATAAAGAACTTTATAATAAGAGCTTAAATCCAACCTTGTCTCTTGATTGCTATAATGCATTGGAATTAAAAACAGCAAAATCTGATATTTACAGAGTTCTGATTAGTAATATACCAATTCCAGATGATTCAGTCCCGTTAGTGGATATTATCCAATATAGAGATGATGAATCAAATAAGCTTAGGTTTTTACGTTTAAGATCGTGGGCAAATAAAATATCTAAGCAAGATTTTTTTGAAAAAGAAATTATTGAAGAAGTTGAAACTTTAATTGCTGAGTATAAATATGAAATGAAAGTAGCAGGAATGAGGATGAAAAATGCAAAAATTGAATTTGCGATAAAGATCCTTCCTCATCTAATTGAAAACATAGTAAAATTGAACTTTAGCAAACTTGTGGATCCATTTATCAAATTAAGATATGAGAAGGTCTCCTTGTTGTACGCTGAAAATAAGGCAAAAGGTAATGAATTGTCGTATATTATTAAGATTGAAGATTAATCTGTTTTTCAGTGTTGGAAATGGCACGGGCAATATACTAAACACGCCACTAAAACTGCATGTAACTCATTGAAAATAACCCACGATGATTAGATTATTTAATGAACTCTTCATAAAAATCGGATTAAAATTTGGGAAAATTGATATGGATGACCCAGATCAGGTTGCTGCCAGAATTAAATCATTTGAGGCAATTAATTTACGTTACTATAACATTAATGCAGTATTGATGATGATACTCCAATCATTCTCAATACCAGTAAATATCTGGCCTCAAGTTAAAGGTCATTTCTTTTACAGAGGACAGATATTTCACAAAGACAAACCATTTACAAGCAAATCGAGAATTTCCTATAATCCAAAACCGGGAAAGGATATTGGTAGAGCAAATCTCCCCTATAGATCAACATTTTATGCTTCAAGTGCACTTGATACAGCAGCCATTGAGTCATGTCAGGACGAATTACGTAAAACAACAAGTAAAGAATTTAACGTGGTTATTGGAGAATGGGAACTTACAAAAGATATAGAAACTTGTATGATTTGTCATGCTGAAGATACACAAAAGGTTGGCACCGATGTAGGAGAAGCGGCTGTAGCCATTGAACCATTAATGCGTAAGGGGAAGACTGAGGACCAATATCAAGCACTTTTAAAAGTTAATATTTTCTTCGCAAAACAGTTTGCCAAAAAAGAAATTAAGCACCCTAATGATTACCTTTTCAGTGCGCTTTGTGCAAACACAATTATACGTTCTAAAAATCCTGACCTACAGCCTGAAGCATTGTGGTACCCCAGTGTTGCATATAAATATAAAGGATTCAATGTTGTTTTTAAACACCAGCTTATTGACAATAATGAGTTGATTTTAAGAAGAGTTTTTCATTATCGTTTAAAATTTAATAATCCAAACACATATCCGGAAATAACCAAGATTAATGAAACAACCATAATAGAGGGGGACGTTATTATATGGTGAGTAATTTTTTACGCAACTTTATGCTTATAACAATAATAATACCCTTGTAGATCAGATCAGGTATTTGCAAGACTATATGATTTCAGTAAATAATCTACTCGATACAAATCCGCCCCAAGAAATTTACCAAAAATTGAACAGGTATTAACGGCCTGTTTTTTAAAAAGGTAATTCTTTATTCTCATTTATTAATCCTGATTCAGGTACATTTACACACCATGCCGCAGGGTAAGTTTTTTTTAATTCTGTATTGTCAATCTGAATCCGGTACATTTTTTTCCGTGGTAAATAAAACAGACTTCCGATTCCGCCCTTATTATTAATACACTTATTTTTAACATAGAAATAGCCAATGTCCTTGTATCCGGCAACTTCAAGTGCTTCTATACGATCAGCTAAATTAGGTGTGCCTTTAATAATTGCAGTTATTTCAGCTTCAATTTGAATTATTGACTTGTTCATAATCAGATTGATTAATTTGGTTGTTATTATCTTTGAACAATTCCAATAATTCCTTTTCCTTCTTACGTTCAAAGTATTTTATCGAGTGGATTAATTTCCACCAGTAATGCCTAAAAACCCTGACCCAAATTATTTCATACCATCGGCTGGTTCTCTCGTGACGGCATATGTATAAAGAGCCATTACTGTCTTCCAACTTTTGGTTATTAGGTACCCCGGAATATACGTATACGATTCCGGCAATGGTTTTCCCCAATTCCTTGAATGATTTAATTGAATAGGATTCATACATAACATCATCGAAGAAATGCCATGCCCAATTTTCCGATTCAGCGAAAATGTAACACCAGTTACCACTTTCAAATTCTGCCTTGTAAACTTTCATTTCTTAAATATTTTTTACTCTAAAATTTATTTGTCATAGTCAGCTGTTTGACTACATTAATAAATATGTAGGCAGGCACGCAAAAGGATGAATTTTAACATTATTTAACATTTTTTATACTGAAACAAAAACACATAAGGATTCAGCTTATGAAGCTATCGCCTGCTGTTTCTGACACTGCTCAGGTTTATTTTTTCAGTAAGATTAGGTCTGATTTCTGCGCCAACTCAGGATTTATTCAGAGATCAGAGGTTAGAAGAGTAGTATTTTTGTACTACTTTTTGTACTACTAATAAAAATGACCTCGTAAATACTTGATTTACAAGGCCATTTGATTTAATCAGTCGGGGTGAGAATATTTGAGTTATTTTTTGTATTGGTCACATATTCAATGTATTATAAAATATTTTACTACAAAATAAAATAATTCTGTTACACAGAATTTTATGTATTGAATATCAATATATTAGATATGTAATTTGGGTACAAAAAACGGTACAAAAAAATCTTTCTGGTACAAAAAAAGTACAAAACATTTCCTACTTTTATACTTCTAACCAACATCGAATTCGTGAAAACACACTCTGAACTTAAAAAAGTAAAGGTGGGTGAATACACCTACATCTATGTGTTGTATAAACATAAGGGAGTTCTGATTAGGATTAATACCAAAAACAAATATGTACCAAGTTGTATGAATAAAGATTTAACATACAATTCAAAAATGTTGAACTATGTTGAACTTAATCAGAAAACTTTAGAGTTAAAAAGGAAGGTTGATGATTATTTAAGTTTCAAAACAAAACATGGATCTATACACAGAATATCTCAAAAAGAATGTTTGAAATACGTCAAGGAGGGTGAAAAATCAATTATGTTATCGGGACCATTTTTGGAGATGTTTACTCAAAAACCAAAAACTTTAACGGAATTACTTGATGAATTTTACCAATTCAAAAAAGACGAATTAAACAACAGGTTATCGTATAAAGATTATAAGTCACTAATAAATTCATTGAAGGATTTTCAGACTTCAAAAAAAATCAAACTGACCTTAGAGAAAATGAATACCCCTGAATTCATGGTTCAGTACAGGAATTTTCTATCTGAAAAACGACCAGATGGGTATCTGACTAAGGGAGGATTAAATGATAACACCATAAATAAAAGATTTTCAACACTAAAGACCTTCTTTCGATGGGTAGAAGATAAGGAAATCTACAAATTCAAATCTGTGGTTCATCGTTTCAAAATTCAAAAATTTGATAATGATCCTGTTGTACTTACAATGGAGGAAATTGAAAATCTCTATACCATGAATATCGACAATCCAACCTGGGGGAAAATCAGAGATGTTTTTATCTGTAATTGTTTTATGGGGTTACGAATAAGTGATTTAAAAACAATAAAGAGGGAGGAATTTCACCTCGATGAAGATGGAGATTATATTTTAGTGAAAGAGAACCTCAAGACAAAGACAAAGTCAGAGATATTAATTGATGGAATATGCCTCGATATACTGAAAAAATACGAGTTTCAATTACCTGAATTTTCAGACCAATATTTCAATACCCAATTGAAGAAACTACTGGAGGACAAGAAACTATTCGAAGATATGGTCATAAAGAAGAAAAGAGTAAACAAAGAAATTAAGGATTACTCGATAATGAGGAGAAAGTTGATTTCATCTCATTCATGTCGACGGACGTTTATTACTATTGGTATATTAAAGAATATTCCATTGAATATATTGATGATGTCTTCGGGTCATAAACAAATTCAAACCTTACAGAAATACATGAAAAAGGTCATGATGAAGGAAGAACTTAGAAAAATTCAACTTAAACCAAATAATGTATCAAATTAATTTATATACGATTCCTCATCTCGATTTCTGAAAATGTCGGTTCATCATAAGGACATCCAATGTCTTTACAAATCTGTTTAAAATTTTCATCGTGTTCTGGACGACAATGATTTAATATATGACCTATTTCGTGAAGAATACAACCTTTTAATTTTTCAACGTCATTTATTAATACTACTGAATATGAGTTAATTAAAATCTTCTCTGAGATAGGGAGGGTTTGTGCGATAATTCTCGTTTTACGACTGATTTTTTTTGACAATACAAACTCTATTTTCCATCCTTTGAGTTTGTATTTTCTGAATATACTCTTAGTGAACTTCTCTAATTCACTTTGTTTCTCATAATCAACTTTGTAATTCATTTCTTACAATCAATTAATTGAAGAACATTATAGGTCTCAAAGATAAAAACTTAAATCATGAGTTCTTGATAATCCTGTGAAGTATCTCAAGATGGAATTTTTCCATATAAAATGTTCATCTTCAGTTATAAATGAACATTATATGTTTATTTTAATCACTGATATTCAGTTTATTATCTATGATATCCATTTAATTGTCAAAATTAATATTCATTTATATCATAATATAATACTAAATGTGTATTTTTATCACATGAAAACAATTGAAAGAACTACCAAAAACAATAAGAGAACTACATATCCAATTGATTGGGATAGTGTAGTATCACTTGAAAGTAGATTATTACGGGATTTTCAGTCAGAAAGAACTGAAAAAAAATGTCGGGATTTATTGATGATAAGTATAGGAGTAAGATTAGGTTTAAGGATAATTGACAATCTATCTCTTAAATGGAAAGACCTAATAGGATTACAGGTTGGAGAGAAATTTGTCAGAGTGGAGAAAAAAACTAATAAGGAACGGATTTTGGTAATGGGTTCAAAACTGAGAGAGGTACTGGATATTGTGATATCAATTACCAATCCAAAACCTGATAGTTTTATCTTTTCTTCTCAAAAGGGGAAAGGAGATGAACCTATGTGTATCCAAACCTTTAATCGTCTCCTGAAAGAAATCATGGAGGAATACAAAGTGAAATGTATTGGTCACGTAAGTTCTCACCTCCTAAGAAAAAGTTTTATTGTGGGTACTATTAAGAAAGGATTTGAGAAAGGTGACCATCTGTCCTTGGTAAAAGTTAGTCGATTGGTAAATCATTCTTCAGTGTCCGTCACCCTCAAGTATACAAATTTCGAAACCGACCAAATGTTAAACCTTTACGAACTTAATTGACATCTAATGGTTTATTCAACAGACACTTAGATGGTTTAAACAAATTCCCGATAAAAGTGGGTCTCTGTAATGGATTTAATACTATGTGGTTAAGGTTCCTTTGACCAAGTTTTTCAATAGGTTTAGAATTCAATTCAACTTTTGTCGTACACTCAATGTATGTTCTGAGTAAAGAAATATCATGAACCCCGATATACTCAAGTTTTATATTTAATGTTGGGTCAATCATTCTTACTCTTGTAGATAACTGAGAAAGTATCCTGACATCAAGGTTATCGTAAGATGAGTATAGAATGTAATTCAGATTGAAGGATGGAAAGTCATCAGGTTCTTCCTGAACTATTGATGTTGACCTTATTCCTCCCTCAAAATATCTGTTCCAAAATTTTCTGTTTGGAATGGTTCCCAATGATACCATCCCGTTAATTAATCGTCTTGAAATATCATTTAATTTGGTGACATCAAAAGTATGATAATTCGTTCTGTCAGGTTTCTTGGTAATTCTGAAGAAATACAGATACTTACCCTTTAACTCACTTTCTAATTTATTAACCCTGTCCAAGACGATCTCTTCTACGTGTTCTTCGAAATCTGAATACATTTCACTTTCTAAGATTGTCTGATTGATGATTTCTTTTGTTTCCATAAAAATAAATATCCTGAAAAGTGAATAAGTGAGTTAATACTTAAATAAAAAGTACTTGAATTTTACAGAAGGGATAATACTTTTTAAGAAAAATCATGAGGTTTTAAAGAAAATCATGAGTTATACCTCAAATACGTTAAATAGTCAAGTACTGAGTAACAAATAGTCCAGGTGAGTAGTGGAAAATTTTTTTCGAGAAATCCCTCATTTTTGGGTCTATACCGACCTTTGGTAAATAACAAATTTCCCTGACAAGGGGGGGAACGGAGGGGGGGTACTCAAAGAACTCCAGGGTTGGAAGAAGTCAAACGGCATTGACATGCCGTTTGATATAATCTGAGATATCATGATTTCTTTAAGTTCCACCTTATCAGGAGTTTAATATTCATTTTGTGCCGTTTGATTTTTAAAACCTCAATCTGGAAGTATTATCCAGGAATTTCTGGACTATTTGAATAATTGGTGTTGAATTTTCCAATTAATGAAATGAAAGAAAGATTAATCAAGATACCGAGATATTTATAGTTATGGGTAAAAAATCGAGGAAGAAACGAATACTGATGTTAGTTACAGAAAGACAACTAAGGTTTCTAACTGATACCCTAAAATTGAAAAGAAAGAGTAAAACCAAGTCGGTAAAATCCAACCTTCCCCTGAATTTGGAACAAATAACGAAAGAAGTATTGAAATCAGATTGAACGAATTATTAAAACAAATTGTCAGATCTCATCAATGAAGAAAGAACCTCATAACGAAATCCATTATTTTAAATTAAACGAATTTTTTCCTATTGATAAAAACGTTGAAAATAGACTAAGAGAGTTTGTATTACATATAAAAGATAAATCACATCTGTCTGACGAAGACCTCATTTATGTAATTACAAGAAATGACTTTATTTTTCTTATTGGTCTACTCGTAAAAGAATATGAAGATTTCATAAAGACCAATCCGATATCTGAAGACAACGAAAATTTCGATGGTCAGGATTGAATATATTTATCCAAATTACCCGACCTCATTTCATCGTAAATTAATTGACCAATAAAATCCTTAATTCTTGGGTCATCAATCTTTTTGAAGAAATCAAATCTTTCGTTAAAGTAGGATAATATGGTTTTGTTAAGAACATCGTCAAATTTCTTCCTTTTATTGGTTTCAGAATTATCCCCATTTAAAACTTTCTGAAGTCCCACATTAGTTACGACCTTAGTTTTCATATTTTCAAGGTCAACCTTATCCTGTTCAGTTATTTCAGTTCCGTAAACGTCATTGATATGTTTGACAATCTCAGAAAGTAAGTCCAATTCAGGTTCTTCGGGAACTTTAGATTTACCCATCTCGATTCCCTTTAAAATACCTCCTTTTTCTCCGTTTTCAAGGACGATCTTCCCTGAAAAGGTCTGTTGGATACGGAAACTTTCAAGGTCAACAGAATTAAGAATATCAAGTATCTGAGGTTTCTCTCTTTTCGGTAGTTTTTTATTAAGATATTTCACAAAAACATAGAGTTTTTCTAACTCCAAATCTGTAAAGGTCATAATTTGAGTAATGTACCCATAAAGTCGAATGTAGGATTGAATATTTGACCGAAATAACTCTCTTTCTTCTTCATCAGGGATATCCTTCCATTTATCCACGACCTTGTTTAAAATCGGTTGTAAACGTTCCTGGGGAATACTTTGATCGTAGAAAATCTTACAAAACTCCTCGACTTCATATTTAGTGAATAGATTTACACCTTCAATGTCATTTTGAAGTGTGTAAAGTCGATTGGGATCTGTTTCTTCCTCCAACATTGTGTCCTCATAGTAATCCTTGAAAGACCTGTAAATTTCTTTAGGTTCATTTACAAAATCCAAAACGAATGTGTCTGTCTTCCCTGTCATTTTTCGATTTAATCGGGAAATTGTTTGTACACATTGTAGTCCACCAAGTGTTTTATCAATAAACATTGAATGAAGAAGAGGTTCATCATACCCTGTCTGAAATTTGTTACTCACAATCAGTATTCTGTAACCTGGGTCTTTAAATCCTTCAGGAATAGATACTCTTGATGGAAGTTTGTTAAGAGTGTCTTCTGTATAATCCTGTCCATCAATATGTACAACACCACTAAATCCAACCAAACATGAAAAGGGTAATCCCATCTCTTTCATCTGTTTCCTCATTTCGTGGAAATAAAGGACACAATGTTTACGGGAACGGACGACAATCATACCACGACCTTTCCCCTGTATCTTTTTTGAGGTGTGTTTTAGGAAATGGTCAAGGATTATTGAAACCTTATGTCGGATAGTAATGGAATGTCCGTCAACATATCTCACCAACTCTTCCATTACTTTGTTCTTTGGAAGTTCTTTGTCCTCCTTAACCTCCTTGTTTAGTTTAAACCATCTCGAATATGTTGTGAAATTCTGTAAAACATCTAATGTAAATCCCTCATTAATTGATTGTTTCATCGAATACACATGGAACGGGATATACTTCCCTTCCTCGTTTTTCCGACCAAAAATTTCAAGTGTCTTGTTTTTTGGAGTACCTGTAAAACCAAAGAAACTCAGATTATTCTTTTTCCCACGACTTCTGATTTCATCCAGAATTCTCCTGTCGATATCATTATATTCATCGTCCTCTACCTCGTCTATATCTTCAACTGATAAGGATTTTTTCAAATGTTTGGAACTTTCTCCTGACTGACTTGAATGGACTTCATCCACGATTATTCCGAATGAATGACCTGGGAGTTCATTAATTGTTTCAGATATCCTTGGAAATTTCTGAATTGTGGTTATTATGATGTCTTTCCCTTTTTCGAGGTATTCCTTTAATTGTTGACTATTCACATCAACAGGATTAACAACTCCTCTCGTCTGTTCCAGTTGTTTAATAGTATGTTGAAGTTGTCTGTCAATTACCTTCCTGTCAGTAACTACCACTATGGTATCAAAAATACGTTTTGTATCAGATGGAGTTCTGTAAAGTGACGTTAAAAGATGAGACAACCACCCGATTTCATAACTTTTCCCACTACCAGTTGTGTGTTGGATAAGATAGTTCTTACCGATACCCTCTTTAACTAAAGTTTCCCTTAACTTTCTGATTACCTCTAACTGATGGTATCTTGGAAATATCAATAATTCAGTCTTCTTTTCAACAACTCTACCTTCCTTTTCACTCCATTCTTTTTCCTTTTCGATTGACAGATGAACGAAGTTTTCGAGTATGTCTAATACAGAATTTGGAGTTAAAATCTCTTTCCACAAATAGTTGGTTCTTAAACCATCTGTTTCAGGATTATCTATTCCCTTGTTATAGGGTAAAAATTTTGTCTTTTCCCCTGATAACCTTGTTGTCATTGAAACCCTGTCATTATCACAACAGAAGTGTACTATACACCTCTGAAATTGAAATAATTGTTCCTTGGGATCTCTGTCGTACTTATATTGTCTTTCCGAATCGAGAATAGTTTGATTGGTCAGTTGGTTCTTTAATTCCATTGTAAGAAACGGAAGTCCATTCAGGAAAAGAACCATATCGAGTGATTTCTCGTTTTTCAAGGAATAATGAACCTGTCGGACTATAATAAACCGATTTTTCTTATAAAGTTCCTTATGTTCAGGGTTTAAAGAGGTTTTGGGTTGAAAATAGACCAACCTGAAATTACAACCTCTATCTTTTACTCCTTTTCGTAAGACATCAATCAATCCTCTTGATGAAATTTCATTATTGATACGGGTAACAAGTTTTTTCTCAGTGTCAGACCCATATTGTTCCCTTAACTTCTTGAATTCCTTATCCTGTGTTTCTTTAATAAATTCAACAATGTCTGACGGGATTGAACACAAAACTCTATCATATTCATTAAAAAGACGGGATTTATAACCTGTGTGTATGAGTGATTGTTCAATATGTTCTTCCAAATTCTTTTCTGAATATACCATTGGGATTAGTTTACATTGTTTCTTACATCAATTTTTCCCGTAACTACCTCTGAAATTAGAGATTGTCGGTATTCTTTTAGTAAATCTATTTTCCTCTTTTCCAATGAAATAATATTACTTGTTTCTTGAAAGTTCTCATTTATTATTTCAACTATCCTATTTTGTTCCTTAATGGGGGGAATAGGAACAACTGAGTTAAAAATTACCTCAGGTGAAACTCTTGGTAATTTGACCCCAATATTGAAGGAGTTACAAGAATTAATGAAACCATAACTCAACATTATATGGAAAAGAAATTGGTTATTGATTTTCCTCGGTCTCACAACAATCATTTCTCCCATCGAATATCCCTCATAACTTGTCAAAATGACTTTAGATAAATAAACTCGTAGTTTGTTAAATAAAATATCCCCTCTTTGGAACTTAAAACCTTCATTATCATATTCAGAGTAAAGATTTAAACAGACACCAGTTCCCTGTTCGACATTTTCTGGAGAAATTCTAACGTCCGAAGAACTTGGTATCCCTTTCTCAGTTATATAGTCTGATACGGATTTCAGTTTTCTCGTTTCCCAATGTTCAGGTATCTCCCCAATCCATTCAATCCCACTATCTTTCATTTTTACATTTGGGTCAAGACCTTTAGTGATAACCTGATTAATTAGGGAGGTTCGTTGTTCCTTCAGGAGTTCAATTTTCTTTTCCTTCGTTGAAATCAACTTGTCAATTATTTCGGTCTTTTCGTCTAAAAAGATAACGATTTGATTTTGTTCGAAAATGGAGGGAAAGATGACAGGTATATCTCCCATCATATTATTCATAAGTTTTGGATTAATATCCAACCTTACGTATCCCTTAGTTCCTAAATTCAATAGGTAATTAAGATATTTCAAGTTACTATATCCATTTTCTTTATTTGATAAAAGACCACACACATTTGTTGTATTAAACTTCCCAGTACGATGAAAACATGTCCCAGCGTTTGCCCCGTCTGTCGTCCAAGTCACATATTCACCTTCAAAATCAAAAGTATTTATCGAACCTAAAACGCCATTATTCTCAGTCTGACTACTATATACTGGATATTCCCCTTGATTATCAATTATCTCCTCTTTCGAAATAACCCTTCCTCTTTCAAGAAAGTAATGACGACCTATTCGTGATAAAATCCAATGCTCTGGGATATCACCAATCCAATCAATACCTGATGGTTTATATGAATTATATTTATTCATTTTCCTGGTACTTGTAGGATTGATTGATTAAAAACATCACATAATCGAGGTCAGTTTTATTATCCATTGTAATCTGATAATCTCCATTACCCCAGTGACCGACTCCACTTATATCTTTCGTCAAACTATTTGTGTCGTTTAGTGTCCCCTTCTTTAGGTTCAACATAAGAACCAATCCTTTATTCCAAAAAATAACATCGATAAATGGTCTTTTCCTCCTGAAACTGATATAGTTCCCCCGATATTGAATTTCCACTTCACCGAGGTTTAAAATCCTGTCTTTTAGAGAGAAATATAACTCATTGACCCATTCAGGTCGGGATTTACTCCTTGTCAGATGGTACTCTTCATCATAAATCTTCACCTCTTTGGAGACCTGACTTATAACATTCCCACTATCTGAACTAATGGTTGAAATACTCTCAGATGAAGTAGTTTTATGTTGAATGAGACCGATAGTATTATTTTCATACATCTTAATCTCCCATAACTCAAAAGGAACATCTTTAAAATTCACTGAATGTTTCTGATATTCTGTAAATTGTGGTGAAATGAAAACTACCTTTGATTGTGTCCAGTCAACATCATCTCTTTTCAACGACCCATTATTTTTTTCGTTGAATTCAAGAATAAAATCTGATTTATTATTTAACATGAGGGACAGGTAGGTATATCCTTGGTCAATTACTGAATAGTTTCTTTCTTTCTTATACTCGATAATTACAAATGACTTGTTCTCCCTGTTAAAACCCAAGGTGTCAATTCTGAAGTTTTTAATTATCAATTCAGAACTTACAAACTGAAGATGAAAGAATTCTTCAAGGTTCTTCTCCACGAGATTTTGTATATCCTTTTCGAGTTTGAAATCCTTGGAAGTAATACTCTTAACAACCTGATTATTAAGACTGAATAATTTCATTGATTTAGAAGTTTATTCATTAATCCATCCGTTTCCTTTTCCAAATCCAACAATTCCTTAGTAATCTCTTCCACTGACCTTAGAGGTTTGTATTTGTAGAAATACTTGGTGAAGTTTATTTCATATCCGACACTATCTTTCGTCCTGTCCATCCAACTATCAGAGAGATGTGGTTTAACCTCTTTCAGAAAATACTCATCTATATCTGTACCCAGTGGTATTCGTTCTGTGTCTCTAAGGGAACTATCAGGTTTCGGGTTTCCCTTTTTATCTTTTTCAATTTTCCCGTCAACAATTGATGGTCGTTCTATTGTAACTTTTGTATATCCAAAGAACTCATTGGGATATATCTTTGAATTATCAGTCACTTCGAATTTTTCATACAGATTTGTAATCTCCTCAATCATCTCATCGGGTATGAATTTTCTCTTATTACCCAATGATTTCTTCATGTTCTTATAGAAAGTGGAACCATCAATCAACTGAATTTTACCCTTCCTGTGTGGTTTTTTGTTATTTGATAATATCCATATATAGGTAGTTATTCCTGTGTTAAAGAATAACTGGTCAGGTAATTGGACAATACATTCTAACCAGTCATTTTCAATAATCCATTTCCTGATTTCACTCTCCCCCGAACCACTATCCCCTGTAAACAATGGAGAACCATTGAAAATGATACCTATCCTTGAACCTGTTGGTTCCATTTTGGAAATCATGTGTTGTAAGAAAAGGAGAGAACCATCTGAAGTTCTTGGAGTTCCAACAAAAAACCTTCCATTAGGATTTTGACTTTCGTTTTCGATAAACTCTTGTTCGGACTTCCATGAAACTCCAAAAGGAACATTTGACATAAGGTAATCGAACTTCCTTCCTTGAAAGTGGTCATTGGATAAAGAAGAACCCAGTCGAATGTTGTCAGGATTTTCACCAGTAATCAACATATCAGATTTACACACTGAATACGTCTGAGGGTTTAACTCCTGACCATATAGGTTAATCTCAATATCAGAGTTTATATTCTCCAAAATCCATCTCTTACCGATTGAAAGAATACCACCAGTTCCACAACAACAATCAAAAAGAGAACGAACCTTCCCCTGTCCCTGTAAATCTTCTTTATTACCACTGAAAACGAGTGAAACCAATAATCTGACCTCGTCCCGAGGAGTGTAGTGTTCCCCACTGGTTTCATTGGACATCTCTGAAAATCGTCTGAGAAGTTCCTCAAATATAGAACCCATAGAGTGATTATCAACTCTATCAGGGTGTAAGTCAATCGAAGTAAATGTTTCTACTAACTGATAAAGTTTTCCGTTCTTATTCAGTTTTTCAATAGGTTTTTCTAACTGAAAGTTTTCAATTATCTCCCTGACATTTGGACTGAACCCATTAAGGTAGTTGTTGAAGTTGAGTGAAATATTGAGATGGTCTTGTTTTAATCTCTGAAGGTCATAACGGGAGTAATTGTAAAAATTCAAACCTGTCTCGTTATAAAGGACGGGAGTTGGGTCATCTATTTTTTTGGAAAACTTCTCGTAAAGGTCAATTACCTTATCCTTTGAAGTTTCTAAGACACAATCCAGTCGACGAAGAACGACAAAAGGTAGAATAACGTCCCCGTATTCGTGTTGTTTAAATAATCCCCTTAGAAGGTCATCACAGACAGACCATATAAAAGACGAAATCTCTGAATGATTAGTAGACATAACAAATAATTGGTTCTGGAAAATTACCAATTATTATTCAATTTAAAAATTCGATTTGTGGAATTAAGATGTTTGGAACCCTGTCATAATCAACTCTCTGGTCAACAACGTCATTCACCTCAAAGAACCAGTTATCCATCTTGTTCATATCAGTGATCTTGTGAGATTTTGGATTGAATTCCTTTACACAATAAGACAGAAGTGTAAGTTTATCCAGTTCAGATATTATCGGTTCTGTAATGGAAGTTCCCAATAACCAATGGTCTTCGGAGTAATTTTTGAAATTCCATTTGTTCTTATTGGTTTCAAACATTATATGGATATGGTATTTGTAGTTCTTACCCAATTCAAAAACCACAAACCATCTCTTAATGTATTGTCTATCATTAAGATATTGAATATACCTTTCAGTATATTTTCGTAATGAATTAATTCCGATTTTCTTCTCCACCTGATAACTTAAATCAGTATCAAGTAATTTATTTAATTCCTTAATCTCGTCATTGTACTCCTTTATCTCCCTTTTTTTAAGATAGTTAGGGTCAAGGGTTCCTGTAAAGAAGTAGTTAAAATTATACTTAGAGAAAAGTTCGACTATTCCTTCCCTGTATTGTGTATTGATGTCTTTCGGACTTGATAAAAGTGATTTTATCTCCTCCTTAACCTTCTTTTTCAGTCGTAATCTCCTTTGACTTTCACGATTTTGAATTGTCTTTACAGATTTTCTTGTTTCATCATCAAAATATTTTCTCGGTCTTCCAACTTTCATTTTTCATATCGTATAAAGTTTTTATCTTAATATTTTCTGACATATTTATGATATAATTCCAGTAATCAAGTATATCTACCTAATAAGTACATAAAATTTTTGAAAGAATCAAGTTGTGAGTGACCAGGTGAGTGAAAAAAGAGTTAAGGTGACAGAATAGATATTCAATTATCATACTGAAAATATGACAATTAAACAGAAATTCTGGGTAATGAAAAAAAATGAGTTGGAGATGAAAATTTTTTATGACAGGGATAACCTGATTTGGAATGAAAATATCAAACTTATTTCTTTATATCCTTTTCGGTACAAAATCGGTACAAAAAAAGGGTAACTGATTGATTATCAATTACCCTTAGTCGGGGTGAGAAGACTCGAACTTCCGACCCCTACGTCCCGAACGTAGTACGCTACCAACTGCGCTACACCCCGATTAAACCCCACGCCCGCCAAGCGGCAGAGAAGGAACTGTTCACCCTCCGTCAATTCAACGACAAAGAACGGCCTGAACAATAGTTCAGGTTGGCAAAAATAATAAAATTTGTGACTAATCAGTTTCCGAAAAGCCAGGTGATGGTAAAAATAATGTGTCCTGAGCTTTAAGTGCCATCACCACCCATAGGAGGGACTGAATCAAGTACCATCACTGCGCATAGGAGCGACTGAATCAAGTATCATCACTAGCCCATAAAAGAGCCTGACTCATTCTGTTCTTATTAATCCCCGGGCACCCCGGGTGCTATGATTAGTTTGCAAAAGCCCTTATCCTGCAGAAACTTTTTGACTATTAACGGGTCAGTTCCGTGATCTTGCGATACAGGTCATTGCTGCTCACCGGCTTGGGCAGATAATCAGTGCAACCGGCCTTCATTGCACGCATACGGTCATCAGGGAATGCATAGGCCGTCACCGCTATAATAGGCAGTTTCTTAAAATCCTCCTCGGCACGCAGCCTGCGCGTCAGCGAGAGACCATCCTCATCCCCCTTCAGGGAGATATCCATCAGCACCAGATCAAACTTCCGGTCATGAAGCAGATCCCATGCATCTGCGGCGCAATCGGCCACAGCAGTGTCATACATATCTGACAACAGCTTCGCAAAATAAAGCTGACTGTACGGGTCATCCTCCACGATGAGAATGGCCATTCGCTTTGATGATGACGGGTCCTTCATATCTTGATCAGTTTGTATGATAAAGATCCAAGCTTAATCTTCTCCCCGTGAAGCAGTCCAATGTTCCAGTCGGTGTTGCCATGAGCTATCCGAAACTTATCCTCCCCCCGGAGATCATTATCCTTATACCTCAAATGCCGTGCCGCAGGCGCTTCCATGACCATATCGGCGCATGCCTTGTCAAGGGCAAGGGGGTCTGTGGAAGCCGCAATGCCTATGTCCTCAACCAGCGGCATGTCATTGTGCCCCCAGCAATCGCAGTCGGGTGAGACATCCATGATAAAATTGACATGTAGTGCAGGCTTTCCCTTAACCACCGCACAGGCATACTCGGCTATCTTTTTGCTGAGAATATCTCCATCTGCGCTCCATCGAACCCTCGCAGCATCAAACTGGCAGACAGCCACGCACTGTCCGCAGCCGGTACATCTTTCGTTATCAATCTGTGCCTTCCCGTCTTCACTCATGTGAACAGCATCATGGGCACAGCTGCTGACGCACATGTTGCAACCGGTACAGTTCTTCAGGTCAATGACCGGCTGACTCCCCGAGTGGAGGAAAAGCTTTCCTCCGATGGAAGCACATCCCATACCGAGGTTCTTCAGTGCGCCTCCGAAACCGGTCTGCTCATGCCCCTTGAAGTGATTAAGGGTGATAATTATATCAGCATCGGCTATAGCCGTGCCGATCATCGCTGTCCTGGTATAATCGAGGTTAACCTCTATCTCACGGTAATCGGTCCCCTTGACTCCGTCGCCAATTATCACATGGCACCCTGCGCTGAGGATATTGTAGCCGTTGGAGAATGCTGCATCAAGGTGATCGGGAGCATTTCTCCTCTCCCCTGAATAGAGGGTGTTGCAGTCGGTCAGGTATGGTTTGCCACCTTTCCCCCTTATCATGGAAACCACCTGTGCCGCGAAGTTTGGCCTGAGATATGCAAGGTTGCCAGGCTCACCGAAATGAACCTTAATAGCCGTCATCTTACGGTTGAAATCGATTTTTTCGAAACCGGCTGCCATCATCAGCTTCTCCAGCTTTTTAAGCAGGTTCAGCGATGATGTGCTGTGCATATCGGTGAAAAATACTTCAGAAGGTCCCATTAAAAACAAAACGTTCTTTCTCAGACATTAAGTATGTCAATAATGTCAACAAGGTGCTGGTTAAGGCCTTTATGCAGTTTTACGGCTTTCCTGAATGGAATGAGCACTATTTCGTCATTCTGGAGTCCTACCATTACGCTCTGCTGGCCGTCAAGGAGTGCCTCTACAGCAGCATTTCCCAGCCTGCTGGCGTTAACACGGTCAAGCGCTGACGGCGACCCTCCGCGCTGAAGGTGTCCAAGAATGGCAACCCGTACCTCGTAGTCCTTGAGCTGAGGTTTGAGCTTCTCGGCCAGTGCTATGGCGCCACCCTCTTCATCGCCCTCAGCAACAATGATGATATTGCTTGATTTTTTTCGCTTGTTACCCGTCTCTATCATCTTGGTGATATCACGCATCTCACCCTTTATCTCAGGCATGATAATAGCTTCAGCGCCGCAGGCGATTCCGCTGTAAAGGGCAATGTGGCCTGCCTCGGCGCCCATCACCTCCACAAAAAACATCCTGTTGAGGGCGCTGGCGGTATCACGGATCTTGTCAACAGCCTCCACCACGGTGTTGAGCGCGGTGTCATAGCCTATCGTGTAGTCAGTGCCATATATGTCATTGTCTATCGTGCAGGGCACACCCACGAACGGGATGTTATACTCTCCATTGAACATGCCCGCTCCCTTGAATGAGCCGTCACCTCCTATAACAACAACGCCATCGATGCCTGCTGCCCTGAGGTTCTCATAAGCAATCTTCCTCCCCTCGGGAGTACGGAAGGGATCGCATCTGGCTGTCTTGAGAATTGTGCCGCCTCGCTGTATGGTGTCTGAAACCGAGTGGGCGTAGAGCTGTTTGAAGTTGGCATTGATCATGCCCATGTAACCGTGCCTGATGCCAACCACCTCAAGCCCGTTATAAATAGCTGTGCGCGTTACGGCGCGGATAGCTGCATTCATTCCGGGAGCATCTCCGCCTGATGTGAGAACACCTATCTTATTAATTTTTGCCATTTCAGAAATTATTTGTTGATGCTAAAATACTTAATTATCATGTTCCGGCAATTTTGAAAATAACAATATCATATCGCAGCGACAATATCTGCAACCTCCTGTATGAGCCATCCGGGGGTGGATGTTGCGCCGCATATCCCTGCACTGGCTGAATCATTGAACCATTTGCGCTTCAGCTCATCGGGCGAGGAGATAAAGTAGGAGCGGGGGTTCACCTTAAGGCACACTTCGAAAAGCATGCGGCCGTTAGAGCTGTTCCTGCCGCTGACAAAAACTATCACATCATGCTTCGAAGCAAATTCCCTCAGACGTGGTTCACGTTCTGACACCTGCCTGCAGATGGTGTTGTGCACCTTCAGGTTGGACGATGAATGATCAGGCGAGACCTTTTCCATATTGAGCCTGATAATCTCAGCCACAACATCGTACTGCACCTTGCTCTTGGTGGTCTGCGAGAAGAGGTATACCGGCCTGGAGTAGTCTATCCTGCGAAGGTCTCCCTTGCCGGTCACCAGTATGCCCCCGGGCCCCGCGGCACTCATCAGCCCTATGACCTCGGCATGGCCCTCCTTGCCATAAATGACTATCTGCCCCTTCTCGTCACGCGACAGTTCGGCCACCTTTCGTATTTTCTCCTGCATTGACCTGACAATAGGGCAGGTGGCGTCAATGATCGTGATGTTGTTCTCCCTTGCCTTTTCATATGTGGAGGAGGGCTCACCGTGCGCCCTTATCAGCACCTTATTGTCGCGCAGGGTTGCAAACTCCTCATAGGTGATTGCCTTCAGTCCGAGGCTGGTCAGCCTGGCCACCTCGATGTCATTGTGTACTATCTCACCGAGGCAGTAGACGGTTTCTCCGTCGCGCAGGACATCCTCAGCGATTGTAACGGCATTTTTAACTCCGAAACAGAATCCCGAACTCTCTTCTATATCAACTTTCATTTATCCTTTTTCTGTAAAGCTCTCTGAACCAGACCATCTGTTCATCGGGTGTCATGTCGCTGTTGTCAAGAACAACTGCATCATCAGCCTGCCGGAGCGGGCTCACCTCCCTCGATGAGTCTATCCTGTCACGTTCGCTTATGTTTTTCATCACCGCATCAAAGTCAGCCGGCAGTCCCTTGGTCACAAGCTCTAGGTACCGTCTCTGTGCTCTCACCTCGGGCCTGGCTGTCATGAAGATCTTTAGCCGGGCGTCCGGGAAGACCACCGTTCCAATGTCACGGCCGTCCATCACCACACCCCCGCCGGCGCCCATTGACCGTTGCAGCTCCACCATCCTGGCTCTCACGCCGGCAATGGTGCTGACGGGGCTGACGTTATCCGAGACCTCGCGGTCACGTATCTCCCTCTCCACCTTCTCGCCATTGAGATAAGTGGCTGAGAATCCTGTCTCGCTGTCGGGTTTGAAGGTGATGGTGATCTCCGGAAGAGCCTGCAGTATCCCGGCCTCGTCGGCAATGCCGTTTCCTGCCAGTCCGCGCCTCAGCGCGAAGAGAGTGACAGCCCTGTACATTGCTCCCGAGTCGATATAGATATATCCCAGTTCCCTTGCTATCGCTTTCGCGAAGGTGCTTTTGCCACACGACGAGTATCCGTCAACCGTAATGATTATTTTTCTTTTTTTTCTTGTCATTGTCTCTTTCAGGTTAAAACGAACAGATGCAGTTAAGGTTCAGCATGTTCTGTTTTTTTAAATATAATATCAGGTTTCAGTGTAACGGTAATGTGGTTTGATCCGCCTGCCGGATGAAATGCGCCATGGGCGAAAGCCAGTTCAAAGGCCTTTGTGCGTATTCCGAACCCTGCCGTAAAGCCCGCCATACCGGTCCGCTGCCCGGTCCGCATCTCAGCCCTGCGCTGGTAGTCAAGGCCGGCGCCTATCCAGAATGCGTCTGACGGAAGAATCTCGACACCCAGGACAATGTGCCTGAGAATGTTCTCTCCGAAACCGCCCTGACCGGCATCATCTTCGGGATTATAATCAAAAGTCATGTCAGGCTTCTCCAGATGCCTGAGTGTGAGCGAGAAGCTGAAGGGGGCATGGGCGAGCCTCTTGGTGGCTCCGGCAATAATCTCAAACGGAAGCGGCTCACCTCCGTCACCGGTATAACCGATGAGCTGCAGTCCGGCGTTGCGGATTACCAGCCCGGCATCGAGCAGCAGCCGCTCATTGCGGTATGTTGCCCCGATATCGGCACAGAGGCCTGCAGAAAAATAGCGTTCGAGGTTTGAGATCACAGGCTTGAGGTTCACCCCCACGGAGAAGGAGGAGTCGATCTGCCATGACCAGATGATGTTGAACCCATATTCTGCAGCGGTGAAGCTGCCGGTGATATTACCTGCCTCGTCGGCCTCGGTGAAGGTGCCGTAGCTTGCAAAGCTTATCCCCCCGGCGAAGTTGCCCGCGGTGGCTGTGCTATGCGCCCAGGAGGCATAGCCATACCTGATTCCTGCAAACCATGATGAGAAGCTCAGCGAGATATCATTGTCCATCGCCGCATTGAGCATAGCCGGGTTGAAGTAGGGCAGGGTCAGGTCGCTTCGCCAGGAGGCGACGGATATTCCGCCGGTGGCATTGGCAAATGCCGAATGGCTGAGGTTAAGAAACTCGTAGGTATTATCACCGCCGGTCTGGCCTTTAAGCGCCGGACCGGGCAGAGCCGTGAGGAATATGAGGACGACAGCCCACCGTTGCAGAACAGCAATGCCGGAAAGCAGATTGGGAGCCCTGTGCCTCATCCTCAGAATCATTAAGGACAAAGATAATAATCCCGGCAAAATGGAATGATCAAAGCTGGTATTTCAGGATTGTCAGTCACCCTTCCCTGTAAAGCCGGCATCAACCCCTGTCTTCCTGTTATTCCAGGCCTGGGAAAGGAAGAGGCCGGCAATCACAATTGCCATCCCTATCCCGTTTCTCACCGTCAGCCTGTCGCCAACGATGAAGAAGGCAAAGATTGCAGTGAACACCGGAATAAGATTGCTGAATATGTTTGCACGGGCAATCCCGACAAACCTGACTGAATAGGCATAAAGCACGAATGCTCCGCACGAGGCGAAGATGGCCAGGAAAATTATCGAGCCAAAGCTCTTCGTCACGATGCCTGTGGCAAGCAGGTCCTTCAGATCCAGCACAAGGAAGAGTGGAAGGAATAGAATTGCACCAATAATATTTTGAGTGTTGACTATTATGACCGGATCATAATCATAAGCCAGACGGCGAAGAACCATGTTGTAACCGACGGCCGAGACCACGGCGAGGAACATCAGCGCCAGTCCTTTCGGGTTCATCACGATATTACCGGATTTGTTGGTGATGAATATTAAAACTCCTATGAATGAGAGAATAACTCCCAGATAGTTAATCAGTTTCAGCCGCTCACGATGGATTACCCATGCGAAGATGACTGCAAAGACCGGTATGGTTGAAATTATTACCGAACCCACCGTTGACGAGACATATGTCAGTCCGAAGCTTTCACCCAGGAAGTAAAGGAAAGGCTCAAACAGCGCAAGTAGGAAGAAATACTTCCGGTCTCTCTTCTGTATGGCTGTGAACCGTCCGGTGATCCATATAAAACCCGTGAGAAAGAGTATTGCAATGCACAGCCTGATAAAGACGATGGTTATGGGGTTATAATCAACGTTGGCAACCTTGAACCATACAAATGAGAGTGCCCAGAAAATCATTGAAAGAACTAGGGCTGCGTATGGTCTGCCTTTCATGGGAGATAATAAATGAGTGATTTTGTCGGCGGCGAAATTAACTGATTTTTCAATACCCGTGACAGAGCGGGGAATTAAGAAGCTTCAGTTTTCGAACGTACTTGATATATGTTCGGCAAAAGCCTTATAATAATGTAATATACAGTTCAATATATATCAATTATCTTTCGACCGGTGTAAATAAAAATCATTTTTATTCGTTTGGTGATATGGTTTTATTATTATATTTGCCACTTCAAAAGCGATAATGAGATGAACGGAATCAAGATCGTTGTACTTGCCAAGCAGGTTCCTGACACGCGAAATGTTGGTCCTGATGCCATGAAAGCTGACGGGACGGTGAACAGGAGTGTTCTGCCTGCCATATTTAATCCCGAGGATCTGAATGCCCTGGAGCAGGCTTTGAGAATAAAGGAGCGTTATGAAGGTGTAACGGTAACGCTGCTTACGATGGGTCCGGTCAGGGCTGCGGAGATAATACGGGAGGGACTGTACCGTGGAGCAGATGATGGCGTACTGCTTACTGACAGGGCTTTTGCCGGTTCAGACACGCTGGCCACGTCGTATGCTCTTGCGCTGGCAGTGCGCAGACTGGCGCCTGACCTGGTCATAGGAGGACGGCAGGCCATTGACGGTGACACCGCCCAGGTGGGGCCGCAGGTGGCAGAGAAACTGGGATGGCCGCAGGTGACCTATGCAGAAGAGATGCATTTCGAGGGCGACAAACTGATAATTCGCCGCCGTCTTGAGAGGGGAGTGGAGACAGTATCAGCTCCTCTTCCGCTGGTAGTTACAGTGAACGGAACAGCGCCGGCATGCCGTTATCGCAATGCCAGGCTGGTGATGAAGTACAAGTATGCACGCACTGATACCGAGCTTCAGACTGAAAGCTCTGACTACATTGCTGCAGGCAGGTCATCCATCAGGTTAACTGAATGGGGCGTTGATGCCATCGGGGCTGACCGTGAGCAGCTCGGTCTCTCCGGGTCACCCACAAAGGTGAAGGAAATTGAGAACATAATCCTCCAGGCAAAGGAGTCGAAGCGCCTTACCTCGTCAGACGCAGATGTTGAGTCACTGGTCAGGGAGTTGCTTGAGGATCATACAATTGGTTGATAAACGGATAAAACTATAGTTGCAGTGAACAATCTAATCGTCTTTTGTGAGCTTGATGAAGGCAGGCCTGCCGACGTCAGCCTTGAGTTGCTCACCAGGGGCAGGTCACTGGCCAACACCCTTGGCTGCCGCCTCGAAGCGGTGGTGCTTGGCAACGGGCTGGAAGGCATCGAAAACGAACTTTTCCCCTATGGTGTCGATGTGGTACATGTGGCTGATGACCCGGTGCTGGAGCACTACCGTACAATGCCTTACACCTCGGTGATCACCGGCCTTTTCAGGCAGGAGAAACCACAGATTGCACTGATGGGAGCTACATCCACAGGGCGTGACCTCGGCCCAAGAGTCTCGTCACTCCTGCACAGCGGGCTGACAGCCGACTGCACCAGTCTTGAGATAGGCGACCACTATGTAAGCAAGACCGATACCACGTATAAAAACCTGCTCTACCAGATCAGGCCTGCTTTTGGTGGTAACATTATTGCCACCATCGTCAATCCTGACCACCGGCCACAGATGGCCACCGTACGTGAGGGGGTTATGAAGCGCGAGATCGCAGACAAGAATTACAGGGGAGAGCTCAGGAAGATAGATGTTGCCTCCTTCATCAGACCCGAAGACCTTGCCGTGGAGATTATTGAAAGGCACATGGAGGCAAGGAAGGTGGATATCAAGTCGGCCCGGATAATTGTTTCCGGCGGTTACGGGATGGGATCGAAAGAGAATTTCGCCATGCTTTACGAGCTTGCTTCCGTGCTTGGCGGCGAGGTGGGTGCTTCAAGGGCTGCCGTAGATGCAGGGTTTGCCGGGCATGAGCGCCAGGTAGGACAGACCGGGGTGACAGTGAGGCCAAAGCTCTATATAGCATGCGGCATCTCAGGTCAGATTCAGCATACCGCCGGGATGAACCAGAGCGGAAAGATCATAGCCATCAACAATGACCCTGTGGCGCCCATCAACACTATTGCCGACTATGTCATAAACGGTGATGTGGCCACGGTCATTCCGAAGCTTATCAAATACTACAAGGCTAACGCCAGGTAAAATCAACAGCAGTCTGAACGCAAAAAGAAACACCAATGGCAAATTTCTATACTGACAACAAGGATCTCAGGTTCCACCTTAGACACCCGGCGATGGAGAAGATCGTCAGGCTGAAGGAGATGGATTACAGGGATAAGGAGAAATATGACTATGCCCCGCATGACTTCGAGGATGCCATGGACAATTATGACAAGGTGCTGGAGATCATTGGCGCCATCTGTGCCGAGGTCATTGCACCAAATGCGGAGGATGTTGATCTTGAGGGCCCCACGGTGACTGGCGGTCATGTTACCTATGCCAGGGGCACACGTGAAAACCATGAGACGCTCACCAAAGCAGGGGTGATAGGGATGAATTTCCCGAGGCAGTATGACGGACTGAATTTCCCGATGGTACCATATGTCATGGCTGCTGAACTGGTTTCAAGGGCTGATGCAGGATTTGCAAACATCTGGGGGCTGCAGGACTGCGGTGAGACTATCCTCGAGTTTGCAAGTGACGAGATAAAGCAGGAGTTTCTTCCCAGGTTCAATAAAGGTGCCACAGCCTCCATGGACCTTACCGAGCCGGATGCCGGGTCTGACCTGCAGGCAGTGCAGCTCAAGGCTCACTATGACGAGGAAAGAGGTGTATGGCTGCTTAACGGGGTGAAGCGTTTCATCACCAACGGCGATGCCGAAATCTCCCTGGTCCTTGCCCGCTCCGAAGAGGGGACCTCTGATGGCAGGGGACTGTCACTCTTTATTTATGACAGGGCTGATGGGGGCGTCATCGTCAGACGTATCGAGAACAAGATGGGCATCAAGGGCTCACCCACCTGCGAACTGGCCTTCCGGAATGTGCCGGTAAAACTAATAGGTGAGCGCCGTCTGGGTCTCATCAAGTATGTCATGTCACTGATGAACGGCGCCCGCCTCGGTGTAGGAGCACAGTCAGTAGGAATAGCCCAGGCTGCCTACGAGGAGGCCAGGAAATATGCCTCAGAGAGGAAACAGTTCGGAAAGACAATTGACCAGTTCCCGGCTGTCTATGAGATACTGACCCTGATGAAGGTCCGCCTTGCGGCGATGCGTTCACTCCTCTATGAGACTGCCCGCTTCGTTGACACATACAAGGCATGGTCATTTATTGCAGCGGAGCGCCAGCTAACAAAAGAGGAACGTGACGATCTGAAGATCAACACCAGGCTGGCAGACATCTACACTCCGATGGTGAAGCTGGTCAGCAGTGAGTGGTGCAACAGTATTGCCTATGACGCGGTACAGATACATGGCGGAGCAGGCTTCATTAAGGATTTTCCCGTTGAGAGGCTTTACCGTGACGCACGGATCACCTCCATTTATGAAGGCACATCTCAGTTGCAGGTCGTTGCTGCCATCAGGGGAGTGACAACAGGAGGGTACCTGAATCAGATACGTGAATATGAAAAGAGGGAGCTCAGGCCTGAGCTTGATCACCTGAAGAAGGAGCTTGTCTCCCTGACGGATGATTATGAGAAGAGGGTTGCACAGGTGGTTTCTGCCGGCAACAATGAACTGACAGATTTCCATGCACGCCGCCTTGTTGAGATGGCAGCTAACATTGTCATGGGTTACCTGCTGCTCGATGATGCCCAGCGTGATGCCTGCCGCACCTCCCTGGCCGAATTGTTTATTCCCCTCGCTGTATCGGAAAACCGCGTGAGGTCAGAGTATATAGACTCTTTCGAGGAAAAACTACTTGGCCTCTATAAGATAGGCTGACGCACCTCCTTCCGTTATCCCGGCATCGCCTTAATGATGCGGGAAAGCATTAAATAGTCGCCCGGATGACAGGCTCCAATCTGCCATCCGGGTTTTTTTGATGCACATGATACTTGGCATATAAAACTGCGGTGATTTCCGAAAATAGATAGATTTGTATAAAACTGATTTCATGAAAGCATTAAGGTTCCTGATTTCACCTGTAATGATGGCTGTTCTCTTCATTGCTCTCGCAGCATCACTGGCTGCAGCAACATTCATTGAGAACGATTTCGGACAGGAGGCTGCCAGGGCAGCAGTTTACAACACCCGGTGGTTTGAGCTGCTCTTTCTGATGCTGACCCTGAATCTGGCCGGGCAGATCTACACCTTCAGGCTGTGGCGCAGGGAAAAGCTTACAATGCTTCTGTTTCATGCAGCATTTATAGTTATGGTTGCAGGTGCCGCAATAACCAGGTATACGGGTTATGACGGCATGATGCATATCAGGGAGGGAGACTCCTCCAATGTCACATACTCCTCTGGCACCACCCTCATATTCGAGCTTGCAGGGGATGATGGCGCCCTGCCAGACAGTCACTCAGAGCCTCTCAGTATATACGGAGGCCGGCACGGCAAATACTGTAAGAGCCTTGAGGCTGACGGGACGAAAGCGACCCTGACCTTTGAAAGGTATATTGCCGGTGCCGTAAAAACGGTGCAGGAGACTCCCGGAGGAGAGCCAATGGTATCACTGCTCTTCACCTCTGACATGGTCAGCAGTGAAACTGTGGTTCTGGCGATGGGAAGGACAGTGATGATAGGTGACATGAAGGCTGGTTTCGGGACCCCGGCTGACATCACCGTGACAACTGACGGGAATCTGTTCTTTATCAGTTCATCCACGGGACTCAGGTCGACGGCAATGCAGGAGATGAAGTCGGCAGAACACCCTGCTGACTCTCTTGTGCCACTGATGGCAGGCACCGTTTACACCGCCGGCAGCTACAGGATAATGCCCCGGATGATGACCATGAGCGGTGCCATAGTGCCCTCGGTCACTGCGGAAGAACAAAGTGCCGGGGGTGCACTGGAGTTTTTCCTGAAGGGTGATGGTTTTCAGGAAACAATCTGGCTGTGGGATGATGAGGGGGAAGAGCGGTCGGAATGGAGCGGCGATGCCGGCAGGCTGACTGCCAGAGTGAGTTACGGCGCCAGCGTAAGGGAACTGCCCTTCAGCCTCAGGCTTGACGATTTTATCGTGGAGCACTATCCTGGCTCAAACAGCCCGTCAGGATTCACGAGCAGGGTGATTCTCAGTGATCCGGAGCACGGCACCGTAATGCCTTATGACATTTACATGAATCATATATTGAAATACCGCGGGTATCGTTTTTACCAGTCCTCCTATGATAGTGACGAGCTTGGTACTGTCCTGTCTGTCAACCATGATCCGGCAGGGATGTACACCACTTACACAGGTTATGGTTTGCTGTTTCTTTTCATAATTCTCTCACTTCTCAACAGGAAATCATTCTTCCGTACAGTGACTCCCGGGCACTGGGCCTCGAATTACCGCAAACCTGCTGCTGCCCTTGTTTTGATTCTTCTGACCTCCCTGTCACCGCTGAAGAGTCAGCATCTGGTGATAGAGCGGAAGGCGGCAGACAGTTTCGGCGCAGTGCTGGCACAAGACCAGAAGGGCAGGACAAAACCCCTTTATACCATCAGCAGTGATATCCTGCGGAAAGTGGCAGGGGAGAATAGTTTTGAAGGGATGTCTCCGATGCAGGTATTCCTTGGCTGCTCATTTGATTTTTATCACTGGCAAAATGTGGCGCTTATAAAGGTTTCAAGCGCGGAGCTCCGCCGTGAGCTTAACCTTGAGGGTGAAAAGGCTGCTTTTTCTGATATCGTAAAGCTGGCCAAAGATGGCGGTTACCTGCTTGGGCCGCTTGTTGACAAGGCCTATGCAAAGAGTGTGACTGAGCGCACGAAGTTTGACAAGGAAGTAATTAAGGTGGATGAGAGAGTCAACATCTGCTATATGATGTCGAGGGGAGATTTCATGCATATTTTTCCGCTGCGCGACGGCACTGACCACTGGGGAAGCGCTGAGGAGGCTGTCAGGCACGGTATCGGGCAGGAGGATTCTCTCTTTGTGATTAGTCTCATTCCGCTGTGGGCTCAGTCTGTTACTTCAGTGGGGCACCCAATGGCTCCCCCGGCAGACTATATCACAGCGCTCACCGACTACCAGCACCGTCATGCCGGTTATGAACTGCCTTCAGAGTGCAAGGTCAAGGCTGAACTATTCTATTATAAGGCCAGGATATTTGAGAAGCTTTTCCCATGGTATGCTGCCGTTGGGCTGATAATGATCATTGCCATTATTACGATGATTATCAGGGGCAGGGAACTCAGTGGAGCGGTTCTTAAGGTTCTTGCCCTGCTGGTGGCTGCCGGTTTCCTGTTTCACACCCTCGGGCTTGGCATCAGGTGGTATATTTCCGGGCATTCGCCGATGAGCAACGGTTATGAATCAATGCTGTTCATTTCATGGGTTACATTGCTGGCGGGGCTGATCTTCAGCAGGAGGTCACTATTGACTCTGGCGGCTACCTCTGTTCTTGGCGGACTGACACTGATGGTTGCTCATCTGAGTTTCATGGATCCGGAGATCACGAACCTGGTACCCGTGTTACGTTCATACTGGCTTACCCTTCATGTCTCCGTCATCACCGGCAGCTACGGATTCCTGGGTCTGGGCGCCATCCTCGGAATAATCGTTCTTGTGATGATGCTCTTCATCCATGATGGTAACAGGGCGAGGATCAGTGCCGTGATCGATGAGCTTACTGTTATCAATTACAGGACTCTGACCCTGGGACTCTATTTCCTGACTATCGGCACCTTCCTTGGGGCTATATGGGCCAATGAATCGTGGGGCCGGTACTGGGGCTGGGACCCGAAGGAGACTTGGTCACTGATCACCATCATTGTGTACACTCTGGTGACACATTCGAGAATGATGCCGGGGATGAAGGAGACGTACATCTTCAATCTCCTTTCGCTGTTTGCGCTCTCGTCGGTACTGATGACCTATTTCGGTGTCAACTATTACCTGTCGGGGCTGCACTCCTATGCCGGCGGCGATGCAGTACCGGTACCGGCGTTTGTCTATGTGGCAGTGGCGGTTCTCATCAGCCTGGCGGTAGCAGCCGGATATAAATACAGGAGAGCGCTGAAGCGGCAGGTGGGGGGCAATTAACTTCGAACTAAGCATTCCGTATTTTTGATAAATATGATATAATAGTCAGAAAAAGTTGGTAGGATTTCTCTGTGATAAAGAACAGATGAGGATTTAGGAAAAGGGGAAATAAAAAGGTTATTGATTCGGTTTAAAAATAAAGCTGACACTGATTTAATCAGGGTCAGCTTTATTTGGCAGGGTGGAAGACCGGCCTCGAACCGGCGACCTCCAGATCCACAATCTGGCGCTCTCACCAACTGAGCTACAACCACCGTTTTTGCGGAGTACAAAGAAACAGCAAAAATCCCATTTATGCAAGCAGTCATTTTTACTTTGTTATCAATTCGTGCAAATAGTAACTTTGCCGCACCAAAAAACGGGATGGTATAATTATTGTGGCATCAGGGCATTTCCGATACATAACGTGACAGTTTGAGCAGGCTGAAGATCATAGACAACATCTCGGGACTGCAGGCAGTACAGCTGCTGAGATTCCTTACCTTTCTCATTATCAGTATCGTATTTACCAAAAGCCATCTCACCCGGGCACAGATAGGCAACTGGGAGCTGTTTCTCTTTATCTCCAGCCTGCTCAGCTTCTTCTGGGTCACCGGCATAATCCAGTCACTTCTCACCCTCTATGAACGCAACCGGACTTTCAAAACCGACGGAACAAGGGCGGGGAGAAAATCACCCGAGATCTACAATGCGTTCCTTCTGATCTCTTTCTTCAGCCTGATGGTATTCATTCTGGGCATACCCATCAGGTTCATGCTTGAATCATCACAGGCAGATACTGACATTCCCTATCCCAACCTGCTGCTGCTTTATATCCTGGTCAGCAATCCCGTTGCCCTCATTGAATACATCTACCTGCTGAACAAGCGTCCTCACAGGATACTCCAGTACGGTATCTATACCTACTCTGCCCAGTTGCTGCTCGTTCTGGCGCCGGTGATTGCCGGATACGATGAGAAGAGCGCTATCTGGGGGCTCTTTGCAATCACTGCCGCGCGGTGGGTCTGGCTCATCACCCTTCTTCGAAGGTACACGCTCCTCAGGGTGTCGCCGGAATTCATCAGGGAACACCTCAGGGTGGGGATGCCTCTCATCCTTGCCTTCCTGATAAGCGGCTCGGCACAGTACGTTGACGGAATCATTGTCTCCGCCCGCTATTCCGATCCCGGTGTCTTTGCAATGTATCGTTACGGGGCAAAGGAGTTTCCCCTTGTTCTGCTTCTTGCCAACGGACTGAGCAACGCCCTCCTGCCTCAGTTCAGTACCAGGGAAGGGATGCGCGAAGCCCTGGTGACACTCCGGAAACGGTCTGACAGGCTGATCAAATACCTCTTCCCGATCTCAATGGTTACGATGCTCGTGGCCAGATGGGTCTATCCGCGCCTCTTCACCCCCGAGTTTACACGCAGCGCTGACGTGTTCATGATCTACCTGCTTTTGATTATTCCAAGGCTGGTATTCCCTCAGACCATCGTGATAGGAAGGCGTAAAACCAATGTGACACTCTATACTGCTACCATTGAATTAGCTGTAAACATCCCGCTCAGCCTGCTGCTTATAAAACCATACGGGGTGGTTGGCGTTGCACTGGCAACCTTCATTGTCTATTTTCTCGAAAAGATATTCCTTATCTATTACGTGTGGAAAAAAATGAAGATCAGACCCGCGGAATATATACCCCTCACCCGGTGGATCATCTATTCTGCACTGCTCATCCTGCTATTTGTGCTGATTGACCACCGCATCATAGACATCTACTGATTCACTCAGGTAAACTGAGGAAGTGCACATGCTTCATACCCAATTCCAAAAAGAATTATATTTGGGACGTATTATAACGCCTGTAAAAAATGGCTTTTCACAACAGCAGTCTGGAGGATTATTTTGGCACATTCAGAAGGAATATTGTAGGGATTGACCAGAACTACATTTCTCCGTACGGGCTTAAGAAGATCATCTATTGTGACTGGATAGCCAGCGGAAGGCTGTACGGGCCGATAGAAGAAAAGATAAGCCATATTATCGGACCTTTCGTCGCCAACACACATACCGAAACCTCCGAAACGGGTTCCATGATGACGTGGGCATATCATTATGCCCAGGAGATAATCAAGAAGCATGTGAATGCCGGGCCTGACGACGTGCTAATTGGCGCAGGAGCCGGCATGACGGCTGTCATAAACAAATTGCAGAGGATACTGGGGCTCAAGGGTTGCCTCTACCCCGGAAAGGCAGGCTGCCTGGACGCTACAGACCGTCCGGTTGTCTTTATAACCCATATCGAACACCATTCGAATCAGACCTCATGGTATGAGACCCTTGCTGATGTGGTAATCATTGAACCGGGAAGCGACCTCACGGTTGACCCGGAGAACCTGAGGAAAGCGCTGGAAAAATACAGTGACAGAAAATTCAAAATAGGATCATTTTCGGGCTGCTCAAACGTAACGGGGGCTTTCACTCCCTATCACACCCTGGCACGCATAATGCATGAGCACGGCGGTCTCTGCTTCATTGATTTCGCAGCCTCGGCTCCATATGTTGACATAAACATGCATCCGGATGACCCGATGGAAAAGCTGGATGCCATTTTCTTTTCACCACATAAGTTCCTGGGCGGACCGGGTTCATCAGGAATCATGCTGTTTGATAAGTCATTATACAAATCATCAGTACCGGACCAGCCCGGAGGAGGCACGGTTGACTGGACCAATCCGTGGGGTGAGTACAAGTATGTTGACAACATCGAGTCAAGGGAAGACGGCGGTACCCCGGCTTTTCTGCAGATGATGAGGGCTGCCCTGGCAATCAGGCTGAAAGAGCAGATGGGCACCGCAAAGATAATGGCCCGCGAGGAGGAGCTCCTGGCCATGACTTTCAGCGGGTTGTCAGCCATACCGGGGCTGCATATCCTGGCTTCAAATGTCAGGCATCGGCTGGGCGCACTCTCCTTTTATATTGACGACCTCCACTATAACCTGGTGGTCAAGCTGTTGAGTGACCGTTACGGCATCCAGGTCAGAGGCGGCTGCGCCTGTGCAGGAACCTACGGTCATTACCTGCTTGATGTTACCTATGACCACAGCCGCCGGATTACAGAGATGATCAACAGGGGTGACCTGTCAGAAAAACCCGGATGGGTCAGGCTGTCAATCCATCCCACCATGACAGACGCTGAGCTTGAAATGGTTATTGCCGCTCTGGCAGAAATCCGTGACAATGCTGCTGAATGGAGTAAGGATTATATATACAGCAGACGCACTAATGAATTTACCCACCGTGACCAGACCGGTACCGGAATGGAGAGAGTAAGCCCGTGGTTCAACCTTCAGACCTGAAGACGATGAAAATAACAGAAGTAACCACTGAATCCCTCAGAAAGGAATTCATTGATTTTCCGAAAAAGCTTTACAGGGGAGACCCCAACTGGGTCTGCCCTCTTGACAGTGAGACAGAGGCTGTCTTTAGCCATGAACGCAATGTTGCTTTCAGGCACGGCGAGGCAGTGCGCTGGATCCTCTCTGACGGAGATGGCAACACCATAGGCAGGGTGGCGGCATTCATTGATGAGATACGCTCAAAGGCAAACAGGCAGCCCACCGGAGGCCTTGGCTTTTTCGAGGTGATAGAATCGCGCGATGCTGCCTTCCTTCTCTTTGACACTGCCCGGCAGTGGCTGACGGAGAGAGGGATGAAGGCAATGGACGGCCCTATCAACTTCGGAGATAATGACAACTACTGGGGTCTGCTGGTGGAAGGATTCATGCAGCCCGGCTTCGGAATGCCCTACAACAAACCCTACTACAAACACTATTTTACCGATTACGGTTTCCGGACCTACTTCGAGCAATACAGTTACCATAAGGATGTAGCCGCGGTGGAAGTCTTTCCCGAACGGTTCAGGAAGATAGCCGAGTGGATTTCAAAGAGGCCCGGATACTCTTACCGCCATTTTGACTTTTCGCAGCGTGACAAATTTGCTGCCGACATGGTGGAGATTTACAACGCTACATGGGCAGTATTCAAGGAGGACTTCACCCCGCTTGATCCGGCGAGGATAGAGGACACCCTGCACCAGGCCAGTGCCTTTATTGACCCCGAGCTGATCTGGTTTGCATACCATAATGACAAGCCTGTGGCATTTTTCATCATTTTCCCGGACCTGAACCAGATCATCAGGCACTTCAACGGCCGCCTGACATTGCTGAACAAGATCCGTTTCCTCTGGTACAAGATGACTCATGAGATGACCAGGGTCAGAGCGTTTGTTGCCGGGGTACACCCATCTTACCAGAATGCCGGCATTGAATCGGCTATTTTCCTGGAGCTCTTCCGCGTCTTCAGAAAGAAGAGGTACTACAGGGAGCTTGAGCTCTCATGGGTAGGAGATTTCAATCCGAAGATGATATCAATTTACGAGGCTATTGGCGCTACAAGGGCAAAGGTCCACCTTACCCTGAGATATATGATAGATGACACCCTCCCGTTTAAAATGTACAAGGACGAGATGGAGGAGAACAGGGCCGCCAGACAGGCCGGACAGAAGAAGTGAAATTTTTTTGATACTCTTTTGCATTTTCTTTATTGTTAGCTATCTTTGCACTCCCTTGAAAAAGGGATTTTTGAACAGTAATTAATTATACAAGAGATGAAAGAAGGTATACATCCGAACAATTACAGGCTGGTTGTATTTCAGGATATGTCAAACGGATACACCTTTATGACACGTTCAACGGTCAGTTCACGTGATACCATCAAATGGGAGGACGGTAAGGAGTATCCGCTCATCAAGCTTGAGATTTCAAACACATCGCATCCTTTCTACACGGGTAAGATGAAGCTGGTTGACACAGCAGGAAGGGTAGACAAGTTCATGAACCGTTACAAGGATCATCTTGCAAAGAAGACGAAGTAACTGAAAGTCACATGATAGAGGGCTGCCTTAAACAAGGTGGCCCTTTTTTTTGTTTTATTGTTGCATATGCCGCCCGGATAAGGAGGATGCCGGCACAGTTAGAGTAATATTAAGTAAATTTGCATACTTTTACTCCATATGGAAAAAAAGGTTTACGGAAATTGGGACAGGATCGGTTTGCATGAGCTGATTGATGAGGGGAGGGAGATAATCCCCATCCTTACCGATGGTGATGACCAGGAGCTGGAGGATGTTCAGATTCCGGGGAGTATTCCCCTGTTGCCGCTTCGTAACACCGTTCTTTTTCCGGGGGTTGTGATACCCATTGCCGTGGGGCGTTCCAAGTCGGTGCAGCTTGTGCGCGACGCATACCGTGGCGACAAACTGGTTGCTGCAGTGGCGCAGCTTGACGCCGAGGTGGATGACCCCGGGGTGCGTGACCTGAATGCGGTGGGAACCCTGGGTCATGTGGTAAAGCTTCTGGAGATGCCTGACGGCACTACCACTGCCATTATCCAGGGCAGGAAAAGAGTTGCAATAGACAACATAATCCAGACCACGCCCTATATGACGGCACAGATAAGGGCCATGCCCGAACCGAGGGGAGTGGATGATGAGAAAGACTTCGAGGTAATAATCGGATCACTGAAGGATCTCTCTGTCAAGATTGTCAAGCTCAACCCGAACATCAGTCCTGAGGCCACTTTTGCCGTGAGGAACATTGAGAACAGCACCTACCTGATAAATTATATCTGTGCCAACACTGAGATCAACGTCACTGACAAGCAGAAGCTCCTGGAAGCGGGCTCGATCAGGGAGCGCGGGCTGAGGCTGCTTGAGCACCTCGTTCGTGAGATACAGTTGCTGGAGCTGAAGAACGAACTGCAGTCGAAGGTAAAGTACGAGATTGACCAGCAGCAGCGTGAGTTCCTGCTTCATCAGCAGATGAAGACTATTCAGAATGAGCTGGGAGGAAGTCCCATCGAGAAGGAGGTTGAGGAGTTTCGCTCCCGGGGAGCGAAGAGAGCCTGGGGTGAGGATGTTGCGAAGGTCTTCAACCGGGAGCTTGACAAGCTGTCACGTCTCAATCCGGCTGCCGCCGAATACTCGGTGCAGGTCAACTACATCCAGACCCTGCTTGAGTTGCCCTGGAATGAATATACCACTGATAATCTTGATCTTGAGAATGCCAAAAGCGTACTTGATGAAGATCACTACGGGCTTGAGGAGGTCAAGGAGAGGATACTGGAACACCTTGCCGTGCTGAAGCTGAAGGGCGACCTGAAGTCACCCATCCTCTGTCTTTACGGCCCGCCTGGAGTGGGCAAGACCTCGCTGGGCAAGTCTGTTGCCCGGGCACTGGGCCGCAAATATGCCCGCATGTCGCTGGGCGGATTGCATGACGAGGCGGAGATCAGGGGGCACCGCAAGACCTACATCGGAGCCATGCCGGGCAGGGTGGTGCAGAACATCCGAAGGGCAGGCTCTTCAAATCCCGTCTTCATCCTTGACGAGATAGACAAGGTTGGACAGGATTTCAGGGGAGACCCGTCGTCGGCCCTCCTGGAGGTGCTTGACCCCGAACAGAACACGCATTTCTACGATAATTTCCTGGAGCTGGAGTATGATCTCTCCAAGGTACTGTTCATAGCCACAGCCAACACGCTCTCAACAGTGAGTCCGGCCCTGCGTGACAGGATGGAGCTGATAGAGATATCGGGATACCTTGTTGAGGAGAAACGTGAGATAGCCGTGAAGCACCTGATACCCAAACAGCTTGATGCGCATGGTGTGACACCGGAGCAGTTCATGCTCAGCCGTGAGGTTATTGAGGAGGTGATACAGAAATATACGCGCGAATCGGGTGTCAGGGAGCTTGACAAGAGGATAGCCAAACTGGTCAGGTTCAGGGCACGTGAGATAGCCTTTGAAAACAAGCCTGAACCGGAGATCACCTCTGCCATGGTGGAGGAGATACTTGGTCCGCCTAAGTACCTGAAGGATATTTATGACGGCAATGACCAGGCGGGCGTTGTCACCGGCCTTGCATGGACCGCCACGGGCGGAGAGATACTCTTCGTGGAGACAAGCCTCAGCCGTGGCAAGGGCAATCTGACACTTACCGGCAACCTGGGTGAGGTGATGAAGGAATCGGCCGTGATCGCCCTTGAATACCTGAAAGCGCATGCCTCACTCCTCAACCTGCCGGAGACCTTCGCGGAGAAATGGAATATTCACATCCATGTTCCTGAAGGAGCCATCCCGAAGGACGGTCCTTCCGCCGGCATAACCATGGCAGTTTCAATAGCTTCGGCCTTCACACAGAGGAAAGTAAAGAAATATGTGGCTATGACCGGAGAGATAACCCTGAGGGGAAAGGTACTTCCCGTTGGCGGCATCAAGGAGAAGATCCTGGCAGCCAAGCGTGCCGGCATAAAGGTGATAGTGCTCTCTGAACATAACCGGAAGGATGTGGAGGAGATTCAGGAGAAGTATGTCAAAGGACTGAAATTCAAGTATGTAAGTACAATAATGGATGTGCTTGACCATGTGCTGCTGCAGCAGAAGGTGGCAAATCCGAGGATAATTGAATTTGAATAACAGCATAATCAGGTCATGGATAAAGTTGCTCTTTTCCCGGGTTCGTTTGATCCTTTCACTGTAGGTCATGAATCACTTGTAAAAAGATGCCTCAGGCTCTTTGACAAAATTGTCATTGCAGTCGGGGAGAATTCCGACAAGAAAAACCTCTTCAGCACAGAGATGCGTATGAAGATGATCTGCAGAGTATTCGAGGGAGAGAGCAGGATTGAGGTTACCCGCTACAGCGGACTAACGGTGGAATTCTGCCGTAGTTGCGGAGCACGGTATATCATAAGGGGCCTGCGTACCGCGGCAGATTTTGAATATGAGAGGGCGATGGGTCAGATGAACCGGAAGATGGCCCCGGAAATAGATACCGTGTTCCTTCTTACCAGCGCCGAGCATACCCCGATCAACTCCACAATAGTCCGAGATATAATCAAAAACGGTGGCGATGTCTCCATGTTCGTTCCTGCAGCGATAAATATTTCTGAATACCTGGGGAAATAAGAGGTTCTGCCGGCACTATTTTCACGGGATGTCCGGTGGCACAGCGGACAGCCCCGGTCATTTTGCGGCAGGTCAGAGCCTGCGGCACAGCCCCGGTCATTTTGCGGCAGGTCAGAGCCTGCGGCACAAGCCTGATTATTATACCCTGAGGGTAAAATTCAACAGATCAAGAAGCGACTGGAATGTGTTTGACTTGATTCTTGCTATCTCGTCAGGTACAAGCCATTGTGCATGGGTAATACCCTCCGATGCCTGAGGGTCAGTGATCATTTCTCCGCTGTAGCTCATCCTGAACCAGCTTGTCTTTTTCATGTAAGGCTTGTTGTCAAAAAGGTAGGTGTGGTAGCTCGGTGGAAGAGTTCCCTTTATGATGTGGCCATGAATGTTGCACTCTTCCGTGACCTCCCTGATGGCACACTCTTCAGGTGTCTCATTCTCCTCCATATGACCCTTCGGCAGGTCCCACCGGCCATATCTCTTGATGAAGAGGTAGCGGCCCGAGGGGTGTTCCACCAGGCCTCCGGCAGCGTTAATAACTACAAACCATGAGGAAAAGACCTTCCAGAGGTTGTTGATATCCAATGAATAAATATTCAGTGAGGGGATTTCATTATTGACTGCAAACTGTGATATTTGGGTGAAGAGTTCCTCCGGCTGGTTATATTTATGGTAAAGGGTGTATTTTTGAACCCTGTCAGGCTCGGGGGAGAGAGTAATAACCCTGTTGTCAAAATATACCTTATACTTCACCATTATGAACAAAACAGCCAGAAAAACCGCAGAATACCTACTGCAAATTAAAGCAATAAAACTACAACCGGCAAAACCTTTCACATGGGCCTCCGGTTGGAAGTCGCCCATTTACTGCGATAACCGTATGACCCTCTCTTTCCCGGAGGTTCGCGGGTTCATCCGTGACTCCTTTGTCACCAGGGTGAGGGAGCTTTACCCGGGTGCTGACCTGATAGCCGGAGTGGCAACGGGTGCCATCGCTCATGGCGTTCTGGTGGCTGACGCACTGGGAATGCCCTTTGTATACGTCAGGTCAGGCGCCAAGGATCATGGTCTTGGAAACCAGATTGAGGGTAGTTATGAAAAAGGGCAGAAGGTGGTTGTGATAGAAGACCTGGTTTCAACCGGCGGAAGCAGCCTGGGCGCTGTCAGAGCCCTCCGCGAAGCGGGATGTGAGGTGCTGGGAATGATTGCCATTTTCACCTATGGCTTTGCGAAGGCGGTTGACGCCTTCCGGGCGGAAGAGTGCAGGCTCGATACTCTCAGCAACTACAACGTGCTGGTAGACATGGCCGCTGCATCAGGCTATATTTCCCACAACGACGTGGAGACACTGAAGAAGTGGCGCAGGGACCCCGCCTCCTGGGGAACAGGGAAGGAGTGAAAAGTAGAAAGTGAAAAGTAGAAAGTGAAAGAAGAGGCAGGTTATTGATTATTAAGAAAGAAGAAAGGACCCTGATATGAGTCCGGTGACCACTTTTATCAGCAGGAAGGTAGAGGTACCATGTGGAGACAGTGACCTCTACGCGTTCCTGACAGATATGAATAACTTGCGTACGGTACTTCCTTCCGGTTCAGTCACAGACTGGGAAGCCACTGAAGAGAGGTGCAGTTTCGAAACTGACAGGGCAGGACGAATCACCGTGACACGGGCAGAAGCATTGCCTCATTCGGAGATATCCTATGAGGCAGAGTCGTTCCTCACCGGCAGGGTAAAGGTGAGGATCACCATCGGATTCATCAGCGCGATGAGATCAGCGGTTCGTCTTGACACCGGGCTGGAGATGAACCCCCTGATGAGGATGCTCATTGGTGATTCGGCAGGACGATACCTTGACATGCTGATGGACATCATAGAGTCATACGACGGTTATGACATGATCAGAGGATATAATCAATCTCCCTGAAAGCATATAGCCGGCTGGTGCCGTCCCGTCTCCTGACGGAGAGCATGCCGTCAGCCATAACTCTCTCTATCATCCCTTCAAACTCGCCGTTGTCATCTGAATAGCGGTGCCATTCTCCGGCCCGGTAGAGGAGCTGCTGGTATTCATTTTCCAGCACGGCAGTTTCTCCACTGCTGACCATCGCGTACCTCCTGTCAAGGGCAGCCATCATTTCCTCTTTCACAGCCTTGAGATTATGGGTGGTGCCTGTAACCTGCTTCAGTGAGACAGGATTTGGTGCACCGCTCCTGAAGACAATCTGGTTTACATTGAGTCCGATGCCCGCTACACTGCTGCTGAGAGTCTCGCCCATGATACTGTTCTCGATCAGAATGCCTGCAATTTTGTCATTATTCACATAGATGTCATTGGGCCACTTGATGCTCGCATTCTTCGTATATTTCGATACCACGTCGTGAACTGCCAGCGCGACCATCCTTGAAATGATGAACTGATCAGCCGGCCGGACCATGACCGGGTAAAGTATTACACTCATAATCAAATTCTTGCCTGACTCACTCTCCCAGCTGTTGCCAGGCTGTCCCCTGCCGCTCTCCTGGTATGAAGCGGTTATCACTGTACCTTCGGCAGGAGCCTGCTCTTTCAGCATGGCAGCTGCAATTGAGTTCGTGGATGACACTTTCCTGAAGTGCCTGACATATGTACCTACTATCATGACAATCATCTGACAAAGGGGTGCTTTTCTGACGGAAAGCGGCAGTAATAACCGTTCTGAGCAAATTGGCACCCAAATTGTGAAAAGAACTAAAGGCGGACCAAAATACGGATAAATGTTTGTAATTTTGCATCTGCTTACAGAACTGTTTATAACTGAAAAGATTATTGATGGGAAAAGGCAGGAAGGAGTCCACCGGGGTGACCGACAGCATTGTCAGGGGTCTGCTGGAGAAAAAGGGTGAGAAGGTGGCTCTGATAGATCTGAGGAATATTGAAAACAGGATTTGTGACTGGTTCGTTATCAGTCACGCCGCCTCAACCAGACTGGTTGATTCACTTGTATGGTCAGTGGAGGATGTGGTCAGGAGAGAGACAGGGGTAAAGCCCTGCCGCATTGAGGGCAGGGAAAACTGCATCTGGGTATTGCTTGACTACGGTGACATTCTGGTGCATATCTTCCAGAAGCCTTACAGGGACTTTTATGACCTCGAGTCGTTATGGGCTGACGGCCGCATAACGTTTATCGATGACAACATGGAAAAGAAAGGATGATTTATTTATGGCAGAAAGCAATACTCCCAAGTCAGGCAAGAATGAAAAGAGTAGCGGCAAGTCATGGTTTAATTCCAGCTGGCTGTTCGCGATTCTGTTGCTGACATTCATCGTTTTCCAGGTCCTCAGTTCCGGCAAGTATACCCGGAAGGCGGGCCAGAGGGAGATAGAGGAGATGATCATGCACCATGACATCGAGAAGGTGATCATAGTCAACGAGGAACAGGCGGAGATATATCTCTTCCCTGACTCCCTCAAGAGCGGTCGTTATCCTGATTTTGCGGAGCAACGGAATTTCGGACTGCAGCCGCCCAAGCCACATTACTATCATACCATAGGCACTGTTGAGCTTTTTCAGAAGTTTTTTGATGAGGCACAGGAGAAGGCCGGTTATACGGAAGATCAGCGCATATATCCTGAATATCAGAAAAGGAAGGACTACCTGGGAACGTTCCTTGGGTTCATGCTTCCGATCATTCTGATAGCCGCTATCTGGATCTATTTCATACGCCGCATGTCTTCCGGTGCCGGTGGCGGTGCCGGTGGCATCTTCAGTGTCGGGAAATCAAAAGCCCAGATATTTGACAAGGATACCCATATCAAGATCAACTTCAATGACGTGGCAGGCCTTGAGGAGGCCAAGACAGAGGTTATGGAGATAGTTGATTTTCTCAAGAATCCGAAAAAATACACCTCTCTGGGTGGCAAGATACCCAAGGGAGCTTTGCTTATCGGTCCTCCAGGAACGGGAAAAACATTGCTGGCCAAGGCTGTTGCCGGTGAAGCCAACGTTCCTTTCTTCTCCATTTCAGGGTCTGACTTCGTGGAGATGTTTGTGGGTGTGGGTGCCTCGAGGGTAAGGGACCTGTTCAAGCAGGCCAAGGAGAAGGCTCCCTGTATTGTCTTCATTGATGAGATTGATGCTGTAGGGCGTGCCCGTGGCCGTAACCCCAATTTCGGCGCCAATGATGAGCGGGAGAATACCCTTAACCAGCTGCTTACCGAGATGGACGGGTTTGGTACCAACAGCGGAGTGATTATCCTTGCAGCCACCAACAGAGCTGATATCCTTGACAAGGCTCTGCTCAGGGCAGGCCGTTTCGACCGGCAGATACACGTGGAGCTTCCTGACCTGAATGAACGTGAGGCAATTTTCAAGGTGCACATCCGCCCGATCAAACTTGAGGATGGGTTTGACATCTCCTTCCTGGCCAAGCAGACTCCGGGATTCTCAGGGGCTGACATTGCCAACGTGTGCAATGAGGCTGCGCTTATTGCCGCGAGGAAGAACAAGAGTGTGGTTCAAAAGCAGGATTTCCTTGATGCCATTGACCGTATCATCGGAGGGTTGGAGAGAAAGAACAAAATCATCTCCATGGAGGAGAAGAGGACCATTGCCTACCATGAGGCCGGTCATGCAACTGTCAGCTGGCTTCTCGAACATGCCAGCCCGTTGCTCAAGGTGACCATCATCCCAAGGGGCAAGGCGCTGGGCGCAGCGTGGTATCTGCCAGAGGAGAGGTCTATCTCAACGCGTGAACACATACTTGACGAACTGGCCTATGCCCTTGGCGGAAGAGCCGCTGAGGAGCTGGTCATTGGAAAGAAATCAACCGGTGCACTGAGTGACCTGGAGAAGGTTACCAAGCAGGCATATGCCATGGTGGCCTACTTCGGCATGTCTGATGAGGTGGGTAATATCAGTTTCTATGACTCCTCCGGCCAGAATGAGTACGGCTTTACCAAACCGTACAGTGAGAGGACAGCCGAGCTGATTGACAGAGAGGCAAGGAAAATTGTCGAGGATTCATATCTGAAGGCTAAAGAGATCATCTCGGCCAATTTAGACGGGTTGACACAGCTTGCCGAGCTGTTGCTTGAGAAGGAGGTCATCTTCAGTGAGGATCTTGAGCGTATCTTCGGCAAGCGCCGTGGTGACAAGAAGACTGAGGATGCCGCCGCGGAGGATGCCGCTGCAGACTCATCTGCACAAGAGAGCGGAGCTACCGGATCACCGGCCCGGGAGGCTGCAGACTCATCTGCACAAGAGGGCGGAGCTACCGGATCACCGGCCCGGGAAGCTGAAACCACTGCTGAGT
>Ga0302246_1000120_pt1 | contig 78178 bp, 82 predicted proteins | sample AAG_UR_Trp_MG_FD_193533 | JGI IMG/M metagenome (GOLD analysis project Ga0302246, IMG submission 193533) | Enriched activated sludge microbial communities from anaerobic digester in WTTP, New Holstein, Wisconsin, United States - AAG_UR_Trp | ecosystem: Engineered > Bioreactor > Anaerobic >... | reverse complement strand
TGCTTGAGCACTTCATATTCAGGTCTTGCCATGGACAGCTCCTTGTCTTGCCGTGTTTGCCATTTGGGTGAGCATATGAAAACAGCGTTTTTATGCAATGTCTGAAAATAAATGTTTTCGGACATAGCACGACTTTTCTTGACAAAACGTAAAAAATCGAAAAGCATTTATCGCAGTAACTGCACTGCGGAGGAAACATGAAAATCAAAACCGGCTTTGGTTCTCACTTTATGATAGATGAGAAACTTCCTGTTAAAGATCGATGTTTCCGTTTTCTCGAAGGTCTCCCAAGAGATCTACGCATTGCTTGCCTTGACCAGCTTCGTACGCTCTGGACGCATACCTCGACAGCCATTGAAGGCAATACGCTGACCCTCGGAGAAACCTCATTTCTCCTTAATGAGGGGCTTACCGTCTCTGGTAAAACACTCCGTGAACATATCGAAGTATACGGACACGGGGCAACCATTGAAGAACTCTACGATCTTGTCGAAGACAGACACCCCATTTCCCGTGAGGTTCTCTTCAGTCTCCACCGCATCGTGATGGCAAATTCGGCTGTGGTTGATGTCTATGCCCCCGTTGGGACGTGGAAGGTCGACCATAATGGCACAAACGTCATGGACTCATCCGGAAACCCGACCTACCTGGAATACAGTGCCCCACGCGACGTTCCATATCTCATGGAGCAGTGGATTACGTGGTTCAATCAGATAGAGGAGAGAGATCTTACTGAACAGATGGCGGCGCGGGTGTATGCGCATTGCCATATGGCTTTTGTCAGGATCCATCCTTTTGCAGACGGTAACGGGAGAATGGCACGGCTCGTGTCAAACATCCCCCTCCTGAAGCATGGCCTTCCCCCCGTGGTCATCGCCAAAGAGGCACGGCAAGAGTACATCTCGCTCCTGGCCAGCTACGAGCTTGCGGTTGGCGTACCAAGCCTTGCAAACTCCCACCTGCTCCCGTCACCGGAGCTTCTGGAACCCTTCGTCGAATTCTGTGCAAGGCAATGGCGGTCTTCTTCTTTGCGTATCGTTCAGCAATTTGTCGACCGTTCCGCAGCACGTAGGCAGGCCGACACCCACGATGAGGGCCCTCGCCTTGGTTAGTGAGCTGCCTGTCGAGCAGTATTTCACGCCTCCAGATAGGAGACGTATTGCCGCTGTCACCGAGGAATCCTCAGGCGGGCGTATTTCCGACATACTCTCGGCGTCCACTGGGCTGTCTCCCACGGAACAGGCCATTGCTGCCCACATGGTCTCGTTGCGACGAGGTTCGCCCGGGACCGTCCGGGTTTACCTGCCCACCCTTCTCGCCTTCTTCCGCTTCGCAGAGACCCCGGTCACCCATATACGGGTCTGGCATATCGAAGACTGGCTCAACTCGCTGGAACAAGCCGCCTACAAACCCGCGACCATCGCCACGAAGCTTGCCTGCATCAAGTCGTTCTTCGGATACCTGTGGAAATGCGGCCTGCTGCCCCTGAACCCGGCAGCACCCGTGAAGGGCCCCAAACACATCGAAGGGCATCACGGCGACCGGGTCTTGCTGGCTGACGAAGTGACACAACTGCTTGGCTACACCAGGCAGCATGCCCCTGCACGGGATCACCTCATGTGCCGGCTACTCTTTGCTGCAGGCGCCCGTGCGACTGAAGTGGTATCGCTCCGGTGGGGCGACCTGAAGCGAGACGCCCGGGGGCGCTGGTATGCGACGGTCATGGGCAAGGGGCGCAAGACACGGCACCTGCATATCCCAAAAGACCTTGCGGCTGACCTCTTAGTCTGGAAAGGAGCCCTGTATAGAATCGAACCTCACCAACCTGCGCCCGGCCTTGATGCGGTTCCGTTATTTCCCAATCGCAGGGTGCTCACCAAGCCAATAACGGTGAAAACGGCTTACCGGATCGTAGCAAAATGGGGTGAAGCCGCCCTCGGACGAAAAATTTCACCCCACTGGTTGCGACACACCTTCGCAACCCACTCCCGCCTAGCAGGTGCCACGCTGGAACAGATTCGCGTGGCGCTAGGCCATGAATCCATCCAGACCACCATCCGGTACGAGCACTCGCCCCATCTGACGGAGCCTGCTGGCGAGATTCTCGAAAGGAAAGGTATCGGTACCCACGGGCCATCTCATTAAGGCAGGGCCCAAAAAATGGACTTTCCTCTGGACTCTTTAGGGGAGGAACGAAAGGCAACGATTGGGAATGTAGGAAGATTCGTTGAAGAGCGTTGAGGGGGGCTAGCAGATCTCACATCCGCAAAAAAGTCTGTTTAAAGAAGAGCATCCTGTTTATGGCTCTTGGAACAACCAACATGTTCCACGACAAATGACACACGTTTTCCCGTCAAATTCACCAGTTCCATGACAATACTGACATTCAAACCAAGTATTTGGTCGCAATTCGCTTTTAACACGCTCTCCGCAACTGGGACATCGCCTATTAATCATTTTATCGTCGTAAAATGCATTGCATCTTGTACATCTAGCCCAAGGTTGCGGCTTGCCTGCCATAGAGTATCCTTTTTACGCGGAAATGTAGTTTCCAAAAGCAAGGCCCCAAATCAACTCGGGGCCTTGCAATTTAAGCAACCTTTTTGGCAGTAAAGGGCACTTCAAGGGGTAGGCCGACAATTGTAGCAGTGCCCTGCATCACGTTGTCGCCTAGCTTAGCCCGCATCTCCAGGGTGAACTGCTTAAGGCCACCAAGGGCCGGATCGGTCTCACCGGAATAATGAGTTCCTTGGATCGTGGACATAAGCGTCCCGTCAATCATCTCGAAAGTGCCAGAATAGTAGTACCAGCTATTCCCTCCAGTAAGTCTCGAACCGTGAATGGTCCCGATCATGGAGAAATTTTGGCCACCCAAGACGTACCTGAAAGTCCAAAGCCCATCGGGGTTCATATGCCCTCCTTTCAGTCTACCTTCTTCTTGCGGCTTTTGCTCGTTGTAGCATCCGGCGCGGTGGTATCTGTGTAGTAGCTCATCAGCCCCATGGGGGCTCCCTCCGCGTAGGCATCCTCATCAACGATGAGCAAGTAACGCCGCAGTCCTTCACACCCTAGCCGCTCAATCATCTGCTTGACCGTTATGACCAGGCGCTGAGTCGGTTGGCTCAACCGCGTCATATCGCCTTGCCTGAGCCATGAGTAGCCAGAGTACGGCCCCTTTCCAAGGATAACGCCAATCCTGCCGATATGAATGGGGTGGCTACTCTTACGCTTCTGGCGCTTAAACAAAGCTTGCATCAACTCATTGGCTCTGGCCTGCTCAAACTGACTTAAAGGCCTCAATGGAAAGTCATCGTCTGTAAAAGGCATAAATTCATCCAGACGAGCCTGCAAGGATCTTGAAAACGCCAAACCCTTCTTAAGGACCTCTAGCGTGCTGTAATCCTCTGGTCTTTTCAAAGCCTCTTCAAACCACCTAACGATTTCAGCAGGGCTAGGCTCGCGCCCTGCGTTCGGCGCGGCACCAGGAGCAGCGACTTGCGCGATTAAATCAATCAGCCTGGACGGGGAGTTTTCTTCAGGGACTCCAATGACAAACTGAGGATAATTCAGAAGCAACCGGATCAGGAGTGCTGTTTCCTTGCTCTGAACAGGCTCGTTCGAACGGTCTGCCAACAAGGCTCCCCGTCCTCGAGAGGGACCAAATAAGTACAGACATTTTTTGTAGTCCAAACCTAATAATTCTCGCAGTGCCTGCAAGTCTCCACTCGTCATCCGTCGTCCAGCTGTGTTACTCTGCACCCGGCACCCCTTTTGCATTTTTCTAGCTACCATGTTAAACAATCATTTGACATGCAGCAAGCTTACGATGTAGGCGCACATCCCGCGTTCCGCCTTTGAGCCATTCACAGGAATGATCCATGGAGCTATCTTTCTCCACTTTTTTGAGCATCCCGCCGAGCACCAGCCATGATGAATTGCCATCCATACGCTCGGTGCCGTTCACTCGTGGCCAAGGGCCTAATGGCCGGCTAACGGGGGTGTTCGGCATCAAGGACACATTGGCCCTTATGCAAGAAGCACGGCGGGCCGCCTACATGATTAGCGACATCCAGATCGTGCGAGTGGACTTGAGCTTGACTGTTCGCGACGTACCCACATCGCAGCTTTGGCTTAAGGCGCTTCCGGACACCGACTACCTCCATATCCCACGTGCTCGTCTCGATCTGATTCAACACATATGCGATCGGCTCAATCTCAAAGAATCACGCCCAGATCATCTCTCACAGGCCATCAACGTAAAACCAGAACTTCTGAATACCTTATGGGCACTTCCCGAGTTCGCGCACATCAAATGCTTCGTCTGGGCTTCCGCATGGAGCGTTACCGAAGCCCCCGCTCCTGGCCTCAGACTCTGCGCCTCGGTTCGAAATATTGAAGATATTGATTCCGTCAAGATCTGGAATTATCCAGATGCACATCCTGGTTTCGACGTTTAGCGCTTTGAGCCCAAAAGTTGGGCTAAGATCTCCATTCGCGATGCCACGCGTGATTGAAAACTTTCTTCATGCTTGCATTTAATGCCTTCTAGCGAAACGCCTACCGCATCATTCTTCTCAACCTCAAATTCATCCCCCCAGACAGCCACCTCCTGATCGCAGACATCCAAACTGTCGTACGCGATCAGAAGCATGTAATCGCCTTCTCCGGCTTTGTAGCCCACCCAGATTCTCCGGTCGGAAGATTCCAACAAAGAGAACCCCTTCGTTAAAAAATCCTGTAAGCGTGGCCACGCTTGCAGCGAACGAAGGGGGACACAGTCCATGACCGACTAGGATTGAGCAGGAGCCGCGGATGGCTCAAAATCTGTTATAGGGGCTTTATGACCGACAGCACGGGGAATAGGCCGCTGCAGCGCCCCGTCGACAACCGCTTCAAGCTGCCGAAAAACACTCTGGTGGCCCAGACTCACACCAGAACTAATGCCTAACGCTCTGCACACGGCATGTAAAAAATCATGCAAAACCGCCAGTACCCCGTCAAACCACCGGTCTTGACCGTATTTGCCCCGGTTAATCGCAAAAAACTCTTCTGCTAGAAGTCGCCGCCGTTTTTTGGGAGAAAGCCCGTCAAAGATTCCCTCATAGGCACCTCCTGGCTCAGCTAGGGCGTCAATTTCGGACTGGTGGGCGACATAAAGCGCATCAAGGGCCATGGCGACTTTATGGGCTGCCGTATCGACATCTCCACCCAGACGGTCTCCTAACAATCGAGTGTACCGCGCCAATCCCAAATGCCGTAATTCGTGCGAAAGGGTTTCCTGCAACAAACTCGACGTTGTGAGGTTTTCAGCGACCAAATAGACTACGCCGTCAGCCCTATCGTATAGGCCGGGCGAGCCCTCCGAGTCAGTCACAGACATGTGGGCGTAAAGCCCCCAAGGGAGATCCTGGACTCTGTTGACGACCCGCAGAGCAGCTAGTGTATCTGGAGAAAAAATGGGCTTGAGTTTTTGCTCCAGCAAGCCCTGTAAGCGCGTTGCACTATCCATGCGCACATCTGGCCTCGAGAAGAAGCTGGCCTAGCGGTTCTGGCCTCCAGTAGTAGCCTTGGCCCCAGCAAGCTCCCAGACTTTGAGCCAATTCAAGATCATTAGGCGTTTCAATCCACTCGATACATGTTGAGATTCCTAGCTCGGAAAACATCGCGATGTACAATCTCAACACCTGCTCCACATGTTCGCACGAGCGACAAGCTTGAAAGAAAGGTCCGTCGATCTTTATTACATCAATCACATCAGGGTTCCCGTTCCTCAGGAGGGCCACCAAACGAGTCATAGCATCCTCGCCTGCCCCCATATCATCCAAGGCTATTTTGAAACCACAATCACGGGCAATTGAGACTAGATAATCTCCAGCTTCATCAACTTCGATTCTCCCAACTTGTTGATCCCGTCTTTCAGTCCACTCCACCATGATTGGATATGAAGCCAACTTGCCAAACGAATCCCGGATTGTAGAATCGAGCAAATGTATAGTATCGACGTTCACTGCGACCATCTCAAAAGAAGACTCACTCAACGCTTCTTCCACAAGCAGTGGCAACACCTGATACCATTTACGCCACTCCACTACAGAGTTTGGCAGGCTTGGCCCTGGTGTCGCGCCAAAAAGTAGTTCTGCCCAAGCTATTTGTTGCTTCTCTAAATGGATAATGGGTTCTAGGCGGTAAGACGGCAGCATCACTTTTTCCCTCGTTTAGCTTTTAAACTCGCTTCAAAGGGGTCTCCTGGCCGTCCTTCAACGTCTTTCCGGATTGGGTGCGCTTTGTTTTCACACACCCAGAAAAAGCAGCCTGCCTTTTTGGAGCTCTCCAGCCTTCGCATATTCTTCCCGCATCCCGGCTCAGGACATGGAATCATAGGTCCAGTGACCACTGCTGGTTCCCGCTTTTTACCTGGCCGCCCATTGTCATCCGGGTAGTAGGCGTTCGATCCGTTGTGTCCTGCCTTATTGAAACAGGCCCAGTACGCTCCACTTTTTTTACTCGACATGAGTTGTAGCGCCTGCCCGCATTCGGGACAGAGCGTCGGAGGCTTTGCGCCTGGGAATTTGACCAACTCTGTTTGCTGAAGCAGGGAACGCACAAGGCGCTCCTGCTCCGACATGAAGGCTTCAAACGCAATATCGCCCGACGCCATCTTGGATAGCAGTGCCTCCCATATCGCAGTCGTCTGCACGTCCTTCAAAGGTAGAGGTACAGCGTTGACCAGCATTCGTCCCAACGCTGTCGACACGAGCTGCTTTCCCTTGCGTGAAAGAAATCCTCTCCCCTTGAGCGTCTCGATAATGCCAGCTTGAGTCGCGGAAGTTCCGATGCCCTTCGCGTCTTTAAGATACTTCTTCATGCGCGGATCGGTGACGAAGCGATCCACGTGCTGCATGGCGTCGAGCAACGTGCCCTCAGTGTAACGAGCTGGAGGTGTAGTCTTCTTGGCCTCATATTCTGCTTTCAGGCATTCAATGGGATCTCCTTTGGCCATTCCAGCGGGAAGCAACAAATCTTTGGTTTCGTCATCGGCCGTGAAGATGCCGCGCCAGCCGAGATCCACAACAGAGCGACCGGAGGCCTTCCATACGTTCCCGCCAAGATCCACGACGACGGTATGAGCCATGTATTGATAGGGAGGATAAAACTGGCAGATATAACCCTCGGCAATCAAGGCATAGATCCGTTCTTCATCGGGCTTCAGGCCTGAGGGTTTCACCCCAGTTGGTATGATGCCGTGGTGGGCTTCAACTTTGGCAGAATTCCATGCTCCGGAGCGAAGTTCATGATTTGCATTCTCTGCGCCCCTACATCCTGCCTCAGCTAATGATTTGAGAAGTTCTTCAGCGTCTGCAAACTGCTCTTCTTTCAGGTAGGGGCAGTCTGTTCGTGGATAGGAAGTGAATTGCCGCTCATACAAACTCTGAGCAATGTCCAGTGTCGCCTGCGCACTTAATCCATACTGGCTATCCGCAGCCGCCTGGAGGGATCCGAGAGTGTGAGGCAACGGCGGTTCCTTCTTCTGGAGCTTACTCTCCATGGAGGTGACAACACCTGACCTCCCCGTAGCTGCGTCAACAATCTCTTTCGCCACCTTCTCACTCACAAGGCGATTGTCGCTATCCAACCCCTCCATGGTTTCTTGTGGATACCATTTGGCCTTGAACTCTCCATTTTTGTGTGCTGCTTGAATGTACGGAATGAAGAAATCTCTTGGAACAAAGCGCTCGATTTCTTCGTCACGCATCACAACGATATGGAGCACTGGAGTCTGGACCCTACCCACCGACAAGACTTGTCCACTAGGAATCACGCCTTGACTTCGCCCTATGAGTGTCAGCGCCCGAGTGAGGTTCAACCCAACCAACCAATCTGAGCGACTGCGGGCTAGTGCTGCATGGCTCAGGTTCACATAGTTTGCATTGTCACTCATGCTGGCCAGCGCCTTGCGGATACTTTTTTCGTCTGTAGAGTTAAGCCATAGCCTGAGAGTATGGCCTTTCCACGCCAAATGTTGCAGCAACTCATCCACGATAAGCTGCCCCTCACGCTCGGGGTCGCCAAAGTTCACGACTGTTGAAGCTTGGCGCAGCAGTTCGCGAATCACCTTCACCTGCCCCTTGGCATCCTTCCGAGCTTCCATTTTCCACGTGTTGGGAATAATAGGAAGACTTTCCCGACGCCAGATCTTCAGCTCTGGATCATAGCCTTCAGGGGGCACAGCTTCTAGCAGGTGGCCAAAGCACCAGGTAACGGCATCATCTCCAACTGCAATGTATCCCTCTTTGGGAACGGGCCGTCCCAGTATAGCTGCAAGGGCCCTCCCCATGGAGGGTTTTTCAGCGATAAACACACGATTCATGTACGGACTCCGTCAAGTTAAGCCCCTCCAACCAGCACGGGTCTGGGAGCTGGCAATGAAGGACTTGGAACTCCCCAAGGTCATCAGGGGCTGTAATGTGGGCCGCAGAATGGGCGTCAGCACGCAACTGGAGGGATGCTGAAATCTTCGTGGGATGCTTTATCAACACATCTCGGAGCAAATTAGGTTCGAGTTGGCGATAATCCCGGTCTTCTTCTGACCCTTTCAGGTACAGCCAATCGTTTATTATTTCGCAACAAGCATGTATGGAAAAAGGCCAATCTTCTGTAGCATTTAGCCATTCCATCGCACTGGCTTGATGATCGCCGCTCTGCGACGTTAAATCCCTAGCGGTTTGGCCAATAATCGCGCAGGCCACTCTCGCCAAAGCGGCGATTAGAGCCCGCTTATCATCGCGTGGAGTATGTGTGATCATTGTAGCATCCCGTTTTCCGTATTGTTCCCATCACGCAAACTTCTGATTAGTAACGTATTTAGATCTCGTGCTTCACGAACTTCTATGTTGAGTTTCCTTGCAACAACTTCTATTGGATTGTTGTGCAGATATAATTCACGCCATAGACACGATGCGAGACTGGCCTTTTCTGAATGTAGACCGGCTTTTTCGAGAAGTGCTCGCACCACTTCCTCATCAATTTCCACTCCCCCATCCTTAAAAAGAGGTTTGTGCGACCAGGCACTCTTCCTCATGGCTTTCGCCATGAAGTGGCCATGTATCCTTATGTGGGAACCATGATGGAGTGGGCTGCTTTCCGGCCACGACATCAAGCACGACTTCAAGCATCGACGACGCTTCAACTGCGGCAGCAAAAAGCGTCTTTGAGTCATTCTTCAGACTATTCTTCCAGTGCTCGATGTAGGCTGCATGCTCAGTCAAATCGAAGGGCAAACCAAAGGCCTTTCCGACCAAAAGGCTAAAGGTTTCAGCGCGTAGCTCTTCAAATGCGTAATGTTCGGGATCAGACCGCCCGATCAGGCCGCGGTCAGCACGCGAGGCGGCTCCGGTCCAGTGGTAGAATTCGTGAGCCTTCGTGGCATAGTATTGCTCTGCCAAATCAAAAGAGGCCTTAGGAGGGAGCTGGATGTGATCCGACAGGGGGCTGTAGTAGGCGCGGTTGCCGCCATGTCGGCAAACGGCACCGCTGGCAGCAACAAAGATTTCGACAGGATTGGTGTCTTGATCATCCCATGCCTGAATGGAGTCGGAGGGCGACAAAGCAGGCAACCCGTCGATCTGCTCCGCGTTGAACACCGTATACGGCCTGAAGAAAACCAATTTCCTAGAAGATGGTTGGGGATCAACAAATGCAAGATCTGGCGTAACAAGTTCATCTGGATCCCGTTCTTCTGGAGCGTCTTCTACCTCTTTGACCATGGGTCTTAGCAGCGTGATGCCACGTTCTCCTTTCCGCACGTGAACATCAGGTCCAAAGGACTCACACTGCTTGAAGGTCAAGTAGCGAGGGTCTCCGTATCCTCGCACGAATCCTTGAATCATGAGAAGCAAGGCATTGCCTCGAGTATAACGATGCCCGGTAACGGGGTTGTAGGGTGGCTGGTCTGTACCTGGAACATCCTTCCAAGGCTTGACCCATCCTTGCCCGTTCAGTTCCTCCATTTGGCTTATGAGCTGCACCATGCTCTCTTGTACAAGGGCATCAAACTTATCCCGAGAACGAACAAGGTCGTCTGCCGAAGCGGACACTGGGTTACGCTTCTTCATCCGCATCGCTGTGCCCCTCATCGTCGGTCTCCGTTATGGGCCAGCCCAAACGCCGTGCCTCATCCAGATCAATTCCTCCAATCAGTTCTTCTGTTTCGCAGGTCATGACGGCTCCTTTTTTTTAAGCTTCACAATCGCCTTTTTTTGAAATATTGTAGTTAAAATATCACAAACGATATGGCAAGGGAAGCGAGACGATATGGCATTCCTCACATTCGCAGCGACCTTAGAGGCTCTGGCGTTTTTCCGACGCATGGAAGTCGCAGGAGAAGGCCGAATAATCACCAAGGCCCCGAACATCATCCGATGTCGCCTCTCAGACGCCTTTGCCCGGGAACGGTTTCACTTCGGATATGATGAGGACGGCTCTACGTGCTTCTATTATTCAGACACTTTGCAGTGGGTAGGAGTCATGCCCTGGACTGGTGTGTACTCGAACACCAACAGAACAATACTGGCATTGGCGTGCAGGGCTGAAATCAATGCTGCTGAATTACCGATCAAAAGCAAGATCTCCACCGGCGTGGGACTCTGCCTTGACCTTCCCTGCAATCCGTGCCTGTTCAGACAAGTCATTGAAGACGAAATCTGTCTGGCGAGCTTTAGAGTAGTGAACGGTGTAATTACCCCAAGCCACCGTATTGACAAAAGGATTCCTGTAGTCCTTTAAAAAGGAGTCACCATGGAAAGCGCTATGGACATGCCTCGCATCTCCTTGCAAGGGACCCCGGTCCTTTCCGGCCTTTCCCCTGCCCCCGTGCTCGATTCTCTCGTTGAGTCTCTCTCCAGTCCGACAGGAGAGGGACTCCTGACAGCCCTCCACAGTACCTCTGTGCTGCTGGACATCAGAGAGTTGGCTACTGGACTGGCTACGGGCAAGCTCAGCAACGTTGCACAGGGTCTGCTGGGTTTGACTGACGAGTTGCAAGACCTTCTGGAACTCAGGAACCAGCCCTCGCTGGATTCCACTCTGGAAGCGGCCCCGGAGATCTCCCTCTCCATGTAACCCAATCGCCCCCGCCCGCACCCTCTCCCCCCCTGGGTGCGGATGAACTAGGCCCCGGCTGTGCCGGGGCCTTTTCTTGTGCTACGCCGTCTGACTGGGGCTTTCGTCAAGGTCGTCACTCCAATCGACTCCGGCAGGATCCGCGTCTAAAGACTCTCCTTCAATCTCTAGCGTCTTCCGTGACTCCAGTTCTATCTCTGCCAAGATCTCTCGATGCCTTGTCCGTAACGTAATCAACTCTTCGTCGACGTCGCATTTACTTTCGGCTTCCGCCAACGCATCAGCGATTTGCACTTCAGTGGATTCTTCATCTCTCTTTAGCTTTGCCACGGTCGCTTCGTAATCCTGAAAAAACTTCTCCACGGAACTAGCATTCTCCCGATGAATCTGGGCGCCTACGGGGCCAATAACCCAATCCTTCTTGTCCGGCAGTATCTTGAGAGTGACTGGCTGGCCGGCACAACTCATGCCCTTGATGACCCGTAAACCTTGGGTCTCCACAATTTTCCGTAGAAGTTTGACAAGTCCGTCTCTGGAGCCTTTGAACGTTGAGGAATGCCCATAGTTCGACAAGTCAAATCTCCAGACCTTGGAGGATTCTGCCGGGGCCAACGAGGCATACACATGCAGCTGCTTTTGTATCTCGTCCCGCCGTCCCCGGAAAATCGCAGCGAGACGCCTCGCCCCATGAACCTTGTCGAGATGGGCACGAGCACGCATCTCAAGCTTCGCAATACCCTGCTCTACTTCCAACTTTTCACGCACCAACTGGTTGTTGGATGTGATAGCCGCTGTTTCAGCGAATGTGGGATCGACCTCCAGCGTCAGCTCACGGATTCCAGGATCCCCCTTCAGGACCCTAAAGAACAACTCAGCCTTGTGCTTCAGGACGTGCCACATGAACGTATCGAAGGTGTCCTGGACCGTGTAAATATATCTGCGAATTTTGGTGTTTATATTACCAAAACGCTCCGCGCGACCGCCTCTTTGTTCGATGTCCGTCGCCCTCCACGGGGGGTCCATATCATGGATGGCCACAATGCGTTCTTGAACGTTCGTTCCCTCACCCATTTTGGCTGTGCTGCCGATCAGAACTCTGATGCTCCCTGAGCGAACCTTCCGAAACAATTCCCCTTTATCCGTGTCCGTTTTCGCCTCATGAATGAAGGCCACTTCCTTTTCCGGGATTCCATACTTTGCAAAAGTCTTTCTCAGTTCGCCATATATCCCCTGCGATTTTGGCTTCGGGGTCCCCAAATCACAAAACACCAACTGGGTTCCTCGAATCTCCTGCGACGCAGTATACTCGGCAAAAACACGTCGTGCGCATTCTTCTATCTTGCCTTCGGGATCCTGCGGGAGGTCTGGTCTCAGAAGCCTAGTATCCAGCGACAGCCGACGTCCCTCAGAGATGATCTTTAGCAGGTTGTCTTCTCGTGGATCGACTCGCTGGATTTGCATGCGCTCAACTCGCTTGGCCAAGCCTCTCATCAACTTTATTTGATTCGTCGACATAGGGAGAGCGACGTTGATACGCTCACACTCCGGACGGATGATTCCAGCGTCGGTTGCAGTCACCACATCCATCGTCTGGCGCAGCATGCGCATCAGCTCGGGGATGTTGACCAGACCGAACCTCGTCCTTTGTCTCCAGCCGGAACCACTAGGAGCCGGTTCAAACGCAGTGATTGGGGTAAGGAACGTGGCAGCCCATGCACTTGGAGAACCAACCTGGGCTTGGTCCAGAACCTGTGGCTGCAGGTATGTTTGCAGATTGTATATTTCCAAGACGTTATTGCTTACGGGAGTGCCACTTGCAAAATGAACGCCTCGCACACCGTATTGGGCGTACAGCCATCGCGTTTTTATATAGAGATCCCAAGCTCGCTTTGAACCTTCAATTCCCCCCTGAACTTCACCAGGGGCCTCAATCGCCAAATTTTTAAAATTGTGGGATTCGTCGACAAGGAGTGCATCCATCCCCAATTCGGCGACCGTCAGCCCTTCCTCTTTAGGTAGAGCCTGCATAGCCTTGATCTTGGCTTCCAGTCTTTTGACTTTGCTCTCCATCCGCTTCGCAGTCAGTCTGCGACCAGTGGTCTCTTTAGATTCCAGCAACGCCAATCTGTACGCCGTTAATTCGTCACAAAGCTGTTGCAACTCAAATTCACGCGGAACAGGAATCTTGTGGAGTAACGAGTGGGAAAGTAGGACTAGGTCCCAGTTATTGTTTGCACATCGACCTAAAAAGCGACTTCGATTTTCGCCTTTAAGATCGTCTTTGCTTACTGCCAAAATTCTTGCCGCTGGATAAAGTTGGCGGGCCTCCCGCTCTGCTTGCTCCAACATGTGGTTGGGGACACACCAAAACGGCTTTGACCACATTCCGAGTCGTTTTCCTTCCAAGATGGTGGCGACCTGGACAAGGGTTTTCCCGCACCCGACCTCATGATTAAAAAGAGTATTCTCTTGCAAAGCCCGCCACACCGCGTTTCTCTGGGCTGCTCGTGGCGTCAAGGCCATGCTCATCCCAGGGAACGTCAAATGAGATCCATCGTATTTGGGAGGGACATAACTGTTATACCGGTCATTATACTCGCGCAGGAGCCGTTCAGCGCGTTCCTCATCTTCCCATAGAAAAGCGCGGAACTTTGCCTGAATGGCGTCCAGCTTCTCCAATGCAGCAGCAGTCTCCTGAGTGTTAAGTACTCTTGACACCGAATCTCCCAGTTGGATTTCATCATACACTGAAAGAGATTCGTGGTTTAAGGCGCGTGCCAGAATATCAAAGAAGTCGCGGCGTCTTGTCCCATATGTAAGAGAAGCGGCTGGCTGAATCCGCAAAGCTCGTTCTACTTTCAACGCCCAACGGCTTTCCAGCGTATCATACTCAATCGTAAACCCTCTTTTCTCATACCAAGTTAACCCCATCAAATCGGTGACGAAGTCTGTCACGTCGCTCGCAGACACCCACGGGGCACCAAGGCGAACATAGATTTCAGATGGCTGAAGATCTTGGGGCTGAATGGCCCGTAGAGCCTCCACATTACGCTCATAAAGGCTGTCCAAAGCCGCTGCACGTTCAGCTTCAACCAGCTTCTCGCGCACGTTGCCGGACAAATACTTGGCGGCTATTTCCCACGATGCACTTGTGGGGTCAGGAAAAATCAATCCTGCTGCGTGCAAATGGTTTTCAACCTCTGCCTGAGGTCGCCCACAAAGGCCCGCAATCTCGTCCATGATTGGCTTGCCATGGCGATTAAGGCTCACGGCGAGAGCTTCTTCCGGCGATTCTACAGACTCAACCCGTTGAGGTGGGGCTATGACTCGCTGATGAAATATATCAGCTTTACCAAGCACCTTTTGCTTTTCGACGTCGAAGACTTCCAGAGCCATCAGGCGCCCACAAGCTGGATCGCCAACAAGTAAACGACGCGTTCGGCGTAGGTTTAGCGGCCCGTGCTTCCCGAAAAACCTATCATATGCTTCATTGAGAGCCGCCCGGTACTCTTCAAGCTCATCATCAGAGCGATCCTCAACTTCGGCCCGAAATACCTGATCCAACGCCTCGCGAACTCTGATAGCATCAGATAGAATCTCAAGGTCTCGTCCCCTGAAGCCCGTTTCAACTGCGTCAATGCGGGACGGCAACACCCTATAAATCTTACCCTCCCGAAGAATCAGTGAACCCTCGGGCAATTCCGCATCGATCTGGACGTTGTGCTTCTCCCCTTCTACTTCAGCACGGTTATAGGGCTTTGCGGGAAATGGATTTTTCCAATCAGCAAACAATGAAGAGACTCCACCTTCCAAGGCGACTGCAATCGGTGCGATCGCCTTGACGCCTGTAACGATTCGACCCTGCGCTCCTCGTGTCTCCTCCAAATCTCCCAAAACCAACTCAGGGTGTTCAACAAAGACATTATTCAGCTGTATGGTCCCACGCGCCTCCTCCCCCTTCCAGGACGCAGGCACTTCGACCTCTGCTGTTTCAGTCCAGGCTGGCCACCCCTCACTTGCCAACTTCGGTGCTCGGCGTTTCACAAAAAAAAGCACATCGGTCACAGTTCTTGTGCCAGCCTGTGCTTCATGAGCCGTTGTGGGCAAACGCAGTGCTCCAACAAGCTCCCCACGCTCGGCCATCAGGCGACGAGCTTTAGGATTTGTTCGATCAAGGGTGTAACTTGAGGTTATGACACTCACGATTCCGCCAGGTTTCGCAAGATCAAGGCTCTTAACAATGAAATGATCGTGGATGCTTAACCCGTAACGCGCATATTCCTTCTCATAGATTTTATAGTCTCCAAACGGAACATTGCCGATCACCAAGTCAAAGAATCCCTTGGGAAAACGGCAGTCCTCGAATCCTTGAATGCGAATGTCTGCGTCGGGATATATCGCTCGAGCCAGTTCGCCGCTTAGAAGATCCTTTTCGACCCCATGAAATCGGCAAGCAGGCACCAAGTCCGCTGGGCAGAGTCCAAAAAAACTACCAACCCCCATAGCGGGCTCTAGTACACGACCTCCCGAGAATCCCATTTTCTTGACGGCATCCCACATGGCCCTGATGATGGCTGGACCGGTGTAGTGTGCATTGTTGATGCTGCTCCGAGCAGCTTCCCACTCCTCCTCAGTTATTGCAGCCTTCAATTCGCTACTCGCCCTATCAGCCCATCCTCGCGCTGTTGCCGCGTCGGGCCATTCATCCTGGTCTTGTTTCCAGGGGTCGAATGGCCCCGGCAATCCACCCCAACCGTTGTAGCGAGCCAGCTTCGTTCGATCCGCATCATTCGCCTCGCGCCCACTGCGGCGCAAGTCTTGTAAGCATCGGATAGCCGTCAGGTTTTCTTCAAACCGTGTTCGCGGTGCAAATCCCCCCTCTCGCTCCAAAAAATCCTCAATGAAGAAATGACGAGGATTGTAGTCGGTCGTCTGGAGGGCTTCGCCAGTATCCTCTATTCCCTCTAGCTCTCCCTCTCCGGCACTAAGGGCCTCATCAACTCCTCCACTACCATCCGCTCCGCTTCCATCCGCGCCATTTCTTCGGCCTGCAAAATCTCCTGGTAGCTGCTCCCCGCCTTGTTGCGAGCGTCCCTCGCCAGCAGGCTCGTCAACTCGCTGACCCTTTCTTCCGCCTTCTCCTGCAACTCCAGAAGGAACGGCACCAGGCTCTTCTCCTGCTCCATCCTCTGCAGCAGAATCGGGTTCCAGTCTGCCAGGGTTCTGTGCCCCATTGCCGCGTATCGGCCTATCATCTCCGGTGAGGGATCCGCGTCCATCGGATGCAGGGTAATGCTCGTCATTTGAAGCCTCCTCTGTTTGGGTCAATGTAATACGTACCGCACCGGGAAGTTGTGCCAAAAATGAGGCTGTCCCATAAGTCATTTTTGCGGAGTACCCCCACGGGAACGCCTTGAAACCTGCATTCACAAGTTCTTGCGCGATCGAGGAGGACTCCTTCATGCCAGCTATTCGCGTAAGCACGAAGATGTGGAAGTTGCCGCTTACGTGCAGCCTGTGATCAAGATTGAATCCGGCAGCTGAGAGATCAAGCCACTTGCGCTGGTTATCCATAGTAAGCCTCTAGTGCCAAAGGAAACAGAAAACCGGGCCGGGAAAATCCCGGCCCGGCATGGGCCGTAGCCGCTGTAGGGGCTACATGCCCGGGGAGGTATCGTAATCGGCGGTCGTAGCCTCTTCTATGTCAGATTCGGTTGCCTGAGTTGTCTGTGCCGGAGCTGCAACCGATGAGTCCTGAGCGTACTCGTACTGGGGGCTGTACTCCAGCTGCCCCAACAGAACGGGATCAACGCCAGGGCCGTAGGGATCGGTGACGAACAACGCATTGATGAACTCGTTGCTCGTTCCACCGAACTTCATGAAGACGTCTTTGCAGACCAGATCGGTTTCACCGTTTTCCTGCTCGATCATGAAGAATGAAGCGTTCGCCTGAAAAGCACCAAGTTGGCTGTGGCCATTTTCGGTGATCAGCGCCTTCGATGAGACACTGATCAATTCAATGGGTACGATGTCCAATGAGCAACCAGGATGCTGTCGCACCATGGCACCGGCCTCACGCGCAATGACCCCGGCGATTTCGTCAGGATCCATGTGGCGATTTTCCTGTTGGTTGTAGTATTTCGCCTTCTGGGCGTAGTCGACAACCCGGCCCTCGTGATCAAGCACCCGGATCATAAATCCTGGGCGAGTTGCATTCTGCGCCACATCTACGAGGCCCTCACGAACATCTTCAGCCGTCATCCCCCTGACGTATTTGGCGGGATCATTCTCGTAGACGTAGACCGTTCCACGTGCGCTCCCCTCCTGGCCGAACATCCGCAGCATAGCCGTGGGAGAATGACCGACGTACTTGTCCACTTCGTTGGTGTTGTATCCCAAGACGTTGATCCAAGTGGTGATGTACGCCCCATCTCCACGCTCCATCGGCTGGAACGCCCCTTTGCATGAAATCAGCCCGCCAGGCTCAAGCTTGTACTGGTCGCGTTTGACCTTGAAACCGTCGCGGAGCGCTTCGACACTCAGCCGCTTCTGGTTGGATGCCGCCTTGCCGATCGTGGACAAGAATATGGTCACATCCTTTCCGGTTCTGACGTCGCTTCCGACGATGCCAGCAGCACCGTCCTTTTCGATGTAGCCCTTAACGCGCACCGGGAGATTCACCGATGAACTGGTTCTTGCGGGCCTGGCAATCTTCGTAAGCTTCACAAGCAACTCCTTTCCGGGCTCTCCCGGTTGTTTTAATTTTTCTAGCTACAAAAATTGAAAATAGTCAACACAAGAAAAAGTACTCTAGTCAGCCCATAACGCCCTGAACTCTTCTCTCTTCAGCGCTCCAATCTTTCGATGAACACCACGGTCGCCCACCCATAGTGCCGCCGGAACAACAGGGTTCTGGGGATTGACGCTGATAGATTCCAGCAGCGATGAATTCTCTAGAACCTGCTGCCTTGCCGAATGTCCTCCCCCAAGAAGAGAGGCTGCCGCTTCAACATCGACCTCCCGAAAGCCTACCGGCAGCCACCTGATTGTCAGCATCTCAGCATATTGGGCTTCATACTCGTCAGCCATCTCTTTGAAGCGCCGACAATAGGTACATGCCGGTGATGTGAATACCACCAGTTCGCGAGGGCCTCGGCCCTGCTTCAGGGCGCCATTGGCCTTGCGTGCGCGTGTAAAAACCTCTTCCAGAGGTTCCGGTGATCCTGCCTGTCTCTGAGGAGACGTATACGCCTGAAGAGCGTCCATAGGATGCATAGCTTCTTGAGTCTTTGCTGCAACCGCAGTCAGGTCCTGACCAGTGGAGTCGTACAGATGCCCAACAAGCAAATGATCCTGCACCCGCCAAGCAACCATACTCTTGGCCGTTGGGCTTTTGGCTCGAATGACAACACCTTTCAATCTTGTTCCAGGTTGATCAAACGTTCGAACCACCATCGCAGTGCCCGCAGATGCATTTTCCACCATGATAGAGGAACAATCCGAATTGAATCGTTCAGGTTGCGCAAGATACCAACCAGTTCCGAAGCCTACGGCAAATACGGTTATCAGCATGCCCGCTTGTACTACGCGATGCATTTTCTAGTCCTCGTTGTTAACTGTGCTATCAATCTTTTCCTTTCAGCGTTGCCAAAACCAGATTGCTACAGACTGTGGATCTTCTCCACCTCTGACTCGGCGTGAAGCATTAAGGGCTTTCTCCAATGTTTTCAAATCTACAATCCCTTCCAACGTTAGCCCATTGACGACAAAGGTCGGAGTGCTACTGATACCATGAGCACTTGCAATATCTTCGTTGAGCACAACTTTGGCAGCAGCAATGTCCTTAAGCAAGGTATCGGCATCGATTTCAGATCTTCCGGCAATCCATTGTTCTGCTTGAGCTGTAGTTTGACCGGCATGCGTCAGCGCCCAGTCATGAAATGCCCAAGCTGTCTCGGGGTTCTGCCTTCCAAGCGCCTCAAAGAACAACGCCAAGCGAATTGACTGAGGAGCCCTCGGCAAGTGTCGCACGACCACGCGTAACTGTGGATGTTCTTTGATGAATTCTTTTGTGATAAGATTTGCATCCCCACAGTAGGCGCACAGGTAATCTGTGTAGAGTACCACTGTATCTTCTGCGTGATCCGGACTTGCACCTCGTGATAAGCGCGTTTCCAACGTACTAGACATCCCCGTGGATGCTTGCAGTTGAGCCGCGGTTTCGGCAATGCGTCTCCTTTGCAACTCCTCCTCATGCGCTTGCTCTACGATCTCCAAGAGCTGTTGGCGGGCCGCCTGCCCATGACTGTCGGTTCTGGTTAGGGCCTCGTAAGCAGACGGACAGACCCGATTCTCTGGTCGCTCCCAGTATGTGCCCACCAAAGCCCCGATCGCTACCCCCACCACAACACCGGACGCAAACCGTACTAGCTTCATGTTTTCCTTTTTTTAATTAGAAAAATTCAAATTAATAGCAAAAAGCCTAGCCCGCGCTACGCTCACACGCAGCGCGGGCGCAGCGCACCATGGCCTCAGCGTCCATATCACCATCAGCGATCAGCTCCAACGCTGCACGGGCACTCATCAAGCGCTTTTCGAGAGAAGCCTCACTCTCTGCCTTGCTTCGCCGACGCGGTCTGACCTTCAAGTCGGGGAACAGAACGAGTGCCAATCGAAACGCCGTCTCGAAGCTCGTAGACTTTTGCTTTCCAGCCGCAATTTTACTGACCGTCCAGAAGCTAACCCCTGCCTCATATGCAATCGTGTGCAGGCGCTCAGAAGGCGTCTCTCGAAGCGTCTCGAAAATACGTATCTGCAATCCTTCATCTATGCGCAATGTCGTTTTTTTATGGTCATTCATGCACGCTTAAATCCCGAAAAGACACGGCTATGTCAAGATAATATTCTCGACTTTTGGCGTGACTATAAGCAAAACTTTAATCCTTGACGCCAATCATATTTTGAGTTTAAGTACGTACAAAAATCGAAAATTATTGCAGGCCACAAAAAAGAGCCCGACGCTCGAAAAATCCCGCTCGTGGCACTCAAAAAAACGGTGAAGAGAACCACAACCAAGCAAGGATGCACACAGGCTACCAAGGGGTGGCAAAGCACGTAGCAGTAACACCAAAGAACCACGTTACTGCGACATGGGAAAAATGTCGCAGTAACGTGGGGAGCGACACAAAAACCAAGGCCACCCAATTACGTCACGTGCATCACAAAAAAGCGCCGGTTCTCGAAGCATCACGCGTGCGCACTCCAATCCCGGACGGCAGTCCAAAACGTCCGGCCAAACGAGAATCTCATGAGCCTCACTGACGAACAGTCCGCCATCATCCAAGCATCGTTTGGCGAAGTCATGTGTGTGACTGCCTACGCGGGGTCAGGGAAAACCTACACCTTGCAGCAATTCGCAAAGGAACGCCCCGCGCAACGCATGCTCTATCTGGCCTTCAACAAGGCCATGGCCACCGAGGCAGCAGAGAAATTCGCACGGACGAGGGTAGAAGCACGCACGGTACACTCTCTCGCGTACAAGGCCTTCGGACACCGCTTCGGCAACAAGTTAGGAGATCTCAAGGCGCATGACGTGGAGGACCTCGTCATGCCATTGCGTCCCGTTAATCACATCTCGATGGGCGCCATTCTGCTTGAATGGCTCGGCAGCTACATGTCCAGCGCTGATGAGACCCCGCGCTCGCACATTGTCAGGCGACACGCAGATGTCGAGGAGGCCCTCGCTCCGCAGAGAGTCACCCTAGACGAATTCGGGCGGGCCCTGGAGCGACTCTGGTCAGACATCCTTGAAGGGAGTCGTCCAGTGCCCCACAACGCGTACCTCAAGCTGTATCAGCTCGACACACCCCAGTTGCCCTACGACTACATCCTGGTCGACGAGGCGCAAGACGTCACCGACGCCATGATCAACATCGTCCTGAAGCAACGGGCCAAGAAAATCTTCATCGGCGACCCCTACCAACAGATCTACGCATGGAACGGAGCAGTCAACGCGCTCCAGAAGCTGGGCCACCTCGGCTACCCCACCCTGTATCTCTCCCGCTCCTTCAGGTGCCCTCAGCCAATCGCAGACATCGCAAACCAGTACCTGCGCCTGCTCGGAGCCACTAAGGACTTCAAAGGTACCGATGTAGCCCTACGCGATCCTACAAGGGCATTCCTCGCTCGTTGCAACGCCACCATCTTCGACTTCGCAGCAGAACACTACAAAGACGAAGTGTTCTACTATCTTGGAGGTTTTGCCGGCTACGAATTCAAGATCCTCCTCGACATGGCAGCATTGCAACAAGGCAAGATGGAGCAAATCCATGACGGATTTGTGCGGCGTTTCGCCACCTTTGAGGAATTCGAAGGACACGTCGAGGAGTCCAAGGACGCTCAAATGCGAGCCAGAGCGAAAATCGCTCGACGCTATCGCTCGCGGGTAAGCCCCATCTATTTCGAACTCGAAAGCCGTCAATCATCACGAGAGCAGGCCACCATCACTCTCTCAACTGCGCACAAGGCTAAGGGGCAAGAATTCGGCCACATCACGCTCGCGGATGACTTCCTGAACATTCCCGCCCTGCTGACGGAGATCGAAGCAGGAAGCCCCATTGAAATACGTAAGGAGGAACTCAACCTGCTCTACGTGACCCTCACTCGGACCAAAGGCGGCCTCTCCGCAAATCCGGACATTATCCTAACGGACCACCACATCCGCCAATTTCGCGAGCATGTAGCCAGCGGCAACATCACCCTCATCGAATAACGAAGGAGGCAACATTGCAGCCCTCGAAAAGCACCGTCAAACAGCTCGGCATCGTAGCGATCTGTAGCGAATGTGAAGCTGTCTACACTGGGAAAAAGCTCACCATGAATACGATCCTACCGTGTGGCCATAAGCCCAAAGGGTTCATGGAGCCGTCATTGATTGGCAGCAACCTGCGTGACGCGCAGCTGCTGGCGTGGGCCTACGAACACGCACCTGAGGCCTTCAGGATGCTCATGGAGAGTCTGGAGGAGGCAGGGGGAGCCTTCGAGATCGAGTGTACCGGTCAAGAACGCCTCCGGCTGCCGGACTACGTGATTGAAACTGAACCCGCTTGCCGAGTGTGTGGCTGCACCGAGAGTCGGGCATGCCTAGGAGGTTGCTGGTGGGTTGAAGACGACCTGTGCTCCACCTGCCACACTGCCATACGGAAGGGCACTCTTACTGAGGCACAGTTCGAGTCACTGACCACCGAAGAACGCATCATCTACATGGCGCGCGCCAAAAGGGTGAGTGTCACTCACATCACTAGGTACATCAGGGGGAAATTCGTTTCACGCTACATGCCGAGGATTCGGAGCTTTAACTGGAGCTGCAGCGAACGCTTTGTCTCTTTTGTCGATTGGCGAACGCCAGAGCGTGCCCGCCGTGCAGGGGAGCGCATGCTCTCAGAATGGCAACGCCTCTCTGAAGAACAAAGGTCCCGTCATGCCTGACTTAAAATTTCAACTCGGAGAACAGGTGACGTGGATCACGAAGGGAAATGGCACCGAGATCCAAAGGACAGGTATCGTCGTGCTCATCATTCCTAGGGGCATCCTGCCAATGCCAACGGTTCGTAGTTTTTGCAAACGCAATGGCCTTCGCACACCCGAACTGGGTGGTAGTCGCCAGCATGAAAGCTACATCATCGCAGTTCCCGGGGAGACCATCAGGCATAAGCCTCGCCTCTTCTGGCCCAGACTGACCGAACTGCGTCTTGGGCTCCCAGACCACAAAGACGCTGAGATCGAGCGTAAGCCTTCCGAACAGGAACCTTTGCAAAGCGTGTAGCTTGGAGCTTATCTATGCTATTTTATGAAGAAATTCGCCACTTCCATATGTTCTGCGGCGCAGGCGGCGCAGCTCGTGGCTTTAACAAAGGATCTGCGCGTGTTGGGAATATGCAGGCCAAATTTCGCTGCATCGGTGGAGTCGACGTGGATCCTGGTTCCGTTAGAGATTTCGAACGACTGAGTGGTGTCCCAGGCACGACAATGGATCTCTTCGACCGAGATCAATATAAAGCATTTCATGGCTGCGAGCCTCCTCAAGACTGGCGAGAGGCTTTGCCCGACGATATCAGGCGTGCAGCCAGCTATGAACATCCACACATCATTTTTCTGTCTCCTCCCTGCAAAGGATTCAGCGGTCTTCTCAGCGAAACTAAAAGTCGGACCGAAAAATATTTGGCTCTCAACAGGCTAACCCTGCGAGGCATATGGTTGATGCTCGAAGCCTATGCTGATGATCCTGTAGAACTCATTGTTCTTGAAAATGTTCCCCGAATTGCAAACAGAGGCAGGGCCTTGCTTGACCAGATCAGCACGCTGCTTCGACGCTACGGTTATGCAGTTGCAGAGACGACCCATGATTGCGGTGAGCTTGGCGGCCTTGCACAGAGCCGCAAGCGTTTTCTACTCGTCGCCAGACACATAGAGAAGGTTCCGGCATTCCTCTACGAACCATTACGTCGCCCACTGCGTGCGGTGGGCGACGTGCTCGGTCGCTTACCATTACCTGGTTCGCCAACGGCTGGTCCCATGCACCGAATTCCCGCTCTACAATGGAAAACGTGGCTCCGCCTCGCTTTCGTTGAGGCTGGCAGCGACTGGCGTTCACTCAATCGCTTAAACGTCAAAGACGGCATCCTAGCCGACTATGGGATTATCCCCGAATCGGCATGGCAAGATGGAGCTCTTGGGGTACTAGAATGGGATGGACCGGCGGGGACTGTCACAAGCAAAGCTGGGGTTACCAATGGTCGTTTTTCCGTGGCAGATCCTAGAGTGCATAGAGAAATGCGCAGAGACGCACTTGGCGTATTGGACTTTGAGCAACCGTCCGGCGTAATCACTTCTCGGGGCTACCCATTAAACGGGTGTTTTGCCGTGGCCGACCCCCGTTTTAGAGGACATGCATATGGTCAGTATGGTGTGCGTCACTTCGACAGGCCCATGGGGACTGTTAGTGGACAGGCGGCACCCGGAGGTGGCCCGTACGCTCTCGCTGATCCACGGATTCCGGCCAACGAGCATAGGCTCTACCGAGTTGTCTCTTGGGAACAGAAATCAGCACAGGTCCCCAATTGCCCCGGCGACGATCATCGCGTGGGTACGCCCCAAAGTCTCCCGGAGCCCACGACAAACGTCGTGGCTGTGATCCGCGCTCAGGATGGCACATGGCACCGCCCCTTTACGACCTTGGAGCTAGCTGCCCTTCAATCCCTCTTTGACCCTGAAGAGCAATTCGAGTTGGATGGCCTGTCTGACGCCGCATGGCGCGAACGCATCGGAAACGCAGTACCTCCAGATGCCGCCAGGGCCATCGCGAACGTCATGGGCGAAGTTCTTCTGCTGACATGGACCGGCGAAACCTTTGCTATGGGCTCCACACCAATCTGGGTTCGCCCCATTGCTGCGGCCCTCATGGTGGCTCAAGAGTGATTGGTCGAGAATGGACTTGTTCAGGCCGGATTTGGCACGGACATGGCGACCAGGCTCTTCCATCGTACCTCTTGCGCTCGCACTCATGTTCTTCACGCGCAAGTCCTCCATCACAAGCTCCGCGTGGGTATTGCAGAGCCTGGTCGAATTCTTGTGCAGGAAGTCCTTCCGCGCATCGGCAATGCGAGCCTGGATGCGGGCGATGCGAAGACGCGCCCGCTCCCGGCGACGACTGCCCCTGAGGGTGCGTGCATATTTGCGTTGCGCCCGGGACAGCAGCGTCTCCAGCCGCCGGAAGCTGTTCAAAGGTTCAACGAAGGTGCCGTCCGAGAGCGTGGCGAATCGAGTGACACCCATGTCCATACCAGCCACCGAAGTGGATGGATGGATCGGATCCGGCACCTCAGCCTTGCAGCAAACGGCCATGTACCATTTGCCAGCCCGCTCGAAGATCGTGATGTTGCGCGGGGTGCCTACCATCGCGCGAGATTTGAAGAAACCTACCCATCCGATCTTCGGAAGCTTCACTCGGCGTCCGTCGAAGGCGAAGCCCGTCGGGAACCGGAAGGACTCACGGCAGCGGCCACGCTTCTTGAAGCGCGGCGCACCAGCACCTTCCGCAACACACTTCTTCCATGCTCCATCGAGGTCACGCAGCGTCTGCTGGAGCGTACAGGAAGGCGCTTCATAGAGCCACGGAAAGGGGTCACGCTTCCAATGGGTGAGGAAAGAGGACATCTCCACGTAAAAGATGGGTGGTTGTCCTTCCGCGTGTGCCCGTTTCTGGAGGGCGAGGGCCGTGTTCCACACGAAGCGGTTGCACCCGGCGATGCGCCGGAGCAACGCCGCCTGCCCCGCCTTCGGCTTGAGCCGGTACACATAGCCCTTGATCTGCTCCATGGCCTACAGGTCCTGAAGGATCTGCTGGAACGCCTCAGGCTCTGGTGTGGTGAGTTGTTCGTGCAGCAACCTCCCCTGGTACATGCCGAACAGGAACCAGAACAGCCGGGCGACCGGACGGGCAAGGCGGTAGCTCGATGGGGCCTGACTGAGGACCACGTGCAAACGTTCAAGGGATGGGCAGCAGCCGACGAGATCCACGTCGGCAAGCCAGTCGCTTTCGTGGGCAGTAGCGCCCGGCCCGTCTCCCTCGCTCAGGCTCGAAGAGATCCGGTTGAAGAAGCCGAAGAACTGGCCACGCAGGGAATCCATTGTGAGGGGACGTTGGGATGCGTCCAGAGCCTCAAGGCCGCCTTCGGCATCGATGCGTCGGAAAAAGGAGATCGCAATGTGGGAGAGGTGGAACGTGTAGTCGGCAGGATGATGCCCGCAGCGCATGAACCGGAGGAACGCCATGGCCATCTCCTCCCCGGTATCGAAGCCGGCTGCGTAGCCGCAAGCGGCGGCCAGGGTCCAGTCGGGAGTGGGAGAGGTACGTGGGTCACCGACGAATGGCAGGTCCGCATAGCGGGTGGGGACGGAGGCGGGGGCGCGTTCCATTACGGAACCTCCTTATGGCAGAGTGTTGAATTGCCCCCTTCTGCAAAGAAGAAGGCCGGGAGCTTCAACACCGCCCATAAGTGCGGCCCACACGCTTTCCCCTTGCGGGTATTGTATGGCGCATGGACTCCCGGCCAAAGATGACTGGATGCAATACCGCTGCCTGAAAAGGATGCACCACGGGCAGGGCATAAAAAAGCCACGTCTGACGGGCGCGGTTAGTCCGCTTATGGTTCGGCTGTTGAAGGCCGTGCGGGTACAACGCCATAAAACCGGCAAAGCGTCAAGTGGGAAGACTCTTTCGAACAACGAGAGGAAACTTTGAGGCGGCGCTTCCTCCCCCACCTGAAGGCTGGGGTTTCCGCGCCGAGGTTTGATGAACAAAGTGATGCTGATCGGAAGATTGGGGCGCGATCCCGAATTGCGGTATGCCCAGAACGGAACCCCCGTTGCCAACCTGCGTATCGCCACCGATGAATCCTATGTCGACCGTGAGGGGAACAAGGTCGAGCGTGTCGAATGGCACACCGTCGTCGTGTTCCAGCGTGCTGCCGAAAACTGCGCGAACTATCTAGGCAAGGGGAGCCTGGTCTTTGTTGAAGGGAGCCTGCAAACCCGGAAGTGGCAAGATCAGCAAGGGCATGATCGGTATAGCACCGACATCAAAGCCCAACGCGTGCAATTCCTTGATCGACGCAGCGACACAGCGCAACAGCCAGGAGATGACGCCACCCCCAGACATGCAGCTGGCCAAGGAGCGCGGCAACAGAACCGTGGCTCTGCCCTGGACAACCAAGCCTATGCCGACGACCTCGGCCCGGCTTTTCCTTCAGAGGGAAGTGGGATGGACGATATTCCGTTCTGACCTTTCTAAAATTCAATAACCCAAGGATGATAAAGAAAAAAACAGCGCGAGCCTAAGGCCCGCGCTGTTTTTTTTCAAAAACGCTGATTTGCCAGGCTGGCTCAGCGGGGCCTTTTTAGATTCTGCTGCCTCTGGCAGAGAACATTGAAAAACTAGCCCATCACATTGGAAAGTCAATCTTGATTTGACTGTATTTCGGGAATTATCTAGGGGTCTCCAAAACTACAAAAAGTGATATATTCTTGACTTTTTGAACAAGACAAAGATAAAAGTTAAAAATATAGCACATCAAAGGGGCAGAATATGGACTCCTTCGAGATTGGCAATGCTATCAAAACCGCCCGAAAGACACAAAAAATAACCCAGGCAACCCTCGCCGAACTGGCAGGCGTGTCCCGCGAAACCCTAATCCGGCTCGAAAAGGGAACCATCCATGATCTGGGGTTCAGAAAACTGATGCGCGTCCTTGAGGCCCTGGGTCTTGAGCTGCATATCCGTCCAGAAGGTTATCTGCCTGTTCTGGGCGACGATCTGGAGACCTACCATGCTTGACGTCTGGGCCAGCAACTCCCTGAGTGGTCGACTCAACAGGCAAGGCCAGTGGGAGTGCTCTTTTACCTATCAGCCTACTGCTCGCCACGAGGACGCCATATCCGTCATGATGCCTGTCAGGCCTGAAAGCTGGCTGCATCATGGGCTCCACCCCATTTTTGAACAGAACCTCCCCGAAGGCGCCCTGCGCCTCTGGTTCGATACCGTCGTGGCAAAAACCCTGCCCCACTACGACGACCTAGAGTTACTCCGCATCACAGGACGATCGCAGATAGGACGCCTGCGGTACTCGGCGCACGGCTCCCCTCTTCCGGAGCAACAAGACGAGGTCCCCGCCGTCAGCCTAGAGGACATCTTGCGTGCCAAAGGCACGGAGGATCTCTTCGAAGAGCTGATGCACATGTATGCCCTCCATTCAGGGCTGTCCGGCGCCCAACCAAAAGTCATGGTTCGAGTTGAGGACTCGCACACGGCTGACGCTGGCCCCGCACGTCTGACACTCAAAATGCCCACCCACATCGTCAAGACATGGAAGCCAGACGAATTTCCAGAACTGGCTCTCAACGAGTCTTTATGTATGTTGGCGGCAGAACGTGCAGGTCTCCCGGTGGCCGAAACGACCCTTTCGGATGACCGCCGCCTTCTCGTCGTCACGAGATTCGACCGCAACCCTGATGGAAGTTTCAAGGGGTTCGAAGACTGCTGTGTCCTTCACAACAAATCGGCAAAGCAAAAATACACCGGCTCGTATGAGCAAGTCGCAAAGGTGTTGCGCACGTATACCCTACCCACAGACAGACGGCAGACTCTCAGACAGCTATTTTCGATGGTCGCCTTGTCAGTGGCCATTAGAAATGGTGACGCACATCTCAAGAACTTTGGGATACTTTACGACTCGCCAGCACCACGGCAAGGCGCGATTGCGCCAGTCTTCGACCTGGTCACGACGACCCCGTATCTCCCACAAGATGCAATGGCGCTGACCTTGGCCGGCACAAAGCGCTGGCCAGGACGTAAGGCCTTGGAGGATTTTGGACGGATTGCGTGCAGCCTGAGTGCCGACGAGGTTCGAACCTGTCTTGAGAACGTCGAGCAAGGTGTTTCCGAAACTATGGAAGAGTTGAAAGCGTGGGCCCAGGAAGAACCCGCTTTCCGGCAGGTTGGACGAGCCATGCGTGCCGCATGGGAGGCAGGACTTCAAGATTTGGCCCTGACTTCAAAACAGGGCCAGGCAGCGGATACAACGCCTTCGCCTTGAGATACTCGACCCCTTAGGGCCTGCCAACCGATTTTGATTGAGAACTCGTATTATACAGAAAGAAACAGCTAGATGAGTATATGTTACCGGCAACAAAAAATTTTGCAAAATATTGGGAAAGAAGATGCGTAAAACTCTGAATAAAGAAGACATCAGGAATTGGATAATAGAGCTTGATGAGCAATATGAAAGAGAGTCTATCCCACTTAGCGAAAGACCACTTAAGACATTCGTTGAAATTTCCTATAGGATATTTGAGTTCAAAAAAGAACACTCAATAGATAACAACATACTTTTAGAGAGTCGTGAATGCGTTGTATTAAACCTATCAAGCGTTGAACACGAAATGGTACATGCGTGGTATGTTCAAAAGTACGGGGAAAGTGCTTTTATTCTTGAAGAAGAAAAAATGCCGTATTTAGTAGGCAATGAGATATGGCCCATGACATTTCATTGTTTATATATGGAACCACCACGTGTTCCAATGGATTGTATCTTCGGTAACATCCCGGGCGATGTGAAAAAAAAGATAACTGATGAATTCGAAAAGTACGTTTATTTTTGGAGTGATGCTATCGATTTTGCATATAGATGCCGTACCGCTACAAAACAAATGACTGTGCAAGAAGCAGCTTGTATGCTCACATCTGGCATACGATATTTTAGAAATGCCTCGACTGGACTCTTCGAAGTCCCATTTAACACTTCAATACCTCAAAATGCAATCTTGTCTATTGAAATGATGTTTAAAGCATATTTTTTAGAAAGCAAAATTTTAACAGAAGAAATACTCAAAAAAAAATTTGGACACAAAATTATTTCTCTTTTAGCTGAGTATATTCGTATTAATCCAACAAGTGAATTAGTTCGCGTTCAAAATAGCCTCCATATGTTTCCTAATGTAAACGCCAGGTATACCTTAGGCAATCGACCCAACGCAGAAACTTGGGAAATTTACAGGATAACAACTTTTATTGTTGCATCTATTCTTAGAAATTTGACTAGCCAATCATGTAGAGATGGTGTTGAAAAAGAGTTTCCTGCTTTTAAATGTAAAGAGTTTTAGCTAGTAATATTTATATTACATTTTCTGCTAAAAGGTTGCTTTCGCTTTAAACGGAGTTGCATTGCTGCTGGTCTGCAAGATTTCTTCGTACAGCCTCGTCAACTGGCACTGGAGGGTTTTGAACTGGTGCCGCGTGAAGTCGATGGGTTCTCTCTTACGCAGTGCACTGCGAAGAATGCCCGCCAGCTCTCTCCCTCATTCGCCACATCTTCCAGATCCCCTTGCAGGCGGTCCAACCCAGAGACCACGGCAAAGGCGTCCTGATAAGGGGTTCCCCTGTGCGCGTTCATCCTGCCGCCTCCACAGGAGTTGTGGTTTCAGGACGAGCGGATGCCGTGGTCCCCTCATGACCAGCTTGCGCGAACGGCGAACTGTAAACCTCCCCAAGTTAGTGCCATCCAAAAGTAGAGACTTCCTTGGGTGAATTTTTCATGAGGAACTCTGCCGGGGTCAAATGGCGCAGAACTCCATCCATCAGGAGAACTCAGCACCGCAGCATGTCATCGCCTCTACTCCTCTAATATGTGATACTTACGGCAAATCTCCATGTACTTTTTGTAGGCTTGGGGAAAAAGTACACGCATGATTTCTTCACCTTCGCGTGCAGGGAAAAATTGAGACCCCTTTCCCAAGGTAGTGAGGCTCTTCCAAGCTTCCTTCTTTTTCCATTTCACGGTCTTCTCTTCGGGCATTTTTTTCTCTGGATTATCCTCAACCATGTTTTCATAGGCACTAAGGGCACAACATAAAATAAAAAAAACACTTTTCTGCGTATAACTATAGACCTGTTTAAACAACTGCAAATTACTATCGAAGTGCCACCCATATGGCACCCCCGTCTTGGCAGACATGAGGAGGTTTACATATTCAACTGGGGTCAAGGGGCCAATTCGCGATGGGAGACCTTCAAAAATGGCCGAGAGAAGATTCGAGCCTTCGGTCTTATCCATTTCTCGATTCCACTCTCGGTGAATCCTAGCAATGGCTTCTGCTTTGGCCTTGGCCATCCGCTCCAAAGCCTCTTCTTGAGCCTTCCTCGCTAGCCGATCTTTTAACTCCTCATGCACGCGAGCATAGTTACCGTCGTAATCAAAGTAGTAGGCCTCTTGCTTCGCTTTGTTTCTATGGATCTGCTCAAATGGGATGATCTCTTCTCGGTCAATGTGAATTATCTTGTCACCATCTATTACTGGCTCTGCCCAGATACAACGTAAATGGAAGCGTCCTCTTTCGGTCGAGATTTTCAACGTTTCTCGATCTACGACAAACGCATTGCAGTTATTGATATTGAATACGTCATGTTCCATCATCCTTGCGGTCATTCTCCCGAATTCTTTAAATATCCAGAGAAGAAAGCCACAAGTTCTCTTATAGTGCTCTACCCTTCCAACAATGACATCCAAAAACGTGGTCGAGATTTGAACCTCAATAGCAATCCTCTCTTTCTCTTTAAAACGTGTTTGAATATCTGGCCGACGAATCTTTCCAAGTGTTTCGTCTTTCCAAGAAGTCTCCTCCCATGTGTCTGAAAACGATGAATCTTGCTCTAAACTCTTTTTAACAAGAGTCTTCATATTTTTATGAGCGTCTGATTCCTTTGCTCCATTGTACTTTGCAGCAAGAATTTCGCTTCTTTTTTCCGTTTTATCTGCATTCCTTGGACAGTTATGCGGGTCCATAATATGCGCGAAATATAGAAATTGCCCGTTCTTCATTGTACGAAGGGACAATGGCACTTTGCAAACTGGACATATGAATAATGGTTTTGAGTTAATCTTGCTTTTTACACGTATCCGCAACTTCATTGCCCTACGTGCTTTATTTCCTATTACATGTCTAGATTTTAGGATTTTACCGGATACCACTACCATAACTTCGTCTACGGACAATTCTTTGCAACACAGATTGTGGCTAGAATTAAAGTCAGCAGCAAAACGTGGTTTTATGGTATCAAGCATCATCAGATCCATCTCTTTAATTGATGATCTTTGAACTTTTCTCAAAAAATAGGGCTTGCTGCTGCAAGCCCCACGGTGTTCAATTCCAATTCTATCGCATCTACAAGGGGCAAAAAATGGGTAGTATATTAATCTTCAAGCACTGAAATAAGCCTGCCAGTAACCTCGTCATCCATGAACCGGTCTGGAACCTGCTCGCGAAAAGAAAACTTTCTTGCAGCCAAGTCGAGCATCTTGATCTGCGAGAATAAGACAACCCCTGTGGTTTTAAGACCCGGAGGAAGTGGTATTTCGTCAGGTCGTCCTTTCGCCTGCTTGGTAATCGGAATAGCCCAGGCAAAGCCCATCCTACGATGAAAACCTTCGCTCGTTACAATTAGGGCGGGCCTGTGACACTGTTGCTCATGGCCGACTCCGGGGCCGAAGTCGACCATGATGATGCTTCCTTTTTTGAGCATAAATTCCTCCATTATGTGTTGCACTGTTACCACTCCCGGCCGACAGGATTTCCCCAGTCGAACGCTTCAAACTGGACTCCTTCTTCGCATTTACCAAGAGCCTCTTCCAAAGAATATCGCTTAATTTTCCGCATTTTTTTGATGATAATCGAACCGTCTACGGTGTTTACGGAAACCAGGTCGCCATCTGTTAGACACTGGTCGGCGACGATGTTTTTTGGAAGTCTCAGTGCCAGGCTGTTTCCCCACCTCGACACGGTTACTTCTGTCATTTCAACACCCCTTTGTTTGGTGACTTAAATGATTCGTGATATACATGATATACATTTATCCGTGATTTATGTCAAGAAGCTTTCTGATACTCCTTCCTGCTAGTTGTAGGAAACCAACTTGCTTCAACCGTAAATCACTCGCAAATCCTCTCGTTCTAGTTTTTACGATGCGCCTTCAATGCAGCCCTCATCGCAGCAACAAAACCAGCGCCCTGATCCTTTTCTCCCCGCCGAGCCAGCTCAGGCAAAGAGTCTCGGAGCTGCCTGTACAACTCACTAGTCTCCCCTTCCCGCAACAACTCAGTCAGCTCTGATTCAATCTTCTGCCCCGCCGCATCACGCCTTGCTTGCTGCAGGGCAGCTTCTGCCTCAGCTTCCTTGGCCAGACGGGCGGCTTCATCCGCTGCTCTCTGCGCAGCTGGTGACACATACCCCTTGGGGGCAGCGTAATATCCGTCACGCGCTAATGCCCGGTAAATGTACCCACTGGGATTTGCGACGGTGGCACCATGGCGATCCCGCAGTCCCTCTGGAGCACTGACCGCGAAATCCGCATGATCCAAACTGGCTCGCAGTCCCTTTGCAAAGTCGTCGGTCATCGCTTGCCCCTGGGCAATTAATTGCTGCAACGCCTGTTGAATCTGCCGACAACCAAATCCAATTTGGGCCAGGCCGGGCCAGTACATTTCGAACTCATCCCCGGTGAGATGACGAAGCCATGAAAGTACCGGAGGTTCTTGCTCCTCTCCTTCTTTTTTCAGCTCCTGATAGATAGATTTAGATTCTTCTTTCTTTCTATCTAAGAGGGGATTTGAACAGTCCAATTGGTCTGTCCGTTTGAACTGTTCAATCGGACTGTCCATTTGAACTGCCCTGGTGGTGTGTCCACTCGGTGTGTCCATTCGAACTGTCCATTCGGTGTGTCCATTCGAACTGTTCAAGCTCTTCGGCTGTTCCGCCGTTGATAGGGCTGACGGCAGAGAGATAATGCGAATAGCGAGTCCTTGGACGTTCCCCGGACCATAATACTTTTGGACGTCGATGTAGCCATTCTTGGTAAACTGGCGGATGCAGTTTCGCAGCGATCCATACGCAATCCCCGTGTCATTGCTGATTATTGCATATGTTGTGACGTGATCCCCCATCTTCATGAGGTAGCTCGCCAAATGACGTTGGAGAGGCGTTTTCAGGGGGGTAACCCGTAGACGCGATGGGAGTTCCGTCGGCACGTTTCCATCTGTCCAATCGGACTGTCCAGCCGAACTGTCTATTTGATGTGTCCAGTTGAACTGTCCAACCGGACTGTCCAGTTGAACTGTCTGTTCTTCGTGTTCTTGGCTCGTCCCTGTCTGGATTGAACTGTCCAATTGAACTGTCCGATTGAACTGTCCATGCACAGAGTTGGACTGTCCAATTGAACTGTCCATGTGTCTAGTTGAACTGTCCAATTGGACTGTCCGAGTGTCAGGTTGAACAGTCCAATTGGTCTGTTCATTCGAACTGTCCGTTTGAACTGTTTGACTGGACTGTCCAATTGGACTGTCCGTTCGGACAGACCGTTTGAACTGTCCAATTGAACTGTCCAATTGGACTGTCCGTTCGGACTGTCCATCTGTGGAGCTTTGGGGAAGGGGAGGGGTTTCGAGCGTAGGGGGATTGGCAGAGCCTGGAGGCGTCTCTGGGGTCCCTCCTGTGGCAAAGAGCAGTTCCTCAGGGGTCATGTCATTTTGCATTGACCTGAGGTTTTTAGCCAAAGACTCTGCGAAGCCAAGGCCACGTGGCCGCTTCTTGGGAGTAGGCTTATCTGTTCCTGTTACCGCTTCCATGGGGTCAATCCTTCTTGGCGCCGAGTCCTAACCTTGCGAGCAGCTCTTGCGTGTGTGCCTTGAACGCCTTGCAAACCCCTCCATCGGGGTCGAATTCGCAGATGGTTACACCCTGCATGATGGACTGGTTGACGCGAGTGGAATTTGGGATGCCTGTGGAAAAGATGAGGTTGGCACCATACATGTCGGCAGCAGCCTGCTGGAGGACCTTTGCCGCCTTGGTCCGCCCATCGAACTTGGTGAGGAGATAGCCCAGGACGGACGTCTTATTCTTGATTTCACGGTTAATCGTGCTGATGGCCCTGATCAGGTTCTTTATGCCTGTCAGGGCGTAAGTCGATTCAGACTCGACCACGATGATGACGTGGTCGGCTGTGATCAGCGCGTTTGTCAGCAGCACCCCTTCGAGAGAAGGAGGAGTATCAAAGAGGATGAAGTCGAAGGCGTCTGGGGCGAGTTCGTATGCGTTCAGGATCCCGTAGAACCGTCGAGGCGAAAGGTCGCTGAGTGACGTGATTGCGGCGTAGATATCGAGGTTGTTGGGGATGAAGAAGAGATTCGGGGTTTCTGTGGGCATGGCCAGCTGGGCCAGCGAGCAGGGTTCCTGGTCGCTGGAAAATATGGCCGACATAGTCTGTGAGGGGTCATAAGATTGAGGGTCCTGACCATTACCGAGGGTGAATGTCGCATTACCCTGCGCGTCACAGTCTACGACCAGAACCTTGTAGCCCATCTTGGCAAGCCGGTAGGCGGTGTTGACGACGCACACCGTTTTACCGACGCCTCCTTTGTGATTTGCGTATGCAATTTTGATAGCCATGTTGACTCCTTGAATGAATGATGTAGTGACCCTATTTCAAAGATTGCAGTTGTGCAATAAGTTAAGGGAAACAACAGTGTTTGATTCAGGATTATACACAAAAAAACCGTTTTATTTTAGCTTGTTATTCCTGAAAAAATAATTTGTTTCCCGGAATTTGACATGTACTGTCGGCATAGAGGGACGGCAGGGGGTTTTCGGCGGAACCTCCTGAAAATTCTAGAAAATTGCTTGACATGACCCTATGTAGCTATTTCAGCGTGCTATGAACCTTTCTCAGGGATGCTCCTCGTTTTCCGTTGACATGGGGCGACTGCTAGTTGAAATTGAAACAGCACAGTACCGGGTAGCCTGAGCTACGCAGGAGGAGAATACGATGTCCTACTACAATGACCGCAACGACTATCTTGATGGAGTGGGAACACAGCAGTTGGTTACTGAAATTGGCGCGGCGTTCTCCGAACGCCAACTTCATAACCACTACCTGAAGCAGATCCGGGCGCTGGAAGAGAAGCTGAATGCTGTTAGCCGCCAGCGTGATGAAGCCGTAGCGGGATGGGAGGAGGCTGGGCATCAGCGGGACGCTTGGCGTGATACGATACGTGAATTTGTAGACGTCGAATCTCGGCGTGACGAAGTCTTGAAGGTCTATCGCCACAAGAAAGAACAACGCCTGCGCCATAGCTAGATACCTTCACCGGAAGAGTTGCCACTGAGATTGGCCTTGATTTGACCCTGTTTGTGTTCATTATCCCCCCCGGCAGTTCCACCGGGGGTTTCTTTTAGGCCCTTTGCGCCTGAAGGCTTTGCAAAGCCGCGAGATGTGACTCCCATTAGCCCCTCTGATTTCGAACCAATGGCGCCGAAGATGACACGTGCGCGACTTTCATCACCAGTTTCACCGAGGCTCGGCATACTACCACCAATCCAGCGTATGACCTGATCCGGGAGCCAGGAGATTAGCCCGAACATCTTGTGGCTCATGATGACCATGAGTGAGCAAAGGATGGTGAGCATGGCGAAGATGTGAGCGATGCCCATTACATGATCGGAACCGAGGCTCACGTGGAATATCTGGAAGGTGTAGCCGACAAGGGGACCAAGCCCCTGAATCATGGCAAAGGCCATGAGCATCCCGGCGACCATGAGCGGGGGCCGGAGCAGTATTCCAAGGAGTAGGCCGTAGCCTTGTTGGGCACGCTGACCCGCGATGCCTTCTCCTTCGGGAAGAGAGTGAACCACAATCCAGAGCGGTGCGGCGACGACGGCCTCAACGACGACGATCGTCCAGCCAATCAGCCCGCTAATCCAAAGGATGTAGGGGAGGGCGGGAATGTAGAATGCGAACATGAAGCCCAGAACCAGTAGCGCAAGCGAAGCTGCCCAGAAGCCAGGGGCGAGGAAAGAAAGTGCGGAGAGTAAACTCCCCCCCGCAAGCTTCCCTGCGATACTCGCGCCTGCGCCAATCGCGCTGCTGACGAAGCCTCCACCGAAAGATCCGGCAAGACTAATTGCCAAAATGAGGGCGAGAAAGGCTTCAAACGTTGCGATGATAGTGTGCCCTAGACCGGCAAAAGCAGCGATTATGTCGGTCGAGGCAATGGCACGAGTGAAAGAGTTTACAATGGAGATGGAGAACATCTCGTTGACCTGCTGGCGTAACCAGCCCAGGCCGCTGTCGTCTGCACCTGCCTGGGCTGCACCGATCTGCTCCGCTGCGAGGGCCTTGACGCTTGCATCCAGACCTTCAAACTCCGGCAGCATTCCCCGGGCGAACTTCCGTTCATCAGGTCCGTGGTAGATGGTGTCATCGTAGAGTCCTTCCAGCGCCTTTTCGTTGAGCCTGGTGATGGTCCAGTAGTAGCTGCCAGCCATGCTCCATCCTCGGAGCTTCCCGTTCTCCCTGAACGTTTGTAGGTCCGAATGCAGAGATGCCTGTGCCTCAGAGACGCCTTCCCTGAGTGCTGCGACCATCCTCTGGGTGTAGGTGTGGACGGCAATGTCCATGGTCTTGAGTTGTTCAGAGCGGGGGACGGTGTCGAAAGATGCGAGCCGTTGTGCCAATGGGACAAGGATTCCTGTCATTTCTTGGATAGCCGCTTCACGGGCAATGCACATGCTGTCGCTTGCAGAGCGGCAGGGGATTTCGATTGAACCAAACGCTCCGGGAGCCAGGCCACAATCCCCGTTCTCACAGGCTGTCGGGGTCGCGAACGATAGAATCTTCGAGCCTGCTGTTGTGTTTTCGCCTTGTCGAAAGGACGTCTCGTAGACATCGCTCGGAAATGATTCTCCTTGCCGCTCTATTCGCCACATCTGGATGGTCAGTGACCGGAGGATCCCACTGCCCAACGTTTGCCCATGCTGTTCCATAACGGCGGGGACAGACAGCACGACCTGCCCGCCCGATTCGACGAAGAAATCCAGTCCCTTCTCCCAGACGTAGTTAGCCGTCTGGACGGAGAATCCTATGGCTGTAAGGACGAGGACCTGAACGAGAGACAATCCTTTGAAGACTGGGGCCAGCCCTGCAGCGGCAAAGGCCATACGCATAGGGACCCAAAGCGAGTGGAATCGTTTGCCCAGAGGTGTGCCCTCATGGGCAGAGCCAAGAGCTCCTTGCACCCCGATCCATGCCCACAATACGGTCATAGCCACGAGGGCCACGGCATTAAAGTGCTCCATGATGGCATAGACCATAGAGGGGGCTGACCCGCTGGCCACAGACATCGGATCGGAGAGCATCGAGGACATCGCTTCCCATCCAGGACCGAAGATACGGTCGAAAAACTGGATGCTCAGGTCAGATCTGTCGACACTAGCAACAGGGATATTGGGCATGGTCAGCTCCTGCCTCTTAACCATTGTGAGAACGGAATGAACCGTTGAGTGTGCAACACGCGCAGACGCCAGATTTTTGGAAGGGCGATTACGGGAATAAGACTCGCAAGGACGATCCCAGAGCAAAGCCCTACTTGAGATTGTCCTTGCGAGATAAGCGTCACGGCCACGCCAAGCAGGACAACGACAGAAACGATTAGATCGCAGAGTATTCCTCCGCGAACAGTTTGAAGCTCTGCTTTTGAGGTTATGCCCCAGTGTTCAAGGACCGTGTCGAAGTCGCTCATGTCCAGACCTACAGGGCTGTGACCACGAGCGATGACTCTGCGGGCAGCAGTCCAGCGTGTTTTGAGATTTGCCCCCAACGTTTGGTGGAACTTTCTGGCGAGAGCCAGTTCCAACGTCAGTCGAAGGACGCCTGGGATTTTTGGGGTGGCTTCGCTTTTCTGGCTACGGAGTCGCATGGTGTCCCTGCCCTATGATGTCTATGACGGTGCTGGAGCGCCATTGAGGTCCTGTTCGGCGTGATGGAATCCGAAACGGGCAAGGATGTTCTGAATGATCCCGTCGATCCATTCCCGTAGCTGTTCGACTCGTTGGCGCAGAGTTTCTTCCTTTTCCGGCAGCGTGAGCAGTTTAGCTTCCTGCCTTTGGTCAAACTTGAGCATGAACGATTCATAGAGGTCGCGAAGGTTCGCAACGTCGCTGCCGGCCAACTCACACCACCTGAAGGTATCGCTGGCCTTGTCGCGTATTTCGTCGATCGTCCGGAAGAGTTCGATGATGTTCTGTCCGGTCAGCTTTGCTTGCGGTGTCGCATCGCGTGCAAAGAACGTCTCCTTGTACTCAGAGAGGATCGGGCCGATAGGGGCTCCTTCAGCCTCGGCCCTTGCCAGTGATTTGGAGAGGAAGCGCACCTGGTAGTCTTCGCAAACGCTATCAAGGAGGCTGTCTGCTTTGTGGATGTGAAGCTTCAGGTCTTCATGGTGGGCGTAGGCCTTTTGATGACGGTATGTTGCTTGGTTCTGAAGCAGCATGGGGTCAAGGTCGAACCGCGTTTTCTGCGGAGTGCCAGCCGCGGTCTTTGTGCGGATCCTGTCGATGATCGTGGCGACAATGGAGGCGAAAGCAGATCCTGTCCCAGTATTCTGTGTGCTTCCTTGCGGGGCTTGTTCCAAGGGATCTTCGCTGTAACTGTCTCTCGACTGCGGTGAGAGGTCGCTTGCGGCAGACGGTGCCTGCCATCCATCGATGATCTCGTTCGGGCGTTGAAAGGGCGTCCCATCGGGCTTGCGGAACCGGTTCTGGAACGTGTGGAAGGAGATTTCGTGGCTGTTCTCTCCGCTGGTGATCCGGACTTTCCCTTTAGGGGTGAGGGATGCGTAGCCAACGATTCCATCCTCGATTTCATGTACAGGGTGGCCAAGGTGGAGCGGGTCAGTTTCGCCAGGATGCGAGGAGAAGATGTCCTGAAACTGCCCCGCTGTTGAAGCGACTGGTGACACGTCCAGTTCAGAATCGACGGCGGGATCCTCGCTGCTCGGTTCAAGTTCGAAGGAAGGTTCGTCGGAAGTGTCGAGGCCTATGGGGTCCATGACTTCTTCAGCGATGGATTCCTGCGTTGAGGCCTGCGGTTCGAATTCAAAATCGTCATCGTGAAAATCGCGGAGTCTCATGCGCATCTCCTTGTTTTGTGTAGTAAGTTTCTAGCGTCCTTCGACGCGCTCAGAGGCTGCACGGGCGGCCCCTGCCGTCAGCGCTTGATGATCGCTATCCATGATGGCTGCACCTTCCCGTTGGGCCAGTAGGGCGGCGATTTGTTCCAGCGATCGCATCTGGCGGCGCATCATTTCTAATTGTAAAGCTTGCATTTGGATGGCTTCTCGCTGGAGACCAACCTCATTCATCGCAAGCACGTTGTCGTACCAGTTGGCGTTGGCGAAGCGAACGTCGACGAGCATGTCGAGTAGGGCATTGGCGGATATCTTCCCGTCCACAATCCCCATTGGCTGCCCTTGGCCACCTGCTTTGCGCCACATGTCCATCATCCAGGCACCCAACTCCATGGTCGGCGAACGATTCGCGGCGATGTCCGCCATCGCTTTTTGCGGCAACACCAGGCGAGCTTCCTTGAGCTTTCTTCGAGCCTCATAGGCAGCGCCTTCTCGCGTGTTCAATTCCCCTCCTTGCAGGGGAGGGGAGGGGTAGGGATTTGTCAGCAGCAGGCCAAGATCCCTTGCGGCCTGCTGCTCAGCCGCATCACGGTATGTTCCGTACGTTGGCATGAGCTTTTCAGCGGAAATGGAATCTTCCTTCAAACTTTTGAACCAGTTGTCAGATTGGTGAACACTACGTTTCTCACCATTATGAGTCTTAAAACGGTTGTAATAGTCTGCTGCGATGAGTTTTTCGGCTTTTTTGCCGACCATGATTCCAGCACCAAGTTCCCGTCCTTCACAACCCATACTTGGACGCGATTGTTCTCCATACATACGTTGTGCATCTGTACGGGCTTGTGCTGCTCCAAATTCAACAAGATATTGCCGGAAACGCTCGCTCGCAGCTTCGTCCAGCTTCATGATGGTCGCTGTTTGCTTTGCCACTTCGCCTTGAAGGGCTTGGCCGACTTTCAGGATGCTTTGGGCAATGGTGCTCGCAGTCCAGTCGGCAGCCATTGCCACATCTGAAGGAGTGGCGATGGCACCGCTGGAGCACTTGCCAGTGACATAAGTCCCTCCTGAGACAGGAGCAGCCAGGGTCGGTCCCGCAGGCGACGTGAACGCGATGCAGGAGAGCAACAGTGCGGCGGGCCATTTCAACGAACGACACATGAGCTCCTCCTAGTCCAATGCCGGCCTTGACCGGGCGGGCTCTTCAAAGGTGGAGAATAGTTCTGGTCCCTTGGTGAGGCCGAGCAGTGCCAGAGTTTGTGGCAAGCGCGGTGGGTCAATGCTTCCCAGATCCATGGTGTTGGGTTCGCGAGCATGCTCAGAGGCGAGCGTCATGGCTTCGAGCATGAAGAGCAGAAGGCTCACACGATCGCGGATAAGGGATTCATCGTACACGACACGACGACCTGTCAGCGACGTAGAATCTGGTTGGAGGGAAACGCCTTGTAACCAGCCGTTTCTCGGGTCTGTGCATTCGGAGAGGACGCGAGCCTGGTCAACCAGAATGGTCAAGAAACCTGTTTCGTCGCAGGCCTCAAGAATATCTACGGGGATGCCGCGATATGTGATTTTGAGATTGTTGCGATTGGTATGCTTGGTCAGCAATGCGCGGATCGCCTTGGATATTTTCATCGGTACCACCATTTGCATTTTAGTACGCAAAAAAATTAAAAATAAAGTTATCGCGTCCAGCGTTATCGCGCAAGCCCCTCCTGTCCGCTTTCGTTGGCCAAGCGCAGTAGATCGTCGATGAGTTCTTTCTTGAAGTCTTGTGAATCTGACCCCAGTCCACGCTCTTCTACAGCCGTCTTGCGCTGTTCCAAGACGGCTTTTACTCCGTTTGGATAGCGTTCAGAGAGGAGTTTGAGCGTCCTTTTAGATCCGAGCCGGGCGTATAGAGCATCCCGCACGTACCTGTCTTCCGCTGTGGTCGAAAACGCCCAGCGCGCCTGAACACCTAAGGTATTGGTGAGCAATTGCACACACATTCCCCGATCTGTGCGAAAGACAGCTAAACAAGACGCACCGGCTGCTGAGGGCTTCGATATGTGCTGTAACTCGATGCGAGCAGCATCACTGAAGTCAAAGCGTTCTTGAAGTTTTTTAGCATTTTCTGCTGTTCCGCTACCCAGAATGTAGATCGAGGTGGCGAGGTCAACCATGATGGGTGGGAAGTCGTCGATGGTCTGACTCCATAGTCCGATTCCCAAGTTCCATTTGCGACTCTCGCGGGCAGCGGTTTCCATCTCTGCGATGAATTGCTTGGTCACCATCGAGGAACCTCGCGCCCGATGGACTTCGTCATATCCCAGATACTTGAGATCTCCTCTGATTTCGTCGATCCGTTCTGCATGGTAGGCACGATAGGCGTTCGGCATGTCTTTTACGTCATCTGGCATTAGGAAGAAGCGTCCAGCCCCCACATGACGGGCGAGCATGTACATCAAGCCCGTTTGGCGATCCCCTCCCGGGCCTCCCCGCTTTGCGACTTCGTCGAGATCCAGACTGAGGATTTGTGCCCCGCCGATATCGAATTGTGTTGGGGCAGTGAGGATCGGGTATGAATTGAGAGCTTCGTTCAGGCTACGAACAACGAATGCTATAACTGTTTCGTTGTTCGGCAGTCGGAACGTGTACGGTGCGCTGAGGGTGGGATTTGATGCCGCACGAATGATGTCCTGTAGAATTGGTACCGCGAATCTTTGTGCGCGGCTCGCCTCATGATGGTAGTTGGCATGGAAAAGGGCATCTACAATTTCCCACCAACTGGTTGCTTCATCAAGCTCGATGCGGAGAGACTCGACTAGCGCGTCGACCTGAGGATCCAAACCTTGTTGATATGGCTTGGGATGGATTTCATCGGCGTCATTGTAAGCTTCGCGAATTGCCTCTCTGGCGAGTCCCGCCACCCCGTCTGGCGGGCTATCCTGGTCCAACGGAGTGCAGAGCAAGCACAGCAGATTGACCAAAAATGACTCGTGGGAGGGGAGGGGGCGTCGACAACCTAGCGGTGTGTCAAATGGGTTTATTGAATAGTCTTTGGTCATCTTCAGTCGGTGATATGCGACAAGGTGCTTCTGATCGGCAGGCAGCATGTCTTTGAGTAACGTAATCAGACCGCTTGATGACGGGCCGACGTCGATGATGCAGATATGCGGCAGACGTGGCTGGCCGGGTATCAGGCATCGGCAGAGGTTAAGCGTGTTGAGCAGGACACTTTTGCCTGCTCCCATAGGGGCAAACCCTAGCTCGATCCAGCTGGCTTGGCGCGAGGACAGTAAGCCCACCGGGAGGAGCTTGCCGTCCTGTGACCGGAACAGCACGGATCCTTCAGCCATAGCCCATGGGGATGCAGGTCGGGCTAGTGGTAATAGTCTCAGTATCCGTTCGAATGGGCCCATTGCGCTGGGTGCTGGTCCGGCCAGAGTCATGCCTGGTAAAGTCGCTGCCACACCCAATAGGGGGTCTCCGACGACTTCTCTCGTATCCGCTGCCCCCCACGCCTGTATTGCGTTTGAGAGAATAGCAGTCCTGCTTTGCAACAACTGGATTTGCTCATCCGCATTGCCTTTGCCCTCGGCATCTGTGACCCAGGTGACGAAGTTCGCCTGCATGGCGCAGAGCGGAACCCCAGAGACCTCCAGTTCGTCAAGAGCTTCTACCGCTCGATTGAACAATTTGTTTTGGGTGGAAGTGAAATGGAGAATGGCGGCGAGCATGCGCTTCAGTGCGAGCTGGCCGTCTCCGCCCAGTGTGAATGACACTCGCCAAGGAATGCGCTCATCGATCAGGCGCCTGAAGAGCGCGTTGAAAGGTTTTTCGGTTTGGGGTGGTAAATGGAGAACCACAGGCGAGTACACCCGTTGACCTATTCGTACATGACGATATGAGCAGATAGCGTCGCGTGGCCAGACTTGAGTTTTGATAGAGGGATAAAGGAGACTTGAGAAGTCATCCTCATCTGTTGGATCTGGCAGCGTGAGGGGCAATCGGTCTCCAGGCAGTAGAGGACGCCAGCCTCGGGCTGTGAATTCAGGGTCGACGAGATGTCGAATCCACCATACCGCGTCATGCGCCCCTACTAGCTCTGCGGGGCAGTTGATTTGCCCGAACGCGTCGATGACCGTCTTGCAAGCCGCGACATGACTATCCCGCAATGCACTGATGACTCGCCCTATGGCCTGCCCTCCCTTTGCAGGGGGCCCTTCCATGACTCTTTGCGCCGCGGCCTTCTGCTGGCGTTTGGATTCGGATGGACTCAAGAGACTGGGTAGGGTCCAGACGATGACCCAGGTTTTTTCGACGCTGGTGTGTGCCCCCAAAGCTCGCGCCCAGTCACGCAAGAGGTCTTCACAATGCAGGCCGAGGTTTCTCGCGGTTACTGCAGACGGATGCATCAGTTCCATGGCCTGCCGAAGGGCACTGAGAGGGTCGTAGTGGAAGACTAGCTGGAGATGCTGCCCACGCCTTTGAACGATGCTGGCCAGTGCCCGTTCTAGCGATGAGATATTGTTCTCGAACTCTGCACGACCGACTAGAGACAGGCTGCCGTGCAGCTCGACGAGGGAGACCAGGCTGCCATTGTCCGTTACCAGGATGCCATCGCCGTCTGCGGTCTCCAGCCGGCAGTATGAAGATGCTGGCTGGCAGAAGAAGTCTGCGAATTCTGTGATGAGATCGTTAAAGAATCCGACGGCTCGTTCAGCTGTGTTGGCAAGACGTATCATACCGGGGGCCTGCTAGTTCAGGATGAATTGAGTGATCGCGATCCCGCGTGGGTGCTTGGTGGAAGGCACTCTGATAACGCGCATGACGACGGTGTTGTTCTGCATAGATACGTTGCCGTGTGAAGACTCGTAGGCTATGCGCACAGGTATTTCGATCTGCCACGTGTATGTGCCCTGCAGAATCCCGCTATTCACGATGACGGGGGGAGACAGCGGGATTGCGCTGGCATTCAGGCGCTTGTCGATGATGAATTGCAGGTTGCCTGAGGATTCCAAGCTTTGGACCAGTTGCCCGAAGCTTTCCGAAGTGTAGTGCTCGCGCACAGATGAGAGCTGATCCCGGTACCTGACGAAGCCCAGGCTCAGTGTTGCGGTTGCGACTTCTGCCGCCCATGAGCGTATACCCGCATCGGTTATTGTTGGTTCTGTGAGGGGGATGAGTGGTTGCAAGCGCAAATCTGGCGTGACGGCGAAGTATCTGACAGCAGGATCTTGGAGTGCGATGATGAAGAGCCCAAGAGTAGAGATGCAAGCGATTGCAGAAGCGCAGACCAGTGCTGAGAGCAGTTTTTTGTTTACACTTCTGTAGTGATGCAAGCCTCTTTGCAGCTGTTCCAATCCCGTAAATTCTGATGTTGTCTGTTCCACGCGAGATCACCTAACCGTTAAGTATCTTTTCAATGATTAATTTATCTGTAGACAAAAGTCTGTCTATAAGCCCGCACCCGCACATGAGTTGCATCATTTGAAGAGGTGTTGGTTCGTGCATATTGATCTCTTTTGGGTATTCTGATTTTTCGAGATCACACGCTGGAGGTATCAAATCTGCTTCAATAGCTGCTGCAACAATTTCCTTGCTATTTTTTCCGTAGCAGTTAGCGCGAATCGATCCTGTGGCGTATCCTGCGATTTCTAGTCCTGCTGCTTCAAGCCTTTTTGCTGCAGCCATGCAGTTGATGCGATCCATGGCGCGTAGAAATGGGGTATGGGCATTGATGCTCTTCATAAGGTGCGTTTCAGCTGTTTTATTAGGTAGAGACGTGGATGCCGCTGTCCATAGGTTTTCAAAGAACAAACCTGCCGATACAGACATGTCAGCAGACTTGGGCAGCTTATAAAGAATATCAAGAAGGTAAGAGTATACGAATATGTCTTTTGAAATGAAGGCATCAATAACTTTCAGTTCGGCAAACGTAGCAAGACACAGCAATTCTTGGTTTGTGACCCACCGCCTGTTTGATTGAGAAGTGGCAGGACTGCTTCCGAAGTTCAAAAGCTTGTTGAAATGAGGGTCAAAATTGTCAGCGGTGATTTTGATAAGGGCAGGCCTACCGATACTCTCCAACCATTCACGTACTTCCTCGTTGCCGCGTGGGAGTGCGCCTGTGCATTTTGTCATTTCACCAGCTGGTAGGGGGGTTTCCAGTACGGTAATGGCGTGTTCACGATATGGAATTTTGAAAAAGCGGATGTCTTCTTCGTCCCTGCTGGTGCGATATACTCGTTCACAATTCGTGTTATAGGAGATGGCCTCGGTGATGGCCGAGTGAGCCTCTTCGGGAAAGAGGGGATCCTTGCCTGCAATCACCTCACGGATTCCATTTTTAAGAGCAAAGCGGGGGATGTGCCGCATGCGCAGAATATGCATGGCCAGACGCATTGTTCGGTCGAATACAGCGGCTCCGAAAGTTGCAAGATTCCATCCCGACTTGATTCCATAACGTGCAGCTATCTGCCAAAGAGGTTCGCGCAGATAGTCTGCTCGCTGAAATCGCACATGATTTGAGAAGCCTGCGATACGAGTAGCCGCGTAATCGAGGTTTGTAAGCCAGATTGTGTCTGTGGCGAGATTCGCAGTCCCGGCTCGTCGGGTAGCTTGTTCGCCCTCTTGTGCGGCCCATCCCGCTGCATGCTCACAAGGGTCATCGAAAACCATGCACCCATAGTGGAGGTCGTCGTTCACCGCTCAACCCTCCCTAACCAGGTCGTGTGAACCCGCTTCCATCCCTCCTCCCATGTAGTTCCCGGAAGCCACCGATGGTCGCTCCAGAAAGCGATAGCTTTTTGGAAGTGTGCAATGCTTGGAAGCACTCGTAGTTCGCTAAGGGCGAGATGGCGTTGGTTGAATAGGCCCTTGTCTGTTTTGGCTAGGACGCCCAACGCCGTTCCCAAAGCTGCGGGATCGTGGGCGAGGACGCTAAGGTTTTCGATGTTTGCTGCCGGGGTATTCAGGCTCTCCAATGCGGACAACAGAGCCTGAGCTGCTGGCGCAATCTCCGTCCCTTTGCGGTACACAGCCACAGCCGCACAGTTGCAGAGTAGGCTTAAGTCTTCTTGTGAAATCCATGGGCACCATATGACGGTTGCTGAGCCTTGGAATCCATGAAACCCAACGTGGAAAACCAGATGGCACATAGGGCAAATGGTGACGAGGTTCATTTCGTCATTGTTGCCGTGGTCATCGTCGATATGGTGTACTTCCAGGTATCCGCTTCCCCCTGTTCCTGGGAGCAGTTTAGGGGGACATGTGAATCCACAATACTGGCACGTGTAGTTGTCTCTGCGCAGGACTCCCTTTCGAACTCTGACGAAGGCATCGTCAGCATCTGCTCGATTTGGATCATTCCGGCGGGAGACTGTTGTCTTGATGCCGGGTACTAATGGTGGGAGTCCTGCGCGGAGAGGCATGTTCCGTCCTATTGTCCGAGTCCGAGTTTGCCGAGAGCTTGGCTCGCCTGGTCAGATCCCGTCATCGTCGCGGAGATTGCTCCCATGAAGTAGGTGACAATAGCGAGAGCTACGCCAGCCATCATGTAGAACAAGGCTTCGCCGATAGGCTGGCGAAATTTTTTGGCCTCAATGAGCTTCATGACTCCCATTATGAAGAATACCAGACCAATCAGGCCAGCGAAGGGGACAGCTGCTTTGGCGATGTTCTTGGCTTCGGTAACCCACGTGCTGGAGGCCAGCGTCCCAATACTCGATGCGGCCTCCGCGTCGTAGGTCTGACACCACACGGCGAGAACGAGAGCCATGTGCCTCAAGTTGAGGAGCGGTATGTTCATGTTCAATCCTTTGTTTTTTTGATTACTAAAATTCAAATATACAGCACGCCGTGGAGCATGTGAAGGCAGACTTCACTGGCCGTTAAGTACCTCCGACAAGTTTTGAGATGGTAGACTGGACATCTCCACCAAACGTGCCGCCTAGCACTTGCATGAGGCGCACAATATTCACGCAGCAGATACCCGCTATCCCGTGTACGATGGCACGCCATGGGGTGTTGGGGTCTCCAGCTCGTTGAGCGGCGTGGCATAGCCAAAGTGCCTTGCAAATGCTCCAGAATCCTGTGAGCTGGATAATGAAGATTGCGGCGTGGATGTATACCTGTTCGGGGCCGGAGCCTTTTCTGGTATAGCTGAGCGAATGCAGCGAGGTGTTCCCAAAGAAGGTCAGAGAAAGAGAGTCCAGGACGAACGGCAGGGATAATAGGAGAGAGGCGACGATGATCGTCACGAACGCCCCACTTCGTTGCCCTTTCTGGGCCGCAAGCTTGGTGAAGCCTGAAACCATGAGCACAATACCGCAGAGATATGCGCCGTATTCGATAACGTTCCAGAGCGGGCCAAGGTTGCTGATGAGGTTTTCGAGAATATCCAGGCCGTGCATTATGAGTTCACCCTTAGTTTACGCCGTAGCGTAGCACGCCTTTGCTGGTTTGCACGGTCCCCTTTTGGAAGTCGACGGCTTCAATGCGATAGCCGTGGAAGGCTTGACCAATTTCCAGAGTCATGGTTTTGCCGGTTTCGTCCTGCAGTACGGCCCCATTGCCGAATAGGGCGATGACCTTCGGCTTGCTGGTGTTCTTTTCTGCATCGCCGTGCTCCACGATTTCTCGCTCTTCAATCCGCTTTTTCTTGGTCGTCTTTGAGGTTTCAAGCTTCTCGGCAAGACGTCTTTCAGCTTTTGCTAGATCCCGTTCGGTGTCTTTCAGTTTTTTCGTAAGTTCTGCATTTTCTGCCTGAAGGATTCCCTTTTCCTTTTCCGCTTCCTGCAGGCCTGCGGTCGCCTTCTGAAGCTCGGCCGTCAAACGCTGGAGGGCCAACTGGAGCCCCTCGTCGTTGTTTTTTGTGGTTTGTTCTGCGTGCGGATCTGCCTGTAGTTTTTGCTCAAGGGAGGCCAGGCGAGCGTCGATGGCGTCAACCCTCTTGCTAAGAAGAGAAGGAGGGTTGGCAGCCGGGGGGGGTGGGGGGAAACCGTTGTTCTCCATATTCCCTGAATGAACGGGAGAGACGGGCTGCTGGAAATCTTGCGGCCCACTCAGTACCTGTTGTTGTGGTGCCGGATAAGGTTGGCTTTGCGGGCGCCCAGGGGTTTGGAACTCAGGACGGCCCATCACGGCCATTGCGGCAGGCTGACCGCTCAGGCTGTTGCTCATATAGTTGAAGGCCGTGCCCATGGCCCCAAAGAGCACAAGAGCAGGAATAAGCACCTTGGGCTTCATCCAGCGAGTCATCGTGTTCTTGGGAGGCACTGACGTTTCCTGCCGCCCCTTTCTCTGTCTTTGTTCGTGGTCCTGCTCTTGTTCCACTTTTCCCCCACTGTAGGCCGGGTCGATGTCGTCATCATCAGGGGAGAAGCTGAGATCAGTGTCATTTTGATTGTTTTTAGGCATTTTCCTACTCCTTTCGGCGTGTTAGTTTGCGCTGATAACTAGGATTCCAATTGGTTGCCCAGCTTTGAGGGTTACAGTTGGAGGCCTCTCAAATTTATCCGCGAGTTTGTTGGCGAGGCGCCCTCCGACTTTTCCTGCGGCGATCCAGGCTTGGTCTGCTACGTCATATCGCGGGGACTGGGTGACAGCTGCGCCTCCATATCCCCCATAGGTCGAGGTAGTGACAGAGCCAGACGTGGCCCTGGCCTCGCCCATGCCCTCCAGAAACGAGGCGGCGATCAGGCCGCCCCATCGCTCTAGGGTGTGATTGTCAACCGCGGTTCGAATTCCATGCTCTTCAGTGGATGGGTCGACCCCAAACGCTTGTACTTGGCGGGTTGTTCCCGCAGGCATGGCCAGAGTTGAAAACGCGAGATTTAGAGTGTCGTTGGAGCGCTTGAACTCCCCAAGGAGCTTGGCTCCCTTGAGGGGGCCGACGACGATTGTTGCCATAACAGGCCCAGGGTTATCGGAATTCAAGCTGATGTCATTGACGGCATAGAACAGGGCACCCGGGCGCACAGGGTCTGGCGAGTGAGATGTTGCCTGCTGCTGTTGGCCTGGCTTATGGGGTGAGGCATCCTCATTGAGGGCTTGGCGTTCCTCAGGCCCGTCCTTTTTGGTTACAACAACAAGTTGCTCTGACTGGCCTCCCAACCATTTTTCGTTCAGCCGGAGGGCCTGATCAGTAATTGCTCGGCGCATGGCTTCCGCCGCTCTTTCATCTCGGACAGGGGCGTGAGGGGCCGTGTCTGTTTGCGCTCGAGGCAACTGTGCTGTTTTGGGTTCTTGGGGCTGTGGCGCAGAATAACTAGGCCTATTTGCGGGAGCTTGTGTTTGGGTGGCCCCTACAACTGACGAGATGTGCGATCGTCCTGATACTGCGGCCTGCGCAGCCAGCATGTTATTGTTTTCGTGTAGATCCTTGTTGTACTCCGGCGATCCTGCTCCCCCCACACTCGGGACGGCGGGTTCGTCAGAAGATATTGGGGCCGAAGGGGTTATCACTACCGGCTGCACGGTGTTCTTCCGGAATGCCACCATTGCCAAACCGACAATGAGTATCAGGGTGGTTACCGCGAGCAAGATGAAAGGAAGAGCCTTTTTAGGGCGCGGAGAATCGCTCATTTCGAAGTTCCTCCGAGATCTTCAACGGAAATTGCGAGGCTCTGCCCGCCATATGAGAGAAGCAGCGACGGCGCGGGTGGGATCTCATAAACCTTGATTCCGTCTCCCCCGTTGGCCATGGCGATCCATGCTGGCCAGATCATCGTGGATACAGACCGGAGGTAGTATCTACCCCTATATGACCAGACGGCGATATTCGGCCCTTGGTCATCTGCATCCGACGAGACGTTGAGAGGCGTTGCGCCCTCAGGTGGCACGCCATCCAAGAATGTCATCATCGTCGGATTAACAGTCGGCGCTCTGGAGGGGCCGACGATTGTTTCTTGTGCATTCGGGCCGGGCTGATCTACGCGGAACGAAACGAGAGCGTCACTGACCCTTCGGGAGTTTGCGGAGCTTTCGGTCAAAAGATGTATGACGACGGGGTATGTTTGGTTCTCGAGGGTAACCGTAAGGTTGCTTGCCCCATGATTTGTCAGCGGCAGCACCGAAAGCAGATTGCCCGGTTTGAGTCCTTCAGGCTGCACGACGTTGTACGCCTTTGGATCTCCCACGATATACGCTGTGACAGGCCAAGGTGCCCCGGTTGCGTCGGTGAAGATAATGGTACTTGCGTAGCCTTTCGACACGCGGACAGCATGGGGGGCCGCACCGGGTTGCAGCGTCAGAACGCGAGTCTCTGTACGCATTTGAGCAGGAGTTGCTTCTGAGGCTTTCTCTTGCTGATCCAGTCGTTCACGCTGCCGTGAGATGTCGGCGGGCGTCATAGGGGCCATCAAGCGTAAAGCTTCAGGAAGTTCTTCTTTGTATATTTGCTCTAGTCCCGGCGGTACCGGGGGGGTATCCGCAGCTGTGGCTACGCCAGAGCAGGCCAACACATAGAAGAGTGGAATTATGCGGGTGCAACGCATTTCTTAATCCTCTAGCAGTGTGACGAGATGTGCAATTTCAGGTGGTTCTGATTCTATTTGCTCGTGGATCAGCCGCCCTTGGTAGAGGCCGTAATAAAACCAGAACATCTTGATACCGTTTTCTTCCGGGGTACATGTTTGCTTGCACTCCTGCGGGGCAAGCAGCAGTAATTCTTGTACGCGCTCAAGCGCCGGAAAAGCACCGGCCATATTGATGCTCTCTAGCCAGTCTCTAAATTTTTGGTCGAAAACAACGGACATGAACCCTCCCCATTGTCTATGCAGCATGTATCTGTTTGTAGGTAAATTGTAACAAGCATATACCGAGAGCTTGGAACATGTGAAGGTCAGCCAATTTTTCACAGCCAGTTTTCACGAACGCTATCGACTCTGCGTTTTCGGTGGTCGTACTGGAGTGGCTCAGTTTTGCAATTTTAATTGTATTTTTTTTGCTAATTACAACTTTTGAAGTTAAATAAGCAATATTTAACAACTTCGCGTGGTTGTCTTCGCATTCGGATGCCGGAATGCTACTCTCATAGGATGAGCAAAACACCTGATGATCTGACCCTGCCTGTTTTGGCGCAGCGGATGCGTTTGGCGCGGGAGAAGCTGGGCTGGACACAAAGCGCCCTTGCTCAACGTGTCGGCGTGCGTGCCCAGACTATTCAGGCCATAGAGAGCGGGCGAATCCGTAAAAGCCGTTATCTTCCTGAAATTGCAGCTGTGCTTGGTGTAGGGTTGGCCTGGCTGAATGGAGAGCAGGAACAGCTTACCGATAGGCGCGGAGATACTCGGCGCATCCTTTATCTGGAATGGGCGGAAGCCGATGACCCCGTTTTGGCTTTGGCAGTACGAAGGTCCGATGCAAGTTGGATGTTGTCTGCGCCGGCTGAGATTATATCTGGTGACCGACGCCGGGTAATTGGCCCCGATGCTTTTGTGCTGGTCGTTGAAGACGCTGCCCTGTCTCCTCTGCTTGAACCCGGTGACCGTGTGATTATTGATCCCGCGGGGCGAGCTGAGCCCGGTGATGTTGTCCTGATTCATGATGGCTCTGAGTCTATGTTGCGTCGATATCGGCAACTCACTGCGAACGAAGCAGAATTTCGTCCCATGAATGAGGACTATCCTGTGCTTGTAGGGGCCACCATTCGGATTATAGGTGTCGTCGTAGAAACCCGTCGTTTTTTGGGGGGACTGCGGAGACATATTACAAACCTCACGTCATTCCGGTAGGTTTTGCGGCATGGCGGGGGAATCTCCACGCTGGTGGCCCGCCCTTATTTTTAATTTTTTTACCTATAAAAAAGCAAAAAAGCAAACAGCCGGAGGCTTCACAAGCTCCTGCCCTTCGGTTATATTGAAATATATAGGCTATAAAAATTAAAAAAAAGAGCCCCAACCCATGCGTTTGAAAGAAACCTATTTCATGCTCATCGCTGCTCTTGTCTCCTCCGGCTGTGCGGTGGGGCACACATCCGGCACAAAAAAAGTGGTTGCGGTTGATCCTGCCATCTCGCGGCTAGAAGAAGCCGCAGCAGCAATTCATAAGGATCTGCAGCAACTGTTAGCCAGCCAACCTTCTGAGAAATCGCACGCTTCATCGGGTTACCCCATGCCTCAGTCTGGACCTCTCGCCCAGGAAATCAGTTTTAGATGGTCGGGGCCTGTGGGTCCTGCGGTTAAGGCTCTGGCACAACAATGCGGGTTAACGTTTGTCGAAATAGGGCGCCCTCCTGCGGAGCCCCCCCTCGTAAACGTGAATGTCTTTGAACGACCCGTAATTGAGATTCTGGAGAGCATTGGCGTGCAGGCGGGCTCCTCCGTCGAATTGAAAGTCATGAGCGGTTTTCATGAGATTCAACTGATCTATGGAGGAGGACGATGAGGGGGGCTCATGTGCTCATCGCCCTGCTGATTCTTGTGATGCCAGTCTCGGTGTCTGCCGGGAAATCGGAAGAACCAGCCCCATTAAAGGAACTGCTTGACCGGCGTGGCAAGGCCGACCCCTTGCATAACTCTACGGTCGCTCAACTGCGGCCCGAAGCAATCCGAGAGGCTGCCTTTGTTGTGGGGACACAAGCAGGCGTTAAGTGGCGCTATGCTCAAATCGTCGATTTGTTGCGGTCTCGCGAACACACGCTTGATACGGTTTTTGATTTTACACCACTCCTGCTCAACGGCGGGCGTGTACTGCCGCCTGTGATCGTTAGCGCTGAACAGGCTTTCCGTGTTGATTCCCCTGTATCGGCGACGTCATCGGATGCGACGTATACAATCCTGATTCCAGCTCGGCTTATTTCTGCGCCGCCCAACTGGCGTTCATACCTGCTGCGTGAGGATCCGGTCATAGACACGGTGCATGCTGCGGTTTTGCCGTGGGATAGCGATGAACGCGAAATATGGCGAACCGCAGTCTTATCAGGCTGGAAGCAAGGCCTCCGGCATGCGGATCGCGTCTTTGAAGCAGGGTTGAATCGTCTAGCTCGCGATTACCGTGGCATGTTGCGATTCAAGCTCCTTGCGCAGCAAGGGATGGTGAGTGTTCCCGAACTCAACGAGGGACGCTTGGGCATCTGTGTCCAGGATGCGCTTCTGGAAGTGGATCAACGAGTCTTCCGGCTTACGGACCCTGGTCGGTTTCGGCCTGTGGAAGATTGGCATCCGGTCATAGGAGGGGGGCGGTGATTTATCCCTCTGAACCTCCTTGGATTGGCGCTGAGGATCTGAATAAATTCCTGCTCTGGGCTTTCCACGAACGAGCTTCGGACGTGCTGTTGGAGTCCGGAGCAACTGCGTGGATACGCATTGATGGGTGTTGGAGCTCGGTGACTTCCAGAACTCTTGGGCAGACTGATTTGGAAGGACTGCTTAACGGCCCACTAACACGACAGGCGAATGCAACGTCGCGTTTAAACTCTGGTATGGACATGAATTTCGCGTATGAGGTTCGAGAAGACCGCCTAACAGTCCGACGTTTCAGGGTAAACGCTTCATCATGTGCAAGAGGAGGGCTAGCCATTGTTTTTCGAACTATGCCTAGCGCTCCCCCCGCCTTAGTGGATCTCAATCTCGAATCTGCAATTCTTCCGTATCTGACTCCAGCCAATGGTCTCGTCATCATTACTGGGGTGATGGGTTCCGGTAAGTCTACACTCCTCGCGTCCATTATTAGGCATATTCGGGAGACTCAAGCCCGCAAAATCCGGACGTATGAGAGTCCTATCGAATTCGATCTGACGAATGTGCCGGGTAGCAAGGGGCCCATTGTTCAGATGGATATCCCACTGAACCTAAGTTCATGGGAAGAGGCCCCGCGCAACGCTTCAAGATCGGCATCCGATGTCATTTTGGTAGGCGAAGCCAATGATCGTCAAACGATGCGCGGGATGCTGCATCTGACTCAAATGGGCGTTGCTGCATACTCAACGGCGCATACCCAAAGTGTAGCGGATACGCCATCACGCATCATTGAGGTGTTTTCTGGCTCCAGCGATCAAGGGGACGAACGCCTCACCGTGAAGGGAATCTTGATCTCGAGTTTACGGTTGGTGGTCTACCAGCGCCTAGTGCCGAGTTCCAAAGGAGGGCGGGTCGCCCTGCGCGAATTCCTTGCGTTCGACGAGCAAACGAGAACGCAACTGCATCGAGTACCACTTGAGGATCTCAGCGTTGCACTCAAAGAGCTGGTTGAAATCAAGGGGCAAACGTTGTTGCAGGCTGCGGAGCAGCGTTTCAACGCGGCCCAGATCTCTGAAGAAACATTTGAAGGTCTGCAGCAGGAGTTCAAGGCGCATGTCTAGCATTATCTGGCGAGACACAGCGATTTACCCGCGCTTTTGGTTGTTCGATGCGCGTTGTTTGTTCCCTGTTCTTTTGTGGTTGTGTCATGCGCGATCTTGGACGTTTTACATCGCGATTTCTGGAGTGGCCATTTTCGCATTGCTTGAGTGGTACGGGATTTCTCCTGCGGTCGGGATGCGCGTTGCAAGGCTGTGGATTACCGGGCGAGTGAGACCGGTATCAGATCGGTATGTATTCCGGCGTCGAGCACGCTGGTGACGGTGGGAGGGCAGATGATTCGAGTCATATGTTTGTTCGTGGTGTTTTTGGGTTGCTGGGTTTCTACCGCCCTAGCTTTCTTTACGTATGACACAAGCCCCGCCCCGGTACCGGAGCCGCCAGTTCCAGCGCATCTTGAGATGGTTCCCTTCTCTAAGGGGTTGCCTTCTGAAAGCAAATCTCCAGAGGCAGATCTTCAAGAAAATGCCCTCCTTACTTCTGCTGCTTCGCAGAGCGATTCGCAAATCCGGTCAGACCCGATTTCACATGTCGGGGTTGGGGTCTTTGTCGCTGTTCGCTCAAAAGGTGCGGGCTTACCATTTCGCACTGCCATGCCTCTGATTCTACCTGCGGGGTGGGCGACTACCTTTGACGATTCCGTCCTTTCGTTGCGGTTGGTGACATGGACGGATGGTGTTTCGTGGGGTGAAGCGCTGCGGCAAATATGCCGTGAGGTTGGTGCTACTGCTGAAATTCGTTGGAATGAGAGGAGAGTTCGCATCCAAGCGATTCAATACTCATCAACTGCTGTGCCTCTTGGTTTGGCCCCTATTTCTTCCCAGCCAATGCAACAACCGTCACCCGAGGTTAGCGAGGCTCTAAACGATTTGGCGACAGAACCAAGTTCTGCTCCTGTGGCGTCGCTTGGAGTTAACGTTCAGCCTGAGCCTGTTTCTCCAGAGTGGTTCATAGAGCCCGGGAGCCTAAAGGGACAACTGGAAGACTGGGCTGCCGCAGCTGGTTACCAAGTCGTTTGGCACTCACGGAATGATTGGCAAGTCCAAGCCCGCGCTACCTTAACCGGTTCGTTTGAAGATGTGGTCAAGGCCGTTGTGGAAAGCCTGCATCGAGGCGGGGCTCCTCTCAGGGCCTGTATTTACACAGGCAACCGCGTTGTAGAGATTCGGGAGGATTAGCGAGATGCCCGCCTTTATCCCATACATTTTGTTGGTGCTGGTACTGTTTCAGGGGGGCTGTGCATTGCCTCCTAGTGGAAACACAGCGGATCCGCTCGCTGCTAAAGCTGAAGCTCAGCGTCTTCCTCTTTCCGAGATGCAGACGAAGAGAGCAGTGGTTCAGGTGGATTCTGGGCTGTATCTGGGCGGGCCTGTACCGATTGTCCTTCCAGAAGAAGAGATACTGCCGCCTGTAATGAATAAACAGGTAACCTTGGTAGAAGGTGGGCTTTTTCTGCATGAGATCGCTCAGCGGATTACCCAGTTGGTGGGCTTGCCAGTTCGGGTTGCTCCGCGCCCCAAGGCTATGTCTGGAGCCGCAGGAGATAACGGGTCGAATGCCGCCTTGTCCGCGATTGACAAGGCGGGGAATTCTCCGATGCGTCTGCTTTACACCGGGCCGCTTCGGGGATTGCTGGATAGTGTCTCCGCTCATTACGGGATGCACTGGGAGTATCAACACGACTCTGGAGCTGTGCAGTTCTACTACTTGAAAACAAAAACATTTTCGCTCGTTGCCAGTGGTGGCAAAGCGAAAAACAAGAGCGTGGTCAGTAACAAGAGCGGGAGTGAATCCGGAGGCGCATCCTCTGGGGCCGGAACTGGCAGCAACAATCTGCAAGTTATGCAGACTTCCGACACGATCACGCTTGGGGAACAGACGACGGAGTTGTCGTCTGACGTGGATATTTGGGAGCAAACAACTGCCAGCATCAAAGGGATGCTGAGCCGAGATGGTGAGGTTGTGCCAAACGAAGCTGCTGGGACCATCACCGTTACCGATACGCCTGCAGTCCTCCATCGAGTCGATGAATACATTCGAGGCGTAAATCTCAAGTTGTCTCGTCAGGTGGCATTGGTTGTTAAGGTGTTTTCCGTTGAACAACGGGATCAATCGAACCACCAGCTTAACCTCACCGCAGTCCTGACCAATCTCAAGAATATCAACATGACAACGGTGGGTGGGTCGCCCATATCGCCTCTGTCGGGCCTGGGATCGCTTACGGCTGTGTTGCAACCCATTGAGGGTAGCAACTGGGGGCACTGGTCTGGATCTGAAATTGTGCTGGAGGCGTTGAATACGTGGGGCAAGACTGCCTTAGTGACGTCTGCGTCAGGTGTGACACTACATAATCAGGCTCTACCCATCCAAGTCGTGCAGCGGACGTCATATCTTGCTGGTTCTAGCCAAACCCTGGTGCAGGATACCGGCACGACAGCGACACTCACGGCTGGACAGGTGACTACAGGCTTTGCGCTTACTGCAACGCCGAACATCCTCGACAACAATCAGGTGGTGTTGCAGTACAGCCTCTCTTTGAGTCAGCTTGATGATCTGAAAGAGTTGGTTGCGGGCGCAGGAGAGAGTCAGCAGCGGATTCAATTGCCGCAAGTTTCAACACGCTCTTTTCAGCAGCGCGTGGCCATGCGCGTTGGCGCAACGTTGGTTCTCGGCGGCTTTGAGCAGGCTGGTGCTTCCCACGATGATGGGGTGGGGGTGCTGGCCGTGGGCCGGAAAGGGACACAGAACAAACGGTTGATTGTGATCACGATAGACGTGAATGCCGTGCGTGGCGCGAACGAAGGGGCTTAGCAACCATGCACGTCATAGAGATAAATGGTCAGCCTTTTGTTGTCGGTCTTCTCTGGCGGACGGCGGATGGTCCGACATCGACCCGCGCTTTAAAGAGGAGCGCCCAGCTTCTCGCGCAACAGTTGAATCAAGCGGGTGCCGCCCAAGCCGGAGAGGAACTTGATTCGTATGTCATTCGGCGTCAGCGGCGGGCGGGTTTGGTGCAAATCGGCCTTGGCGTGAGCCAAGGAGATCGCAACAGATACGGATTGCCGTCACTCTTGTGCATGCTGCTAGAGTCCCCAGACATACCCAAAACATGGTGTGGTCGATTTCGATTTTCCACTGGCTGGTGGATCGTCTGTGTTCTCAAAGAGCAGATCCTGTTCCGCTTGGGCGATGCCTGGTGCAATGGCGAGCGTGAGGCTGACGCGCTTTGGAGCGAGTTGCTTGCCGACTCTGCCGAATGGGATTTGGTCGCAGACTGCGAGAGCGAGACTGAATCTCTGGAAATGCTATTCCCCTGGCTGGGGCGAAGTGCGGCAGGCGCAACATTGCGTCCATTGCATGGAGTCAATCTCTTCAAAGTCTTTCGCCTTGTTGGGGCCGTAGGTGTTGGCCTAGCCCTTGCCGGAGCGGTTTTTTTTCACAACTGGCGTGAGGAACAGGTAGCCCTTCAGAGGATGCAGTGGGAGGCCGAGCAAAGGCGGCTGTCTCGTGGAAAGCCAGTAGATATAAACCAAGTTTTCCCACCGCTTTGGCGTAATGCCCCGGATCCTTTGACGGTGTACTCACGCTGCCGTGATTCTCTTGCGACCATACCCCATGTGAGATTTGGGTGGGAATTGGTTGAAGCCTCCTGTGCCTCAGGCCCAAGTGGGCTGTCAGTAAGCGCAAAGTGGAAGCGTGGTGCCGCTGCGTCTTTTCACCATTTGCCGGAGGGAGCCAACATTTCTCCTGGTGATGGCCAGCATGTTGCTGGCGCCTTCCCCGTTCCTGCGGTCTCTTCGCGCACATCTTTGAACGACTCCCCGACTTTGCCAGAACTTCCAGAAGTTGCAGCTGGTTTGATGGAAATCAATCGGATTCTTGATGGGGCTTTGACCGTGAATTGGCAGCCCGTTGAGGTGCGTGAAGAAGGGGGCGTTAAGATCCCCGCTCCATGGCGTGTCGGCGTATGGGCCCTCAAGTTGCCTTTTGCTCCAAAGGAAGCCCTGACACGTCTGTCACGGTTCTCTGGCGTTACGCTACGCCAAGTCGTCATAAAGTGGAGTGACAGTGACCCGGCACCAGTTTGGGCCATTGAAGGAGATGCGTATGTGCAAGCTCAAAAATAGCGTGGTTGTCGTCGTGTTGTGCATGGCGTTGAACGTACCCCTTTGTAGGGCTGAAGGGGTCGTAGATCAGTTGGAGGAACTGGATCGCTTGAAGCGTGAAAACGCTTTGTTGCGTCAGCGAGTGGCCAACAAAGAATTAGAGCGCAAGTTGAATGAGCCGACGTTTGGCGATCCGCGGAACAGTCTCTTGCCACCGTCTCTTGCCCATTTGCAGGGACCTCAAAATATGGACTCAAGACCGCAGGATTCTGCTCCAGGTATGCGGGTTATTAGCATCCAAGGATTCGATGGGCGCATGACGGCCACACTGAGCTTGGGCAACGGCCAGTATGTGACGGTAAGCACCGGGGATGAATTGGCTGATAAGTCCCGGGTTACCTCTATCTCCTCCAGTGCGGTCTACGTCTCTCATGGAGCACGCAAGATGCGTTTGCCATTCGCAGATGCGACGCCAACCGGAGCCTCTAGGTAAGGAGAAAGACACTATGTTCGGTCTTTCCGTAAAGCAGCAAGGCTCCTCTGTGGAGCCTGTGGAGGTGGGCGGCCCGCTTTGTACCCCCCCTGCGTCTATTGCAAAGCACGTGTTTATTGACGGCACGCCTCCGCGAGTCGTGCTGTATGTCTCCGAGGAACTCAACTCCTCAGTAGAGTGCAAGAACTATGCGCAATTGCTAAAACAAACCAATCGGATAAGTGGTGTCGTCACGTTGAAACGTGACGAATTCAAAGAGCGGAAAAAGAGTGGGCGAGATGTCGGCGAGCTTGCCGTTAGAACGGCCAAGCAACAAGAGGCCGCTGACATTTTTAGCGCAGCTGCGAAGCGTGGCGCATCTGATATACACATCGACGAATATAAGAGCGCAGATTTCGCTGACATACGATTCAGGATCAATGGCCGTCTTGGCCCGTATCTTAGCGTGACTAGCGAAAATGCGCGGTCATTATTGCAGACGATTTACAACACGTTATGCGGCACCCAAGCGGAGTCGAATTATCAGGAAGGTAAGTTTCAAGATGGCCACATAGCGTCTGCGGAGTATCTCCCGCGTGGTGTCCACGGCATCCGTGTAGTGTCCGGCGCCCATAGTGATGGTGCCTACATGGTTCTGCGCCTGCTGTACGATAACACCGAAACCGTCAGTGGGTCTCTGTATGAGCGGTTGACCAAGTTGGGCTACTCGGAGGGGCAGGCCCGAATGATCGACCATATGCGATCGCGCCCGTCGGGTCTTGTGTTAGTCGGTGGCCCCACTGGATCAGGTAAGAGTACTACACTCAAACACGTTTTTGAATGTTGGGCACTTGATCGACCCGACTTGCTCATAATGACGGCTGAAGACCCGGTGGAATACCCCATATACGGGGTGCGCCAAATTGGAGTGTCAACAGGTTATGGGAAGGCAGCCGGAACCAAGCAGGGCGTAGATCATTCTGACGTCCTCCGTGTGGCCCTGAGGTCTGACCCAGATGTTCTCTTGATTGGTGAAGTTCGTGACCGCGACTCTGCCAGCTATGCCCTTCAGGCGGCACAAACGGGGCACCCGACATGGGGGACGATTCACGGGAACAGCGCCTGGTCTCTGCTCCATCGTTTTGTCGGGATGCTCTCGACAAATCACCCCGAAAAAATACTCGATGTCCTCGCAGACCAAACCGTTCTCACGGGTCTCGTCTACCAGCATTTGGTGGCAACGTTGTGCCCTCATTGCAAGCGGCTTTTGTGCGAAAACGAGGACGCTGTTCCCCCTGCCTTGCTGCGGCGCATCAAGACCGTGTGTGCTCCGGAGTCATCCGAGTACCGGAATATTTGCATCGAAGGTGATGGACCATGTGAAGCGTGCTTGGACACCCATATTAGCGGGCGAACAGTATGTGCAGAGGTTGTTCTCGTTGATCCATTGATGCTTGATTTGCTCCGGAAAGACGATCACGGCGTCGAAGCTGCTCGTACGCTATGGCAAACGGGGCACTCGGGTCAGACCTACCTAGATCATGCGCTGGCGAAGATGTTTCGAGGAGAGATATCGCCCGCAGGTGTTGAGTCAAAGCTCGGTCCGTTAAACATGGTCGAACTGCTGCGCGACGGTACTCTCGACAAGGATGAGCTTGCCACTCTGGGCGACAAGCCGTCGTCGGAAGAGGTGTAGCCATGGATGCAATCCTTAGCGTTTTTCCCCCCCAGCATCACCTCCGCCAGAAAGCTGCCAAAATGTTCTTGGCAGCTGAATCTAGAGCTCGGTTTTACCGGAAACTGGCAGCGCTTACTCAAAATGGAATCCAGATGCAACATGCTGTGACGGATCTGGCGAAACGCGCAGGACGTCGTGATGAGTCGCGCCTCGAAACGCTTCTAGTGGATGTTGCACATCGGATTCAGGCAGGGGCTGGACTCGGGACCGCAATGAAAGGGTGGGCACCTGCTGAAGAGCTGATGTTGTTAACCGCCGGAGAACGTGACTCCCTGCCCAGTGCCCTGAATGAGTGCGCTGAGCTGATTGATAATGATGCGACTCTTCGACGTGCAATTCGAGGGGCAATTGCTTACCCCATCTTGCTTTTTTTCGCGTTGCTTGTGCTCATTTTTGTTTTTGGGCGCGTCTTGTTGCCGCAAGTGCTCGCAATGGTCGACGTAAGCCAACTCCGAGGTGGAGGGAGCCTCCTCTACGGTGTGTATTCGTTCGTCAACTCGGGTGCGTTCATAGTGCTCGTAGCTCTGGTTTTCGCTTGCGTGCCTCTCACGCTTTGGTCTCTGCCTCGCTGGTGTGGGCCGACTCGCGTTCGATTCGATAGCTTTCCTCCTTGGTCTTTCTATCGCCTTCGTGTGGGCGGGGCGTGGATGCTGAGTCTTGCGGCGCTGCTTCGAGTTGGAGTGACGTTAGCCGATGCGCTGAGCCAGATGAGATCTTCAGCGATGTTTGCAAACCCTTGGCTTTATGAGCGCATGGATCGGGCCCTCCGCGGGATAGCCCAAGGCAAGCACTTGGGCGAAGCCCTAGAAGTGTCTGGTCTTGGTTTTCCTGACCCTGAAATCATTGACGACTTTGTAGTTTACTCGACCCTTCCCGATTTCGAATCAACGCTGCAGAAGGTCGCCAAACAATGGATTCAGACAGGAATTTTTCACATCCAGGAGCAAGCAGCGGTATTGAAAAACATTGCAATAGTCATCATGGGCCTTTGCGTTTTGGCATTTTTCTCTGGATTCGCAAGTATGTATCAGCAGGTAATAATGCAGGTTTCCAAAACATTTTAGTTCATACTCGACAGGAGACGATCATGGGTAATGAAAAGCACAATGCGCTTGCGGCGCGGGCTAACAGAAGCGGAGAACGAGGGGCAACGGTTCTTGAGGCCGTTATGTGGATGTTGATTGCTCTTGTGGTTGCCGGTTCTGTGTTTTGGGGCGTCAGCAAGGCGTTTAACAGTTTCAAGCTTTATCGACAGCAGAATGACATTGCCGTCGTAAAGGTGCAAATTCAGCAACTTTACGCAGGCGCCCCTTCCTACAACGGACTCGATAATACTGTGGGCATCCATGCGGGCTTGTTCCCATCGGATATGGTCAAGGGAACATCCGTTGTAAACAGATGGGGTGGCACCATAACCCTTGGGACTGCATCCTCTGACACGCAATTTACTATATCCTTGAGTGGGGTGCCTCGCGATCAATGCCCGACACTCGCACAATTCGGCGACGATTGGGTTTCCGTGACAGTTAACGGCGCAGCACTGACCATGGGCGCGGGACGAGTAGCGTCTGCCACGACGAGCTGTTCCGGGGATAGCAACGCAATCGTCTTCACTGGTCGTTAGGGGTGATTTATGGGCTTAAGTGAGCTGGATTTCCGTGATCTCATTCTGCCGGAGGTTGGGACGCCACTGCTGAAGGGACTCCACGGTAGTCAAGCCGTGACAGCCCTTCCTCAAGGCTACGGTGAAGACATCGAGCAGCTTCGAAAGGGCTTGCACGATGAGTTGCAGGCCCACCCCGGCAGGAGGGATTGGTGCTTTAGAGACAAGGGTGGAGTCCAGTACCGAGTAAAGTACATGAGTGGGGGACCGGGCGGCCGTCCGGTCTTCTACCTGAGGCGCCATGCCCGAAGTCTGACTTCACTGAATGATTTAGGCTACCCTAGCTGGCTATCATCCCAACTCTGCGGCGCATCCCTTAGAAGCGGCCTCGTCCTCTTTGCTGGCAATCAGGGGGCCGGTAAAACCACTGGAGCATCAGCTTACGTGGCCGAACGCCTCGCAACCTACGGAGGGACCGCGCTGACCGTCGAGTGTCCAATAGAGATTGCGCTTGATGGACATCACGGTCTTGGATGGTGTCATCAGACAGAGGTGGAATCCGAATCGGACTTTGAGGATGCGATTACGCAGTCTTTCCGGTGTGGCTCTCCCGACATTTTGTACCTTGGAGAGATCCGAGAATCGCGAGGGTCGTCCGAGGCAATCAAAGCTGCATGCACAACGTACCTGGTAGTTTCGACGATTCATGGCGCTGGCATCATCGAGTCGCTCGAACGATTGCTTATTTTTGCATCTGGGGGAGTCTTGGGCTCAAAAGCACAAGACCTTGTGGCCCAAGCGTTTGCTGCGTGTATACATCAATCGCTTGAGGTTGGTCCTGACGGTCAGAAACAGCTGCGGGTATCTACGCTGTTCGCGACGGATGCGGTGCGCGCCAAGTTGAGATCTGGGCAACTCTTCCAACTCAAGGATTTGATAGAACAGCAGCGATCGCAGCGGATGCACACCGGGAGGACTTTTTCGTGACCGGCGTCGGGTATGTGATTCTTGTGGGAGCCTTGGCGGGCGTTCTGGTTGCTGGCCTCACTCCAGGAACTACCGACCCGGGACGGCGAGACCAGAAAGCAGACGAGACTGTCGCGGTTAATTTTATCGTTTATCGTAACGCTGTTAACCACGTGGCCCTTTCTGAGCACACTGCATCAGGGACAATCCCTTTGGCATCTTTGAAATTACCTGCCGGGTGGAAGGCTTTGCGCGGGTGGTCAAATAGGATCGAGTCGGGGGTTTGTTACGTATACGGGCCAGGGACTGAGTTTGAGGCGAAAGCAGTGGTTACCATGCTCAGGAGTCATGCTGTTGGCCAAAATGTCGGTGGCCACATGTTTAATGATGCAGGATTCGGCCCGCCACTGCCTACGTGGATTCCGGCGGGATGTATTGTTTCGACGGTAGGTATCCCGGAGGGTTAGCGTGAGTATGGGAAAAGGTACGTTCGGGAACGAGCGGGGCTCTCTGACGCTGGAGGTCATCGCAGCTCTACTAGTGCTCATCGCGGTGTCGACCGTGGGGCTTCGGATGGGACAGCAGGGCATTGACCTTGCCAAGGGCAAAATTGCCGCAGAGCATATGCAGCATGTGGTAGAGGCGGCTAGCCGTTATGTTCGAGCTCATTATTCGGAGCTACAGGCTGTTGCAACTCCCACTACAGCCGCGACGATCTCGATTTCGGACCTGAAGGCCGGGGGGTACCTGCCCGCTGGCTATAATTCCCAGAACTCGTGGGGGCAGGACTACGGTGTCTATGTGCTCGAACCCTCTACGGGTGATTTGCAGGTGATTGTACTGACTGAAGGTGGTCGCGGGCATGACGGTGATCATCCTGACTTTGCTTCGATTCAAGTACCACACGCCGCATCGCTACTCGGAGCACAAGGAGGCTTTATTCCGACAGGTGCTCTTCCTTCTCAGCCCAACACGAGGCTTCAAGGCGTCGGAGGCGGGTGGGAATGGGCTTTTGCAGGAACCAACGTCCCTAACCCAGGAGCGGGTCATCTTGGCGCTATGGTCTACTACGCAGACGGGGTGCAGGATCACGACTATCTTTACCGCGTAGCGGTCCCGGGCAAGCCTGAACTGAACCAAATGGCGACCGTGCTGAATATGGCCGGCAACGACATTCATATGGGCGATGCCACTGTGGGGGGTGGTGACGGAAAAGGGGTGAAGGCAATTAACTTTCAGCATCATGCAAAAGCAGAATTTGCATGTGCTTCTGGGGAGGACTTCGCAGGTACGGTCTTCTTTGTGGAAAGAGGGCCTGAAGCAGACGCAGATGATGCGCGTAAAAGTGGAGGGATGTACGTCTGCCGAGACGGCGTGTTGATGAAAATTTTTGACGAAGGCAACCTTACTTTGCCATCAGGCGGGATGCCGGTTGGCAGCATTATAGCGTGGCCGTCAGCAACGTTGCCCCGTGCTTCAAACGGTATCGTCCCGAATCAAGCGGCCTGTGTTTCGGCGGTCAGCACAGCTCAAGCAGAGGCATGGGGCTGTGAATGGTTGGAGGCCAATGGTTCAGCGTTTTCGCCAGCCGCATACCCGGAGCTGTCCGCGATTGTCGGGGGGGCACTCCCCGACTACCGCGGAGTGTTCCTCAGAGGCCGAGGCGGGAACGCCGCACCGCTTGGCGTCCTCCAGGGGGATGCAATTCGCAACATCACTGCACAATTTGTCGGCGGCGAAACCGGCCACGGTAGCCAACGGGCTGCGGGGGCGGTTGCATTCGCGGGCCGCGCAGGGATGCAAGACGGAACGGATTGGCCGCAATCTCTCTATCAATTTGACGCCTCTCGCGTCGTCCCCACGGCCAACGAGAACCGTCCGGTGAACCGGGCAGTGGTCTACCTCATTCGCGCTCGCTAGACAGCTTGCGCGACCGCGGGCTGGCCATGCCCATAGAGCACGTCTGACGGGGCTTGCGCCCCTGGCCAGCCGCATACCCGGAGCTGTCCGCGATTGTCGGGGGGGTACTCCCCGACTACCGCGGGGAATTTCTGCGCGGATGGGATCACGGACGCGGCGTTGATCCAGGACGAGCCATTAGTAGCCATCAAGCAGATGATCTGAAGGCGCATGACCATGGGTGGACAGGCACAGAGGGGGGCGGTTACCCCGATGATCCCAGCGCCCGCACTACACCAGGCACTCCGCGGTCGTATGTGTGTAACACGCGGATACTCCAAGTCGGTGGAGCAGAAACGAGGCCCCGCAATATAGCCGTTACCTACCTCATTCGCGCTCGCTAGACAGCTTGCGCGACCGCGGTCTGGGTATGTCCGTAGGGCACGTCTGACGGGGCTTGCGCCCCTGGCCAGCCGCGTACCCGGAGCTGTCCGCGGTTGTCGGGGGGGCACTCCCCGACTACCGCGGGGAATTCCTGCGCGGATGGGATCACGGACGCGGCGTTGATCCAGGGCGAACCATTGGGAGTCACCAAGCCGACGCTGTTGGCCCTCATCGTCATAGCATCACTCTTGGTACTGATGAGCAAGATGGAGGGCCAAAGCTGCGCGGTGCGGGAACGCTCGCTACATCTGGAACAGGGTATACAGATCTGGCAACAGGCAATCCTGAAACCAGACCTCGCAACGTGGCCGTGGTCTATCTTATTCGCGCGAGATGACAGAGCGTTAGGTGGTGCGCTTGCTCTTAATCCAAGTGGCGAGATCCGTTATGTCTGGAACGGCTTCGACACATTGCCGACGTTGCGACTCCTGGACGTGTTGATATGTCCGTAGGATCATCGTGGGATCACGGTGTCCCATCAGGTCAGCTAACGCCTTAATGTCCGCTCCGTGCTCCAGTGCAAACGTCGCAAACGCATGGCGCAAATCATACGGGCGTAACCGCCGGGTTATGCCCGCCCGCCTCAAGGCTGTTTGCCATGCCCTGTGTATCGACTGTACCGGGCGTCCTCCCCAATGGATTAGGTACGCAATTCCTTGCACGTCATCCTGCTCCTGCCATTCGCGTAGGATCGGGATGAACGATGCCCGGATAGGCACGTCCCGCCAAGGACGCGCCTTATTCTTCTGGGCAGACCATATTCGTATCGTTGCACTGTTCAGGTCTACATCATCCCAGGATATTCGGAATAGTTCTGACGGCCCGACTCGCGCTCCAGTCCAGACGCCAAGCAAAACCACTCGTGCCACATGCGGAGCGGCACAGCGCATAATACGTTCTGCTTCTGCTGGAGTGGGGGGGGCAAAACGCCGCGCACGTCCCTTTGAGAGCCGCACACCAGAAATTGGGTTGAACGGTAAAAGCATTTGCTCTACGGCCCAGCTCAACGCTGTGCGGAGAACACACACTCGTCTGTTTATCGTGAGTTGCGAAATACCACGACCAAGTTCTTCCCGTGCGAACGCTACCAGAGCCTCGGCATCGAGCAGCATTGCTTGGCGTCGCCCTAGCACTCGCACAACGTGACGTGCGTGGTACTCCGCTTGCTTTTTTGATGTGACTGATTCTGATGTGTAGTGTTCGAGATATGCCCGAATAATCGCCTGGACAGTAACTTTAGATGCGGGCTTCGTTTTCGGTACGTCAGCCTCACGGGCTACAGATCGTTTTTGCCATGCTTCAAACTGTCGAGCCTCATCTTCCGTTGCAAAACATCGACTGTGTTGGCGTCCTGTCTGTGGATCACGCCAGTAGGCCATCCAAGGACGACGCCGCTGAGGTCTGTATGCGATACCCACGTAATCCCCTTCTTTTTTTGAGGGGTCGGGTAGCTAGAGATTCTTAAAAGAGCAACCAAGAATCGCGCCGGCGTTTCAGTAGAAGCTGTCAGAAACAACGGTATCATTGCGGCGAATCGGCGGCCTTGGTTCAGCCGTGTTTCCCCCGACTGCTTACCGAGCGCGAATGAGGTAGACTACGGCCCGATTAATAGGGCGAATCTCGGAGGCAACAGGCGTTGATCTTGACGCACGGAAGTGCAAGCTGTTCCGCTGACTCCAATCGCCATCACGAGACGGACCATGTGCGCTTCCATCTGTATAAAAAGCGCCTTGATTGGAATTCCCAAAAACACCACGGTTGGCCGTGCCGCTGGTATCCCCAGATATTTCTCTGATTGCATCCCCCTGAAGGACGCCAAGGGCGCCGCTCTGATGCGTCACGGCCCCGTAATGGGAAGAGGTGACGGCGCCGTGTCCCCGTAGAAACACCCCTCGGTAGTCGGGGAGTACCCCCCCGACAACCGCGGACAGCTCCGGGTATGCGGCTGGCCAGGGGCGCAAGCCCTGTCAGACGTGCTCTACCGGCATGGCCAGCCCGTGGTCGTGCATGCTGTCTAGCGGGCGCGAATGAGGTAGACCACTGCCCGGTTCACAGGACGATTCTCGCTAGCTGTAGGGACGACTCTGCTGGCGTCTAGGTGGGCAAGATCCCAACCTCGTCCGTACAAGTCAAAGGACGGTTGCGTACCGACATCCGACCTGATCGCTCCGGTACCGCCTCCTTTTGTCCAGCCGATTGTGCCTGTGATGTTCCGAATTGCATCCCCCTGGAGGACGCCAAGAGGTGCGGCGTTCCCGCCTCGGCCTCTGAGGAACACTCCGCGGTAGTCGGGGAGTGCCCCCCCGACTACCGCGGACAGCTCCGGGTATGCGGCTGGCCAGGGGCGCAAGCCCTGTCAGACGTGCTCTACCGGCATGGCCAGCCCGCGGTCGCGCAAGCTGACTTACAGGGACGGTGCGACGGTATCCTCAAAGATGTTATTGACCAACATAACACCATATTTTTCTGCAAGCCTTCCGGCATCTGAAATCGCGTTGTCTCTCTCAGACGTTGTGTAGTCGTGAATCCAAACCACGGAGCCGTCATGTTGGCGTAAATACAGCGCCCAACAGTTTGCATCCTGAATCGTACTCACAGCGCACACTCCAGATGTATCGCAGTACACTGGTTCTAGCTCTACACCGACTACGTCCCTGGTTTTTAAGCTTCTCGGAATCACTGGATTGATCTCCATACGTTGTCGCGTACGCGCCCTGAGGTATCGTTGACAGTAACTCCATCGCGCACACCCTTACCTTGTGTTCCAGGCCCTGATGATTGGCCAACGGTCACCATGCCATCTAAAACTGATACGGATTGGCTCTGGTTTGTTTTAGATAGGTGGCTATCTATTTCTCCGCGCAACATGGCACAAGCTTCGTCGAAGAGTTGCTCGATATTTGGTATCCCCAGATTAATAATCTGCCCACCTCCGATGCTGCCTAAGCACTTTTCCAGCACAGATCTGTCATCCCGTTTTACGTATGAGGCATAGACCTGCGTGGCCCGTTCGCTCATCGCTTGGCCTGCACGATCCATGATCGTATCAACGTGATCGCAAGGATTTGCCTGCACCGTCCCTGCTTGGAGGGCATGAGGTGTTGTCATTATGATTGCGGCTACCACCACCGACAGAGCGTTCTGTTTCAAGACGCACCTCCCGTGAGTTCGTCAAGAATCTCCAAGACACAGCGTCGCCTCTCTGGACCGAAGACTCGAGTATAGATTTCGTAGCGTGCGATCTTGGCAATACGCGCCAAGGTGACTCTGGCTTCAGCCTCGTATGGGTCCCCAGGGCGGTCTAATGCCGCACATCGTAACAACAGATCTCCCCCAAGACCTGGTTGCGCCTGTCCTAAGATGCGCATGAGGGCGAGGGCAGAACTAGTGTGTATGTGGGCAAGGCAGCGAGCCCACATGGTGAGAGAGTTCTCTTCAATGTATACCCCTGCAGCGTGTGGCTCGTGGAGAAACAGCAACCCCAACTCGTCCAGAGCATTTTTTAAAGCTGGCGCATCCGCAACCCAGGGTTCAACGGCATTCATCCGCCGAGCAAGATACAGCAAGTTCGGTGGCAATATTTCCGATAACATGCTGTCATCAAATATAGTTTTTAGCTCGCTAGTGTTGTCCATGCGTCCTCACAGTGCATTCACATAGCTCTTTTTTTGTGTTATTTTGTCTAAAAAAATTAAAACAAAAAAGGATTGGTGTGAAGCATGCTGCGCCCAATTTCCTTAATTCTGATGGCAATGGCCTTTTCGACTTCCTTTACCGCCAGGCCAGTCCACGCAATGGAACCAATAGTTCCTGTCCTTGAGTCATGTATTCTTGAGAGCGCAGCATATCATAATGTACCTGTTTCTGTGATTCTAGGGTTGATGGCAACAGAAACGGGCGTTGTTGGAGCAATATCGTATAATACAAATGGCACATACGACATTGGTCCGATGCAGATTAACAGTAGCTGGCTCCCAAAACTTCGTAAGCATGGCATATCTGAACGTGCATTAAGATATAATGGGTGCGTAAATGTAGCAATAGGAGCTTGGATCATTGGTGATTTGTTAAAAAAATATCCAATGTGGGAGGCAATAGGGTACTACCATTCGAGAACGCCACATCTTTCAGAGAAATATAAGTCAAGAGTATATAATAAAATGAAAAGGTTAGACCCGTCAAAAGTCGTACGTTATGCCAATGGGGTCAAGCAATGAATGCAAGCAATCGCGGAAATGGCGGCAATGGTGATGATGGAGCTTTGACAGTATTCATGCTGATAATTGTCGGCATGATTCTATGTTATGTGGTTTTTCCATACATATATGAAAGCAATAAACAAGCTATTAATACTGTAATTATAACAGTTTCTAGAATTTTGCTTTACCCTTTTGCCCTTGTTTCTAATGAAGCTGCGTATGTTTACTATCAGTTCGGAATAAGAATGAGCACTCCTGAGATTGTGACATGGGATCATGCTTATAATCTGATCATATACGTGAGCGGCTTTTATCGCTGGATTGTCGCGCTGTTGATTGGCGGGATGGCAATCTGGTCTTATCACATGTGCATATCTGACAAGTTCCGTAGACGTTTGGACCTTCAAGGACTGTTGCAGAACAATGTCAAAATTTTTCCTGCTTTAGCTCCTGTTGTGTTGAGACGCAGAAGCCTCTTGGAGGAGTCTTACGACATCGGCCCATGGCGTACCGCTAGGCAACCCATCCAGTTTGCAGTCGAGCACAATCTTTTGCTGAACGATGGAAAACCAATCCCCAAGAGTGATGTGCTGCTACCTACTGGACTCGCTAATCCCAATTCAAAACTGCTAGCCAAGGGAGGAAATACGAACGTCAAATTGGATTTTAACAGGCTTACCGATGTGCTTGTAGAACAGTTAGGCGCAAAGCTCACGGATCCTTTTCAATTGCCAGACTACCAGCGGGGTTTAGCGGCAGCATTCCTCGCGTTCGCTTGCGGAAATAAAAAAGCTGCGCAGGCCTTACTTGATCAGATGTCACGGTCGTTCCAGGAGCGGTTTGAAGCCCAACAAGGCATGTTTGGACTGAAGTCATTCTCAGTGCTTGGAATGCATATTCCGTATCCTTCGTACACATTCCCCAAACCGCTGCAGGATTGGTCCATCTCGATAGACGGTGCTGACGACTTGCTCCACCATCATTTGGATTCCGAAGTATATCGGTCAGCTGTAGAGCAGCATGGCGTTTATACAAGCACCTTCTTAATAACACTGTTGAACAGTGCCAGACGGAAGGGTGTTTTGCCGCCTGCACAATTCCTGTGGTTGCGTCCAAGAGATCGGTCATTGTGGTATACCCTGCATCAAGTCGGGGGACGACAACCATGGGCTGAGGCCTTGGCTCCTTGGGGGCATTGGCAGGCTGAACAAGTATTAGGAGTTGCCATAGACGCCCCCGAGTTAGCGGAAGCCATCACAGGTTTCGAAATGGCTCTCTATGCAGATGGATGGCTACCTGCGACTTCTGGAGGACGACCATGAGATCTGACCACCATTTTGAAGGACTCACCCCAGATCAGGAACAGGACCTAAATCAGTTGCATCGCGACACGAGGAGTCGCGGTCAACGATTCTGGGATTTTGCGATGAGTCGCAGTGGAAATCTCGTGCTCCTGTTAGGCTTGGCAATGTCGAGCCTTGTGTACGTGTCGTTAGTTTTTCCATCTCTATTCTGCGCGGTCGTGTTGTTCTGGGGGCGAGCCCGTCTGGCGAAGACCGATCGGCTACCCTTTCGTGTCCCAATGGCGGCTGGAGTCGAGGATCCTGGCAACCCGCATCCTGGGCGGCGGAAATACGCAAAAGCCTCTGGCATCTTCTTTATCGGAAACGAAATTGGGTCTGGCAAGGAGCTTTGGCTGACAGCGAAGGACGTGTTAACCCATATGATGATTCTCGGAACCACTGGCTCTGGTAAATCCGAAACCATGGTGTCCCTGACATTTAACGCCCTAGCAATGGCATCCGGGTGCTTTTATATCGATCCGAAGGCCGCCCCTAAGTTGGCACATCAGATTTATACACTCGCAAGGCTCGTTGGACGCGACGACGACTTCCGCGTCTTAAACTTCGCGACGGATAAACGCCCTGACAGACAGGCCCGGAAGCCGGGCCGTCAAACCAACACAACGAATCCGTTTTCAAAAGGCACCGCCGACCAACTGACCCAGCTGCTAGTCGCCTTGATCGCCAAGAGTGAGGGAGGAAACGCGATCTTTGCGCAGAACGCCCAAACATTGATTACGGGGGTGCTGTACGCGCTTGTAGAGCTACGAGATCGAGGGGAGCTTGAGCTTTCCATTGATACGATTCGTCGCTACCTGGACGTGAACAAATGCGATGAACTCGCGAGACGAAAAGATCTCTCCGAAACGAGCCGGTCCGCTATGCACTCGGCCATGGCCACACTCGGATGGAACGAACAACAGCCGATTGATAAGCAACAAAAGGCCATGGAACAATTCGGCTTTGCCCGTTCATATTTTGGCCTTCCTCTTGCGAACCTCGCGGATACGTATGGCCACCTCTACATGACCCCATACGGGGAAGTGGATATGGAGGACATCATCCTTCAACGCAGGGTGCTCATAGTGCTTCTCCCCGCCCTTGAAATGGCTCCGCAGCAAATCGAGAGCCTTGGGAAAATTTGTCTCAGTGCAGTTAAAAACGCTTGCGCAGTCGGCCTTGGCGACCACATCGAAGGCACCAACGAGGATGTGCTGGATTCGCTGCCAGTGGATAGCCCTGTTCCGTTCCTATCCTCTACTGACGAATATGCGGCCATCACTACTCCGGGATATGCAGAAGTTTTTACCCAAGGTCGCGGCCTTGGCATTGGCGGTATTCTTGGATCACAGGACTATGGGGGCATCGCGGGGAAGGACCCGACAGGCGCAAAGCAGTTTGTCGCCAACACCAAGATCAAATTGTTTATGTGCCAAGAAGACGGGGCCGACACGCTGCAACTAGTCAACCAAATCGCGCAGAAAGGACTAGCTCTCCAGACGTCAGGGTATGCTGTCGACAAAAACTCTGGGACCACAGACTATTTGGATACGCTATCTACCCAACTTCGAGAGGTGGACAGAATCCCGTTCCGGGATCTGAATCGCCAGATAGAAGGTGAGTTTATTGGTTTTTTCAAATCACAGATCGTGCGAGGAGAATCGTTCTACACCGATCTCCCCCTAAAAGGTGGCCAGCTCCGTATTGGGCAGATGGTCACTGTACAAAAGCCCGATGCGCGTCAACTCTCTGCGAGACTGGGAGAGCTTCACGATTTATCCACTAAACTGGCTGAAGCTATCCGAGCAAATGAGCCAATGCGTCCCGCTCACATCGGGCAGGCCTTGATGACCCTCGGCAAACAGCTCCAAGGTCTTTCCCAAGCGTTTGCGACTGTGCCTGAAGGCCGTCAGGAGCAAGCCATCTGTGCCGTCTTGGAGTGGGGGAGGATGTACGAGGCCGGAATAGCGGGGTTCGTGGCCAACCGTACCCAGCAGCGCGATTCTGCGCGGCGTAAGCAAGAGCAAATGAACAGCCAAGGCCTTGTTGAGATCGGCTTACCGGAGAGTCCTTTGCCGCAGGACCCTGCTCCAGCCTCTGTCCAGAGCCGACTGAGGATTGCAGATGTCCCCATTGTGCCCAGCACTGCAGAGGAAACGCCCCAGGGTGTTGCCATGTCTTCCGGCGCCGATCCTGACGCCCTCAACGTGACTGCGCCTGAAAAACAGGACGAAGATGGAGTCCCTGTTGGCTTGCCTGGACTGGCTTTGCTGGAGCAGGCATGGGGTCAGGATCAGGGAGACACAACGGTCCACGAGGATATTGTTGCCGGGGAAATCGCACTCGGACGGTCCCCCGCTGAAGCAGAAGAGATCGCGGAAGAGGCCAACACGCGAATCGCCACGCACCTTGGCTATCCTGCCCCTCCAGTTCCTGAAAAGCTTACAGAGGAAGAGGGGGAGGCGCTGACGAAGGCCATAGAGCTTCTACTCGCGGATTAAGCTCGCACCCCTAAATTTGAATTTTTTTAGGCAAAAAGATGAGAACAGAGACTACTGAGCGAGATTACGAGCACAGGGCGCAGCGACTGTTGACGGCATACCGCCAAGAAACAGGTCTCTCATGGAAAGAGGATCCTGTGCTGGCTTGCCAGCATATTGCTGCGAAACGGCAATATCTTGGGAAGTCAACATGGCGTCAGTATCGAAGTGCGCTCATTTATTTCATGACCAAGAATGGACCTATTGAAGCAGTCAACTACCTGAAGAACTGTGGCGTGGAGCTTTGCCGGCCTGCTGCGACCAGGACATCTGCACAAAAAACTCACGCGCTCCCTCAAGAGGATCTGGTCGAGCTACTAACGTTCCTTGCCCGTGGGAAAGGGTGTTGGGATCGAATCTTAGGCTTGTGGTTGGTCGCAGGTAGGATGACGGGACTGCGTCCAGGTGAGTGGAGTGGAGCAGAGCTTACGAGTGGACCAGCTTTGTCTGTCGTCAATGCCAAGCATACCAACGGTCGTGGCCATGGCGAGCGCCGCACGTTGTTGCTGGACAAACTCCCACCAGACCGATTGCGGGCAATCCAAAACTTTCTATTCGAGCTACACGAGTTGCGCGACAAAGGGGTGCCGTTCAGTTCTGTTTATAGCAGCTGCCGCAGGCGCATGACACGGGTTACTCGACAGCTTTGGCCAAATCGAAAAAAACGTCCATCCCTCTACAGCACTCGCCACCAAGTAGCCGCAGACTGCAAAGCAACAGGGGCTAGCCTTGCTGAGCTTGCTGCAATCTTGGGGCACGCAACCGATGAAACCGCGAGCGTGCATTATGGGCGTCGTGCCGCTGGCGAAAAGAGTGGAGGGCGAGTTTCAGTACCTGAAACGGAAACTGCGCGTATTCGGCAAACGTATCGCCCAAGACCTCAGCCCAAAACGATTCCAGAGAAAGGAGGAGACTAGCGTGGATTCGCCTAAATTTAGTGTAACGCTGTTGTTTGGAGAGGCAGCAGTTAATGCCTGTTACGGTCTTGAATCAACTCAAGACTTCGACATCGAGGATCTAGACCTCGCTGAAATTGAAGAGGGATCCTCACTACGTACACGATATTTTGCAAGCCAAACAGAGTTGGATGCCTATTTGGAAGGAATCGAGGATGCCGTGGGTTACCTCGAAGCCTTGCGGGTAGCGGAGCTTCCAGACCGCGTTTTGGAACGACTCGCACAGGTACTCGCAAAGAACACCGCGCACAGGTTCAGCCCCGAAGATTGGCTACGTCGCGTGCGCGGTGAGCGGAGCATCGATGCTGACCCGATAGAAACTAGCGGACCGGATTTCTAGCATGGCCACGATTACGGCCGCGCACGTCTGGTATGTAAGCCAAATTCATCCAGAATCGCTTGGGGATGCGGAGTTACAAGCGCTTTTCAATGCCCGAGTCCTAAAAGACAGCGATCGGGCATACTGGGCGTTGGCTGCGCAGATCTTAAACTCTGTGGCTTTGAGCACGGGAACCGAAGCCCCCATTAATCCTGATCTATCTTCCCAAGAGTTCCCCACTTGACGCTTTGCCGGTTTTATGGCGTTGTACCCGCACGGCCTTGAACAGCCAGCACAAAGCGGACATCCGCGCCCGTCAGACGTGGTTTTTTTTATGCCCTGCCCGTGGTGTATCCTTTTCAGGCAGAGGTATTCAGCCATATTTGGCCGGGAGTCCATCCACCATACAATACCCGCAAGGGGAAAGTGTGTGGGCCGTGCTTTGTGACGGTGTTCAAGCTCCCGGCCTTCTTCTTTTGGAAGGGGGTAATTGAACGCACATCACAAAGGAGGTTCCGTAATGGAACGCGCCCCCGCCTCCGTCCCCACCCGCTATGCGGACCTGCCGTTCGTCGGTGATCCTCGCACCTCTCCCACTCCCGACTGGACCCTGCCAGCCATTGGCGGCTACGCAGTCGGCTTCGACACCGGTGAGGAGATGGCCATGGCGTTCCTCCAGTTCATGCGCTGCGGGCATCATCCTGCCGACTACACGTTCCACCTCTCCCGCATTGCGATCTCCTTTTTCCGACGCATCGATGCCGAAGGCGGCCTTGACGCCCTGGACGTACACCAATGGTCCCTCCCGATGGATTCCTTGCGTGGTCAGTTCTTCGGCTTCTTCAATCGGGTCTCTTCGAGCCTGAGCGAGGGAGACGGGCCGGACGGGGTCGTCTCTGACACTATCGCCCATGAACGCGACTGGCTTGCCGACGTGGATCTCGTCGGCTGTTGCCCATCCCTTGAACGCCTGCACGTCGTCCTCAGTCAGGCCCCATCCAGCTACCGCCTTGCCCGTCCGGTCGCTCGGCTGTTCTGGTTCCTGTTCGGCATGTACCAGGGGAGGTTGCTGCACGAACAACTCACCACACCAGAGCCTGAGGCGTTCCAGCAGATCCTTCAGGACCTGTAAGGAGAAGTTGCGTTGAAAGGAACTACGGGCAAAACAAGAGTTATCCAGTTGAGCCTCTTCCATGTTGCGGAAGCGTATGCGCAGACCCAAGGGAAAGGAGTGGCTAATGGAGAGATTTACCGTAGCGTTGCAAACGCTGCAGGACTCTGCGTTGATGATCTAAACACACGACAGCCTATTGGGGAGGCCAACGCGCTCCGAAGCCCTGTGCGACGCAAGATTCGGTGGTATCAACAGACACTCAAGCACTTGGGCGTGATAGAGCACGTACCTGGTCAGCGTGGAGTTTGGCGTTTGGCCCATGATGCAGGGCAAGGCCTTCACAAAATCATCGAGGGGGCCAAGCTGGTAGCTTTCAGCACGCGACTGGGTGTGGCAATATGGGCGAATAATGCATCTGTTTTCTCGTCGTTTCGTGACCCCATTGCTCTCTGCATTACCTCCCCCCCCTATCCACTCCGAGTTAAACGTGCTTACGGGGGGCCGTCCGTTGAGGAATACCCTGATTTTATTTGCACCGCGCTCGAAGGTATCGTACGCGCCTTACAGCCTGGTGGGAGTATTGTTCTTAACGTCTCCAACGACGTTTTCGAAACAAGGAGTCCTGCTCGATCGCTTTATATTGAACGGCTAGTGCTGGCCCTTCACGATCGACTGGGATTAGCGCTAATGGATCGTGTTCCCTGGGTGAACTTCAGCAAACCCCCTGGTCCCACATGGTGGGCATGCCGTAATAGAGTGCAGTTATCCGCTGCGTATGAGCACCAGCTTTGGTTCACAAACGACCCCTTAAAGGTCCGTTCGGACAATCGGCGGACATTGGAGGAACATACCGCTCGGCATCGCCAGTTGATGATCAACGGCGGGGCACAGCGCACTGCCGTATACGGCGACGGCGCCTACCGTATTCGAGAAAACTCGTATAGTCGGGAGACTCCGGGGAAGCTGGCCCGAAACGTCATGGTGCGTGGCCATGCATGTGGCGACACACAGGCTTACCGACGTGCCGCCACCGCACTGGGCATCGCAATTCATGGTGCAATGATGCCCACAGCCCTCCCAGATTTTTGGATTCGTTTCCTAACCGAACGCAACGACCTTGTCGTGGATCCGTTCGCAGGCACAGCACGTACGGGCCTTGCTGCAGAGCGACTCGGGCGTCGTTGGCTCGTAACCGAGTGGATGCTTGAGTATCTTAAAGGCGCCTCTTCAATGTTCAGTGCCTGCGAAGGATACTCATCAAATGCAACTTTTTTGTAGGTACCAGTTTTCAAAAAACTTCGGGGACAACGTTCGGGCTAGGTTCAGCTGATACAAGCGCTTGCAGAGGGTCGAAACGGTGCAGGACGATTGTCCCGTCCGAGCGCGGTATCGCAAGAATGGCCTCGTTCTCCTTGATGCCGATTCTCTGCAGAAGGCCCTTCGGGATTTGTACGGTTCCGGTGGAAGTCTGCTTGAGCACTTCATATTCAGGTCTTGCCATGGACAGCTCCTTGT
>Ga0302246_1000117_pt1 | contig 78698 bp, 56 predicted proteins | sample AAG_UR_Trp_MG_FD_193533 | JGI IMG/M metagenome (GOLD analysis project Ga0302246, IMG submission 193533) | Enriched activated sludge microbial communities from anaerobic digester in WTTP, New Holstein, Wisconsin, United States - AAG_UR_Trp | ecosystem: Engineered > Bioreactor > Anaerobic >... | reverse complement strand
TGCTTTCCAAGACTTTCTCTTACCGCGAGGAAGCAAAAGAATACCTTGGCCTGCTGGCCGATACCGCGCTTATCGACAGTCATCCGGAACTGGGTGCAAAACGCGGGGAAAAGATAGAACATGATTTCTTTTCAATAACCGACAATCCCCACATTAATGTTGAGCTGGCATTTTCCGCCGACAGCTCCAACAGGAAACTGTACGAATACCGGGTGGCATACCAGATGCTTACTGAAAACTACGAGGGAATAGTGGTAGGATTGCCACATCTCGAACGCCTGGGCTACACAAGGGTGCCTGTTCATATACAGGAGGCGGCTCTTGTCAGCAGAATGTCGGGTTTATCGCTTTCCGGACTTGGCAGTCTGAAGATTGAACCCCAGACAGAAACAAGGTTCAACCAGTTCCTTCAAACCTTCAATTCATTCGGCAATAACCTGAAAACGGCACAAGCTGCCTTGAGGCAGAGGTTCGGTGAAACGTTCTGGTATTATGGGTTTTATCATTAAACAAAAAGAGCCGGCTTTTCAGCCGGCTCTTCCTATTTCCCTTTCGGGTTTAAAATCCTAATACTTACTTGATTGATTAATTATACCCCGGGTTCTGAACGAGCTGAGGTGCTTTGTTCATTTCGTCGCGAGGTATGGGCAGCCAGTATAAATGATCGCCTCCCCATTGCCTTGCATCAGCCCTTGCAAATTCTCTATGCGCACCTTCTGAAAGATCAGCAGCATAGTACCATTCAAAGTCTCCGTTGCTGTATTCCCTGACTTTCATCTCGTACACATCTTCAACTACATTTTCGGACTCCATCCAGCGGCGGAGATCCCAGAAGCGGTGTCCTTCGGCGAAGAACTCGATGGCTCTTTCATGGCGCACGAATGCTCTGGCCTCACCCTGGTCATCGGTTACCCTGTCGGGAAGTCCGGCACGGTTCCTTACCATGTTGAGAGCATCCAGACCAGGCTGAAGGTCTGCTCCGCCAAGTTCAATACAAGCCTCGGCATAGTTAAGCAGGATCTCTGCATAACGGAACTCAACCCAATGGTTGGTATTGTTGAAATACTGGCCCTGTGTTGCCGGATCCATCAGTTTCTTCAGGTAGTATCCGGATTTTGTGCCGTTCCATGCTTCGATAAGGCCCTGGCGGGTATCAACCCCTGCAATTATCAGAGAGCCGTCAGGATTGTAGAAAGACCCGGTTTGCACCTTGTTGTAGGGATCGAACGCGGCAGCATCGGAAGGACGTGCCTGCCATGGAGCGCCGTGATATAAAACAATAGCATAGAAGCGCGGTTCGCGTCCGTTATAGGGACTCAGCAGGGGATCGGCAGCCAGTTGGGCGGCTGTCGCTGTACGCAGGTATTCACCCTGGCCATTATCCCATACGAAAGGTGTTCCATCGGCCATTTCAAAGCTTCTTACAGCAGGCTCGGTCGGGCCGTTGTTACCCCAGTTGTGATAACCGTTGGGACCGTTCCACCTGTTCGTGGTAATGTAGTTGCCACCTGTCAGCGGATACTGGATAGCCCAGATAGTTTCACTGTTCCATTTGCCATGCTGTGTAAAAATACTGTAGTAATTGTCCGAATAAGCCTGGACCTGAGCCTCGGTAAGAGGCAGAGCCGGATCATCGGTGGAGCCAACCAGTGAATAGTCGCCATAGTCACCATCCATTACATCCTTGGCGGCATCCCTTGCCTGCTGCAAAAGTGTTTCGCGGCTTCCTGCCGGGAATGAAACCAGTGTATTGGAAGGCTGAAATCCGCCATTGGTAAGCTCGCTGGCGCAGAAAAGCAATACCCTCGATTTAAGTGCAGCTGCAGCTCCCATACTTGCCCTGCCCTGCTCAATTTTGGGATAATCCTTCAGAATGTTAATCGCCGAAGCAATATCAGCAAGAACAAACTCAAGAGTCTGGGCAATTGTCGACCTGTTAACTGTCGAGTAATCCTGACCTAGTTCCCATGGCTCGGATGAAAGAATGACACCTCCGTGAAGCATAAGGAGAGTGGCATACTCAAATGCCCTGAGAAAATAGGCTTCACCTTTAAGACGCCTTGCAAGGACATCCTGACCTGCTGTAAGCGGAACATCATCAATATTGGCAAGAATGTTATTAATATTCTGAATGTTTGCATACAGGTTCGGCCATCTGAGGTAACCCCCCATTCCGTTACTCGCGAAGAATCCAAGCTGGTCGGGGCTCTGGGTTCCTTTCAGGTTGACATAGTTGGCAGGCCTGTGGATACAGAGTGTCTGATCGGTCGCGGATGACAAAAGGTCTTCACGCATCCCGAGGATTCCGGCATTGGTATTGCCTCCCATCCTGTCGTAGCATTTACCCAGATAGGCTTTTACCACGTTTATGTCTGAGAAAACAACCTGTTCGTTAAACGAGTCCACCGATTGCTTGTCGAGAACGTCATCGCACGACGTGACCGGAAGCATCAGCATCACAATTGCAATGATATAATAAAGTAATTTTTTCATATTCTACAGTTTAAATGTTTCTCAATCAGTTAAAACGTAATATTCGCTCCTATGGCATATGTCTTCAGAAGAGGATAAGCACCGGCGCCGCCGCCTTCAGGGTCGAATTTCCTGGTCGCTGTCCAGAGGAGAGCCACGTTGTTACCCGATACATAAACACTGGCCCTTGATATGCCAAGGCCCCTGTACAGATTCTGAGGAAGGGTGTATGTCAGAACCACGTTCTTCAGACGACAGTATGCTGTGTTGTCATACCAGTAATTGCTGTCGTTCACCTCCAGACTCCAGTAATAGTCATTCCTGTTGTAAGCCCTTGCAATGTTCGTCTTGGTATTTGTTGGCGTCCACCTGTTGTCGTAGTTCCACTGGAAATAGTTACCGGCTTCACCCCTTCTGTTGTCATAGTAGTTTCTCCTCAGGAATTTACCCTGTCCCTGGATCTGTGCCTGAAGCGAAAAATCCTTCCAGGTTGCTTCAATTGAAATTCCGTAGAAAGTTTCAGGAGAATCCGTATTGTCAAAGAGGATCATGTCATCACTGTTGATTATTCCATCCTTCGACACATCCTCGAAGATCACGTCACCCGGCTGTGCACCTGTCCAGTGAGGATATTCGAGAGCCGCCTCATTTTCAAAGATGCCTATAGCGTTGTACATCAGAATTGATCCGTAAGGATGTCCGGTGCGAACCTGCCACGGAACCACCCTTGCAGGCTCATCGTAGAATACGATCTTGTTCCTTGCAAAACCATAGTTACCTGAAATGTCAAGTCTCAGTTCAGGTGTAAGGCTCTTGTGAAAACCTGCCTCAATTTCAAAGCCCTTATTATTTACCACACCGATGTTTTCGCGCGGCAGTGAAAGACCTGTGAAGTTGGGAACCGAAGCATCCCTTTCCGTAAGGATATCCTCCCTCTTATTGAAGAAGTAATCAAAGTTAAGAGTAATCAAGTCATTGAACCATTTCGAGTCAAATCCAATGTTACGGGTGGTCTGTGTTTCCCATGTTATATTCGGGTTTGCAACCGAAGGAGGACCTACCGTGGTTTCAATCGAGCTGCCGGTTCCAAAGACCATACCGCTGGAGAGACCGAATTTGTTCATATACTGGAAAGCAGCTCCGGGGTCCATACCCATCTTACCGTACGATCCTCTCAGTTTGAAATAGTTGATAAACCCAAGGTTGTTCTTCCAGAAATCTTCCTCAGATGCTCTCCACCCGAGCAGGAAGCCGGGGAAGTTGCCCCAACGGCTGTGTTCCGGGAACTTAAGGGATCCGTCGCGACGGAAGACTATCTCAGCAAGATATTTACCCCTGAAGTCGTAGGTTGCCCTTCCGATCAGTGATTTCCTTGCATAAATGGTGCTGAAGCCTTCAGTGTTTTTGTCCTGATCAGCGCCGGCATCCATTGTTTGGATAAGCGATGAGATATAATACTGCCTGAAGCCTTGCAGCCTGTTGTAATCATTTGTATACTGCTCATAACCTGCAAACAGTGTTATGTTGTGACCTCCAAACTGTTTCTGATACATTGCATTCAGGTTGACAGTCTGGTTTATCGTCCTGTCATACCTTTCATTGTTTTGAGGTGAAGAAAGACCTCTCAGCGTTGGTGTTAAAGGCATGCTTGTGATATAGCCCTGGGAATTGCGCACGGCATTTTCCCACTGTGGATAGTACAGTACCCATGGCTGATAGAAGGCCTTCTGGTAATAGTTGGTCAGGTCAAAGCTGAATGATCCGGTAAATGAGAGCCCCTGTACAAAAGGAACCGTAATGGTAGAGGTCAGTGTATTCAGCAGCCTGTATGTTTTCTGGTCGTTCTTACCGGCCGAGAAAGTTGAAGTCTCAACAGGGTTGTCTCCGTACTCGATATCAGGGCCTGGTTCGCCTGTGGGCCAGAATGACCAACTGGTAGGAACAAGACGGGTTGACTGACCTACAATGGCATCAGCTGATTTATAAGGATAAACACGGTTCACAAGGAAACCTGCAACGTCAATCCCTGTTTTCAACCAATCGGTAATGGGCATTTCAACCTTTGTACGGATATTGTATTGTTTGTACTTGGTTGATGAAGCTTTGTAAATGGCATCATCGGTCTTATAACCAAGGGATACGTAGTAAGTCATTCCCCTGTTTCCGCCGTCAATCGACAGGTTGTGCTTGGCTGTTCCGGTCCATTTCTTGATCAGGTCGCCATACCAGTCGGTGTCGGGATGTTCCCATGGATCTTCACCTGAAGCGAAAAGCCTGATATCCTCATCGCTGTATGTGCGGTTCTTGCCGTTTGCCACCTGATATTCCGAAAGCATGGTTGCATATTCGGCAGCATTGGTAACATCGGGAATAATGGTCGGTGTCATGAAGCCCTGGTAGAACTGGTAGTTCAGCCTCGGTCTTCCTTCCTGACCTTTCTTGGTGGTGATAAGAATAACACCGTTTGCAGCAGTTGCACCGTAAATTGCAGCAGAAGCATCCTTCAGAACTGACAGACTCTCAATATCCGATGGGTCAAGCTCGTCCATTGAACGACCCTGAACACCGTCGATAATAATGAGCGGGTTTGTATACCCGTCAGTTAATGCTCCAAGAGTCGAACGTCCGCGGATCATAATTCTCGGAGCCTGCTGACCGGGCTCACCGCTGCCCTGCATGATTGTCGTACCAGGAAGACGGCCGGAGATAGCATTGTTAATGTTGGCTGCCGGAATCTGAGTCAAGCCCTCACCTGACAGCGAGGTTACCGAACCTACTACGTTTGCACGCTTCTGTGTGGTATATCCCACTACAACAACTTCGTCAAGGTCGGTAATTTCCTGGTTAAGAGCCATGTCAATCACTGACCGGCCTGCAATGGCTTCCTCCTTGGTTACGTATCCGATGAACGAAAAGACAAGGGTTGCATTCCCGTCAACATTCGCTATCGTATACTTGCCGGCAATGTCGGTGATGGCACCCTGGGTGGTTCCCTTGACCTGAATGTTCACACCGGCCATTGCCTCGCCGGTTGCGGCATCGGTCACTGTACCTGTTACGGTTGCCTGTTGCAGATTATCTGCAGCCAGCGAATGGGCAGGCATCACCAGACCGCAGAACAGAAGAATTACCACAATTTTCACAGGCAGTAGTAACCTGCGAAAACTTACATCTGGCCACTGGGACCAAAAGCAGTTGGGAGTTTTTTTCATACTGTTACACTGTTAGTTAGTTAAAAATTAATGATAGATATTAGGATTATTTAAATTGTTACATGAAGCTACTCGGCGGGCAATAATCAGGTCTTCCATTTAATATAGATGCATTATGCCGGCAAATGGTTGCTTCATATATTTTCTCCAAAGCGATACCCGGAGCATCCGGGATTATTTACTAATCTCATTATTCTCTGCCGTTTGTTTGTCTCTCTTTTTGAATTAGTTATTTAAATCATTAACATATAGCACAATAAGGGGATATTAAGTGTAAAACTTACACTCATTGTCCTGCTTTTTCTTCAATCGTTGTTTTTTTATTTCAGACAAATTTAAGGTTATTAGCTTGATCTGTTTAGGGTTCTTAAAAAATGTTAAGACCGCTGCAATTTAAAGAACTTGTACTTCAAATGCAAGTTTGTTCCTGCAAATTTCATTATCATAAAAGTGCGACTGCTCTTAATTCCTCATTCAGAGGAGCTAAGATTACCTGTCTTTTCGTCAAATTCGCAAACAACCCTGAATCCGACATTAAAGCAGTCGGAATACCACCAGATACTCTTCGGGATCTGTGGATCGGTCCGAAGCCATGCTTCCGTCCTGGTATAGTCGCGTGTTGCGCTCCTGAGCAATCCGGCACTGTTCAGGAAGCTGCCTCCTCTTACAACATGTTCCTCCCCGCTCTCAGGTCCTTTCGGATCCCTTATCAGGCCGTCAGGGTACTGGCTGTAGGCATCAGCCTGATACCAGTCGGAACAGAACTCTGCAACGTTCCCGAGCATGTTCTTCAAACCGAATGGATTGGGCCTGACAAGATCGGGAGTCTGAGTCTTCGATGGACTGTTCTCCTTATAAATAACGTAGGTATTGATAAGCGAGGTATCGTTTTTGGAAAGCTTAGCCATCAGGCCTGATTTTTCGAATTTTTTCGGATTTCCTTCAAAGAAATAGGGGCCGCTGGAGCCGGCACGGCAGGCATATTCCCATTCCGCTTCAGTGGGAAGACGGTAGGTTTTTCCCGTGACCTGCGACAGCCATCTGCAGTAAGTCTCGGCAGCATGGAAGGTGAATGAAATTGCAGGCCTCTGCCCCATTCCCCATCCCTGGTCGGGCTGGCCATAAGGCGGAGTGGCTCCGGAAATGGCATCAACATCACTTGCCATTCCTGATCTCAGCCCTTCAGTATCGGTCGAACGTCCTTCAGCTGATGTCTGGGCATAAAATGCCAGATACTCATCCCAGGTAACCTCAATTTCTGCCATAAAGAAAGGACTTATTTCAACTTCCCTTACCGGGCCTTCATCCGGCCTCCTGAAAGGTTCATCATCGGGACTTCCCATGTTAAAAGTACCTCCCGGGATGGCTATCATGTTGAATGAAACCGGCGAACCCGGTATATTCTCGGTATAGTTCACAAATTCAGTTACAGTTGTCGCTTCCTTAAACACTTCCTTCGGCGCAGATGATACGCTCCCGAATGTGACATTGCTTCCATGGGTGTAACCTTCAATGTAATGACCTGCATTCAGATGGCAGTTGATACAGTGAAGATCGGGACTCTCCTCCTGCTGCGTGTAATATAAGTGTGCATCCTCACCTTCCTTGGTAAGCTCAGGGGGGAAAAGATTCTCATGGCACTTGAGGCAGCTGCTGTTGTAGACGTGCCTCCTTGCAACCTCGAGCCTTCCCCTTTCATCCCAGTCAAATGATGCGGAATCCTTAGTGTAGTAACTCCAGAGATCGCGAAGCCCTGTCGTGCCCTTCGCCCAGAGATAGCCCTGGCCTTTCGGCGGCAGATGGCATTCGACACAAGCAACCCGGTAGCCGCTGTTAGTCTCATAGTGAACCGAGCTTTTCCAGCTCATGTCGGCAGCCGGATGAATATGGCACGACTGGCAATAATCATTTGTCGATGTGGCATCCAGGGCCTTTCCGGCACCCAGTACAATGACAATGCCCAGGATAAGACCGGGCGTGAACCATAAAAGGAATTTCTTCATAACAGAAAATTAAGGCCGTCAAGATAAATATTTTATCAATATCTCCGAAGCTGCCTCCTGTTTTTTTAGATCCCCGGCAATTCAGGGGCTTCGCCGCAATAGCTTTAATTTATTACTTTTGCACTTCTTTACCGGATGATATGAAACCTGTATGCGTCAAATACACCAATTTGTATATTAAATACACTTACACGTATTTGTTTAAATTTCAGTTATGTGGATTGTCCGGTCCGAACGGGGTAGTGTTAAAATCAATATTATACTGATGAAAAGACTTCTTATTATGTCCGCATATTTTCTGCTGTCGCTTGCCGTCAGCGCGCATCCCTGGAAACCATCACACTACGTGATAGTCGACACCGATGGAGGCATCGACGACATCAGAACTATTTCAATGCTTCTGGCATCGCCCGATGTAAGGCTTCTTGCCGTCACAGTTTCAAATGGAGCCCTTCCTGCCGACAAGGCTTTCATCAAGGTAAAAAGCCTTCTCAACTCATTCCACCATGAAGGAATTCCGGTCGGCATCAACCGGCTGGGCAGCTTCAGATCGCCGGAGTTCCCTGCTGCACTGAATGCCCGCTGGGGTGATGAGGAAGGAATAGATCCGTCATCTGCCGGAAACTCTAACGATATTATTTCAGAAATAATAAGAGTAGAAAAAACTAAGCTCAGCTTCATCTGCCTCGGAAGTATGTCGACTGCTCTTAATGCTCTCAGGAACATTCCCGAGTTCGGCAATCAGGTAAAGGATTTCATCTGGAGCGCCGACGGGGCTGACGACAAAACCGGTTTCAATTACAACATTGACGCAAAATCTTCCGTATCCATGCTGAAACAGGAAATCCCCGTGAAGATCGTGCGGAAATATATGCTCAACAATTCTGTTTTCTGGGACAATGAACTGACTGAAGCTGTTAAAGCCATAAACACCCGCTACGCCAAAGCAGCCGGTTCCGTGTCGGACTTTTCTGAAAGTCACAGATTCGCCCTTGAAGCCAACGATGAAATGACAGCGCTGTTTCTTCATTACCCGGAATTATTCATTTGCAAAACCCTGGGTAATGTTACCGACTGCATCCCTTCAGATCCGGCCGGGTTAAGGGAAAACACCCTGAAGATACTGAAAGGCGAAACAGTACCCAGAAACCAGGTTATAAAGGAGTTTTCTGCCGATCCGGATTTTTATTTCGACGACCTGAGCGGATCGGTCACTGCCATTATTGAAAAACACGGTATTGATGAATTCAGTTCATCAGTGATTTCAAATGAGCTTCACCGTCATCTCGGGGTGTTTACCGTCATCGGGGTAAAAATGGGTATAAGGGCGAGGGAGTACTTCGCCACCGGAGTGGATGAGTTCCATGTCAGATCCCTGGCTGGTTCAACGCCTCCAATCAGCTGCTTTAACGATGGGATACAGGTCAGTACAGGCGCCACACCGGGTCACGGTCTGCTTACGGTTGTGAATGACCAGCCTGCAAGACCGGCAGCAGAATTCACCTACTACAACCGGACTATCAGGCTTTCTCTTAAACCCGAACTGGCCGAAAAGGTCATCTCCGAACTGAAGGAGTTCAACTTCGTGTATGGCCTCGACAGCAACACCTACTGGGAACTGGTACGTAAAAACTCAATCAAATACTGGCTCAACATGGATAGGAATGAGATATTTGACATTGAGGTGATTAAGTGATCATTTGTTGTATTCATCAAAGAAATCATTTCCCTTATCGTCGGTAAGAATGAAGGCGGCCATGTTCTCCACCCTGATCTTTCTTATTGCTTCCATTCCAAGGTCTTCAAAATCAACAACCTCCACCGATTTGATATTTTCCCTGGCCAAGACGGCAGCAGGTCCTCCTATCGATCCCAGGTAGAAGCCTCCGTGCTTCCGGCACGATTCGATAACTTGTCTGCCGCGGTTTCCCTTTGCCACCATTATCAACGATCCTCCAAGGCTTTGGAAAAGCGGAACATAGCTGTCCATCCTGCCGGCAGTGGTCGGTCCGAAACTTCCGGATGCCATGCCTTCCGGTGTCCTGGCAGGTCCTGCATAGTAAACCGGGTGGTTTTTGAAATATTCGGGCATCGGCCTGCCTTCATCAAGCATCTTTTTGATCCTCGCGTGAGCAATATCCCTGGCCACTATCAGTGTCCCCCTCAGATTCAGCCTGGTCTTTACAGGATATTTCGTGAGTTCGGCTAGTATTTCCCGAATCGGTCTGTCAAGGTCTATCTCTACCGGTTTTTCGAGTTCAGGGGCCTTTGCAGGCATAAACCTTGCCGGATTGGTCTCAAGCTGTTCCAGGAATATGCCTTCTGCCGTTATCTTTCCCCTGATGTTGCGGTCGGCGCTGCAACTGACACCCATTCCCACCGGGCACGAGGCGGCATGACGGGGAAGTCGTATCACCCTTACATCATGAACAAAGTATTTCCCTCCGAACTGGGCGCCGACACCATATTGCTGACAGATCCTTTCAATCCTTTTCTCCCATTCAGGATCGCGGAAAGCCCTTCCTGATGCATTGCCCGTAACAGGCAGATCGTCAAGATATCCCGCCGAGGCTAACTTGACGGTCTTCAAGGTCATTTCAGCCGAAGTTCCTCCAATAACCAGGGCCAGATGATAGGGCGGACAGGCTGAGGTGCCAAGCTCCTCTATCTTTTCCCTGACAAACTTTTCAAGGGAAGCTTCGTTAAGCAATGACTTCGACTGCTGATACAAAAAGGTCTTGTTAGCCGATCCTCCTCCCTTTGCAATGAAAAGAAAGTGATACTCGTCTCCCTGACAGGCAGTTATATCTATCTGTGCAGGCAGGTTGCTGCCCGTGTTCTTCTCTTCGAACATAGTCGACGGGACGACCTGGGAATACCGCAGATTCTTTTCATTGTATGTTTCCCAGATCCCGCGGCTCAGATGAAGGGCATCATCAGCCGCGGTTACAACATTCTCCCCCTTCCATGCCATGACGATAGCCGTGCCGGTATCCTGGCACCAGGGCAGTTGTCCCCCGGCCGAGATCACAGTGTTACGAAGCATGGTCCATGCCACGAAGCGATCGTTGTCAGTGGCTTCCGGGTCGTCAAGTATCCCGGCCAGCTGCCTTAGATGCGAAGAACGCATAAAGAAATTCAGGTCGATAAAAGCCTGTCTGGCAAGCATCGTCAGGGCACCGGGCTGAACCTGCAGTATCTTCCTGCCGCAACATTCGGCAACACTGACATGGTCGTCCGCAATCCGGCGGTATGCTGTAACATCCTCCCCGTGCTGGAAGGGCTTTTCATAAATGAATTCTGCCATGATCTTTCAGTTTAATGGGCATTGCAGTACCAAATATAAGAAGGCAAAAGGCAGAAGACAAGAACAAATACAAATAAATTATTTATATTCTTTCTAAATTAGTATTTGTGAAGAAAATTGTTTTCAATCCGAAAACGTTTGAAATAGACCTGACAGTGCAACGTGCTGAAAAATCGGCATTTAGGCATAGCTAAAAGGTGTCGCGGAACCGGAATTCCTATTAATTTTGAATGGCTTATCAAAATGTGATTATTAATTAACATCTGTCATAACCATGAATGTGATCTACAGATCTAAGCCCCGGCTGTCGCGCTGGCAGATATGGAACATGAGCTTCGGTTTTCTCGGCATACAGTTTGGCTTTGCCCTGCAGAACAGCAATGTGAGCCGTATCTTTCAAACCCTCGGCGCCGAGATCGACAACATTCCTATCCTCTGGATCGCGGCTCCGGTTACAGGACTTCTTGTTCAGCCGATTATAGGCCACATGAGCGACCGTACCTGGAACCGCCTCGGACGCCGCCGTCCCTACTTCCTCACCGGAGCCATCCTTGCTTCCCTTGCCCTCGCGATCATAAGCAACTCCCCCACCTGGATTTTTGCCGCGGTGATGCTATGGATTCTGGATGCCTCCATAAACATTTCAATGGAACCTTTCAGAGCCTTTGTAGGCGACATGCTCTCATCAGAACAGCGTACCACGGGATTTGCAATGCAGAGTTTCTTTATCGGAGTCGGAGCTGTGATGGGCAGTTTCCTTCCATGGATACTGGCCAACTGGTTCAAAGTGCCGGAAGTGCCCGCCGGTGGCAGACTGATACCCTTAAATGTCAGGCTTTCATTCTATATAGGGGCAGCCGTGCTTCTGCTGTCAGTCCTGTGGACAATTATACGTACAAAAGAATATACACCCGCCGAGCTCGAAGAGTTTGAGAAGGGCGAAAGGATGAAACGCGGTGAGCAGCCAACAGTGAACTCCGATCACGGATCAGGAACGGAAACCGTCAGGGAAATCAACTTTTACCGGCCGGGTATAATCTGGCTGGCCGCGGGACTGGTTCTTACATTCATACTCTCGAGGGTGAATCTCGAAAAGGAACTTTATATAGTCAGCGGCGGTATCTCCGCCTTTGGACTGCTTCAGATCATCGCGGGTCTGCTCAAATCGGCAGGCAAGGGCCGGAACGGTTTGAACAGCATACTCACCGACCTCAGGCACATGCCATCGACCATGGGACAACTGGCAGTGGTGCAGTTCTTTACATGGTTTGCTCTCTTCTCGCTGTGGATTTACACCACATCAGCTGTTACATCCAGAATATACGGCACAAGCGACACAAGTTCCCTTGCCTACAACGAAGGTGCCAACTGGGTGGGAGTGCTCTTCGGAATATATAACGGTTTTGCCGCACTGGTAGCCTTTCTCCTTCCTGTCCTGGCTAAAGCCACTTCACGGAAGATCACACATGCCATATGCCTTCTAATCGGAGGAATCAGCCTTATGACGATTAGCCTTATCAATTCACCCGGAATGCTGATTCTGCCCATGCTGGGGATCGGCCTGGCCTGGGCAAGCATCCTGTCAATGCCCTACGCGATTCTGACAGGCTCGCTGCCACATAACAAAATGGGAATATACATGGGCATTTTCAACTTCTTCATAGTAATACCCCAAATCCTCGCCGCAAGCATCCTCGGCAGCATGGTCAAGCATCTTTTCTCCGGAAATACAATGCCCGCCCTGGTGTCGGGAGGAATCTCAATGATAATAGCAGCTCTTGCAGTGAATTTTGTAAAAGACGTCGACGACAGGAGGTGAAATGGACCTGAGGGGCTGCATCTTTGATCTCGACGGTGTTATCGTCGATACCGCGAAATACCACTTCATTGCATGGAAACGCCTTGCAAAGGAGCTGGGATTCGATTTTACAATCAACGACAATGAAGCGCTCAAGGGAGTAAGCCGAATGGCTTCACTCGGGATACTGCTGAATAAGGGAGGAATCCGGGTGAGCGAAAAGGAAAAAGAGAGACTTGCCGCAAGGAAAAACGATTGGTACGTGGAGCTGATATCAGGAATGAAACCGGATGAGGTCCTTCCCGGAAGCCTGGAACTGCTTACAACCCTCCGAAAGGAAGGGATACTGACAGCAATCGGATCGGCAAGCAAAAATGCAGGCACAATACTCGACCGCACAGGCCTGCGCGACAAGTTCGACGTGATAATCGACGGGAACAGGATCAGCAGGGCCAAGCCCGATCCGGAAGTATTCCTGAAAGGAGCTGAGGAGATGGGCCTGCCTCCGTCGTCGTGCGTGGTTTTCGAGGACGCCCTGGCTGGAATCGAAGCAGCTATTGCAGGAGGAATGAAATGCGTGGGTGTGGGCTCGCCTGAAACGCTCGGAAAGGCAGATCTGGTAATCCCAGACCTGAGGAAAATAAGTATTAAACAACTGAAAAATCTATAGTTAGTATTAATTAGTTCGTATTAATGGGTACACGATTCCAGTCAGATGAATGGATGATCATCGAGACAAGATTTGAGCCGGAGAGAGGCCGCGATTCAGAGAGCATTTTTGCTCTGGGAAACGGCATGATGGGACAGAGAGCTAATTTTGAAGAAACTTATTCGGGCGACAGCCTTCAGGGTAATTACGTGGCGGGTATTTATTACCCCGACAAAACCGTTGTCGGATGGTGGAAAGTGGGTTACCCGGAATATTTCGCCAAGGTTCCGAACGCGCCATCATGGACAGGAATAATAGTCCGTATCGACGGACAGGAACTCGACCTTGCCTTTTGCAGCATCAGGAGTTTCCGCAGGGAACTCAATATGAGGGAAGGATTGCTTTCGCGCAGCTTCACCGTGGTAATGCCTTCCGGAAGGATGGTTGAAGTAAGGGCAAGGCGTTTTCTTTCGATGGATGAGCCGGAAAAGGCTGCCATAAACTATTCCGTGCGAATTACGGGAGGAAAGGGCAAAGTTGAACTGATCCCCTGGCTGAATGCCGATGTTTACAATGAGGATGCCAACTATGACGAGAGATTCTGGGAGAAGGAATATTCTCTTACTGACGGCAAAAGGTCCGTTGTAGTTGCACAGACGCGCAAGACAGCTTTTGTTGTAGCCACTGCAATGGAAAATGCCTTCACCCTGAACGGCCGGCCGGTACGGGAAGCTGCCCTGATCAGCACCACCGATAAAACGGCACATTGCAGGTTTTCATCAGCCTATGCCGACGGCGATACCTTTACCGTCAACAAGTATGTAACTGTCCTGTCATCACTCAATCATCCCATCGATGGCATGGCAGAAAAAGCCATGGCCCGGGCAGGCGAAGCTGCAGAGAAGGGCTTTGATGCCTTACTGGAAGCCCACCGAAGGGCATGGGAGAAAAAATGGGAGGTCGGGGATATCGTGATAAGGGGAGATATTGCTGCCCAGCAGGGAATACGTTTCAATATTTTCCACCTTAACCAAACCTATACAGGGGAAGATCCGAGAATGAATATAGGTCCCAAGGGTTTTACAGGAGAAAAATACGGGGGAAGCACCTACTGGGATACCGAAGCCTTTGCCCTCCCCTTCTACCTGTGTACTTCCGATACTCACGTCGCCCGCAACCTGCTTCTCTACAGGTACAAGCATCTAGGGAAAGCCATTGAAAATGCACAAAAACTCGGATTCACAGCCGGGGCCGCTCTCTTTCCGATGGTTACCATGAATGGCGAGGAATGCCATAATGAATGGGAAATAACTTTCGAGGAGATCCACCGCAACGGCGCTATCGCGTACGCAATCTACAAATATGTAAAACATACGGGCGACAGGGATTACCTCGCCGATTTCGGCCTGGAAGTGCTGATCGCCATTTCGCGCTTCTGGGCTCAGCGCTGCAACTGGTCAGAGGGAAAAAACAGCTATGTAATACTGGGAGTGACCGGACCCAACGAGTACGAAAACAACGTGAACAATAACTGGTACACGAACACTATCGCGCGCTGGACTCTTGAATACACGATAGAGACACTCGAATGGCTGAGTTCATACGATCCGGAAAAGTATCACCGGCTGCTTTATCACACCGGCTTCGACACTCAAAGCGAAGTGAGCCAATGGAAACATGTCATCGGCAATATGTGGCTGCCGGTGAATAAGGAACTCGGCATCTTTCTTCAACAGGACGGATTCATGGACAAGGTGCAGCAAACCGTAAACGACCTTGATCCCTCGGATAGACCACTTAATCAGAACTGGTCGTGGGACAGGATCCTCCGGTCGGTCTTCATCAAGCAGGCGGATGTACTTCAGGGTATCTATTTATTTGAGGAAGATTTGGATGAGGAAACAATAAGGCGTAACTTCGATTTCTATGAACCGCGCTGTGTTCATGAGTCATCATTGTCGGCCAGCATCCATGCCGTGCTGGCCGCCAGACTGCACGACACTGAAAGAGCCTATACACTTTATCTCCGTACTGCCAGGCTCGATCTCGACGACTATAACCGGGAGGTGAAGGAAGGTCTGCATATTACCAGTATGGCAGGTACCTGGCTGGCCATAGTGGAGGGATTCGGCGGCATGCGGATACGGGATGAGAGAATTTGCTTCAACCCGGTGATCCCTGCCGCGTGGGATTCATATTCGTTCATAATACGATTCAGAAACAACCCCCTGAGAGTGGAGGTCAATGAATCTTCTGTAAAAGTGGTTAACATCTCGCGGGCTGAAATTCCGCTTGCCGTTTACGGAGATCAGCTGATGCTTCAGCCGGGAGAGGAAAAAATATTTATAAGAAAATGAAGAAAATACTGCAGTCATTGATATTGCTGATACTCCCGGCATTCCTGCCGGCAGGGGCTCAGCAGATTGAACACATCGATCCTCCTTCATGGTTCACAGATATGAAGGATGATGCGCTTCAGCTTATGGTTTACGGAAAAGAGATGGGATATTTTGATGTGAATACCAGCTATCCCGGTGTTACGATAAAGACCCTGGTACGCACCGAAAACCCTAATTATCTTTTTGTGAATCTGAGTATCACGGAAGAAGCTGTTCCCGGTTCCGTTCCGCTTGTCTTCTCCCGCGGAAAGCAAAAGATAGTTCATAACTACCCTCTCCTTTCCCGGCCTGAAGGACCGGCAAGGGGATTCAACTGCTCCGATGTGATCTACCTTCTGATGCCCGACCGCTTTTCAAACGGCAACACTGCAAATGACAACCTCCCGGGTATGACCGAACAGGCAAACCGTAACAATCCAGGAGGACGACACGGTGGAGACTTCAGGGGAATAATCAATCATATCGATTACTTCAAAGAGCTTGGAGTGACAGGAATATGGCTCAATCCCTTCCTCGAGAACAACCAGCAACATTATTCATACCATGGCTACTCAACAACCGACTTTTACAGGGCTGATCCTCGCTACGGATCAAACAAGGAGTTCAGGGAACTGGTGAATGAAGCTCACAAACGAGGAATGAAAGTTATCATGGATATGATATTCAACCATATAGGATCATTTCACTGGTGGATGAAGGACCTCCCGTCGAAAGACTGGATACACCAGTTTGATGAGTTCACACGCACCAATTACCGGGCTTCCACCTATATGGATCCCTATGCCTCGGACAGCGACAGAGAACTTATGGAAAAGGGATGGTTCGATGTTACAATGCCGGATCTCAACCAGAGCAATCCTCTTGTTGAAACCTACCTTATCCAGACAAGTCTCTGGTGGATAGCCTTCAGCGACCTCGACGGGATCAGGATGGATACCTATCCCTATCCACAGCCCGAAATGATGGCACGATGGGCAAGACGAGTCGCTGAGGAGTTTCCGGGCTTCTTCATCGTGGGCGAAGTCTGGTACGACGACCCCTCACATATCTCATACTGGTCACTTAATAAGAATAACAGCGACGGATACAGGTCCTACCTTCCTTCAGTGACCGATTTCCCTGTATGCTTTGCCGCCCACAGAGCTTTCGAGGGAAAATCCAATCCCACCGACGGTCTTTCCCGGGTCTATAATGTGCTCTCCCAGGACTTCCTATACCCGGAACCATTCAGGAACGTGATCTTCCTCGATAACCACGACATGAGCAGAATATATACCCTGACCGGGAAGAACCTCGATGCGTACAAAATGGCGCTGAGCTTCATCCTTACCACCAGGGGAATTCCTCAGATCTACTATGGAACGGAAATAGTAATGGAAGGTGACAAAAGCAACGGCGATGGCCGACTCAGGGAGGACTTCCCCGGGGGATGGCCGGGTGACACGAAAAATGCTTTCACCGGAAACGGACTGACTGACAACGAAAAGGAAGCGCTCAGATTTACAGGACAGATACTCAACTGGAGAAAAACAAAAGAGGTGATCCATACCGGGAAACTTAAGCATTACATCCCGAATGACGGACTGTATGTATATTTCAGGTATAACGACAGGGAAAGCGTTATGGTGGCCATCAACAACAACCCTGAGGAAAGAAAGACCATTGAAGGAAAAAAATACTCTGAATCGCTTGAGGGATTCACCAGGGGTACCGATATTATCTCCGGAACTGAAATAGAGAACCTGAATTCATTCAGCATTCCACCTGCAACAACTATGATTATTGAATTAAAATAACATGATAAAATAAAACCCGCATGTATCATATATTCAAACATATATCAAATACACCAACGTGTATTTAAATGATTTTCAGTAATGTGGGTTCCCCCGCCTGAGCGGGCCAGCATTATGCCATTAAAATCAATATAATATTATGATTAAAGAGCACATTTTAAAATTTATCCTGCTGTTAATCGGCGCAGCCATTTTGTTTGTTGCCTGCCGGCCCCGGAAACCGGTCGTAACAGAACAGCTTAAAACATCTGTCGTACATGCTGAATGGACCCGAAACATGGTCCTGTATGAAATAAACGTCAGGCAGTTTTCTGAAGAAGGAACATTTGCCGGAGTCGAAAGCGCCCTGCCCCGGCTGAAAGAACTGGGTGTCAATGTACTGTGGTTTATGCCAATATATCCTATCGGCGAGCTTAACCGGAAGGGCGAACTTGGCAGCTACTATTCAATAAAGGATTATATGGGTGTCAATCCTGAGTTCGGCACTTTTGAGGATTTCAGAGCCCTCGTCGAACAAGCCCATGAGATGGGCTTTCACGTTATACTCGACTGGGTAGGCAACCATTCTGCCTGGGATAATCCCCTCACAACGGAGCATCCTGACTGGTACGCCAAAGACTCGACAGGCAAGTTTGTTTCACCCTTTGACTGGACCGATGTAATCCAGTTCGACTACAGGGCCGATTCCTTGTGGGATTACATGGCCGGAGCCATGAGATACTGGGTTGAAGAGGCCGGCGTTGACGGTTACCGCTGCGATTTCCCGGGACTCGTGCCTGAAGAATTCTGGTTCAGGGCTTTCACTGAACTGAACGCCATAAAACCGGTACTGATGCTTGCCGAAGATGAGGATCATTCCTTCCTGCTCGAAAGAGCTTTCGACATGAATTACGCCTGGGCTCATCATCACCTTATGAATGCAGTAGCCGGAGGAAAACGCAAGCCCGCCGCCCTCGACAGCATGATACAGTATGAACTGAAGAGATATGCACCGGAATCATACAGGCTCCGCTTCATGACAAATCATGATGAAAACTCATGGAACGGTACTATCGATGAGAAGATGGGCGAGGCTCAGAAAGCTTTTGCCGCTTATCTCTTTACAATACCCGGCGTGCCGCTTCTCTACAACGGTCAGGAAGCTGACCTTGACAAGCGCCTGGAATTCTTCAAACGCGATCCGATAGTGTGGAAGGAAACGGATCTTCTTCCATTCTATACAAAACTGGTTCATCTGCGGACATCCCACCCGGCACTTCGGCATGGCGCTGAGGGCGGTTCATATGAAACCCTTAGGACAAACTCCGGGAAGGTGATTGCCTACCGAAGGGTAAAAGATGATACGGAGGTTCTCACCATCCTCAACATGAGCAATAAACCCGTCAGGGCAGCACTGAAGGATGACTTCGCTTCAGGAAACTATAAGGACATCTTCACCGAAACCCTTGTCGAAATAGAAAAGGGCCGGAAGATAAAAATGGATCCCTGGGGTTATATGGTGTTGGTTAAATAAAAAGGTCGTGCGGTCTTGCAGTCGTGCGGTCACTTCGTCTTGCAAGCTGAGGAGTGAAACGACGAAGTCCAGCTCCGCAGGATCGTACTTTACATGGATCCCCTCCACCGGCTCCTAGTTCCCGCATGCCGCTCTTAGGCCTGTGCCCTGTGCTTTCCTAATACCTGATCATCTTTTTAACGGCGGACACACTGCCTGATGTGACTCTTACGAAATACATCCCTTTAGCCATGCTGCTTCCTTCAATGCTTATTTCATTTGTGCCTTCCGGAACCATCAAGCTTCGTAAACCTGAACCGTCGGCAGAACTTATCTCAACCCTGAGCGGTCCGGATAAATTACTGTTATCGAACCTTAGTGTGACAATATCTGTAAAGGGATTGGGAAATATTTCAAAATGAACTCCTTCAGGCTTTTCTACAGCCGGCAGATCATCAATGCCCGTCAGAAATGACGGTCTTTCAACCTGCCTGGAGGTATATAGCCGGTATTCTCCCTGCTTAAGTGAAAGGAGAGCAGTCCTGCCTGCTTCCGTCACATTTAGCGATGATCCGCTAAAAAACTCGTACCAGGTTCCCGTTTTTGTGAAATCGGGGTTGATCGAACGCGGGAAAATATCAAAATTGCCGAGAACAACAACATCCATGTCGGAGTGCAGAATGCGGAGCCTCTTCGTTTCTCCTGACTCATGCAAACTGAAGTTGTCTGAAGAAAAGGCAGGGTAGTTCATTTTAAGTTTTGCCAGTGCCGAGAAAATGTCGAACAGCTTCTTTCTTGCCTCAACATTGTAGTAGTCCCATCTTATGGGCTTGGGCCCCAGCCTGTCGTTGTAGTCGATTGAATAGTCATATCCAAGTTCCTGGAACTGCCAGAGCATAACCGGTCCAGGAATGGTCATGAAGAAGGTCGCCGTCAGTTTTATTCTGTCAAGGGCAGTATTGAGTTCCCTTATGCTGTAGCCTCCCACCGACTCGCCCCTGTTGAGATTCAGGAACATTATCCTCTCCTCGTCGTGGCTTTCCATGTAATCGACGATCCCCGGTACGGACCAGCCCCGGTTAAGCCATGAGGCCTCTGCCAGCGACATGTTCCATTCCCCTTCGCTGAGGCTTGTTGAAGCTGCCTGATAGCGGAACTTGGCCGATCCCCATAACAGGAAACCGTTTGAGGCAAGTTCCTTCTCCTCCCTGTTGTCTGCAAAATGCTCAAGGATCAGGATGGCATCGGGCTTATACGACCTGATCCTGTTGCCAATCCTGTTCAGGATGGCTATACGGGATTCATCATAGGCCCATCCGTCACCGGGAGTGTTGGTAAATCCCTTTGTGAAGTCGAAACGGAAACCATCCACCCTGAATTCATCGATCCAGTAATGACATACACTGTCAACGAATGCCTGTGTGCGGGCGCTTGCATGATTGAAGTCATATCCCCAACTGAAGGCCGTGTTCGGAGAGCTGACGTTAAACCACGGATTGTTTGAGGCCGGCTGCCCGGTGTTGTTGTTCCAGTACATCCTGACCAGCGGATTGGTTCCGTATGCATGGTTGAGCACAATGTCCATGATGACGGCTATGCCGCGCTTGTGGCATGAATCTATCAGTTCTTTCAGATCATTGGCCGGACCATAGTATTTGTCGACAGCAAAATACATCGAGGGATTATATCCCCAGCTGCTGTTTCCCTCGAACTCATTGACCGGCATAAGTTCAATCGCGTTCACCCCCAGCCGGGTGAAATAATCAAGTGAATCGCGAATGGTTTTAAAATCGTGCTTCTCAACGAAATCCCTCACCAGCATTTCGTAAATCACAAGCGTATCCCTTGCCGGAGGGGTAAAATTGTCTGTTCCCCAGGAATATAGTGGAGGACGGGTTTGAAAAACCGAAACAAGGTTTTCAGCAAATCCGTCGGGATAGGCCTTGAGACCGGGATATGTGCTTTCATCAATATACCTGTCATTCCAGGGATCAAGAACTTTGGTACTGTATGGATCAGGGATACGGAGCGTCTCATCAATCAGGTACTGAAAACCATATTCTTCGTCCGGATCAAGACCTGTAAGCTCCAGCCAGTACCAGGATCCGTCGGGGCTTCTCTTCATAAATCCTTCACTGCTGTGAGCCCAGTTATTGAAGTCGCCAAGTACGAACACATTGTTCTTGTATGGAGCATATAGAACAAATGCGGCTGAGTTGTCGCCTGTTATGTTAACACCGGGTTTGAGGCCTGCCGGCACTTGTTCCACGACCGGAGCGGTACGAATAAAATAATATGCGGAATCGGATCTTGAAATGTTGTCGTTCCATGCAGTCACGACAAGTTTCGAGCTTCCGGTCCCGGATGCGGTTATGGTATGGCTGAGGTTTGTCTCCGTTACCTTACAAAGGGGAATGCCGTTACGGTAAAGAATTATGGAATCGCATACCGTAGCCGAAGCCTGAACCGTCACTTCCTCACCTGAATTCACCAGAGAAGTATAAAACGCAGGCTGTGAAAGCAATACTTCAAATGCAGCTTCCTCACTTACATTGTAAAAGATATCGCTTCCTCCCGTATCCCTGCCCGACCTGGTGTTTGTCAGGGCAGTGTTCCTGAAGACAAAAGCCATCTTCAGTATCTTTTCACCTGCCGGAACGCCGTAGTACTCCCTTATCGAAGGGCTGACAGACAGCGTGTATAAATTATCCGACACCTTCGTGAGCTTTGCTTTCGGAACAAAGTCGGTCCACGAGCTCTGAAGCACATAAGCCCAGGCCCCGTTGCTCTTGTCGGTTATAACTCCGGTATAGGCATATACATCGTCGCCCGGGTAATCTTTTAACCCCATATCGCCCTTGTCGGCATGGAATGTGATCACCACGGGATCAGAATCCAGAGGAAATACAGGGTCGGCTGTTATAACCTGTGCCTGAATGTTTAAGTTCCACCCGGCGAGGATCAGTGCCAGTACTGGAAGTTTCAGTTTCATAGTTTCCAGTTAAGTGATTATGTTATAAATATAATCGAAAACCTCTTCCTTTCACAGAAGAGGCTTTCGAATTCAAGGAACACCGCGGTAAAGTCCGCGATATTGTTGTCAGTTCGGTTTAATTCTTTGTCATTGTTGCCACCTTCGTCCAGGGGTTCAAAGTAATCGTGTATATGCCAGCCTCCGGAACAGGAATGTTGCCGCCATCTGAAGTCAGTTTATCAAGACTTCCGCCAAGGCTGTAAGCCCAGTCATCATTTGCCCTGAACTTAAATGAATTGGCTGTCAGGTTAAGAGTCACCGAAAAGACTCCGTTAACCGAATCCCATGTCATGTTTGTGTCGGAATCCCAGCCTCCGCTTGTTGCATCACCAATTACGCCCCATATATCGGCGCGGTAGGTGTAGCTCAGGGGCTGGCTCAGGTCGAGGGTGATTGCATAGTCATCCTCTGCCATTGTGGTAATGTTGTCGCCTCCGGCTTTCAGCACATTACTGCCGGCATCAGCGCCGTAGTTGTAAGACCAGTCATCATTAGCCCTGAACTTCCAGCCTCCGGGAGTCATATGTATAACTCCCCACCAGACCTGCAAGTCAGGATTGTAGCTAAGCGGAAGCTGAGAACTCCAGGATGTAAGATCTCCTATCACTCCCCAGCTTGTTGCAACAGCGGTGTAGGTCATTGGATCAGCTCCTGCATCGACATTGATCTTGTAATATCCGGCAGGCAGATTGAGGTTCCCGGCTCCGGGATCAGAACTCAGTGTGCCGGGTGTTCCGCTGTCTCCGTAACTCGTGCCCGTCCAATCGGGACTCGTGGTAAACTTCCAGTAATTTGAAAGGCCTGCCATATAAACATAACCCTCCACATTGTTGGGATTGTCTTCATTGCTCTTCACCATTGGCGAACTTCCGGGACTCCAGTCGTCCATGCCTGAGTCGGGAGGATAACTTGCTTTAACATAATCGCCGGGCACATACCATTCGCGCACGCTCACAAGCGTGGTAAAGGTGATCTCATTGCCATAGGCTGTTCCCGCCGCGTTGGTTGCATAGGCACGAGCATAATAAACAGTCAGTCCCCTCATGCCGCTAAGCTCGCTTACAAATTCACCGAGGCCTGAGCCATCCTGGGTTTTCTGATCTGAAATTGTCGGATTGGGCGATGTGCCGTAACATACTCCGTAAGCTGTTACTGCCGAACCTCCGTCAGCGCTTACCTCTCCACCCGACACTGCCGTTGTGCCTTCCACATCAGTAGCTTCTACAGTGGTTACCGTTGCCAGAACCGGAAGGGTTGTAAAGCTGAGCTCTTCGCCGTACACCGTTCCTGCAGTACCTGTTGCATACGCACGGGCATAGTACTTGGTCGCAAAATCCAGATCTGTAAGAGTCACATTGTACACAGCCGTCTTTGACTGCGGATTATAAACAACTTTTGATTTTTCGATCGTGGGATTGGCATTCTTATCGTAGCATACACCCTTTTCCGTAAATCCCTCACCTTCAGAAACTACAAAGCCTGAGACGACCGCGCTGCCGGATGTAATGTCGAATACCTTGTTTGTCCCCAGTTGGGGATCCAGCCTTACTTCGGATGTCTCCTTGGTGCATCCTGTGAGAATCAGCATAGCTGCCACAGGGAGCATCATTATCCTTAAAATTATTTTTATGTTTTTCATTTTTTATGTCCCCGTGTTAATTGTTCTTCACTACTGTACATGAACCTGCCTCATTTGGACCATTCGGTTGGGTAATGGTAAGCGTTATCGTGTAATTTCCTGCGGTAACGGCAATATTGTCCCCGTCATGGAAGAGGTCGTTAAGATTGCCGGTATTGCTCTTGTTGTATCCGAGGTTCCATGCCCATCCGTCGTTAAGCCTGAATTTGATTTCACCGTCAGCCAGATCGATCGTTATGCTCCAGTTTCCTGTTGCAGGGTTATAATCCATCTTCTGGTCGGGAGAATCCCAGCCGTTGGGTGTTGCGGATCCTACCAGACCTATCTGGTATGAGCTGCCGGCATAAGTCAGGGCATTCACATCAACATCGAGCCTGAACCATCCGTCTCCGGGAGGAACTATTGCAGCGCCATCCACTGCCAGTGCACCGCCTGTATCGCCGTATGTGATGCCGGCATCAGGATCGCTCAGAGTAAACGGATTTTCAGTGTTGAATTTGACAAGACCTGTATATTTCCCGTCGCCGAGAGCCGATTCAATCTTCTGATCCATACCCGAACCAATAAGATCAAGGCGCGGCAGGCCATAAAGCGATACGGTAGCACCAAAACGGGCAGAACTGTATGAGAAGGGATTGGCTCCTGTTCCCGGGGCTCCCGTTCCTGCATCAACGACAAGCACTGCCCTGAGGCGGAAATCAATATTTAAACTAACATCGGCAGGGAACTTCCTTAACAGAGTTCCGTTCAGATCACTTACAGTAAGCTTAATGGACTCGCAATGTGTTCCCGACCAGACTGTAACGGGATCGGCAAAATTGTTGCCTTCCGCACAGGCCTCAAGAATATAGGTCGCCGAGGCCTGGAAACCAGGATCGACCGGGGTGCCTTTAAATTCAAGCACCTGGGTCCCGTTTACCCTTTCCAGGATAAGGTTAGGGACCGTGGTTAGTGTGGGAGCAACCGGATTTGCAGACATGATCACCTTTTCACCATCTTTTTCACATGAGGTGAAAAGACCTGTTAATCCGATAATTGTCAGATATATAAATAATTTCTTCTTCATTTCTCTTCTCTTTAAGTATTAATAACCCGGGTTATTCTGCCCGTTGTAATTCGGGTTGGCTGCCAGCTCATCACCCGGTATCGGGAAGATGTTAAGATGGGCGGAAGTGCTTGTGCCGTTAAATGCACCGCCTTTCCACTGCCACAGGTATGATCCGCCGGTGAATTTGCCGAAACGAACCAGGTCGGTGCGTCTCTGGGCTTCATAGTAAAACTCGCGTCCGCGCTCATCAATAAGGAAATCGAGACTGAGAGCGTCAGCAGTTATGTTGCCGTCGGTATTGCCGTAGGCGCGTTCCCTGATCTCATTGATATCAGTTACCGCTGCATCGATATTTGCAGCTCCGCCTGTTCTGAACAGAGCCTCAGCCCTCATCAAATAGGCATCAGCCAGACGGAAGACAGGGAAATCGGTGCACGCGTAAGCCGTATTGTAGGTGGCCGGAAGCGAACCGTCGGAGTTGCGGGCGGTAAATTTGTAAACCCCTATTCCGTAATCGCCGCTTGCCGATGGGCTGGGTATGTCCTTCGCCTTTTTCGTCCTCAGGAATACACGCTTGTCAGGACACTGAGAAAATGTCGGATCATCAGAAGGTATCGGCACATTGCCATAGGTGGCCAGCGTGTCGACCATCAGATCGAGGAACTGCACCCTTGCACGGTTACCGTTCCAGTTCGTGTTGGAGGTAAGTCCGTGATAGTCTTCAGCCCTGATATACTGTGCATCGCTCGATGACTCGATAATAAAGGTGGTTCCTACATATCCCTGAACATGGGTTCCGTCCTGTTCCCATGCAAAAATCATCTCCGGATTGCTGCGGCCGTCATTGTCAGCGCTGAAGTTCTGCCTGTAATCTTCTGCCAGCTCGTATTGTCCGCTGTTGATAACCTTGTCGCAGTAGGTCTTGCAGTCGCTCCACCTGGCGGTACCCGTGTAGACTTCCGCATTCAGGTACAGCCTTGCCAGAAGCATCCAGGCAGCAGCCTGGTCTGCCTGCGGATACGAAGATCCGGGAGCACCGAGAGTGTTTTCAATGGCAAGCAGTTCAGACTCAATATAGTTGAATATCTCTGTCCTTGTACCGATTTTCGGGAAAAACTTACCCACCCCATCTGCTTCCGTAGTATAGGGGAACTGTCCGAAAAGGTCGATCGCCCAGTAGTATGCCAGAGCCCTCAGAAAACGTGCTTCAGCAACATATCTCACTACATCGGGACTGGTATTGTCCTGCGCATTCTTTATAAAATCGTTGGCATAGGTGATGCTAAGTGCCAGACGCTGGTAAAGAGCTGTAAGAAAGGGGTTGCTCGGACTCCATGTCTGGGTGTTGAGATCGGCAATACCGACATCACCCCAGGCGCAGATAGCCTCGTCGGTGGTTATCTCCTGAAGGTTCCACAAAGCCCTCATGGTAGTAAAGAAGTTACCGTCGGAAGCTGCTATGTCGTCCCCGCCGTTGGCCCCCTGCCCCGAAATAATGAAACTGGCATAGATCTTGGCAAGAGCCATTTTCATATACTGGGGATTGTCACCAAGGTTGCCTGCAAGTATCTTGGTGGGATCCTCCGGAGTGACATCAAGATCTTTCACGCATGATGCAATCATCACTGTTGAAAGTATAATTCCTAATATTAAGATTTTCTTGTTCATATCTGGTTTTATCAGTATATAATTGTTATTTCAATGGTCTGATATTATTAGTAGGTGAGCCCTATACCGAGCATGAATGTCCGCGGCCTGGGATAGAAGTTGTTATCGACACCCCCGGGCACTTCCGGGTCCAGACCGCTGTATTTTGTAAGTATCAGCGCGTTCTGAACGGTAAAACTGATTCGTGCGCCCACTGTGCCGAACAGTTTGCCGAAATTGTAACCTGCGCTTATGTTGTCGAGCTTGAGGAAAGATGCATTCTCAACAAAATAGTCGCTGGTGAACTGACGCTTGACAAAATCGGTCTCGGCCAAAGCCCTGGTAAAGTTCTTCCAGTAACCGATCTGCTGCATCTGGTCATATGATGCTCCCGCGGCAATCTGGTTGTATACATAGTTGCCAATGCTTGCACGGGCTGATGCCGACAAATCAAAGTTCTTGTATTCGAGCCTTGCTGAAAGGCCAAGTAGATAATCGGCTACAGGGTTATGGTAGATGTATTTGTCGGCATTGTCGCCGTTAACCACTCCACCTTCACCTGACTCATCAACATATAAGCCTTCGATCGGTTTACCATTCAAATCGTATACCTGGCGGTTGACAAAGAATGAATAAGCCGGATGACCAACCCTTGTAACCTGCTTCTGGCCCGTGAAGGCGTCGCCGTAGAGGATGCCAATATAATTGGGATCATCGGTAAGCAAAAGCTTCGTGATTTTATTCAGGTTGTATGTGGCATTGAATCCTACCGTCAGATGCAGGTCAGTCTGCGAAACCGGTACGAAGTTCAGTGAGAGCTCGGCTCCCTTGTTCTCAAGGCTGCCCACGTTTGTAAGAAGGGTGTTGGAGAAGTTGCTTCCGCTCGATACTGTTACCGAGTTCAGAAGATCGTCAGTAACTCTCTTGTAGACATCTATCGATCCGCTTATACGGTCGTTGAGGAAGCCGAAGTCGAGACCGATGTTCATGGTTGTGGTTTCCTCCCATTTAATATCCGGATCATAAGCATCAGGCCTGAGCGTGGGTATGAACTTGCCGTCTATGTAATAATAGTTGCCTTCCGATGCTTCACGGTACAAGGCCTGGGCGGGATAATCGTTCCCTATATCCTGCTGGCCTGTTACTCCCCAGCCAAGCCTCAGTTTAAGGTCGGTTACGGCATTCACATTCCTGAGAAAAGACTCGTCTTTCAGTTTCCATGCAAAGGCTGCCGACGGGAAAATACCCCAGCGATTATCCTTTGCAAAACGTGAAGATCCATCATCCCTTAGGGTAAAGGTAAGAAGGTACTTGCTGGCAAGAGTATAGTTTAAACGCCCGAAAAATGACACCAGATAGTTCTCTGTTATAAAAGAATTGCTCTTGGGCGGCTGAAATCTCGGATGATCAGCAGCTACCGTTCCGCGGATATAGTCGTCGCCTTCCCTCCTGAAATGCTGCCACGAATACCCTGCAGTCAGGTCCACCACACTCTTGATAGATGGAATGTCTTTGTTATAATTCAGGTAGAAGTCGAGCAGATTATTGTAGTTGGTCCCGCTGTAACCCGATATCTTTCCATAATAAGGATCGTTCAGCGATGTGGCTGATGTGTTGGGACGGTTGTTGTGTCCTTCACTGTCGGTATAATCTGTAGCAAGGTTAAGATTGGCCCTGAGACCTTGTAGAAACGGAAGTGCATAGTCAATCTGGATATTACCTATTATCCTGTTGACAACAGAACGGTTGTCGACGGCAAGAGCCTGTTCAACGGGGTTGGGTGTTCCCAGGTTGGCCCCGTAGCTTGCCCACTGGAAATAATCTGCCGTGGCAGGATTCCAGTCGAAAATCCTCTGAGTCGGGTCCATATTGACTGCCGATCCAATAGCCCCTGCATCACCATAATTATGATGGGTGTTCATGCCCTTCAGGTTCACATTTACCTTAAGGGCGTCTTTCAGAAAGGTGGGATTAAGGCTAAGCGAACCGGTAATCCTCTGCATATCAGTATTTCTCAGAACACCGTTCTGATCGGTGTAACCTACAGAAACACGGTAGGGAAGAGTTTTTACAGCTCCCGTAAAGCTAAGGTTATGGTCGCTGGAAACTGCCGCGCGGAAGATCTCCTTCTGCCAGTTAGTGTTCTGTGTACCCAGAAGATCAAGATTATCAATACCAAAAAAATCCGATCTTTCATGAGCAAGCTGCCGGATTTCATCTCCTGAAAATACATCCACGAATGCAATGGCATTGGCAAGAGACACACTTCCGTCGTATGATACCGACATCGCTGAACCAAGACCCGCCTTTTTGGTTGTTATCAGAATAACACCGTTTGATGCCCTGGATCCGTAAATTGCCGTGGCGGATGCATCCTTCAGCACAGTAAAGGTTTCGATGTCGTTCGGATTAACAAATGACAGAATATTGGAACTGCCCGAGACATTGTTGTTGTCGATCGGGACACCGTCAATTATTACAAGCGGATCGTTGGAGGCATTAAGTGATGATCCCCCGCGAACACGTATCGTGGCTCCGCTTCCCGGTGCACCTCCGGAAGTGGTGATGACCACCCCGGCACTCTTACCTACCAGAAGATCCTGCGGTGAGGTAATGGCGCCCTTGTTGAAGTCTTTTGAACTGATAGCTGAAACGGATCCGGTAGCATCTCCCTTTTTGACGGTTCCATATCCGATTACTACTACCTCATCAAGTCTAGTGACATCTGTCTGCATTGCAACGTTGATAATCGTCTCGCTTCCAACGGTGACCTCCTGCGGCAGATATCCTATAAAGCTGAACACAAGAACATCCCCTGGTCTGGCCATCACGGAATATTCTCCTTTAATACCGGTCATTACTCCCGTAAGTGTGCCCTTGACAACCACGTTCACTCCGGGTAATGCCTGTCTGTCGGCTGCATCGGTAACTGTACCTGACACTCTTACCTGTTGTCCGAAGACAACAAGACTCATCATGATGCCAATGGTTAGTATGAAGAGCCGTTTTCCAGTTAGTTTCTCCATAAATAGATTTGTTTAATTGCGTTTCACAGATTCTTTGTTGCTTAAAATAGTAATTAAGGTTTCCGTGGTTAAAATTCATCATTTTCGAGAAGCTAAACAACTAATTTTCAATAAATTTATGCAATCGATACCGCAAACGTTTGAAATGTTCTACAGCATAATTCCGGACGTGTTTTTTAAGATATTTTTTATATCTTTACACGAATAGCCAGTTAAGGATGAGCGGGGAAAACATTACAATAAAGGATATAGCACGTGAACTGGGAATATCTCCCTCAACTGTTTCCAGGGCATTAAAGGATCACCCCGATATAAGTCAGGCAACCCGCGATGCCGTCCATGAACTTGCTGAACGCTGGAATTACAGGCCCAATCCCATTGCCATAAGCCTTAAAAGCGGTTCTTCAAAGATCATAGGTGTTATCATCCCCGATATTGTCCACTACTTCTTCTCAACAGTAATCAGCGGAATTGAGGATGTGGTCCATCAGCGCAACTACAACATGATCCTGTGCCAGAGTAACGAGATGTGGGAACATGAGGTCAAAAACGTGAAAACACTCCTCGCCAGCCGCGTTGAAGGAGTACTGGCATCATTGTCAAAAACCACTTCCGACCTCAGCCACTTCCGGAGCATCCTGGAAAAGGATATTCCCCTTGTGTTTTACGACCGCGTGGCCGAAGAGCTGAATACCGACAGCGTGGTCATTGATGACGAGGCAGGATCGTACAGGGCTATGATTCACCTGCTGCGCAGCGGTAAGAAACGCGTAGTGCTTCTGGGTGGTCCGATGCAGCTGGCAATAATCAGGAACAGACAGGAAGGTTACCTGAGGGCACTGAAGGAATACCGCATCACTCCCCGGGAGGAAGATATGGTTAAATGCGATGATATAGCCAGCGCTGACCGTCTGGTGCCCGAATTTCTGAAACGTAGTCCAAGGCCCGATGCTTTCTTCGCGGTAAACGACCTGACGGCTGCACAGACATTAACGATAGTCAAGCGTCACGGACTGAGAATCCCGGAAGATGTTGCAGTGGTGGGATTTACAAACAGCCAGATAGCTACACTAACCGATCCTGCACTGACATCCGTCGACCAAAAAGGTTTTCTCATGGGACAAACTGCTGCCAGGCTGCTGATCGACAGAATAGAGAACCGGCGCTGCCCCGTGCAGAACAAGGTTATCACTTCAGAACTGGTAATAAGGGGATCGTCGTCGCTGAAACACAAAGGGGAACATGTAACGCCATAGTTCATTGTACCCTTGACGGGGCCGTGAATCACTTCTCCACGAAATCCGTCAGCCTTCCCTTTTTTCCTGCCCTGATCCCCTTCTCAGTCATCATGAGAGTGCAGCATTCCGCTGAAACATCATGCTGAAAAACCAGAATATGGTTGGCTGCCAGAGCTTCTTCCAGCAGCTTCGATTTTTCATCTATGGTACGAAGCGATTCTATATCGTAACTCATGTTCCAGATGAGCGGCAGATGAGCCATGGTCGGGATAAGATCGCCTGTGTAAACAAGAGTCTTTCCCCTGAAATTTATGAAAGGAATCATCATCCCCGGAGTGTGACCGTAACAGATCCTCACTGAAAAGCCGCTGAAAAGTTCACAATCCTCATCCACCAGGTTCAAATGGCCGCTCTGCCCTATCGGAAGAATATTCTCTTCCAGAAAAGCATCCTCCTCCCGCGGATTGTTCTTAAGGGCCCATTCCCACTGGACACGGCTAACATGGTATATGGCCTCCGGAAATGTCAGCTCAAAACCTGTCCCCCCGCTGCTTTTCACAACACCTCCGCCGCAATGATCGGCATGAAGGTGTGTGAACACCACATCCGTAATATCCCCGGGCTTGTAGCCCCTGACACGAAGTCCTTCAATAAGGCCTTCACCGTCATGCAAGTAAGTATGCCTGAAAAACTTCTCGTCCTGCTTGTCGCCCCATCCGGTATCGACAAGAATAACATGACCGTCCGTTTCAACGATGAGCGAGCGGAGAGCCAGAACAATCAGGTTGTTCTCATCGGCGGGATAAACCCTCGACCAGAGTGCTTTGGGAACAACCCCGAACATCGCACCCCCGTCGACCTTGAAGTTTGCTATATTGAAAATGTCTGTTTTCATCATGCAATAATAACTAATTCCCGAATCCAAAGTTAAATGCCTTTTTATCACACGCGTTCCGCTAAGGATTATTTTATTATATTTCCGCTTGCTTAATCCGCGAGGACAGGCAACTGTTAAACAAATAACAATAAAACCCTGATAATTATGAAAAAAACGCTGCTCTCCATTCTTTCATTCATGATTGCCATATCGCTTTCAGCCCAGATTAGCGGCAAGGTAATGGATAACCAGTCGATGAAAAGCAATATCCTGAAAATGGACAGGAAATATGCCGTTTACCTGCCGCCCGATTACTTCACTTCCGAAAGAAGCTATCCCGTGCTTTATCTCCTGCATGGAGCAGGTGACGACCAGACAGGATGGGTACAGTTCGGTGAGGTTCTTCACATTGCCGACAAAGCAATCCTTTCAGGTTCGGCAACTCCCATGGTAATAGTGATGCCCGACGCGAACACCGGGACCAGGGGCTATGTCAATGATGCAAAGGGGGAATGGCGCTACGAGGATTTCTTCTTCGAGGAATTCATGCCCTACATTGAAAAAACATACAGGATCAAGGGCGAAAAACGTTACCGTGCCATTGCAGGCCTATCCATGGGCGGTGAAGGTACTTTCATCTATGCCCTGCGCCATCCGGAACTGTTTTCGTCGGCCTGTCCCCTGAGCGCGGCAACCGGACCGGCATCGGTTGAAGAAATGGGTAACTACAGGCTCTGGAAGACAGGCGATATTTCCGAGGCCCAGAAAAAAGCCTATTTTGAGAAATACAGCGTCCTCAGGCTGATCGACGCCATGAAGGATGATCAGAAGAGAGCCGTGAGATGGTATATTGATTGCGGCGACGACGATTTCCTTTATGAAGGCAATTCGCTGGTACATATCGCTATGAGAAAGAAGGAGATTCCCCATGAATACAGGGTCCGCGACGGCGGCCATACCTGGAGTTACTGGCGGACAGCCTTGCCTGTGGTTCTCGAATTCATCTCAACGAGCTTCCACCAGAACTGAAAACACTATCTTCCTTTTTTTGAGGTCATCTGGGCCAATATCCTCATCAGAAGCCTTATCATCTGATAGGAAGTCCATCCTCTTAACCGGGTCCACCAGGTCGAGCGCCTGAGGTACTCCTCAACGGTTACCTGGCGGCAGTCGTTTCTTATTATCTCATTAAGGGTTTTTTCAAAATCCGTGGTGAAGGCTTCGTCCAGGATGTTAACATTCATCTCGATGCTCCCGTAATCGCTGATATGGTTGAAATTATAACTGCCAATGGTACACCATTTACCGTCGACGGTGGTCACCTTGGCATGAAGGTTAGCGGGATAGTACTCGTATATCTTTATATTGTTGCGCAGAATGTATTGATAGAGGAAGCTTGTGGCCCTTTTGAACATGGGGGCATCCGATTTGGCAGCAAGGACTATCCTGATATCTACTCCCCTTTCGCTGGCCAGCCTGAACAGTTTCCTCTCCAGCCTGCCGGGCAGAAAATAACTGGCAAAGATTATCATGTGACTCCTGGAATCCCTGAGGGCAGTCCTGTAACTCCTGAGTATCTCTATCTTGTTCCTGTACCAGTTGTTCTCAACCACCCTGAGACTTATATTCTGCTCGTACAGGGCAGTTGAATACACTATCTCGGAAGACCTCTCTTCCTTCGCGAGGAATGTCTTGTTCCACAGCCTCCTGCAGATGTTGTTTACACGAACGCATTCAGGACCCCTGATTAGAGCTGCAAAGTCGAGCCAGGCCTTTACTGAGTCGGAACCGCGATACCTGTCGGCAAAATTTATACCCCCGATGATGGCAAGCTCCCCGTCGACCAGCACAACCTTGTGATGAAGCCTCAGGCTCAGCTGAAAACCCTTCATAATGAAGACAGGAGAGAAAAACCTGAAAAAAATCCCGGAATCCTCGATTTCATCAATAAACTCCTTTGTAAGGTATTTGGTGCCAAAGGCATCAAGCAGAAGATAAACCCTTACACCCCTTCGAGCTGCCCTTACAAGCGCACTGACTATCCGTTTGCCGGTGTCATCCTCATCGACAATATAGCTCTGAAAATGAATATAATGCTTCGCTTCATCAAGCACCCGTTCAACAGTCGGGAAAAAAGACCCGCCGCCCTGCAGAAGTTCCACATTATGTCCTTCCTTGTAATCGTGTTTCGGGGAACGTTTCATAATATAATCTCTGCAATATCGAACTGCCTTACAAATATAAAAAATTTACCCGGCACGGGCGATTTTGCGGCATCCTGTTTATCCGGCGAGTCTGTCTGCAGCTGACCGATTACCAATAAGCGATTACCGATTACCGATTTTCGGAAAAAAAGACTATTTTAGACCGGAACAAACAAAGTATAACATGACAAGAAGAAATATGATTGGAAGCATGGCCGGTGCAGCGGTGATAGCCGCGGGCAGGCCTCTGGATTCCCTTGCAGGGATAACTCAGGAACCTTACAGGCTTAAGGGCAACATCAGGCATTCGGTAAGCCAGTGGTGCTTTGGCAGTATCCCCCTCGAGGAGTTCGCAAAATACTGCAAGGAAATAGGAATTGAGTCGATCGAACTGCTCAATGAAAAGGACTGGCCTGTGGTGGCAAAGGCCGGACTGAAATGCGCCGTTGGATATGCAACCGACTGGGGAATCCCGAAAGGTTTCAACCGCGTTCAGAATCACGACAAGCTGGTCGCCGACTACGAGGCAATGATACCCAAGGCAGCTGCAGCCGGAGTACCGAACCTTATCTGCTTCTCAGGAAACCGTGAAGGCATGGGCGATTACGAAGGTATGATAAACTGTGCTATCGGCCTGCGAAGAATAATGCCGACTGCTGAAAAACACGGGGTGACAATAATAATGGAACTCCTCAACGGCATAGGACACCGCGATTACATGTGCGACAATACAGCCTGGGGCGCCGCACTGGCCGAAATGGTGAACTCGGAACGCTTCAAGCTGCTTTACGACATTTATCACATGCAGATAATGGAAGGCAACGTTATCGATACACTGAAGAAATATTTCAAATATATCGGGCATATCCATACCGGTGGTGTCCCCGGAAGAAATGAACTGGATGAGACACAGGAACTTTACTATCCGGCTATAATGAAAGCCCTGGTCAGCCTGGGCTATAAGGGATTTGTCGGACAGGAATTCGTACCTGCACAGAAAGATAAACTGGCTTCCCTGAAGAAGTGTATCCAGATCTGCGACGTCTAGAATGAGGATCCACTTTATCGCCATCGGCGGAGCAGTGATGCATAACCTTGCAATCGCCCTCCTCCGGAAGGGATATGAGATAACGGGATCGGATGACGAAATATTCGAACCGTCCCGGTCACGGCTTGCTGCCCGCGGACTTCTTCCCGAAGCCTACGGATGGCATCCTGAAAAAATAAACCGCGATATCGACATTGTCATCCTCGGCATGCACGCCAGGGCTGATAATCCCGAACTGGCAAAAGCCGCGGAACTGGGACTGAAGATAATGTCCTTCCCCGAATTCCTGCTGGAACAGACAAGGAACAAAAAAAGGATAGTGGTTGCCGGAAGCCATGGTAAAACAACCACCACGGCAATGATAATGCACGTGATGAAGACCCTCGGGATAAGGTTCGACTACATGGTGGGTTCATCAATCGAAGGCTACGAAACAATGGTCAGCCTGTCGGACGATTCCGAATTTGCAGTGCTGGAAGGCGATGAATACCTCAGCTCCCCCATCGACCGGCGGCCAAAGTTCCACCTTTACATGCCCGATATAGCCGTGCTTAACGGCATAGCATGGGATCATATGAACGTCTTTCCGACTTTTGAAAATTATGTTGAACAGTTTCGGATCTTTGCAGATAAAATTAGCCCGGGAGGAACACTTGTGTATTTTGAGGACGACCCGGAAGTGAAGAAAATTGCCGGATCGGCCAGGGATGATATAAAAAAGATTCCATACAGGGTTCATGACCATTTCCGGAACAAGACGGGATTTTATGCAGCCGGCATCAGCCGGACTGTCAAACTTCAGTTTTTCGGCCGGCATAACATGCAAAACTTCTCAGCCGCCATGGAAGCATGCCTGGCTGCAGGAATTAGCAGCGACAGCTTCTATGATGCAATCGGCAGTTTCAGCGGAACATCCGGCAGACTGCAACTGATAAGGGAAAACGAAAAAGGAACTTTCTACTACGACTTTGCTCATTCGCCCTCCAAGGTGAAGGCAACAGTGGAGGCAGTTGCCGAACGCTATCCGGACCGCAACATTGTGGCATGCTTCGAACTTCATACCTTCTCCAGCCTGAACAAAAATTTCCTGCCGTTCTATAAGGGAAGCCTCGAAAAAGCATCCAGGGCAATAGTGTATTTCAATCCCGGACAGTTTGAACAGAAAAGACTCGAACCTTTCTCCCCCGATACGGTGAAAGAAGGATTCGGAGGAAATAACCTGATTGTCTTCAATAACTCTTCCACTTTGATGGATCATATAAAAAATATAAAACTCAAATCGCCGGTCTGGCTTTTTATGAGTTCGGGCGACTTTGGCGGCTGTAACCTTAAAATGCTTGCAGAAGAGTTGCTTGCATAATTAATTTATTTGAGCAAAATATTTTGCAGATAAGAAAAAAGATTGTTTCTTTGCATCCGCGTTTAAAAAGTTCTTTAACGGTCCATTCGTCTAGTGGTTAGGACGTCAGGTTTTCATCCTGGTAACAGGGGTTCGATTCCCCTATGGACTACAAAATTTTATATAATTACAATACTGATAATGGCAAACCACAAATCGTCCGAGAAGAGGATAAGGCAGGATAAGACCAGGAATTTGAACAACAGGTATTACGCGAAAACGATGCGAAATGCCCTGAAGAAGATCCGTAACACATCAAACAAGGAAGAAGCCGGTACCCTGCTGCCGAAAGTCAATTCAATGCTCGACAAGCTTGCAAAGAGGAATATAATTCATGCCAACAAGGCTGCCAACCTCAAGTCGTCCATAATGAAGCATGTCAACAGTCTGGAATAAGCATGATAATTTGATAACTTTCAGAGGGATCCGGAACGGATCCTTTTTTTTGCGTTTTCTTTTCCGGGTGGCCCATTATCCTGAACAACACCGATCCCCTTCCTCATAAGGCCGCTTTTTCCTGCAAAACATAATTCAATTTTTATTTTTTAGTGTTCCCTCCTTTTCCTAATTTTATTCCCGGAAATATGTCTCGTTATGTCACTAAAAATCACCGACTGGGCTGTCGAGGACAGGCCCAGGGAAAAAATGATCAGGAAAGGTATATCCACCCTGAGCGATGCCGAACTGCTAGCAATACTCATCAGTTCAGGCACCCGAAAGAAATCTGCTGTCGACCTGGGGAGAGAACTGCTCAGCTCAGTAAGCAACAACCTCAACTCCCTCGGTAAGCTCTCAATCTCCGATCTGCTTAAATTCAGGGGCATCGGTCCGGCCAGAGCCGTAACCATAAGCGCCGCCCTCGAACTCGGAAGAAGGAGAAACATAGCCGAACTTCCTGATGCCGGGCAAATAAGATGCTCGAAAGATGCAGCCGATATCTTCCAGCCTCTGTTATCCGACCTGCATCATGAAGAATTCTGGATACTATTCCTCAACCGCTCCAACAGGGTAATCGACCGGATGAAGCTCAGCCAGGGAGGAATAAGCGGAACCGTGACCGATGTAAGGATAATAATGAAGAAAGCCGTTGAATTCCTGGCCTCCGCTATCATCGTCTGCCATAACCACCCTTCGGGCAACCTGAACCCCAGCGATGCCGATTCAAAGATCACCGGAAAGATAAAGGAAGCCGGCAGCATAATGGATATCCAGCTGCTCGACCATATAATTATCTCGGGAAAGGATTATTACAGCTTCGCCGACAACGGACTTATCTGAGAAAAAGGAAGGCTCAGCCTGCTGAAAAGGGATGCTTCGCGGAAACAGCGCGTTTGTCCCTGCACTGCATAAGAAGCTCTGAAAAAGTGACTTTCAGAACCGGGTGCATCATCTCCGGAGCCAGCTCGCGGAGGGGCTCAAGGACAAACCTGCGAACGGCTATCCCGGGATGAGGGATTTCAAGATTTTCATTATTTATCACATCCGTGCCGTACAAGAGGATGTCAATATCCATCGTCCTCGATACATATCTCCTGACACCCCTCCGCCTGCCAAGCCGGGCCTCTATCATAAGCGTCTTCTCAAGCACTTCCTGTGGCTTCAGGGAGGTTGTGACCCTGACAACCATGTTAAGGAAAGGATTGTCGCTGAGGAAACCCCATGGCTCGGTCTCATAAACGGAAGAGCAATCGATCTCCCTGCCTATCTCTTCCCTGATCATATTCACAGCCATCAAAAGATTGTTCTCCCTGTCGCCAAGGTTGGTCCCAAGTCCGAGAAATACTGTTTCTTCCATAGCGGCCGCTTATAATCCAAATTTAAAAATTATGCCTGTCATTCGGGCAATCCGCCATCTATTTTTTATATCTTTGGTACTCATTTTATTAAAGCTGGCTTAAAATGAAAAACTTTCTGAAATACGTCCTGGCTACAATTACAGGAATAATTATCGTGTCCATCCTTTTCATGGTGGTTATGCTCGCGAGCCTCAGCGTGATGATGGTGTCGGGCGACAAGACGACGTCGATTACCGATAACTCAGTACTCGTACTGAAAGCCGGGGTTAACATCCCCGACAAGGGAAGCAAAAATCCATACTCGGGAATCGATATTATAAATATGACCGTCACTCCGGCGCCGGGACTGAATGAGATCCTTCAGAACCTTAAAAAGGCCGCATCCGACGATAAGGTGAAGGGTGTGCTGATCGAAAACGGAATGATTCCCCCGGGATGGGCAACTACCGAAGAACTGAGGGATGGCCTCAAAAAATTCAGGGAGAGCGGGAAATTCGTAATTGCCTGGTCTGATTACCTTATGATTCAGGAGGGCTACTACCTTTCAGCCGCGGCCGACAAGATTTACATTAATCCGTCCTCAACGGTCGATTTCAAGGGATTGAGCGGAGAAATCCTGTTCTATAAAAAAGCTCTCGAGAAACTGGGAGTAGAGGTTCAGGTAATACGCCACGGAAAATTCAAGGGAGCTGTCGAACCCTATATCCTCGACAGACTGAGCCCTGAAAACAGGGAACAGATTCTTACATATGTCGGATCAATATGGTCGCACGTGTTGAACAATATTTCAGCCGACCGCGGCATACCCGTCGAAAAGCTGAACAGCATTGCCGACAACCTGACCGGATACGTGGCACAGGGAGCTTTTGAAAGCGGACTTGTTGACGGACTGCTGTATCACGACCAGCTTATAGATACCCTGAAGGTCCGCTCCGGACTTACACCCGACGACAAGATTGCCCTTGTTCCGATGCATAAGTACACAAAAGTCCCCGAATCAAAGAAAACTCCCTTCCAGAAGAACAAGATCTCTGTTGTCTATGCATCAGGGTCGATTGTGAACGGAAAGGGAAATGAAAACAATATCGGAGGCGATGCTTTCAGGGACGTGATCAGAAAAGAAAGAAAGGACAGCACGGTGAAGGCTATCGTACTCAGGGTCAACAGCCGCGGGGGAAGTGCCATTGCATCCGACATGATATGGAGGGAACTCGAACTGGCAGCAAAGGATAAGCCCGTGGTTATCTCAATGGGAAACTATGCAGCTTCGGGAGGGTATTTCATTGCCGCACCCGGCACAAAGGTAATGGCGAGCCCGACAACCATCACCGGTTCTATTGGAGTGTTCGGACTGATCCCAAATACCGGAAAACTGATGGAACAGAAACTGGGAGTGACCTACGAGACTGTTGAGACCAACTCCAATTCCGACTTCCCATCAGTGTACCGGTCGATGAATACTGTCGAAAAAGAAGCAATGCAGAGATCTATAGAAGTAATATACAGTGATTTTGTGAACAAAGTGTCGGCCGGAAGGAAGATGACTTTCAATGAAGTCGACAGCATTGCCCAGGGAAGGGTGTGGAGCGGCTCCGACGCGATGAGGATTGGACTTGTTGATAGTTTCGGCGGATTGACCGACGCCGTGGCCGAAGCAGGCCGCCTGGCCGGACTGGAAGCCTGGTCGCTCAGGGAACTGCCAGTGTCGGAAGATCCTTTTCTTAAAATGATTTCCCAGTTTGGTGCCGAAATCAAAAACAAAATCCTGAAAAACGAACTCGGCGAGTTTGAACGTATCTTCGACGATCTCAGAGAAATCCGCGACTTTTCGGGAATACAGGCCAGATTACCATATTACATAGAGCTACACTGATAAATGGCAGCCGGAAAAAATCCTCTCCTGTGGCCGTTCTCACTGCTGTTCCGGATGGTGACAGGGATACGAAACTTCCTTTACGATAAAGGTATTATACCTTCGGAGGAGTTCGGGATTCCCGTTATATGCATAGGAAACATAACCGTGGGAGGAACCGGAAAAACACCTCATGCCGAATACGTTATCTCACTTCTCGGCAGGGAATTCCGCACGGCGCTTCTCAGCAGGGGCTACATGAGGAAAACATCCGGTTTCAGATATGTAACTCCATCATCCGGAGCTGCTGATTCAGGTGACGAAGCTCTCCAGATATCACGCAAATTCCCCGGTACCATCGTGGCAGTCGACAGTGACCGGATCAAGGGTATAAAAACCATCCTCAGGGATTATCCCGATACCGATGTAATTATTCTCGACGACGGATTCCAGCACCGAAGGCTTAGACCGGGGCTTTCAATCCTGCTCACCGATTATAGCCGGCTGATGACAAGAGACAGCCTCCTTCCTTATGGCAGACTCCGGGAACAGGCCTCCCAAAGAAAAAGAGCCGGCACGATCGTTGTCACAAAAACACCGGCTGACATTTCAGAATCTGAAAGAATCGCGATCTCAAACGAGCTTCGTACAGCAAAAGATCAGAAGATCTTCTTTTCAACAATTTCCTATGGCACGCTTCAACCGGTTTTTGAAGAATATGCTCACCCCATGGATCTTCCCGCCGAAAAAGAAAGGAATGAACGGGCTGCAGTTGCCCTAACCGGTATTGCATCGCCCGGGCCGCTGATAAATCACCTCGGGAAATACTTTACCGAAATCAGGCATCTCCGCTTCCCCGACCATCACAGCTTCACCCGAAGAGATCTGGAAAAAATCAGTAAAGCCTTTGAAAGTGTCTCACTTAGCTCAAAAATTATAATCACAACGGAGAAAGATGCGGTCAGGTTGAGGGAAATTAGTTATATTGACGACTCACTGAAAAAGACTCTGTACTTCATTCCTGCAGGAGTCAGTTTTCTGAACGACAATAAGCGCGAATTTGATAAAGTGATAATTGAATATGCTCGAAAAAATAAATGAAACTGCAGGATTCCTGCGACAGAAAGGGATAATTGATCCGGAAGCCGGTGTGATCCTCGGTACAGGTCTTGGCGGACTGACAACACATATAAAAACCATCAGGGAAATCGACTATAAGGATATTCCTAACTTCCCGGTATCAACAGTCGAAGGACATGCAGGTAAACTTATTTTCGGCGAGTTCGGCGGGAAGAGAATCGTCGCCATGAAAGGCAGGTTTCACTTTTATGAAGGCTATCAGCCCGAACAGATAGTTTTCCCGATAAGGGTAATGAAATACCTGGGTATCAAATATCTCTTCCTTTCAAATGCCTCCGGTGGAGTGAATCCCGATTTCCATATAGGCGACATTATGATCATCCGGGACCATATAAACCTTATACCCAACCCATTGATCGGTAGAAACGACGACAGGATCGGTCCCCGGTTCCCCGACATGAGTCATCCTTACGACCTGAATCTCATCGAAAAGGCTGAGAAGATAGCTTCCAGGAATAACATAACGGTAAGGAAGGGCGTGTACCTCGGTACCACCGGACCGACATTCGAGACACCTGCAGAGTACAAGTACTTCAGGATAATCGGCGCCGACGCGGTAGGCATGTCAACCGTAACCGAGGTTATAGCCGCGAGGCACATGGGATTGACTGTTTTCGGAGTAAGCATCATCAGCGACCTGGGAGTGGAAGGAAAGATCGAATACATCACTCACGAGATGGTCCAGCGTGAAGCTGAAAAAGCCGAAGGCAAAATGACCACAATAATGACGGAACTGATTTCGGAGCTGTAAACGACCTGCAAGACCCATTATCTTATAACAGTGCATACCTTTTTCCACCTCCCCGTCTTTCCCGTCCTGTCGAAAGAAGTGATCAGGAACACGTAGATCCCGGTTTCCAGAAGCCTTCCGTCAGATCCGGTTCCGTCCCATACCACTGAAGCCGCCGGACCGGCAAGCAGATTGTCGCCAAGCTTGCTTACAAAACGGCCGGCTTCATCAAAAATGATAATGGATACCACGCTTTCCGGATTTTTCAGGTTCAGGTCAATGAGCAGAAGGTCTTCATTGCCGTCGTTGTCGGGTGTTATTTTTGTCGATGAAAAAATCACGGACTCATCACTGCCCTGATCCTCCAGCATTACTGAATTGGGAGCCCCTGGTGTCCCCCACCCCGAGGTTTCCGAAGCAGAATGCCACTGAGACCTGTCGATCGATGGAGCGCATGGATTAACCTTCTCGAGAGAGATGCCCTCAAAGCCTCCGAGAAGGGGGAAATGCATCTTCTCGTCATAATATACCTCATCGATCTTTTCCAGAAAACGGTTTACAAGAACCAGGTGACCTCCCGCGTCAGGCATGGAAGGAAGACTTGAAACCTCTGTTATATTCTCCGGTACAGATGATGTAAACCTCTCTTCCAGAATGCTTTTCGATGACGTTATAACAATGTTATAACGTGGTAAAAGGCAGTGATTTTCCGCGGAAACGGGAACGAGCGACGATGTGTCGGAGCTTTCATCCCTGACAGAAAACAAAAAGAGATCACTAAGATTTATGATCTTTTCGGAGCAATTGTAAAACTCCGCGAAATCAGGTTCGCCGGGCCAGGGATTGAACAGAAGTTCATTGAAAAGGACATCCCCGCTACGGGCAAACTCAGGCAGACCGAATCTGAATTCATTAACAATCATCCCGTTCCCGGCAAAATCTCTCACCTCCCTTCCTGCCCTGAGTGTATAAACTTTCTTCTTCACGAGAGCTTCGCCAAGCGACAGGCTGAAACTCATGAAAAGTGGATCGTTGGCGGCAATGGCGCTGATTACCGTTCCGTCGATCGAAATGCTCTCTTTCATATCGCACAGATCCGGCACAGATTCGGAAAACCTTAATTCCACTGTCAGGCTGTCGACAGGGAAGACACTCTCTATCCCCTGAAAGAAGGTGTCGCGATTTATTCCCGCCACTGAATTCCTGGCTCCGGGCGTTCCGCCTGATGGAGAAACGGATGCCTTCCAGTTGCCCTCTTCATGAAAGGGATAAGCGACATCGACCATCTCGAGCGACCATCCGCCATTCGACTTCAGAACATTCCCGTACCAGTCAGAAGTGTATTTCACTCCATGAATAAGCTTAAGACTCTCATCTCTTATAAAAATGGTTTTCCCTTCATTAGTAAGCGCGGGAAATGATCTCAGTCCTGCCGTGGGACCATATGCTGAAAACAAAGCCGTATCTGCCACCGGACAAACTATAAGCCAGCCCCCGGGCATGATGCTCACATCAGGGAATAGGCTGTTTGATTTGCCGTCGGACAGGCGCCAGCCTTTCAGGCAGACAGTATCACTGCCGCGGTTATGCAGTTCCAGGTACTCCTTTGCCGGAAGTGCCACGACCGGTGTCGGATCGGCCATGATCTCGGTAATAACAATATCACCCGGATTAACCGGAGAGCCGCGACCCGGGTAAGCCTGGCCGTCAACAACCTGACCGGATACCTGCAAAAGTATCACGACAGTCAGTAAAATAACTTTATTCATGGCAGCGAGACGAATTGAAAAAAAGAGTTATTTTTGACCGCTTTTTACAGTTATAAAATTAAAAAATTAATTTAATTCTGACAAATCATAAAATGAAGACAGCAGTTGTCGGAGCCACGGGGATGGTAGGCAAAACAATGATCAAGGTTCTTGAAGAAAGAAATTTCCCGGTAACGGAATTATTACCCGTCGCTTCGGAGCGTTCGGTGGGAAAGGAGATCATTTTCAGGGATAAGGCTGTAAAGGTTATCAGTATCAGGGATGCTGTTGACGCGAAACCTGCTATTGCAATCTTCTCGGCAGGAGCCACAGTGTCGAAGGAATGGGCTCCCGTGTTTGCAGAAAACGGGACAATAGTGATTGACAACTCATCAGCCTGGAGAATGGATAAAAACGTCCCCCTTGTCGTTCCCGAAATCAACAGCCATTCCATAAAAAAGGGCGACAGGATAATCTCCAACCCCAACTGTTCAACCATCCAGATGGTAATGGCCCTGGCTCCTCTTCACAAGAAATACAGGATAAAACGCCTCGTGGTGGCAACTTACCAGTCGGTAACCGGCACCGGGGTTAAGGCAGTAGCCCAGATGGAAAACGAAAGGGCGGGGATAAAGGGCGAAATGGCCTACCCCCACCCCATCGACCTTAACTGCTTCCCCCATGGCGGAAGCTTTCAGGACGACGGCTATACAACAGAGGAACAGAAACTGATCGATGAAACCCGCAAGATATTCGACGACCGGTCGATAATGGTTACTGCAACAGTGGTAAGAATACCGGTTGTAGGCGGGCACTCCGAAGCCGTGAACATAGAGTTCGAGAAAGAATACGATATCGACGAGGCCAGAAAACTTATAAGCAGCTTCCCGGGAGTGGTAGTGTATGACAATCCGGCCCTCAACGAATACCCGATGCCGCTGCTTGCCCACAACAGGGACGAGGTGTTTGTGGGAAGGATAAGAAGGGACCTTTCAAGGGAGAAATGCCTGAACCTGTGGATCGTTTCGGATAATATCCGCAAGGGAGCAGCAACAAACGCGGTTCAGATAGCTGAATTCATGGCAGAAAACGGACTGTACTAAAAGTCAGCCATATGTTAAAAATATACAAGGTCTGCTCATACGGGCAGGCCTTTACTTTTCATAAAGAAAATCATTATAGGGATAACGGGTGATGTGAATGCTTTTCACCTCTTCGTAAAGCAGACTCATCAGTTCAGGAATGTTTTCCTTTGTCTTTGCAGAAATGAAAATGGTTTTATGATTCCTGTCGGAGGCCATCCAGGAATTCTTGAGATCGGCAAGTGAATAATTCTCCCTGCCTGCAGGCGTCAGATCATCTTCATCCTTTGGAGTAAAGGAGAATGCATCTATCTTGTTGAATACAAGTATAAGCCGCTTTTCCGAAGAGTTCAGTTCCCTGAGTGTCTCATCCACAACACTGATCTGCTCTTCAAAACCCGGATGCGAAATATCGACCACATGAAGCAAAAGGTCTGATTCCCTCACTTCATCAAGTGTCGACTTGAACGACTCAACAAGATGATGGGGCAGCTTCCTTATAAAACCAACAGTGTCTGAAAGAAGGAAGGGAAGGTTGTCTATTACCACCTTCCTGACGGTTGTATCGAGTGTTGCAAAGAGTTTGTCCTCGGCAAAGACATCCGATTTGCTGATAAGGTTCATAAGTGTCGACTTGCCTGCATTAGTATAGCCCACGAGAGCCACCCTTACCATCTTCCCGCGGTTCTTGCGCTGGGTGGCCATCTGCACGTCTATTCTCTTCAGCTGTTCCTTCAGAAGAGCTATCTTATCCCTTATTATCCGGCGGTCGGTCTCAATCTCAGTTTCACCGGGACCTCTCAGGCCTATTCCCCCCCGCTGTCTCCCGAGGTGGGCCCACATCCCCGTCAGCCTGGGCAGAAGATACTGGTACTGGGCAAGCTCCACCTGGGTCCGGGCATGTGAAGTTCGTGCCCGGCCAGCAAATATATCCAGTATAAGGCCGGTCCTGTCCAGAACACGGCAACCAAGCTCTTTCTCTATGTTCCTGATCTGGCTTGCCGAAAGCTCATCATCGAAAATCGCGATGCTAATATCGTTCTCAGATACAAATGATCCTATCTCAGCTATTTTTCCTGAACCGACATAGGTCCTGGAGTCGGGCATCTGAAGCTTCTGTACGAATCTTCTGACCGGTTCGGCGCCGGCGGTCTCGGCAAGAAATGACAACTCATCAAGGTATTCCTGAGCCTGGCTCTCGCCCTGCCCGGGATAAATCAGTCCTATAAGTATTGCCCTCTCGGTCGTTCTGCCCGTTTCAATCATCTGTCAATGCTTGTATGCAAATGTTTTTCATCCCGCCCTTTAAAGGATTTAAAGGAGGAGAAGAAAAACCGGCATATGAGGGCACTAATTTATATAATAAATCGCTTGTTGCTCCGGATGGCATTGTTTATAGCCTGTTTCAGTGCCTCGGAACACCTGAAGATCATTTCCATATCGGAAGGGAAAGGCACAGCCTTTGTTTTTGTCTTTTCAATCTGTGCCGGGCTCAGGGCCTGAATATCGCCGAGCGCCCTGGCGGAGATCCACTCAAAGCCTGATTCCGCACCAATAGGATCCTTCTTCTCAAGCTTCCCGGATTTACCCTGGATAATCTCTATATCGCCTGAAATCATGCAGCTTTTGGACTGGATCGTCTCAATAAGCGCGCACTGAAGTGTCTTGTATTTTACGGTCTTGATATCGTTGCCAAGCGAATCCTTCATCACATTACCGCGGCTATCGAGCTGGTATGTGAAACCGTCTTCGACATCCTTCTTTACAACAGTGTCTTTCTGCATGGTCTGGTCGGGACTAACCATGACATTCCGGATATTCACATTTACAAAATAATCGAAAGCGGTTTGATTGCCCGGGTCGTATATATGGTATTCAACCCATTCGCTATTGAGAGCCGGAAGATTGATCGACAAAAGCTCCTCTTCAAACTCACTGTCAAACCTGATTATCGACCTGTTGTTAAGACTTATCAGCGCCCTGCTAATGCCGAGATACCTGGCTTCTTCTATCTTGTCGTCGATACCCTCATAGTTGCCGACATATTCCTTGGCCCTTAAAAACTCATAGAAAGCCTGGCGGTAGTTCTCCTTCAGTTTGGTTTCCATGAGCTCATTTCCGTGAGCGTAGTAGAAATCAGCCGACTTGCGTTTTGCCGCCACCATTTCGGGAAGATAGTCGACATAGGGGTAATCGATTGTCCTGCCGTGAAGTTCGAGTGGCAGAACAGTCCTGACATAGGCCTGCCTGTCGCTCATCGCCTTGTTCAGCTGGTATATCTCATCCCAGTTTTCGGGTCTGGCTTCCATTTTCAGGAACCTGATACGCTCATTATCCTGATCGTTCAGTATCTTGTACGACCTGTCAAGAATGGAAATCTGCTTTGAATCATTCCTGTTGCGGCGAAGTTGTTTCACAGCCTTGTCGAGAGCCATGGCATAGTTGCCCTTCTCAAGCTGCTTTTTTGAAGATCCGCATGATGTCAGAATGAATAAGAGAACGAGTGAAAATGCTGTGATTCGTTTCATAATTCGTATGTTTCAGGGTTACAGGGATAATATCCTAAATATTTACAATTATAACTCAAATAATTGACTGATATTATCTTTCACTATATAAATGTGAGCGGAATCTGGAAGCGCACTCTCACCGGCTGACCTCTCTGCAGTCCGGGCGACCATTTCGGTGAAGATGCTATGGCTTTCACTGCCTCATCGTCGAGAAGAGGGTGAACTCCTTTTATGATAGTTATATTGCTTACCGATCCGTCTTTCTCAACAATAAAAGTCAGGTAAACAGTCCCTTTTATCTTGTTGACAATTGCTTCCTCGGGATAATGTGTCCGTTTCATTACCCAGTTTCTGAAGACATTGAGGTCGCCTCCCCTGAAGGTTGGCATAGTCTCCACGATGAAGAGAGGTTCTTCACTCCCGAAGCCGTCGCCTCCCGGGAAGAGACTGTCGCCGAAGCCCGAGCCCGGATTTTCGATATCATCTCCCTCCGTGGATGCCAGTATCTCATCGGTTGACAGCGTAGCCAGCTCAATGGGCACTATCGAATCGACAATCACGGGAGGAACATATTCCACTACTTCCTGAATCGTCCGGGCCATTGAGGCAGAGGAGGGAGGAGGTGGAGGAGGAACATAAAAGTCCTCGGTCGGCGGCTGAAGGTTTTCAAGGCTTACCTGGTAGTATCCGGCACCTCCCACAACTACCTTATCGACAGGAGGACGGGAGTAAAAAGGTACCAGGACAACGATAAGGGCAAAAGCAATCGCGACGACCAGACCGGCAAAAACAACACGGTTGTATCTCTTGCGGAGCTGGTAGGCGCCGTACTCCCGGTTCCGGTGTTCGAAGACAAGATCGTCAAAATCAGATATTACAAACTGCTTTTCAGGCTTGTCGCCGGGATGTCCGTTGTTCTTATCGGAAAGTCTCACTTCTCAATGTTAAGAAAATACCTTTTACCATACCGGATGTTAACAATCGTTCCAATTTTTGAAGCTGACCCGTCAGATAAACCGGTCTGATCCAAAATTTCGGCAAAATTACCAAATACCAACATTTCTGCAAAGTAATTAATTTGCAGGCATGCAGGTGTTTTTTTATTGTTAATTATTTCTTAAGTTTGCCGGTGATTTATTGGGGGTTTAGCTCAGTTGGCTAGAGCGTTTGACTGGCAGTCAAAAGGTCAGGAGTTCGATTCTCCTAATCTCCACCCTGACACAAGGCATGTTAATGCAAAATCCTGTAAACATAGCGTTTACAGGATTTTTTGTTTTTGCTCCCGTGTAAATAAATCCCTATTTTTTCAGAGGGAGTCAATACAAATTGCTTCTTCCATTTCTTTACACAATAATTGATAATAATAACGTTATCTTTAAGACTCCCTTATTTAGTATAATATGCAAGGAGTAAGGGATTTGCTTTTGCAATAAACGGGGTAGTACTGTGAAAAACGGTTCGGGACAATTAAATCTGTAGGATCAGGCCCCGGGACGGATATTATGGAAACTTTTTTAACACATAAAAACAGGTTTGCAGAAATATTTCTAATCAACAATATACTAGGAGGACCAGTAATGAAAAAACTTAAAAAATTCAAATTACCGGTAGTAGCAATAATAATAATTATTCTATTTCCGCTATTGGCATCTGCACAGGAAGATGATTCTTTAATTATCCCTGTTTATTCAGGAAGCGACATTCGTTATGATGATCAAATCGGTTTTGAAGAGTTTTCATTCATAATCAATGAGACTACTGTTCAAAATACTGAAGGTGTCTTAAGACGCTTTTTTTGTCGTGCTCCCGAAGGACGTTCTCCTCTGGAGATAATTAAAAACTATGAAAATGCCATTAAAGAAGATGGCGGGTCAATATTGTTTATATCCCGTAAACCAAAAGAAATTGAAATAGATGGCGAGAAATTTAGTGATATTTTCAGAAAAAATCGAAAGAGTCGGGGCCTTTCAACATATGTGTTTACCCATACTGATTTTCCAAATACAGTGACAGAATACCTGGCTGGAAAGCTAAGCACTCCGGATAAAGATGTTTATATTATTGTTGCTGCAGGGCCCGGAGCCTGGGCAGCAAGTGAAGATAAGAGAACATTTTATGAGCTTATTACCCTGGAGGCTGAGCCTATGGAAATGGGAATGATAACTTCGGCAGATATAGGAAAAGGTCTGTCAACCATGGGACGTATAGCCATTTATAATATCTTTTTTGATACAGGAAAATCTGAAGTGAAAGCGGAATCTGCTGATGCCCTGAAAGCCATTGCTGAATACCTTAATGCCAATAAAACTCAAAAAGTTATAATAGTGGGGCATACAGACAATACAGGTGATTTTGATATGAATATAAGTCTTTCAAAAGACCGGGCAGATGCGGTAATTAAAAAGCTTTTATCTGATTATGCAGTTTCCGGAGAACAACTTAAACCATACGGTGTTGGCCCTGTTTCTCCTGTTGCAAGCAATTCTACAGAAAAGGGCAGAGCCTTGAATAGACGTGTTGAGGTAGTAGAACGGTAATTGTCACCGCGGTATAGTGCATTTTATCGGCTAATTATTATCGGTATTCGTATCAATAACCGGTTATTCAGTTTTAAACCTGAAATCACATTTCCTTACTGAGCCGGTACATCGAAAAAAACCGGGCGACCTGACTGGATCCATACATTGTATTCAAGAGAATTATTATATACCTCCTGCAATAAACTCATTTCAGTTGCAGCTGCCGCGACTATCGGGGCAGCTGCGCCAAATGCCGGAAAACATACACAACGGCTGCTAACGTTGACCCCATTGTTTATTTGGCTCCGGTCCCATCTCAAATCTAAGTGTGCTTCCGTTCCTGATCTCTGAATGATCGAACCAGGGATCGGTTAAAGGTTTCCCATTTAACGATACGGATTGTATATATTTATTTTCGCGGGAATTATTTCTTGTTTCGATAGTGAACTTATCAGCATTGTAGAAGTTTTTATCGAGGTTTATGGTTATTTTATCGAATACCGGACTTCCCAATGCATAAATATTCTGACCGGGAGTCACCGGGTAAAATCCCATTGAACTGAAAACAAACCATGCCGACATTTGTCCCATATCTTCATTGCCACATAATCCGTCGGGTTGTGAATGGTACAGGCTATCCATAACTTGTCTGGCGAGCTCCTGAGTCTTCCATGGGGCTCCGGCATAATTATACAGGTAAATTGTATGATGGCTGGGTTCATTGCCATGAGCATACTGGCCGATCATTCCGGTAACATCAGAAACGGTACTCTGTACCTCAGAGCTCATTGTGAAAAGGGTATCAAGTTTGGAGATGAATCTTTCATTTCCTCCTTCAATATCTATCAAACCTTTGATATCATGTGGTACAAACCAGGAATATTGCCAGGCATTTGCTTCGGTGTAATGCCGTTCCTTCCCTTGTCCTATGAATGTCGGAATAAATGGTTCAAGCCATGCGCCGGTACTGTCTTTAGGCCGGGCGAGTCCGGTTAAAGGATCAAAGAGATTTCTGTAGCAGGCAGACCGGTTAAGGAACATCTCGTAATCATCAGTTTTCCCGACCGCCTTTGCAAGCTGAGCAACACACCAGTCGTTATAGGCATACTCAAGAGTACGTGATACTGATTCTCTTTCTTTGTCGTAAGGTATATAGCCAAATTTTTTATAATAATCCAGCCCCACCCGGCCCCTTGAACGATGTCCGACAGGTTTTTCCATGGCATTTTTTCTTACAGCCTCGTAAGCTTTTTCCACATCGAAATTGTTTATTCCTTTCATCCATGCATCCAGGATAACAACAACCGGATGATCGCCTATCATATCATTGGTATAGCAGTTCCCGAATTGCTGTGGTGTCGGCAGCCATCCTCCCTGTTCATATTGTGCGATCATTGTCCTGACCGAGTTTAAACTTAATACTGGCTTTATTAAAGTCAGAAGCGGCATTTCTGCACGGAAAGTATCCCACAATGAAAAATCACTGTGATAAGTGAAGTCATTTTCCTGGTGGACCTGATCATCCAGTCCGATGTATTTTCCGTCAGCATCTGCAAAAAGTGCCGGGAATAACAATGAATGGTATAAGGCTGTATAGAAAGTGATCATTTTATCCTTCCTGTATTCATCATTTATGCCTGCAGTAAATTCGACTTTTATCCTCCCGAGTTCATCATTCCAGATCTTTTCTGCCTGATTCCTTATCTTATCGAACTGCCAGCCGGATGATTCTGCCTGTAAATTCAACCTTGCCTGATCTATACTTGTATAAGAAATCCCTACCTTGATTTCGACAGATTCATTTTCTTTTGTATTGTAATTTACAAATGCGCCTATACCGTATCCGGACTCTTCTGATGATCCATGGTTAATATCATTTCCCTTCCATGTGCCGAATGATTTGAAGGGTTTGCTGAACTGAGCACAAAAATATACGGTTTGTTTCTTTACAAATCCGATTGACATCCTGTATCCTTCTATCTCTCTGTCATTCACTATCTTCACCATAGCGCCAGTACACGAATCTCTTATTCCGTGCTTCATATCTATCAGAATACGCGATGAAGCTGATTCAGGGAATGTATATTTATGATATCCGGTACGATTTGTGACCGTTAATTCAGCTTTGATATTATAATCTTTAAGGGTAACGGCATAATAACCTGGAGTAGCTATCTCATCATCGTGAGAGAAACGTGAGCGGTATCCTTCATCAGGATTTGATTTTTTACCGGGAACAATTTTCAGATCTCCGGTTACTGGCATAATAAGAATATCGCCCCAGTCTCCTGCACCCATCCCGCTCCTGTGTAAATGGCTGAACCCCATTATTGAACTGTCACTGTAATGATATCCGGAACACCAGTCCCACCCGTTGATATCCGTTTCAGGGCTTAACTGCACCATACCTGCCGGAAGCACTGCGCCGGGGAAGGTATGACCATGATAATCAGTACCGATCATGGGATTTACAAAATCAACCGGCTTTAAATCTCTGCAGCCATAACCCGATAAACTTGTTGCAATGATTACAACTAATAATGGTTGAAGAATATGGATTTTTGTATTAATCATAATATAATTTTGATTTTAATGGTATAATAGCCTGCCCCGCTCAAGCGGGGGAACCGCACATGTTTGAAAATTACATAGATACGTGTTTGTGTATGCAATACATGTGGGTTTCATGTTTGTTAATTAAGTTTCAGATAAGATGACTTCAGGATTCTTTATTTATTGACCCTGGCAATGAAAAACGATATGACAAGTAGTGCAAGCGAAATAAACAATGCAACTGAAAGGCTCTGCTGGACAGTAGATCCGACGCTGAGATTACCGATCAGTTTCGGGATAAATGTGCCTCCAAGTAAACCGGTAGCAAAAACAATTCCGAATATGCTTCCATAAAGACCTGGTTCGAATTTGGAAAAAGTAACACCAATGATTGTAGGGAAAATGGGAGCGAAAGCAATACCTGCAAGGATTACCCCTATGATTCCCACTACCGGTCCTTTGGCAACGATCATAAGGATGATTGAAAGAATTGCCAGAATTGTTGAAAAAATTATCACTTTTGTTCCGATAGCTGTCATATTCTTTATTGAGGACAAAAGAAATCTGCCGGCCATCATAGCCACTCCGAAGAAACTCAATACCACACCAGCCTTTGCAGATGCGTCAGTATTTGAACTTATGCTGAAAAGTTCTTCCATGAGGTTTTTAATCCAGGTAGTTACCGATGACTCCAGAGATGTGTAACAAAACATTGCCAGCGCTGCAATAATTACAGCCGGATTGAGAAGTAATTTAACAGCCATGTTAAATTTGAATCCGGTAGATGCTACCGGAAAACTTGTCATCAGGGCAAGTATCATGAACAAAATACATAAAACTGCTATTATTATAAGCGCGGTATGGTAACTTAATCCCAGTGTTTTTATTATGAATACAATAAGTAATGGTATTAAGATGTAACCAAGACCAAAGAATCCGTTCCCGAAATTACTTGCCCTTGCCGGATCTTTTCCTTCGAAAAGCACTACCGGGATCAGAGTATTTCCGACTGTATTTACTGACATAGCTCCTATACCGAGTATTATACATGCTGCCAGGGCAGCACTAAAACTTGAGGCAAGAGCGAGCATGATCATACTTATACTGACAGCTGCAAAACCAATAACCGCAACAGGTTTATGACCGATTTTATCGACTACGGGTCCAGTAATCAGTTGTACAATACAACTTGTAAAAAACAAAGCTGTAACAAGGGTCCCGAACTGCCCTGAATCAATTTCGAGGGCTTCCATTAATTCAATTGAGATTGATCCAAGTATGATGAGACAGATGGCTAAGGTGAATACAGCCACCAGGGCGACGATTGCAGTCATTTTTTTCATTTCAGTCTTTTTATTAGTTTATTAGTGTCTCTGAGAGATTAGTGTCTCCGCGAGAGCTGTGGTTTAAATTATCAATTATCAGAGAGGTTTTACCTGTATGTTTTTAAAGTAAACAATACTCTTTGGATCATGCCCCTGAAGGCAGAAAGTACCGTTGGAGATTTTCCGTCCGGGATGCCCTTTATAATTCACTTCCGGAGGTTCAGTATAATCAATGACTGTCTGATCGTTCAGCTTTACAATGATACGTTTGTCCTGTACGATTATATGCATTGTAAACCATTCATTATCTTTTGTGGGAACTTCTTTCAGATCCATTACATCATATAACCCGGCTGTCCTTTTCCAGTCGGTATGGGAGTTGTTTACCTGAACCTCATATCCTTTATCCGGCCATCCGGTAGCCTGATATTCAGTATGAAAATAAACGCCTGAATTTGACCCGGGCTCAGTCATGATATCAGCTTTGAATTCAAAATTTTTAAAATTATGATTTTCAACCGGTCCGACATAAAACAGGTGGCTACGATTCCCATGTACGACAATCATCCCGTCCCGGACGGTAAATGTGCCCTCTTCATCGCTGAATTTCCAGTTATTAAGGGTTTTGCCATCGAAAAGAGTGTACCAACCGCGTTTGGGTTTTTTATCAGAACTGATTTCTGATGACTTTTGTGCTCCAAGGCTATTCAAGCAGAAAAGAAGCATAACAAGTAAGAATGGTTTTTTCATTTGAATGAGATTTTAATTACCTGTACCAAATATATCTATTCGACTTTATAAAAGCAAAATATACAATCGTATAAGCTCACTGCATATATATCACAAGGGTGCTGGATTAATAATATCTGTGAATATAAACATTAATTTATATTTATATAACCACGGGGATTTTTTATGGATTGTTATTTTAGTGAATGATGAAAAATTATTATCTTGAGTCTGATTAAAATTTTGCTAATATGAACAGGAATGAATTAGAAGAATTAAAGAAAGAGTCAGAATATCATTTGGTTAACGAATTATTGCCATTTTGGGTAACCCGAATGATCGACAATATAAATGGGGGATATATTACTCATTTTGATAAAAATGGAATGGATTCGGGGGAAGATGAAAAATCCCTGATTGCCCAGACACGTTCCGTTTATACGCTCTCATCAGCTCACCGTGCAGGGTATGGTGAAGGAAAACTGGCTGACATGGCCAGGCATGGAGTGGATTATCTTCTGAATAAAATGTGGGATAATACACATGGCGGTTTCTACTGGATGACAGACCGTAAAGGGAACGTGAAGATAGATCAGAAGATTATCTACGGGCACAGCTTCGCAATTTATTCTCTTAGTGAATATACACTCGCCACAGGTGATCCACGTGGAATAGAATATGCTGAAAAGGTATTTGATCTTCTCCAGAAGTATTGCGTCGATACAATGTATGGCGGTTACTGGGAAATGTTCCATCGCGACTGGACACTCTGCGGCCCGGGAAGCCAGGGTGGCGACAGAAAAACCCTCGACGTTCACATGCATCTGATGGAAGCTTTTACAACTCTTTATGAATGCACGGGAAAAGAGGTTCACCGACGGAAATTACTTGAAGATATTGATCTTCTCCTTAACCGTCTGATACATCCGGTTTACAAGACAGGAATTCCTCAGTTCTTCAAAGACTGGACTGTTGCTCCTCAGATAAAGTTCGATATTATATGGGGGTGGGACAGGTTCTCTGAGGAAGGCCAGAAAGGTAATGCCACTGATAATACATGTTATGGCCATAATGTTGAGTTTGCATGGCTTCTGATCCATGCACTCAAGATACTTAAGATCGATCCACTTGAATATTCCGACCTCTTCAGGACTATTTTTGATCACACGATAAACAACGGTATAGACTATGAGTTCGGAGGAGTTTTTGTTGAAGGTCCTCATTCAGGAGGCGTATATGACAGGGAAAAGGAATTCTGGCAGCAGGCTGAAGCGCTTATAGGTCTGCTCGATGCTGTCCTTATGTTTGGTGATGAGAAATATTGGCTGGCATATAAAAATGTTCATCGCTTCGTTCATGATAAGATGATAAACAAGGAAGTCGGCGAATGGTGGCCTCTGATGACAAGGCATGGAGAACCAATATGGACACACATGTCTCATTCATGGAAGGTGAATTATCATACGGTCAGGTCGATGGTTCAGAGTATTAAGCGATTAAATGATCTGTTGTCTCATAATGCCTGATAATATTTTATTCTTTGATTTATTTTTTCGGATTATTAATAATTATACTAACTGAAATGAAAAAGAACTCAAAAATCACACGAAGGGACTTTTTAGGAACAACTTCTGCAGCTGCTGCCGGGCTTTTCATAGTCCCTTCGAACACAATCTCAGGTTTGGGTTATAAAGCTCCGAGCGACAAACTGAATATTGCCGGTGTGGGGATAGGTGGAATGGGCAAGGGCAATATACAGAGAATGGCCGGGGAAAACATAGTTGCATTATGTGATGTTGAATGGGGTAAGAATAAAAGGACTAATGTTGCTGAGGTTTTTCAGACATACCCGAAAGCAAAAAAATACTATGACTGGCGCAAGATGTATGATGAAATGGCTAAGTCGATCGACGCGGTAATGTGTGCCACTGCCGATCATACACATGCCATCATTTCGGCACATGCCATCACTCTGGGCAAACACGTGTATTGTCAGAAACCACTGACTCACAGTGTATACGAATCACGTCTCCTGACAAAGCTGGCTGAAAAATACAAAGTCGCCACACAAATGGGAAACCAGGGCTCTTCAGCAGAGGGTGTAAAATTAATCTGCGAATGGATATGGAACGGCGAAATAGGTGAGGTCAGGAAAATAGAAGCCTATACAAACCGTCCAATCTGGCCACAGGGATTAACTGCCCCGACAGAAGTCCAGCCTGTACCGGAAACTTTACAATGGGATCTTTTTCTGGGACCAGCAAAATTCAGGCCCTATAATGAAGCTTATACACCATGGGTTTGGCGTGGCTGGTGGGATTTCGGAACCGGCGCTCTCGGAGATATGGCATGCCATGTAATGCATCCTATCTTTACATCAATGAAACTGCAATACCCTACGCGGGTTATTGGCAGTTCCACACCTTTTACAAAGGACAGTCCTCCTAATGCAGAAATCGTACATCTGACATACCCGGCACGAAAAAAACCGGCTGACATAAAAATTGAACTGCCCGAAGTTGAGGTGACATGGTATGACGGGGGGTTGAAACCAAAATTCCCGGAAAACTGGCCTGTTGACAGAGTACAGAATTCCGGGGTGCTTTTCCATGGAACAAAGGATATTCTTGTATGCGGTGAATATGGTACCGATCCTATACTTCTTTCAGGAAGGGTTCCCAATGTTCCTAAGAAACTTCGTCGTATCGAAGGTACTCACGAGCAGGATTGGATCCGCGCATGTAAGGAAAGCCCTGAAAGCAGGGTCCCGACTGCATCCGACTTCAGTGAAGCAGGCCCCTTCAATGAAATGGTTGTAATGGGAGTTCTTGCAACCAGACTTCAGGCTCTCAATAAAGTACTGCATTGGGACGGACTGAATATGACATTTACAAATGTTACTGATAATGACAAAATAAGCATCAGTAAAAATGAGTCAGTATCAGCAAAAGCATTTGCCGATGAACTAATCAAACATACATACAGGGAAGGATGGTCGCTACCTGATATGCCCGTATAATAACCGCGGATGCGGCCACGGCCGTGATGTTAATTTGGTATAAATTTAAAGAGACTGCCCCTAAAGACAGTCTCTTTAAAAATTATTTGTAAAAAACAAAGTACATCATGGAGCTGCCTGAAGCACAATTTTTATTATGCCTGAATCTGTTGCTCCGGAAAACACAACGGTTACAGCATCACCAACATTTATCAAATTTGCTTCTGCTAAGGTATATGTCACTGATGTTTTAAAATCATTCCCAACCGTAATGTTTTTATCGCTGCCTGCTATTGGCAGAAGTTGTTTGGCGCCAGTTGGATCCCAACTGGGTACCTGCTGTTGTAAAACAGTAGCCTTCATTACATCTCCCGATTTTGCATTTGGAAAATAGCAGTTTATGGTGAATGAAGCTTGTCCAACTACAACAGGATCTGCAGTTATCTTCGAAATTTCAGTGATGTAAACATTCCCGTTTTCATCATAAGGGATGTCGAAATAAGGTTGTTTCGTACAACCCAACATTATCGCTATTGCAGCGAAGAATGAAAGTGTTAGAATAATTTTTGCTTTCATATTTTTTTAATTAAATAATTTTTAAATGCAATACTTAATCTTGTACAGGCAAATACCCACTATTCTGTTGCGCGAACCTGTTTCTGGAAATTTCATTGCTGGGAATAGGTGATAATAAATGCATTGGAGCAAAAGCAAAGTTGAAAATCGCAGGCTGATGACCGACGAAATTCTGAATACCTGTAATTTCTCCATCGCCATATACAACGCATCTTCTTGTTCGACGCTGATCCCAGATCATTTTATTTTCAAAAATCAGTTCCCATGCCCTTTCAGCTAAGATTTCTTTCAGACCAACCTCACTTGCCGTATAAGGAGCAAGTAATGCCCTGGCCCTGACTTCGTTAATTCCTTTTACGATGTCATCATCAGATACCGCCTGGCCTAATTGCTTTAATGCCCAGTTTACTTCCGTGAGCATCAATAAAATATCTCCATAACGATAATGTGACCAGTTGAGACCTGAACCATCTGTTCCTTTAACAGCCGAAGGAACATATTGCTTGTAGAGATATGGAACATCAAAACGGACTGTATCCTCAACATTGTTATACTTAGTATCCCATGTGAAGAAGAACTGACGTTCCTGTTTCCGCAAATCTTCATCAGAATAGGAATTATAATATCCTACCCATGGAGTAAATGTACCGTTTTCTTCTTTCGGGGAAATCCCGCTTAGCAAAGGAAGAGATGGTTGTATAACACCATTACCCCCGAGTGTCGCGTTATATTGCACCTGAAAAATTGCTTCCCCCTTATTGTTCATGGCCGGATCGCGCAAATCATCATAGGTTCCCAATGTATATTCATTATTATACAGTGCCTCAAGTTGTGTTTGTGCCTTTTTTAAGAATTCAAGACCACTTGCAACGGGATAGGCATGCGCTGACCAGGCTGCTGTACCGCACCAGTCTTTAGTCGGATCGGTAGCCACTTCCTGGTAAGGATAAGCGGCAACGGTCATATATACATCTGCAAGTATTGCCCGAGCTACATCCTTTGTTACGCGACCATTCGTGGATCTGCCTGCCGGAAGATTGGCAACTGCGAATTCAAGGTCAGGAATAATTATCTCATCATAAATTGTCTTCAGGCTGGTACGGGGCATCTCTGTTGCCCATACATCTGTAACTGGTTCCGTTACAAGAACAGCATCACCCCAGTAACGCACTATACAAAAATAATAGAATGCCCTTAGAGCACGTACTTCTCCCAAAGCTTTATTAAGTTCTGTCTCACTCATATTAATCAAAGGAAGCTGCTTGATAGAGAGGTTACAGTCCTGTACGCCTGAATACCAATAGAACCATTGATTATTGAAATCGTCGAGCAAACTACCTGTAACCTGATTTGTCCTGAACTTATCGAAAAGAACGTGTGGCTCATCTGTGTATGCTCCACCGGTGGGGTATTCAAGTGTAGAGGGAAGGTTATTTCCCCAGTCTCCCGCACCACTGGTCCAATTCTGCAACCGTCGGTAAGGTCCAATTGTAAAAGGTTCTTTATATTCAATACTTGTAAGATCTGCTGAGGTGGTAAGCTGATTTGTAGGCACTTCGTTCAGGAATTCAGTGCAACCACCAAGCGCCATCAGGAATATCACCATAAGCATGGTGATTCTTAATGTTATATCGTTTTTAAATTTGTATTTCATAATATAAAAGTTTTAAAATTAGAAAGTGGCATTAACACCCAAACTGAAGGTTGTAGGAACCGGATGCATATATTTATCAATATTTGGTACCCTTGTATTGATTTTCTGTATAGCACTTCCTTCAGGATCGTAACACGGAAGTTCTATCGCGGTCCACAAAAAGAAATTGTCTGCAGTGGCATAAACTCTTAATCTGTCAATACTACCAAGGTTCCCACGGAAAGTATAACCTATTGAAGCCGTCTGTCCCCTGACGTAGGCAGCGTTATAAATCATATGGGTGTCAGGATATGAGTCGTAGCGTCCACCGGCATTACCTGCACGAACCTGGGCTATCATTGTTTCCTGATGATTAGGACGCCATCCATTCAAAACTTCATTCATCATACCATTTACAAACTGACGGTCATGAGCAGACTCATGCACGATTGCTTTGTCAACTCCGCCTACAAACATGATGTCGATACTTGCATCAAAGTTTTTATAAGTAAAGGTGTTGTTAAAGCCACCGTAGAATTTCGGGTACGAATGACCAATAACATCACCGTCAGTCAGCAGCTCAATCTTACCATCATTATTAGTATCCTCAAATTTCAGATCTCCCGGTACTCTGCCATAACGCGCTGCTTCTACGGCTTCCATAGTGCTCCATGTTCCCATTCTGTGCAATCCAAAGAATGTACCGATTGGTTCTCCAACTCTGTAAACACTGGTTCCGTTACCCGCACCGGTATCCGTATAAATGTCGGCACCGGTAGGGCCGAGTTCCGTAATCTCATTTTTATTGGATGATATTGTAAAGAGAGTTTCCCAGGTAAAATTCTGTGATTGGAAATTAACCGTGTTCAATGATAACTCAATACCGGTGTTTCTAACCGAACCAAAGTTTACCCAGGCACTACCTGTTGTAGTTGATTGAGGTAACGGAAGATTAAACAACATATCTTCAGTATTTTTATGATAATAATCAACCTCAAGACTAACTCTGTTTTTAAACAAGCCAATATCTAACCCAATGTCGAACTGTGTTGTTGTTTCCCATTTCAGGTTATCGTTACCTGTAGAACCCGGATAAAGACCTGAATTGTAACCATTTGCTAATAAAACATTGGCGTTGCTGATATACGTTTGTGTTATAAAATTACCAACTTCCTGGTTACCGGTTTGTCCGGCACTAACACGCAGTTTAAGGTTAGATATTGCTGAGATGTTGTTCATAAAACTTTCCTGAGAGATTCTCCATGCAACACCAACCGATGGGAAAAATGCATATTTATTGTTTGTTCCGAATTTTGATGAACCATCCATACGCCCGGTTGCTGTTAACATGTATTTGCCCTGGTAATTATAAGTAGCACGGGCAAAATAAGAGTTTAATGCACCCCTTGTATTGCTGGAGCCTACTCTGGATGGATTGCTACCCGCGCCTAAATTGTTCCATTGGTAAAAACTTGAAGAGAATTTGTATGCTTGTGCATTTAAATAGTTATAAAAGTTTTCAGACCATGAAAGCCCAAGCAGACCGGTTATTTGATGATCACCCAGGGTTTTATTATAGTTGAAATAATTCTCGCTTTGCCAATACTCCCATAACTCATGTTCTCCTCTTGCATCTGGAGTACGTCTGCCCTGGTAATCTCCACTATACCATCTACTCGACAGATTCCTGTTATCCACGGAGAAGTTAGTTCTAAAAGTCAAGTCTGGTGTAATTTGTGCTGTTAGTTCAAATGCTCCGGTAAGTTCGTATTCCTGGTAATAGCCTTCGTCCTGATTCAGCATAAAAGTTGCACCTGGCCTGTTTTCTCCAACATTAAAGTCCCTGCCAGTAGCAAATGTTCCTGCATAAGATCCATATATTTCAGGATCATTAGGATACCGATATGGTGGGAAAATAGCAAAGAATTCCGAGGTATTTCTCATCAAATCACTGCTCATCCGGTCTCGTTTACTTTTTGCATAGGCTACATTGGCGCTCAAATCGAGCCATTTGGCAAGTTTAACATCCATGGTCGCCCTTAGGTTCAAACGGTTGTTGTATGATTCTTTCAAAAGCGATTCCATGTGGTTATTACCTATAGCTAAAGAGTATCTGCCTTTTTCCGTTCCGCCGCTCACTTCAACACGGTTTTTATATGATAAAGCATTTCTGAAAACTTCATCTTCCAACAACGTGTTAAACCTTGGTTTATAATAGTTTCCATCGTTACCCATAAAATTAAGCCCGGGTAAATACGAGTCTTTTGGAACCTGTACGAATAAATGTGGCATCTCTGACCATGATAATCCTGCTGCATTTGGGCCGCGAAAATCCTTTGTTGTTACCAGGTTTCCAAACTTAGGCGTATTGTTAAATGCCTGTTCATAGAGGTACATAAACTGGTCGGCATTTACCGCGTCGTTTCTTCTTGTCTTGATACCAAGCGAGACTGATCCATCGTAGTTGACTTTTATGTCGCCTGCAACCCCACGCTTGGTTGTTATAATAATAACACCGTTTGCTCCACGTGTACCGTAGATAGCAGTAGACGACGCATCTTTTAAAACGTCCATGGTTGCAATATCTTTGGGATCGAGGTTTTGCAGGGCATTCATCACACCAACAACTCCATCCACTACAAACAGAGGATCAGAACTGGTATTAATGGAGTTTGTACCCCTGATTCGAATTTGAGGCCTACCTCCCGGATCACCGGCAGCTTGCCTGATTACCTGAACACCCGCGACTCTGTTCTGGAGTGCTTCTCCAACGTTTATAATTGGCCTGTTAACCAGTTTTTCAGGTGGTACACTCGATACGGAACCGGTAAGGTCACTTTTTTTCATTGTACCATAACCAATAACTACAACTTCATTAAGACCAAATGCCGTCTCAACCATGGTTACGTTAATCTGGGTTGATGTACCAATAGCGACTTCTTGTGTATCCATCCCGATAAATGAGAATGTCAGACTTTTTGATCCCGGAGGAACCTCAATGCTGTATTTCCCTTCAATATCGGTAATCGTTCCCACATTTGTTCCGGTAACAACAACGTTTACACCTGTTAAAGATTCACCGGTAAGAGCATTTGTGACAGTTCCGGATATTCTGATATGCTGCTGATCAACAACTGTTCCGGAAAGATCATTACCATAAGATTTCTCTGCACTAAGTGAAAAAGAGGGAAGCATCAATCCACAAAACAGAAGAATAGTCACAATTTTCAAAGTTCGAAGTAACTTGTGAAAATTGACATCTGGCCTTGTGGGCCAAAAGTAATTGAGATTTTTTTTCATACGTGGTTAAGTTTAAGTCGATTATAAAATTGAATTTGAGGCTGTATGTTTGATGCTGAGCTAATCGTAACTGCAGCAAAATCAAACATAATAATTTGCAGGTTAGTTAAGTTAATTTCAATCTATCATAGGCATTAAGTATAAAATTTATAATTTACAGAATACTGTTGACGTAGTGATTTCAAAAGCACTACCACCAACATTAACACACCATAGAAAAAGTAGAACGAATGCAGCCAATGGAAACCTTGCAGGAAATAGACTTCCATGTAGACCCAAATAATAAGCGCGAAGCCAGTATAAACTGACCATGACCAAGACCAATGCATATCGGGATAAATATTTACCATCTGTGCTAACTTACAATCCTTACGTTTCAGTAGTCCCCAAACGACAAAAACCGGCATCAGTCCAAGTACAACAAACAATATAAACCCGGGTATCAGAAAGTTTTTAAAAGGCGAATGTTGCAGAATCAATTCGGGGGTCATTCCCATCCACCCTTCGGGGAAAAGTAAAAAAGCACCGCCGCCAAATAAAGCTCCAACTGAAAGGAAGAGCAAAAGACCAACCAATAGATTCCGGGTTTTCATATTTTATAGAATTTAATTAGTCGGCAACTTGTTGCTAATAGACATATCACCAATTAATTATAGCGTCTATCCAGGAAAAGCTGATCAATCCTGATAATTCGGCAATTCTGAATAATCATTTGAAAAAAATATCTGACCATTGATAATAAGTTTGTATAAAAATAACCAAATTGAATTTAAAGTGCAACTGAAAAGGAATTAAGTTTTTGTTAATTATTTTTCAAACACATTAAATTCTATTCTATCAATCGTTCCTCCCGGACTGCTCAACCGTTTCTTCCCCAAAACCCAGGTTTAACCGTGAGGGATCAGAACCCTGATTCTTCAAATATGTTTTTAGCTGCCAAAATTATAGCCCCAAACCAGGAAAAATAATGTGCATCAAACCGAAGGGATACGATTATCACTTGTATTTCAGAAAGCATTAAACCAATCAAAATGATTGGCATGACACTTGTATTTTATTTTTCAATATTAAGAATCTGACATTCTCCCGGTTTATAAGGAACTACAAGATTAATTCCATCTATAGTGCATTTTATCGGCTTTTTATTGCCTGTAAAATCAGTTCTCCGTATCAATACCCGGTTATTCAGTTTTAATCCTGAAATTACACTTCCTTCCTGAGCCGGCACATCGAAAAAAACCGGACGACCTGACTGGATCCATACATTGTATTCAAGAGAATTGTTATATACCTCCTGCAATAAACTCATTTCAGTTGCAATCTCTTCTCTCATGCACCAGGAATAGAATATATCAGTCCCACGTAAAAGTAAGTGCCAGAGTAATTCCTTATAACTTTGCTGACTCATTTGCTTTACATCAGGCGATGGATTTTCAGGGGGTGATGTTGTGTGCCAGTGAACAAAAGTGGCAATCGGGATGCCGGATGGAGTGGATTTTCCTGCATTGCTCCCGACTTTGAGCATATTGTAGAACCAGCGATAATCTGAACTATAGTTCGGGTACCAGTTGAATATGGGATACCATGTATAAACAACAGGCATGGCCATAGTGAATCCGGTTTCTGTAAATTCATTGTACCACGGACGATATAATGCTTGCTGATCTTCGCGATTAGGCAACTCAGGCCGGGGATATTCAAAATAGTCATACCAGTATCGCCAGCCATCATTTGGATATGTTGCATAATTTGTAACCAAAGCATCCGGATAACGTTCCAGAAGGGGCATTGAATAACACTCCTTCATTAATTTGCCGCGCATTGACCTTATCGTTGCCTGAAATGCATTGAAATCATGGATATTTGGAATATGCTCCCGGCAATTGACACACAGTTTGGCATTTTCCCATGCCTCATTCCATTCATGAGGACCGTCAATCTCCCAGTCAGCTGTGACAATATCAATATTTACTCCGGCTGTTTTATACGCTTCAGCATAAAATACCACTCGGCTTTTTATGACAGGTACTCTCTCGTAAATCGTGAATGGACATCCCATCCAATGTCCGGCAAATGAGCTATCGGAAAATATTTTACCTTCATCGTTTACATGTGCTGTTGACGGTGTGCCATCATAAAATCCGTAAAGAAGCCTACTTGCATCAACTGCAACTGACAAACCCAGATCTTTTTGAATTCGTGCAATACGAATACCTTCATTAACACAGGTTTCCATTGCTTCTCCTTTTTTCCAGAAGGTAATCACTCCTATTCCACGTTTTGCAAGCTCATTAATAACAAACTTTGCATCTTCGTTGGATAAACTGCTCAAATCACCGACAGAATACTGATATATCAATTCGCGCTTATCTCTGTCATGACTTAAAGGCTGTAAAGTTTCCAAAAGTATGCTGATATTTTGCGGTATATCCTGTGAAAATGCCTTATAAGAAGCAAATCCACCTGCAATTATCAGGAGTGATGTAAATAATACAGTACCCTTTTTCACCGAAAAAACACCGGTTCTTTTCATCGATATTATAATTTTGATTTTAATGATATGATGCCTGCCTGTCGGCAGACAGGGAACCCGCATGCTTGAAAATCATATACATATAAGTGTTTGTGCATGAAATACATATGGGTTTCATGGCATGTTTTAAGTCAGGTTAATTATATAACAGTTTTTCATGCTTCATGCTGATAGCTCTTAGTTATTCCGGCACACTGGTGTCCGATTAAAAAATAGATAAAAGGACTACTCCCCGGATCCCGATTTACCGGGACCCAATGTTGTAAATTGGTTTTGCCAAAATCATATACAACATGGGTAAAAATACGGAAATATAATTTGTCGGACAGCCGGTTTTCAAACAAATAATGAATTTGGGTGGAAAGAGCCGACATAAACGGGCTGATACGAAAGCATAAGAGTGATTATTAATACAAGTCATTCAACACTCAGACAAGAGTACTGCATGTGACGGTTTGCGTAACAGAGAGGCAGTCTATTGATTGTTCCGGGCTAAACGGGGAAGGTACAATTCTTAACCACGAACAGCCGCATTGCAGCTGGCAAAGAAGTCACGCTCCTGTGGAGCTTAACGTCCGGGGGGTACCATACCTCCGGTTTCACCGGAGGTTATTAAAATCCTTCTCCTTCAGAGAAGCTGCCGGCTGATGGATGCTCCTTCGGAGCATGTCATTCCCAAGGAGTTTTGTGATGGGAGTATGTCAAAGTGATTCTCATGGCCCTATCTCAGGATGTCAGTATCAGGACGTTTTGTGACGGGAGTAAATTACAGTAATCCTTTTGGTTATGTCCCGGCATATCAAGGTCAGGTAGTTTTGTAATGCAAGATCTTTTCAAATTTCATGATTATCAAACCCGGGAAATGATTGTGCAAGAGAGAGATTTGCTGAGGGAAGTTAAAGTTTCATGCGCGAACAGCTGCAATGCAGCTGGACAAAAAAGTCACGTATGTGACTTAATTTTAATAACCCCCGGTGCTAACCGGGGGTAGATTAATCCTATATGGTTTTAAGCCCTGACGGGGCGTGACAGTGAATAAATAGAAAAATGTCGGTTACTGTTCTGACAACAGCCATATTTGCCATTTTGATGCATTATTGGTTTCCGAATAGCCAGCATACTTGTTTTCTGGTAACAGGCATTAGCATTTGTGATCAACCAGGCAGTACTGTGAAAAATGGTTCGGGACAATGCTTTTTGTAAAAGCATAAACAACAATACCATCGAACGGAAAATATGGAAGCTTTTTAACAGGAAAATGTAACACAATTGGCCACGCAATGTATACGAAACATTATGTGCAAATTGCATACCTTCTCGTAGCTACATATGTTTTAGCTGTAATAGTTGGGCAACAATTTTCGATTAAATGAAATAAATCTGATAAATATTTGTTTAATCTGGTAAATGCTATTACATTTGATATCACTTTTAGCATTAAATGAAAAGAATAAGATCAAACTTATCCTTAAATGAATTAGAAGAGGCCATAGATAACCTTTGTTCTGCAAATATTCAAGAAATTGATTTTAACGACATTAGAAGAATTTGTGAACAACTGGGATGTACTTACTATGACAAAGGCAAGGATAGAAGAAGTGGTGCTGCTGAAAGCTTTTTCCACCCTATTCTAGAGGATTTTACACAATATAACGGATTCGTATCAATCCATCTGAAACATGGCGGTGGTAGCACCCGGAAAGTATACAAAAGGAATTTTGTTAAATATATGGCACCAGGTTTGAAGATTATTACAAAAAGACTTAAGGCGGACAAATATAAAAGTGAATAATAAACCATAAACCAATCAGTGAACCATAACATAAACCAAAAAAATGTACAACTTGGAATATTATAAGAGTCTCGAATACCGAGTAATTATAGAAAAGGATAGTTTTGAAGAAGAAAACTGGTATATCGCCTATGCTCATGAATTAGGGAAAAAAGCTTGCTACGGAGAAGGTGATACTCCACAAGAAGCATTGGATAGTTTCCTTGAGGTAAAGGATGAATTCATTAACATGTTGTTTGATCTTGGGAAGAAGATTCCGGAGCCAGATCCGAATATTGATTATGAAGGCTGTAATGGAAGTATTTCCCTTAGAACAACCCCTCAAACGCACGCATATCTTTTGAGAGAAGCCAAAAGAGCAGGTACATCCTTAAATCTCTTTCTGAATAATCTCATTTTATTGAATTTGAATCAGTCTTTGACTGATGAAATATTCAAGAAGATTGCCCTTCTTGAATCTAAACTCGACAAACATCACAGATATGCCGAAATGAAAATAATCAGTTATGAAAAAGCTGCTGACCAGATTATTACTGAAATTGACCAATACGCTGATGCTACAGAATATTGGCTTGCCAATAAACTTGTCACCTCAACGATTTAATTAAAACAATATGCAATAATTGCCATGGCGAAAAAGAGAGAAATATCAATAACGGATTACAGAGATATACTTAACACAATAGAACTTGAAAATATTTGTCTAATAAGTAGCAGTTTTAAGTTAGACAAAGACAAACTGTCCACTAACGTGAAGTTAGTAATTAAGGAATCTTCCAAATCTGAACTTAAAGATACTTTCCTTATAATTAGATACAAGTCAACGTTAAAAGGAATAAATGAAGATACTCAAGAAGTTGGTATCAATGTAGAAACCATTCATGAACTTCAATACTCATCAACAGGTGAAAAGGAAATTACTCAAGAATTTATAGAGAAATTTTCTTCATACTCAGCATCAATGTTAGTATGGCCATATTTTAGAGAATTCGTTCAGAGTCAAATTTCTAAAACTCTAATGCCTCCTCTGACATTACCCTTAAAAAAACAGGGATAGATACAATCTGATTTAGTTCTGCTAAGATTCTGCTTTTAAGTCTGCAATCTGTACATAACAGGTAACAGTATATGTCGTTGGCACTCCACATCGCGAAAATCCTCTGTCTAAAGAAGACAGTTAAGTGGCCAGGTGTGTCTCTGGCCCGGTTCCTTGCAGGTAAATTAATTTAAACAATTCCAAAAAATAATTCAGCCGCTAACATGGACAATGCTATGGGTAAATTGTTTGCTGCAACCTCCCCATACCACCCATCCACCAGCCAATACCATCACCACAAAAAAACCTATATTTGTTAAGCTGTGGTCTGAAAGAAGTGAGTACTTCTTTATACCTCATACACATTTAATAAACTAAAAAGATGAATAAACTGTCAGTTCTCATTGTTGGCTTGTTATTGTCCCTAACAGCAAATGCAAATCTCTCTTTTCAGGAGATCCGGACAGCTTCAAAAGATATATTGGTAGTGTTCTTTAAAAGCGACACTATTGATATTGATGAGGTAGATATCTCAAATCCTTCTCAATGGAAACTGAACGGAAAATCTGTCAAATCGATCAGTAAATTCGTTACAGAAAGTAATAAATGCGATCATTACATCTATCTGGGTGTTCCCGATCTGGTTAACGGGAATAGCTACACCCTGGAAACTCCATATGAAACATTCTCATTTACATTCAAGGATACCGATATTTTTTGCGAGTCAATAAAAACCAATCAGGTTGGATACAGTGCCTTATCGGATGTCAGGTATGCCAACTTCGCAATCTGGACTGGTGATGGAGGTGTTAAACGGATCGAGGGTGAATTGCCTGCATATTCAGTTTATGAAGAGGCAACAGGAAAAAAGATTGCCTCCGGTGTTCTTGTCAGGATTGGAGAAGATATCTCCTCCGGTGATTTTGTTTATAGAATTAATTTGTCGGATGTTCCCGCCGGTGGACCATATAAGATTACTGTAAACGGCTATGGATCTTCTTATCCGTTTGGTGTTGGCGGTGATTTCTCCCGTCGTCTAGGCCACACCAGCTTCCGTTCCCTGTACCATCAACGTTGCGGAATTCAGATTATGTGGCCTTATGCCTGGAATATCAGGATGAAACCCTGTCATGAGATAGTTTATCAGACTTATGCACCAATTGCAGAAGCCAGCCTGAAGGTCGAGGGAACGGAACCAACCATCAAGGTCTGGGGTGGATATCATGATGCCGGTGATGCCGACCGCAGAACTTATCACATGGACGTTACCTCCACCCTTTTAACGACTTTTGAAGCTTTCCCTCAATACTTCACCGATGATCAGTTCAATATTCCCGATATATTCGATGAGAACTACTATATAATCGGCAAGGGAAACGGAATTCCTGATATTATTGATGAGGCTGCATGGGGCGCAATGTTTTGGGAGTATTTTCAGGAAGAATCCGGTGAAATTCCCTGGGGTACCGAGACCCTGGGTTACTCGCCTTTTACCACATACGACAAGGAAGATCATCTGTTCGGTTCGGAAAGAATTGATCCCCGTACAGCTGCCTGGGCTTCCGGGATGTTCATGCACCTGGCCCGCGTAATTGAACCCTACCGGCCGGAAAGAACCAGGGAACTTGTGGAACGTGCTGAAAAGGCGTTCAAAGCGGCCGGAGAGAATATCACACCCAATCATAGAATGTATTACTTTGTGGAGAAATACCTGCTTACCAGAGATGAATCCGCCCATGCTTACATCAAGGAACATGCAGATGATGTCAGGGAACTGGCAAATACTTATAACCAGGGAACTGAGGCTTTCGCGAATAAGGCATGGCTGGTATCCTATTTTTATTCTTACATAATTGCAAAGAATATCCCTACCGATGCCAGGGTTGTAAAAATATTTACGGAAGCACTTCAGGCCACAGTTGATAAGCAAATGGGATATCTGGAAGGAAACGCATACCCTGTAGGCACGCCATTGAACCTCAGATGGTGGGGCAGTAATGTGGCTCAGGGCCAGTACTCCTTCCCTATCCTTATGCTGTGGCGCTTAAACGGGGAACAAAAATATATAAATGCGGTCAGTCAGATGATGGATTATGCATTGGGGTTAAATCCTTTGGGTAAGTGTTTTATGACCGGACTCGGATTTAACAGGGTACACAATCCGCACGACAGGGAATCGGCCTACACGATAGAACAGGGCTGGGGACCTCGTCCCGGTATCCTGATATTTGGTCCCGGACTCGTAACCAACAGGGGTAAAAGTCATCCCGCTATAGTAAAAAACCAGACACCAAGGGAAAGGATATATATCGACAATCGCGATGCAATATCACAAAGCGAATTCACAATTTACCAGAGTCTGTGTTTCCCTGCAGCCATATATCCGGTATTGGCAGAAGGCGGAAAATACGATGAGTCCAATAATCCGTTTTACTCAAGATAAACAGATGTTGCCCCTTGTTCAGTAATCAGCGATTATCTCATATATTAATGAGTTGGCAGCAAGTGTATAAATACAGCGAAACGACAGTTAAAAAAGACTGACAATTAAAAAAAGAAGAGTAATACTGATTAAAATCAAAATACATGAACGATAAAAGAAAATGGATTCGTATCATTTACATCCTTGGTATTATTTCTTTAATAGCTGGTGCACTTGATCCTTTGGAAGGATCAGTCACTATTGCGGTTGGCAGTGCACTTATTGCATTATCGACACATCTGGCACACGACAGAAACCGAAGAATATTTCTGACAACCTCTATAATGATCATTACAGGTGTGTGTTTTATGTTTTATTTTTCGTCATTGGGTGGTTTTGGCGGAACATCAACGCTATCCTGGTGGTGGGCTACACTTATAATTCCTTATCCCATTGGATGGCTGATAAATATAATCCTGTTAATTGTCAGGGCAGTTAACAGGAAAAAAATGTCAATCGAAAAATATTTTTCAAGTCCGGATTAAAAAGAAAACTCCGGTCACGGCAGATTAGAGCCTGGCTTCAACCGCGGCAGCTCAGGCTGTACACTTATATATTGTGTTTTACATTCTTAAAACAGTTTTCTGACTTTTATTATAAATGAACAATTATTATATAATAAAATCTTCATTATCGGGTTTTATAAACATACTTATTATCAATTTAATAGTCTCGCGTTAAAAACATTACTCCGAAGAACAGATAAACACATATAGTTGAAAATTAATTCCGGCAAATAATTAAAAATGTCATTTATAATATTTTCTTAATTCTATCAATTATTTTAAAATCGTTGTCATGAGAAAAATCGTAATTATTTCCGCTTTTCTTCTTATTTCTACTATTACTGCCTTTTCGCAGGTAGAAAATGTAGCTAAAGAGGTGTTAATCGCGTACAAAAACAAGGATGTTGAATTGCTTAAAAAGAACGCCTCCGGAGTTCTAAAACTGGTAATCTCGAAAAGTTATTTCGAGGAAAAAAGCATACAGGAAGATGCTAAAGCAATTGATGGATGGGATGGCACTATAAAAGAAGTGCGCTATGAAATTGAAAATATGCTGGGCAGAAAAACAGTTCTGGCTACAGCACATTACGCTGATGCAGGACCAGACCGGATTCATGCTGTCCTTTTATCAAGCCTGGATAATGGAAAAAACTGGGTTTTTGTAGGTAGTGGCCTGGGTAGTTTGAAAAAGGAAGAATTTGAACAATTAAGCAAAACCATACCTGCTGATGGGGCAAAGAAAAAATCAAAAGCCGATGGAACGAAAAAAGAATCAAAAGCCGCTGGAGCAAAAGTAGAATCAAAAACAGGGGCAAATTTCTCAGCCGAGCTGGCCAATGGTGATACTTTTGATAGAATAAGTGAAGCCAAAATGGTGGAATGTATCAACAGCCTTGATGATGATAATTTCTTTATTACTTTGTCGAACAAGGAAGACTTTATTCAGGCTGCCTTTTCTGATGGTGATTTTGTTGTTGAATATAAAGAAGACGGGCAACAATTTGCTGCTGAAAAGGTGCTCACAAAAGAAGAGACTATCCAGTTATTTAAAGATTATTATCAGGGAAAAGATAATTGGAAAAAGGAAATTGTCTGGGAAAAAATGGAATAGACTTTTAGTTAAAAAACAGCTGAGGTACTGTTAGCCATTATCCGGGAAGTGTCAGAAGAAATGACCAATAATTGGAATGATATAGATAAAAACACAATGGGAAAGTGTTATTTGAATATTAAAGCCATATTTGTTATCAAGATACTCACAATAAGTATGGCTTTTTTATTTACATCGTGCCATTCCGGTTATTTATCAATTGGATACCAGGTCTATCCCGGTGCTGTCTGGGACAATAAACATACAAAAGTGGCTTTTATAGCTTCAAAAACAGCCTACCGCAGCGCAAAGGGTATCACCCGTTTCCCCGATGGGGGAATACCCCGGTATTTATTAAGCGATGTTGGTCTTTATGTTTTCGATTATGAAAACAAGATACTTGATGAATTAATCAGCTTTAATGAATTAGCTGGCTGGTTAGGCCCTTATAGTTCAAAGTGGGATGTAAAATTAGTACTAACCGATACCATGGTTTATTACTTACTATCACCGGTTCCGGACTGGAACTGGCAGATTGGACAAGCCCGGACTCCCGAAAACTCACAGCATATAGCATCGTTAAAAGAAAGATATAAGCAGGCCCATGCATTTGACGTGCATACCAGAAACGATAATATTATTGATTCCACGGTGTTCAATAATCTTTTTGCCGGATCGAAAGATGTTTATAGTTGCGATCTGACTTTGCTTAATAAACAACTCGCGGAAATTCCTTTGACTGATTGGGGCCTGAAGCTGGATGAAATATTTCCCAAACCGGACAGGAAGTATATTGAAGAAACAATTTACCTGCGAAATCCGTCATCCCAGACCCGACGGGCTGTAATCGAGCAGATAATAGCAAAACTAAGCAAAGCTGAGATTGAATTGTTACTCGAAAAAATGGATGCTTATAAAGAAAGACTTGAAGGATTAAAGAAAACCGAATACGAAATATATTCAAAAGATACCTATGAACAAATTAAAGCGTTGTTATAAAATAGCTTACCTTATTGTAATTGCTGTTTATACAGCAAGTAACGGATGTGCACAATCGGAAAGTAAATGGGAAAGTTTTGCTTTGAATGTTACTGCTTACGATTATGAAGATATGCCCGTTGATCCCTACCCTGAATCGAACATCTTTGATGGCAATATTAAAACCTGCTGGGTATGTGGCTCATATAAAGATAATAACCCTGCCGGCACGTATTTAAGGATGCCCCATAGCAATAAGGTGTATGTTAATATTTTTTCCGGATACGGAAAGAGCCGGGAGTTGTATTATCAAAATGCCCGCCCCAAAACAATACGATTATCGATTTATGCAGCTGTTCATCCCGAAGGATATGTTACTGAAATTGCCGATGGATATGAAGGGCTTAAATACCCGCGCGAACAAATTGTAACATTGGTTGATAGTTTTGGTGTTCAAACAGTTGAATTGGATTTTTCATCAAATGAACTGAATGAATTCAGCAAGAAAGTATACCGGCAGGCAAGGTCATATTTTGAGCCACCCATACTTGATTCGTGTTTGATTTTAAAAATCGATATAGCAGAATCATTGCCGGGAACTAAATATGATGATATCTGTATCTCGGAACTTTTTTTAAGCGGGGAAGAATGCACATTAAACAGCTCAACTCCATTGACACCGATAAAAAATATTTACACAAACCAGGATGAAAACAGTCTTTTAGCCGATGACGATCAAAACCAGGGAATAGTGATTTATCACGATCCATTGTCGGTTTTACAGCTTATCGATGTATCAGCCAATAATAAATGGGCCATTGTAATATCGATGCCTGCTGAGCCTGGTGAAGGACGGGTTGAAACATCTTATCAGCTCGTGAACATACCCGACCGGAAAATTGCCAATAATGAGATTGAAGAATGCACAGGTAATTACCTGTCGGGAAGTGAATTATTTTTTGAAACCAATACCGGCGGACAGCTAATGTTAAAATACATGGCTAATGATGGCGATTATTACAGCATCGTGCTGAAATGATACCGATTGTAAAATAAATTACATATTGAACCTGATTTTAATGCTTTGCAGCTCTTCCCCGCATCAGGTTTTGTAACGGCAGAACGCGTCGTCATCCACAATCTACAATAATTTCAAACATCTGTACGTTAAGTTAATAGTATTAAGTACGCGGCTGTTTGCAACTCTATTGTAAACAAACTATGAATAGCATAGTGAATATGTACGAACATAAAAAAATATTACTCCAAAAAATTTCAGGTTTCCGAAAAACTAACCCTGATCATATTTCCAGAAATCATAATAATGAATTCTCATTTGTTTAATTAAATATTCTGTCATGAAGCCCACATGTATCAAATACACAAACACTTATCGTGAGAAGATCAAAAATCAATTATCATTATTGATAATTTTATTTTTGGCATTACCATTTCTTATGGTTTCCTGTGATATTGCTGAAGATATTGATTCTATAACCATTGCTGATGAGTATGAACCTAACAATCAACTATCTGATGCATACGCTATCGCCCTGGACACTAAATACAACGCCAAGATTAGTGAAGTAACAGATGACGACTGGTATAAAATAACGCCTGCACATGGCAGTAATACTTATGATAAGGTGCAGATTAGTGTAACCAATGTATCTGCTGAATTAATTATGCACCTGGAACTTTACGGTGCTGATGGTAAAAGCCATGCAACACATGGTGCTACAACAAAAGGACAGAGTTTAATATATACTGTCGCCACACCAGGGGTTGTTTTTTATATTCGCCTTAGTGGTTGGGACGGGTATGTAAATGACCATAGTTCAATAGGCTCTTACTCCTTTACTGTTTCCAATATGGATGCCAACGATGAATACGCACCAAATCATACTATTGAAACGGCTAAATCTCTTGAATTCGGGAACTCCTATAATGGGGTACTTGTATCGAAATATGAAAATGATTATTATAAATTTACGAATCCTACACGCGGCGCATGGAATTCCTATACCTTTACTTTAACCAATGTGTCTGATGACTTAATAGCAAGAATGCGCCTTTACGGAGCCGACAAGGCAGTATTGCATACTACAGGAGCCGGTGCTGCAGGAGCCGATCTTTCATACACCTTTGTTTCTAAGGAGGATGTGTTTTATCTACAGGTATTGGGATGGGATGGGTATGTAAATGACCATCACTCAAGTGGTAGTTATACATTGACTCCGGTAAATAACGGAAATGATGACAATGAGCCCGATGACACATTTGAAGATGCAAGGGAAATCGCTTCATACCCAGTCGTTGGCATGAAGGGTACAATTTTAACAGATGCTGTTGGTGATAATGGTGGAGATTTTGAATTTTTCAAAGTGTCGATAGCTAATAATAAAAATGTATCATGGTCAGTTACTCCGGAAGCTTCAAATACAAGACTGCATTTTGATGTTTACGAGCCAAACAGAGAACATAAAGGATCTGCAAATGGCCCGGGCGGTCAGACAATAACTGGTTCAATGAATAACAAAACCGGAGCGGATTCTTATTTCTATATTAAATTGGGTGCTTACGTTGGCAACAACGGCAACTATACCATTTCTTTCACTGAAACTGATGCGACTTAATAGGTACAGTTAATGAAAATAACCTGTTGGCATGAATAACCTTGCCAACAGGTTAACTGAGACCGACTTGTCCTGAAACAGCTTTATGCCAAGAAAGTGTAATAACAGGTAAACAGATACAGTTAAAAATTAAATACGGCAAAAAGAAAAATGTCATTTATGATATTTTCTGAATTCTATCAATTAATTTAACCTGATTAATTCCTAAACTCAGAATTTAGCGTAAGGATGCGTGACTTTTTGCTTACCCTTGGTATACTTGCCAATTATAAAAGAATACGTAGGTTACTGAGGTTAATATAATTTGTATATATATCCGTAGATATTTCAGAGAATAATTCAATTTTGCAAGAAATAGCATATTTCGTTTGCAATATTACTAATATTTATAGTACCTTTGCAGTCAATATATTTCAAAATGAATTATTCTGAAGTAACAACCTTTCAAGATTGGGTACTTTACCGTTACAAAAGAGGAAAAGCGACATTCTCCCGCCAGAAACTTGTTGCTGATTTTTCTCATTTGTCGGAACAAACTATAAAAAACAATTTAAATCTTCTGATAAAAAAAGGACAGATATTCCCTGTATTTAAAGGATTCTATTCTGTAATCCCTATTAGTTACTCCTTAATTGGGATTGTGCCACCCGAGTTTTATATTGATGATTTGATGGAATATCTTAATCGTCAGTATTATGTCTGTTTGTTAAATGCTGCCTCGCACTACGGGGCGGCTCATCAAAAACCGCAAATTTTTTCTGTAATCACTTCTTTACCAACCTTAAGAGACACCTCAAAACGAAACGTTAAAATCAATTTTATTGCTACTCGTAAAGAAATTCCGCAAAAATGGATAAAATCAATTCGGGGCGAAAATGGCGATTATATGATTTCAAAACCTGAACTTACAGCTGTTGACTTAATTACATTTCAAAAAGAAATTGGAGGACTAAATCGTGCCTGTACCGTTATTTACGAACTAATGGAAAGCGTAAAATTTGGTAAATTAGACAAATCTTTTTTTGATTATGTCCCAACTTCCAACATACAACGTTTGGGATATTTGCTTGAATATGAACTGGGACACACTGAGCAAGCCAATATCTTATTTTCAAAAGCAAAAACCCATAATTGTAAATTCCAAAAGATTCCGTTAAAAAGTAATAAACCAACCGAATATTGTGAAATTAACGTCAAATGGAAAATCATTATTAATGAAGAAATTGAAATTGATGATTTATGATACCTGAGAAATACATACAGGAATGGGCGGAATCTATGTCATGGAAATCAAAATCAGGGGAACTGCAGGATCTGGTTAGATAATATTTCTGTAAGGGAAAAAATAAGGATTCCGTGATAAAGGATTACTATAAAGCCTGAACATTATGCTTACGATCGGGTGACCTGGCTGTTCAGGTGGAAAGGATGCAGCTGCGGATGGTGAAAAAATTACATCTGATATATCCTTGTAAATCATCCTTTTATCTGCCAGGCCGGCAAAAAAATATCTGTTATTTTTTCATTCAGTCTTGCAGCTTTTTCAGATTTAAGTAAATTCGTAAATCTTTTTTAACGGTAAAACTCCGTCAGATCATCCCTGAGGACAGAATATGTTGCCCCGGGCCCGCGTGGCACCGGAGGATTAACAAGGTCCGGCAGACAGGCAAGCGGACGGTAAGCCAATAAATTCCAGGGCCGTTGAAAAATGCAGTATTGACGAAGATATTTTAAAGAATTATGACCATTCAGATTGAGCTTGTTTTACTTGTTTTGTCAGCGCTGTTCTTTCTGAGTATTCTTGCCGGTAAGGCCAGTTCAAAATATGGCGTACCTGCATTGCTTTTGTTTCTGGGAGTGGGTATGCTGTTCGGAAGCGACGGACTGGGACTTCAGTTTGAAAATATTCAAATTGCACAGAGTCTGGGAACAATCGCATTATGCATAATTCTTTTTTCAGGTGGAATGGATACCAGAATCGAAGAAGTCCGGCCCGTGATGGCGCAGGGAGTTATACTGGCTACATTGGGAGTTTTTATAACGGCAATTATAACAGGAGTACTTACCTGGTGGATACTGGGAATGACCATGCAATCGGCAGGTATCGGATTCCTGACATCTCTGCTGCTGGCATCGACAATGTCATCAACTGATTCTGCATCGGTGTTTTCAATTCTACGCTCAAAAGGATTGCACCTGAAAAACAATCTTCGCCCGTTGCTGGAACTCGAAAGCGGAAGCAATGACCCGATGGCATACGTCATGGTTATAACCCTTATAGAATTAATACAGGCTGAAAAAGCTCCAAACTACTGGCTTGCCGGAGGTGAATTGCTGCTGCAACTTGGAATCGGAGCGCTGTTGGGATATTTGCTCGGAAAATTGTCAGTGAGGGTCATCAATAATATCAAGATAGGCAACGACTCATTGTATCCCATTCTGGTAGTCACGTTCTGTATTTTCATCTTTTCGGCTACCTATTTCCTCAAGGGAAACGGCTTCCTTGCCGTTTATGTCGGAGGACTGGTGATTGGAAATTCAAAATTCGTGCATAAACGCTCCTGCCTCAATTTTTTTGACGGACTTGCATGGATGTTTCAGCTGATCATGTTTTTAACTCTCGGACTGCTTGTCAATCCACACGAACTGGTACCTATAATCATCCCGGGACTTGCCATAAGTTTTCTTATGATCTTCTTTTCACGCCCCTTAACCGTTTTTCTATGCCTGCTGCCGTTTCGCAAAATGCCCTGTCGCGACAAAGTATATGTTTCATGGGTCGGCTTGCGCGGGGCTGTTCCCATAATCTTCGCTATAATTCCGCTTTATCATGATGTCCCTCATGCAAGGCTTATTTTCAATATCG